>Ga0070727_10003390_pt1 | contig 14508 bp, 13 predicted proteins | sample tdAd472_FD_66722 | JGI IMG/M metagenome (GOLD analysis project Ga0070727, IMG submission 66722) | Marine sediment microbial communities from the Atlantic coast under amendment with organic carbon and nitrate - tdAd47.2 | ecosystem: Environmental > Aquatic > Marine > Coastal > Sediment | place...
TCAAGAAAAGCCTCTCGTCGAGCCGCCCAGCTTCTTTGAAGGCGACGGCGTCCGCCGTTTCAGCCATCAGGTGTGGGAGTGGACCGCGAATGACCAATACCGCCTCCACATGTACCTGACGCTTGAAGACGCGGGCGAGTGGCGAACGCTCTATTTCGTGTCTTACTACCGAGCCTTGCTTCGCTCCGAACTTGAGACTGCCTTCCGAACCGCCGGCTTCCACAAAATCCGCTGGATTGAACCAGCCGAATCCAACTTCTACCAGCCCATCGCCGTAGCAGGATAGACGCCTGCTTCCGGCAATGTTTGTTACATACCCGAAACCCTCAGTCGCCCTCTTACCCTCGGCTTCGATTTGACCTAAGATATCGACGAGTTCATATTCAATCGATTCAAGATACGTAAATACGGGGGGTAGTTTCCCATGCGCGCTCTACTACTGGCTCTCCTGCTACCGCTTGTCGGTCAGGCGGCGGACAAGCTCTGCGTCGTGAACTACGACTGGTTTACAGCCAAGGGCTTCACGTACCACGGGGTCACTATTACCCAGATCGGCGAGACCGATGGGTCGGAGGACAAGGACAAGGTTACGAATCCCTTCTTCAAACCGGGCAAGATCGTCGTGAAGATCCAGGGCGGCAGCGCTCCCGGCACCAAGGAGATCGACCGCGGTACGTGGGTCTCCGCAATCGGGGCCTGTCAAAGGACGGACGTCCCCGACAGTATCAAGAATCTATTCGGCATTCCCAAAGCCGAGCTTGCATTGGGATCCGCCGTGTTGGCTCCAGTCGACTTTGGCTTCGCCGACCTCGACGGCGACGGGATCAGCGACGGCGTGACACTGCCGGCAAGAGCGACAGGAATCGCAGTCGAATTGGGGCTGGGCGACGGTGGATTCGGTGAGCGCGTCGACTACCCGACCGGCCCCGATCCTACGAAGCTCGACCTCGCCGACCTCAACGGCGACCAGGAGCTCGATGTAATCGTCGTGAATACCGGCGACTTCGGCCAGAACAACGGCGGCATCGCCGTACTGCTGGGAAACGGGGACGGCACGTTTCAGTCCGCGACGCCTTATGCCGTGGGCGGCCAAGTCTGGTCGCTCTTTGTCGACGACTTCAACGCGGACCAGCACATCGACGTAGCGCTGGGGCGCAGCGATCCAAACGGCCTGGAGGGCTCTCTGGAGGTTCTCTACGGCGACGGCTCAGGGGGGTTGGGCGCGCCGGTCGTCTACCCGGTCGGAGTCGACCCGTTCTCAATCGTCTGCGCCGACTTCAACGGCGACGGATTTGCCGATCTAGCCGTCGCAAACCGTCAATCAGGAACCATCTCCGTCTTTTCGGGCAATGCGTCAGGCAGCCTCGACGATCCCCGGCACGTGCCGGTAGGGGGCCGTCCAGAGTATCTGGGCGCTGCGCACTTGGACGCGGACGGGCGTGCGGATCTAGTTATTCTTCATTCGCTCACCGCCACGCTTTCGGCCTGGCGCGGGCGGGCCGACGGCTCCCTGAGCTTCAGTGGCCGATATTTAGCCGGCACCGGCGCAGGTTCGTTCGAGATCCTAGAGTCCAACGACGACCTTCCGGCAGTACTCGCCCCGGATTCCACCGGTCTGCGCTTTCACTACTTCTTGGTAGACCGTGAGAACGGGCGCCTCGTTGGACCGCCGGCCTACCTCGTCGGCGAAGGGGCCCGGGACGTTGCTTTGGGCGACTTCAACGGCGACCAAACGGTCGACCTGGCGGTAGCTTCCGGAGGCGGCGGAGTCGAAACTCTCTTGGGCCTCGGCGACGGAGACTTCGACGAGCCCACGGCGGTTCCCGTTGACCCAGCCCTAGCCAACGGATTCCGAACCGCGTTAGACACCGGCAGTTTCGGTTCCGACGATCTTCTCGACCTTGCCGTCGTTCACAACGCGCGCGACCAAACCACCATTCTCAACGGACTCGGCGACGGCACGTTCACCGTCGGAGCCTCCTTGGCCGGTGTGGACAATCCCACCGACGTCGCTGCCGTCGATCTCAACGGCGACGAACGCGACGATCTCATCGTCGCCCAAGAGCAACGCCAGGGCCCGGTCAGTTTGGCGGTCTATCTCCAAGACGCGCAAGGGGCTTTCCAAGGGCCTGTGCTCTACCCGCACGCCCAAATGGTCGACTCCACGAACATTGCCGTCGGCGATCTCAACAGCGATGCGCGCCCAGACGTTGTCGTGGCAAACAGCGACCTAACGGGCCCCAACGGCGGCGTCAGTATCCTGCTGACCAATCCCGACGGCACGCTCGGAGCAGCGACGCGCCTTGAGCCAGGCGCAGATGTGCGATCAGTAGCTGTCGCGGAATTCAACGGAGACGGCCAATCCGACATCGTTTACGCCGGAAAGGCGGCGGGAGGGGGATTTCGTTTCGTCGCAGGAGTCCTACTCGGCAACGGGGACGGGACCTTCCAAGACGCGAACCTAATTGACATCGACAGCTCTCCCGGCACAGTCATCACCGATGACTTCAACCAGGACGGCGCCGCCGACATCGTAGTTGCCCACTGCTGCGGCGGCACGGATCTCACCCAAATGTGGGGCAACGGCGACGGCACGTTTCGCATCAACGACTATCCCGGCGGGCAAGACCCGGTGGGTCTCGCGTCGGCCGACTTCGATCAGGACGGCCTACCGGACCTCGCCGTGGTCGATAGCGCGACGGGCCGGACCAACGGCATCGTGAGTATTTTGCTCACGCCCGAGCCACCGTTGCTCAACTTCTCGGCGGCAACCAACCGTTTCCGCCTGATTCCGCCAGAGTCGATCGTCGCTGCCTACGGAACCGGTCTCGCCGTCACGACGGCGACGGCTTCCTCGGCGGACTGGCCGGAAGACCTCGCGGGAACGCGAGTCTCGATCCGCGACGTGAACGGCGTAACGCACGCGGGGCGCGTCTACTACGCTTCGCCGAACCAGGTGAACTACTACGCGCCGCCGGGTGTGGTCCCAGGCTTAGCTCTTGTAACGATCACCGCCGGAGACGGCACGGTCAACCAGAGCCTCGTTCGAGTGGGAGTCGTCGGACCGGGCATCTTCACGGCAGGACCGGACGTAGCCGCGGCATTCGTACTTCGGATCTCTTCGGACGGCACGAGGCAGACCGAGTCGACGGTCTTCGCGGGAACCACAGGCGGCCATTTTGCGCGCGGAATCGAGCTCGGCGCCGACGACGAGGATGTCCTGCTGCTTCTCTTCGGTACCGGCGTGCGAGGCCGTACCTCGCTCGCCGATGTCACGGTGAACATCGGCGGCGTTGAGGCGGAAGTCCTTTACGCGGGGCCGCAAGGAGAGTTCCTGGGACTCGACCAGATCAACATCCGAATTCCCAGAGAACTCCGCGGCCGTGGAGTGGTAGATGTGGTCGTCACCGTCAACGACCTCGTGTCGAACCCTGCTCAAATCCGAATCCGTTAGCACCGGTCTAGATTTACGGCCGCCATAATACCTGACTCGCGGCGGCGCCCTCCTCAAACCGCGGCCCGCAGCTGCCGGGCCTCCTCCAGCACCGCCCGAGCGGCCGTCAGCGCATCTCCCGCCGCCGTCCTTTCCTCCGCCTCATCCGGATCTCCTAACCCCGACGCCTTCGCCTTCCGCATGTGATCCAAGATCAAGTCCCGAATCTCGGCCGCATTGTCCACGCCGCGAAAGTACGCCATGTGCAGGTTCTCCGCCTTGCCGCCGTGCTGCTCGGCCGGCGTCGTCCCGCCCCCTCCCGCGGATCGGACCTCGACGTCTGAAATCCCAAAAAACCTCTCCAGAGGCCCTTGCCGCACCGCCACGTTTTGCACGTTGGAGAACGTCATTGTCTGCTCCGACACCCGCCAAACCCCCTCGCGAATGCGCAAGCTCCGATCCGTCACCATGTACCAGCGATACTCGTAATCCAGGAAGACACCCAAAAACCCGAACGGCGCCTGCACCAAAAAGGCCGCCAGCGCGATGAACTCAAAGAAGCTGAACTGCGCAGCCAGTCCGAGTAATTGCTTGATCGGACGAATCGGAATCTGCTCCACCGCCGCGGCCACAGCCGGCACATGCGTCACGCCCAGGATCAACGCAATACCGAACAGCACCCCGACCTGACGCACCATCCACGCAGACAGGCGATAGCGAAGATAGCCGTCGGCGGCTCGAAAGACCTGCACCGACCCCGGCGCGCCTGCGGGCAGCTCAGGCTCCGCCGGGACACGCAGCCACTCGACGACCTTTGCCTTCAGCGCCGCTACCGGATGCTCGCTCACGCCCGGCCCTCCAGCTTCTCGCGAATCGCCCGCAGCTCCCGCGCCACCTCGCTCAGCGTCTCGGCCAACTCGTCCCTCGGCGTCTCCGCCCCGGTTTGGGTCGGCTTCCCTGCCGCACCTCGCATCCGGCTGTAGAGGAAATCCCGTAGGGCGGAATACTCGCGCAGCCCTTCAATGGTCATCTCCGCTTTGGAGCTTCCGGAGGCCGTCTGAATCTCAATACGAGCCAGCCCCAGGTGCCGTTCGACGACGTTGCTTTGCAGGTGGATATCTTGGATTCGCGCGTAAGCCAGGTGGATCTCGCGCCGGAACAGCACCCCCCAGCTCATCGAGATCCCCTCGTCGTCGAACCGATAACGCAACGTCCGATAGCGGAAATAGTTAAGCGTCAACAGGACTGGAAACGCCGGCCCGGTCAGCAACGAAGCCAACGCGTAGTAGCGCATCAACTCCGGTCGGGGCCGATCGAGCGTCTTGACGTCGAGTACAGAGGTATCCGGCACGATCCTACTCTAACTACGAGCCGCCGTCCGCGTCTCTTTGCGAAATCTGTCTAGCCCACTTCCGGCGTCTCCAGCTCCGCAATCGACCGATCGATCTCGGCCTGCGTCAGCTCATGCTTCGTGAGCTTGCCCGCAAAGTACGCCTCGTACGCCGCCATGTCAAAATGCCCGTGCCCACACAGGTTGAATAGGATCGTCCTCGACGTCCCTTCTTCCTTGCACTTCATCGCCTCTCGGACCGCGCCCGCCACGGCGTGGTTCGCCTCCGGGGCAGGTATGATTCCCTCCGCGCGCGCAAACTGCAACCCCGCCTCAAACGTCTCCAACTGGTCGATCGACTCGGCCTCAATCAGCTCGTCCTTCAGCAACTGGCTCACAATCACCCCGGCGCCGTGATAGCGCAGCCCTCCCGCGTGGATCGCCGGCGGCACAAAATTGTGCCCCAGCGTATACATCGGCAACAGCGGCGTCAGCCCCACCGTATCGCCGAAGTCGTACCGAAACACCCCGCGTGTCAGCTTCGGACAAGACGCCGGTTCCACCGCCAAGCAACGGATCTGTTTCCCTTCCGTCAAGTTCATCCGCAGGAACGGAAACGCCAGCCCCGCAAAGTTCGACCCGCCTCCAAACGGCGCAATCACCACGTCCGGCATCGCGTCCGCCATCTCCATCTGTGCGATCGCTTCCTGCCCAATCACCGTCTGGTGCATCAGCACGTGGTTCAGCACGCTGCCCAACGCGTACTTCGCGCCCTCGTCCTTCGCCGCAACCTCCACCGCTTCCGAAATCGCAATGCCCAGGCTTCCCGGCGAATCCGGATCCGCGGCCAGCACCGCCCGCCCGGCCTCGGTCCGATCGCTCGGCGACGCGATCACCTCCGCGCCCCAAGTGTTCATCATCAGCTTGCGATACGGCTTCTGGTCAAAGCTGATCCGCACCATGTACACCTGGCATTCGATGTCGAACATCTCGCACGCCAGCGACAGCGCGCTGCCCCACTGCCCCGCGCCCGTCTCCGTCGTGATCCGCTTCACGCCCTCCTGCTTGTTGAAGTACGCCTGCGGAATCGCCGTGTTCGGCTTATGCGACCCGGCCGGGCTCACGCCCTCGTACTTGTAGAAAATCTTCGCCGGCGTATCGAGCGCCCGCTCCAGCCGCCGCGCACGATAGAGCGGCGTCGGCCGCCACAGCTTGTACGCCTCGCGGACCTCCTCCGGGATATCAACCCACGGCTCCCGGCTCACCTCCTGGCCAATCAACGCCATCGGGAACAACGGCGCCAATGCCTCCGGCCCAATTGGCTCCTTCGTCCCCGGGTGTAGGGGCGGCGCAGGCGGGTTCGGCATGTCCGCCTGGATGTTGTACCAGCGCTCAGGAATCCGGTCTTCAGGTAGAACGTACTTCGTCGGCTCGCCCATAGTGCCCCGATTGTAGGAGAACGCCCAGCCCGATGCGGGAACCTATGTCACGCCGCCCCTGACCAGTGCCTGCGTATCAAGAATGGGCGTCGTCGCACATTTCCATCACCTCTAACTCACACTCATCGTCTACCAGTCCATCCGCACAGGAAGCTTGTGCTCGACCGAGAGATGGGTCAGACGCGTGAATATCGAAAAGGCAAAGCGGGCGCCGACTTCAAGTGGAGCGCCGTGTTCAGCCCCTTGCGTAGCTATCGTATCTAGCTCCTTGGCTGTGTATCGCCATGTGAGTCCGTTGAGAGTTCGCAACTGATCTTGGAGCACGACGCTGGAACCGACTAGGACCGAATCTCCACTCACATCTTCGGTCTCGAAGACGCAATCGAAGGGACACGGAAGCCAAAGTTGGACATCGTACAAGTGGGAATACTTCGATCGAAACTCCTTGCTCGTCACGCTCTGATAAGCAATGTCTTGGCTCCAATCTTCAACTGGCCCTTCGGGTCGCAACAATCCCTGCTGCTCTTCGTAAGCGGCCCATAGTATTAGGTCAGAGTAACAGTCCCAGGTTGGCTTATCGGTGAAGTACGGTGCGTTCTCGCCTTCGTTCCAATTCAGTGGTATATCCAGGCGGTCCCCTAGTGCCGCGGACAATTGATCCCGCCATGCGACGACGACCGGCCGAATCAGACCTTGGTCACGAATGGCACCCTCGGGATCATGCAGCCGGACGACCTCCATTTCGAGGCCTATTTCGCGTGCGATCCGCTGAGTGATGAGTTCCCAGTCTCCAGCTAAATAGCGAGTCAATGACCCAACGTACAGATCCAAGCCCACGCCGATAACCTATCAGATCGGCTCCTCCGTGCCCCGATGCAACAGCGGCGCCGGCGGGTCCAGCATGTCCGCCTGGATGTTGTACCAGCGTTCAGGAATCCGCTCTTCAGGTAGGACGTACCTCGTCGACTCGCTCATAACGCCCGATGGCAAAAGAGCGCGTCGCATGTTGCCGGAATCTATGTCACCAGCGGGTCCGACCACTTCTCTCGTCCTTCACGGCGCGGCATGGTCTCGCGCGGCATGTTGGAAGGCCACCTCGCCGGCGTCTGCTCCAATCCCTGCTGCTCTTGTTGAATGATCGGGGAGTTTTGTGGACGAATTTGTCGAGCGCGTGCCTTAATGGTCGCGGTCGCCTCAACTACCTACAGCCTGCTAGACTTGTCGAGCGCGCAACGGCGCTGCACGGTTGACTGCGAGAAAGATTTGGCGTCTGCGGTCTCAGATTTTGCGATTCTTGCGGGAGGGTTGGCGACTGCCGCGGCTGCACTGCTCCTTATAGGACAGGCGCCGCACTATGAATGGCTGATGTTTGGAGTATGGTGCGCCGTACTCTTGCCGCCGGTCGTGTTCGCACTTCGGAGAGACGGGCGCTTGGAGCGCCCAGCCGACACATGGTCTCCGACCCTAGCTGTGCCGGTCTGCGTCATCGCGCTCCTATGCATCGCCGGCGCTCTGAATCTTCATCTCTCGTCCGCCGTGTTGATTCCGGACGAATCCGCTTACCGCTTTCAAGCGCGCGTGTTTGGATCAGGGAGTCTGATGGCGCAAGCACCCCCGGCCGGGCTAGTCGAAGGCCCCACTCCGACTCCGCTCAGGTATACGCATCATATCCTCGTGCCCTGGGGATGGTTTGCCAAGTACCCAGTCGGATTTCCTCTAGTCCTATCCGCAGGCCAGCTGCTTCACATGGAATGGCTTGTGAACCCGCTGTTGGGCGCCATTCTTCTAGTTCTCACCGCAATGATCGCTAAGAACGTGTTTGACGTTCCCTGTGCAACCCATGCCGTCGTCATCGCCGTTCTGTCTCCCTATTTTCTTGGAAATGTCATCGGTTGGATATCCCACCCCCTATGCGCCGTCCTCATCGCTGGAGCATTCTTCTGCTGTTTTCGATGGATGGACACTGAGCGTATTCAGTTTGTGATCGGGATGCTCCTGCTTTTGGCGTTGACCTTTCATGTTCGACCGTTTACCGCCTTTCTCGCAGCAGCTGTTCTAGCGCCGATCAGCCTAATATCAGCTTGGCGTCGGCAAGGAACCGCGATCCGCCTCGCTGGTGCGTGGATGATTACCGGTGTCGTCGTGGTCGCTACCGTGCTGATTTATAACTGGGCCTATACGGGGAGGGCGCTGACGTCGCCGTATGCACTGTATCTTGGTACGAGCACGCCTCCTGAATTGGCGTTTTCGTTCCAGACTCTGGTGGTGAACGCCATATCCTACACCCGATGGGGCGCACAAGGCACATTCCTAACAACGACGCCGTTCCTATTTCTTCTCGCCGCGTACGGCATGTGGCGGTCCAGTACGCACTCTCTGAAGGTGTTGGCGCTGGGATCCATCTTTCCGCTTCTTTGTCTTGGATACGCGTTTAATCCCATGCCATCTGCTAGTCGCATCGGAGAACGGTTTTGGTTCGAGGGGTTCTTTGCCGTAACGATCCTGGGTGGCTACGGCATCCTTTCCTTGATTCGTCGTTTCCGGGCGCGCCGCTCTACGCTTAGGTCGACGCTGGCCGCCGTCCTTGTCGTTCAGGCTTGTATAGGCGTTAGGGTATTTGGCGCCTTAGTACAGGAGATGGACGGATATTCCGTGATCAGAGAGACGGCCCAAGGCTTTGAGGAGTGCGGCTGCGCGGTGTTCCTGGACCTAGGTCCTCAGTACTACGGCGAACATTTGAATTTGAATTCGGCGGAATGGCAAGACGCGAATGTTTTTTACCTCGTTGACCCAGGTTCGGAGCACCGGGAAACTTGGGCGCGACGATTCGGATTCTCTAAGTGGAACGTAATTTCTTACGACGCCGAGGGGCGCGACGTCAGAGTGACGAAAGCTTTCGCCGAATAGCCGGGTTTGAGGTCGTTCATCCTCTTGGCGGCGCGTTGAAAACGAGCTATGCCTGCGCGGGGCATTGCGACCACGCGGCCGGAAGGCGGGTCGATGATTCCAGTGCGCACTCAGAGCGTGAAGAACATGATATCCGGCCTGTAGGTCAGCCATCCTTCCAGGCGGCACAGCCCGCATCGTACGCTGTACTTCCGACCTAGTTTCTGCACTTCTTGCGGCACGGCAATGTAGTCGTCTTCTAAGTTCTCCGTGGCTAAGGCCATTCGCGGACCAAATCGCGTAATCGTCTTGGCCGCCCCGCGGATCGCGTTCCGTTCAGCGCCCTCGATGTCCATTTTGAGGAATGTGACCTTCTCAAGCCCCAGCTCTTCGACAATGCTGTCGATTGTGGTGACTGGCAGCTCAATTTCTCGAGGTCTCGGTTTGCCCAAGTTCTCGCGGCGGTCATTCATGACAAAGGAATCCAGGAGAGAGTTCTCGTAGATGCTCATCGTCATCGTGGAGTCCTCGTGCCACACGCCCTTCGGCACGATGACCACTTGCCCGCGCGCAATTTCTTCCGAGAAGGAGCGCCGCATCGCTTCAACGTTGTTTGGGCTTGGCTCGATAGCCACCACTTTCGTCACGCCGGCTCTCAGGCACACGCGGACAAAGTCCCCAATATTCGCTCCGCAGTCGAGAACCACGTCGCCGGGACCCAACTTCATCTCACCTTCCGTATAGACCTCGGCCAGTTGCTCGCCGACCGCATAGATTGGCGTGTTCCCTGGGGGAGTCCACAGAGAGCCCAGCGGGGTACTCCATCGGGTAAATCCGTCAGGCGCTCGCTCCACGATCTTCCCCTCAGAGCGCGACTCTTGCATCCGTCGCTTGAGCCGCTTACTGCGACTAGGCGCCTCGAGTATGGCTGTGAGACCGCATGATCCTGCATTGCCCGTTGCGTACGCCATAAATCCGCGGATTGGTTGATGAAGATTCTGTTGGTGTGCGGCAAAACCCAACACAAACGCAAGTATGAACACGGGGACGAACTTGTAAATGATTCGCATAGAATGTGACTTTCCAGGGGGCGGCTCTCAAAGTAGAGAGCCTATTGAAGGCCCGCTGAAGAAGGCATCGCCGCTGGGCGCGAAGGCTCCGACCTCTTCGGCGTCGATGGACGCTGATCGCCTCTCGGTTAGGGGCTAATGTACACTCCATCGGGAGGTTACCACATCGTCTCCGGAGGGGGCTGCGATGGTGCTAAGCCCCGCCGACAAAAGGAGATGCGGGCGACGACGACCTCTAGTCGGACAGACTAGAAGCAAGCAAGATCCGTCGTTCCGGCGAGTGAGCGTGCTGCTGGTTGCGGTGATGAGCGAGCATCTCCACATGAGATTCGTCGTTGTTAGGGTTGGCTTTGGCGCGGCCCAAGCAGATGGACTGTTACGGCGAAAACCGGGACGTTGCCGGGCCCGCAGCGGTCTACACGGCAGGCATCGCTAAAAAACATCCGTTCGTGGACGGCAACAAGCGAACCGGCTTCGTGGTAGCGGGTCGTGTGGCCGGTAGGGGTTGAGTACCCCCCGCTCCCTTCGGGCCCGGGCCTTCCGTCGTGCTCCCGACAGTTCGGTATGGGATGTCGGGTTGGACCGGGTAGTTGCGCTAGTTCAGGTAGGAGCTTTGGTCTTCCTCATGAAACTTGCGCGAATCGTTACCCTACAGGCCCTCGGGCTGGTCCTCTTGGCCGGGCTTCAGCCCGTCGCCTCTCTCGCTCAGCAATGCTATCCGGGCCTACCGAATCCGATTCTCAGCGTGACTGGCCATAAATTCACGATCGAGAATCGTGAGGCTTTCCCCGAGGAGCTCTTCGACCGCGCACCCAACCTGGCGCCGTGCGGAGCCAACACGAACTCGTCCCGAACTTGGGTCGACCTGATCGACCAAGACGGGAATCGCTTCTACGGTTACTGCTCACTGTCCTCTCCGACGGTGCTCAAGAACTTCGGTTTTCCGGACCGCCCGATGTTGACCGCCCTCACCGTCGTGCTTCGAGACCGGGCTTGCGGCATGGAGTATCGCTCCAATACCGTCCCAGTCGAACCTGTGCCGGAGCCGGCTGAGATCACGACCGTTTCAGCCGCCGGCTACCAACCCGCGGTCTCACCGGGTTCCCTGGCGGCATTGTTCGCCGAGAACTTCAGCGACGAGACGACCGTCGCTATGTTGGATGACCACGGCGCCCTTCCCACCGAGCTGGCCGGACTGACCGTCGAGTTCGACGGACGCCCGGCTTCGCTCATTGTGGTTTCGCCCAGTCAGATCAACTGCGTGGTCCCTGGGGAGGTTCCGCTGGGCGAGGTCGAGGTGACCGTCAAGTCGGCGGACGATGAAGTGATCGCGATCGGCATGGTCACCGTCTTACCCTCGGCGCCGGCGTTGTTCTCCCTCGATGCCTCAGGCAGCGGCCCTGGAGCAATTCTCAATGCGGTGACGGGCGATCTCGGGCCGTTCAGCGTATCGACTCCAGAAAACCCGGGCGGCGACATGCGCACCCGGCTGGCGATCTACGCAACCGGCGTGCGCTTCGCGGGCTCCCTTCCTCCGGTCGTCGACCCGCTCGCGGCAGCGGCGAACGTCCGGGTCATCTTCCGAGACTCTGAGGGCATGGAATGGTCTTTGCCCGTCGAATACGCCGGTCCGGCGCCCGGGTACTTCGGCCTCGATCAACTGAACGTCGTTGTTCCCCAGGAGCTTGAGGGCTCCGGCCCAGGGACAATCCAGATCGAAACGGAGCTCGGAGTCTCCAACGCAGTCGATTGCCATCTGGAGTAGCGGCAAGTGTGTTAGATTCTCTCGGCAAGGCCTACTGAATGAAACTGTTGATCATTGTTGATTGGAATCGCTCGACCATCCAAGAGATCGGCGCGAAGTTTGCGAGCGGTGAGGACGTCCTGCCGGAAGGCGGCGAGTTGGTCACGCGCTGGCATGACCCGGGCGCGAAGAAGGCGTGGGCGGTTGTGGACGTGCCGGACTCGTCGACGGTGCAGAGATGGATGCTCAAGTGGTCGAACATGGTCGACTTTGAGACGCACGCGGTGATGGATGACGCCGAAGCCGGGGCCGTGCTTGGGGAAATGGATCTCTAACGAGGTGTCTGGGCTCGGATGTCGGCGGGTAGGGCTTGCGGCGGCGCGGACATGCTCCCCGCCGCGAGCGTTTCGGCGAGTAGCGTAGCCTGTTAGCGGAACGCTGGTCCCTGGAACTCAGCCCTGGCTGACTACGAACGTGATGCAAAACAGACGTGAGCTGCTCCGCGGACTAGGTTTAGGCCTTTTCGCCCAGGGCATCGGCGCCGGTCAAGAAGACTCGGAGCTGCGGTCCCCTGACCTGGCCAATCTCGACGGGTTGATGCAGTGGATCAGCGAGGAGAACGAGCCTCGGTTGTCCTTTCTCCAGGGGCGCTGGGAGTCGCTGGAGGACTGGAAACAGGAAGCGCGGCCGGTCTTCAAAGAGCTGCTTCACTACGATCCTGATCCTCGGCCCTTGTCCGGCGAAGTTCAGAGTCGAGAGGATCGAGACGGTTTCTCGATTGAGACGCTGACGATCTCGGCAACCGATCAGTACGACATTCCGGCCTGGCTGCTGCTTCCGGACGGGGCGGACGGACCGCTGCCGGCGGTTGTGGCGATCCACGATCATGGCGGGATCTATGTCTGGGGCCAGGAGAAGATCCTCAGCCAGCCCGGCGAACTATCCGCCGTCACCCAACGGCGAGAACGATTTTACGAGCGACCCTTCGCGGAGGCGTTGGCGCGGCGCGGGCACGTGGTGTTGGTGATCGACGGTTTCTACTTTGGCCGGCGCCGGCTCCGGCCGGAGACGATGCGAGCGGAGACGGCGCCGCCCAACGTCCGCGACCTGCTGCGCGAGTTGCAGGGGCTTGAGCCGGACAGCCTGGAGTGGCTTCGGATGGTGGACCGGATTTGCAGGGCGTCGGAGACGCTGACGGCAAAGACGATCTTCGCCGCCGGGGCGACGTGGCCGGGACTGCTGGTGTGGGACGACATGCGCAGCATCGACTACCTGGTCAGTCGCCCCGAAGTCGATCCGGAGCGTATCGGTTGCGTCGGGCTCTCGATTGGCGGGCTGCGGACGGCTTATCTGGCGGCGGCTGATCCGCGGGTGAAGGTCTCGTGCGTGGTCGGTTGGATGACGCGCTTCAAGGATCAACTCCGCAACAAACTGCGGCACCACACGTGGATGGTCTACCTGCCGGGTCTTGCCGGACAGCTCGACCTTCCGGACGCAGCGGCGTTAACCGCTCCGGGGGCGCTCATGGTCCAGCAGTGCGAGCGTGACCGGCTGTATCCGATGGAGGGTATGAGGGGATCGGTTGAACGGCTGGAGCAGATCTACGCCAAGGCGGGAATTCCGGAGCGGTTCAAGGGCGAGTTTTACGATGTGCCGCATTCGTTTACTACTCCCATGCAGGAGAGTGCGTTCGATTGGATTGAGGAGTGGATCTAGTTGTTTTGGAGTGTGCGGCGCCCTAACGGGCCCCGGCAAGAATGTTGCTACCTTGGGCTGCAGACGGGATGGTCACCGGCGTCAGCGACGTTTGGGCCGGCGTGGGCATCTGGCACAGCCGCGAAGCGGCAGAGGCGATGGTCGACGCGCCTGGTGACGCCATGCCCTGGCTCGCAGAGACCGAAACAGCTTGGCACTGCCTTAGCGTTCCGTTCTCCCATCGCGGAGCAGTCAACTGGCGCGGACGTATCCAAGAAAGCGAGGCCGTGCGCGCAGCCCCTGTCGACCCAGGCGGGCCGCTGATCGTCCTCACCTCGGCGGGTTTCGAGTCGCGCGACGCGGCAGCGCTTCCGCGCATCAAGCGGTTTGTGGCGGGCGTTGTCGGGGTGCTGGATGATTACGGGAAGCAACCCTCCAACGTGCGTCGGGCCGCGTTCCGCGCAGGGTTCGATGGACGTGACGGCTTCACGCTGTCGCTCTGGCGTTCCGACGAGGGAATGCGGCAGGCGGCCTATCAACCGGGCACGCACCGCAACCGCGTAGACGAGGATAAGGCGGGGCTGCTGTCCGATCGCACCTCGTTCACGCGGCTGCGCCTCATCCGCGGCTGGGGCGACTGGGATGGAGAGGTCGCCTGGACGAAGGCTTGACGCCGTCCGCGTGGGCCCCTGACTGGACCTGGAGGAGTCTAGTTTGCTCGAAATGGGGATGTCGGAAGTTATTGACAGTACTATCTGTTAAGTACGTCGAAGGCCGTCACCTCGCGCGGTCACCTTGCGCGCGTCACCTTGCGCCCGTCACCGGTCTTATCCGATGGAGGGCATGCGGGGATCAGTTGAGCGGCTGGAGAGGATTTTCGCGAAGGCGGGGATTCCAGAGCGGTTCAAAGG
>Ga0070727_10003391_pt1 | contig 14507 bp, 13 predicted proteins | sample tdAd472_FD_66722 | JGI IMG/M metagenome (GOLD analysis project Ga0070727, IMG submission 66722) | Marine sediment microbial communities from the Atlantic coast under amendment with organic carbon and nitrate - tdAd47.2 | ecosystem: Environmental > Aquatic > Marine > Coastal > Sediment | place...
ATGTCCGATCCCAGTTTATTTCAGACGATTTCACGGAACCCCTCTTTGTGGCCTTGAAAGAAAAGCTTCGCATGGCCATCGATGAAAGAATACAGCAATTGAAAGCACTGAGCCAAAAAATGCCGGATTCAGTCATCGCCTATCAAAATTACACCAAAGAAAACGCATCATCTCGCATCTTGAAGCAAAAAAATGAGTTTCTTGAAAGAAGTGATGAGCTGGAGGACTATTTTAGATCCCAGGAGAATATCGCCGTCAAAGAAAATCTGAGAGATGCTTTTATGGAAAAGATCCGACAGGGTGTTCAAACATCAGGGAAAGACTACATTTCTGTGATCAAGGGACTCAAAGATACGGAAAAGGTACATGGAACCCTATGGCTTCAAAGCATCGTTGACCACATCATTGATGATGCATTCGAATTTCTACCATCATTTAATACCTGAATCTTGCATGAAATTTGATGATAAATTCACAAGCAGTTATTTAATAAGGAGTTGGTGATGAATTTAAAGGTAAATTCTACCACCCAAACAGTAAAATGGGTTGCAGTCCTTTTTTTTCATCAAATTTCACCCAGAGGGCGAGCCGGAGGCTTCCATAAGCGGCGTTACTAAGGGTTCGAAGTAAAATACTACGTCTTCACCCTTAGATGCCTTGCCTATGAAAGCCTCCGACTCGTGCAATATTCAGGTAATAGGAATTGAAAATGAGAAAACTTTTCGGTACCGACGGAATACGGGGCCGTGCCAATGCGTATCCGGTAACACCTGAAGTGGCCATAAATGTGGGGCGGGCTGTTGCGACGATATTTAAATCCGATACCAAATCCAAGATCGTCGTGGGCAAGGATGGCCGTATTTCCGGAGACATGCTGGAACATGCCATCGCCTCCGGAATATGCTCAATGGGGGGGAATGCATATCTTGCAGGGATTTTACCAACCCCTGGAGTTGCCTTTACAACCTCCTCAATGGGTGCAAATGCCGGCATCGTGATTTCTGCGTCCCATAATCCGTATTACGACAATGGCATTAAAATTTTTAACGGCGACGGTTATAAACTTTCCGATGAAAAAGAGGCTGAAATCGAACAGCTAATTTTAGATGAACGTCTGATTTCTGCAGATGAATCGATGATAGATACCGGCAGGGTCTTTAAAATCGATGATGCCGGGAACAGGTACGGAAATTTTCTTGATAAAACCTTGTCAGAAGAAAATTATTTCCGGGGCTTGAAGGTCGTGATGGATTGTTCAAACGGTGCGACGTCCGAAGTTGCACCATCGGTTTTTACGGCACTTGGCGCAGATGTCGATGCGCTTTTTGTAAATCCTGACGGAAAGAATATTAATGACAACTGTGGATCCCAGCACCCGAAAGTTCTCCAGAAAAATGTTGTGGAAAAAGGCGCTGATATCGGCCTCGCCTTTGACGGAGACGGAGACAGGCTAATTGCTGTGGATGAAAAAGGGAATGTTGCAACCGGCGACCAGATACTTGCGGTCTGTGCAAAGTACATGAAAGAAAAAGGGTTTCTTAAAAACAACCAGGTGGTCAGCACGGTGATGAGCAATATGGGTCTCGGACTCGCTTTAAAAGAACTGGGTATACTTCATGTAACCACCAGGGTAGGGGACCGGTATGTTCTGGAAGGAATGATTTCTTCCGGAGCCGTGCTGGGCGGTGAAGATTCCGGTCATATGATATTTTTAAATCACCATACCACCGGAGACGGCATCCTTGCTGCCATAAGACTGATCGAGGTCATGAAAACAACCTCGAAACCTTTGTCGGAACTATGTAAAATAATGAGGGTATTCCCACAGGTCCTCATAAACGTAGAGGTTCAACATAAACCCGACCTGAATGCCGAGCCGTTTATTCAGGATGCTATGAAATCCATCGAGGCGAGTCTGGGCAATTCGGGAAGGGTGCTGGTTCGCTATTCAGGGACCCGTCCGTTGTGCAGAATAATGGTAGAAGGGCCCGACATTGAAGCAACCGGAAGATACTGCCGTCAATTGGCTGATATAATTAAAGATAGAATTGGCAAATAAAATTTGCCGTTCACAGGTTCAGGGTTCAACGTTCAGGGTTAAGGACAAAGAAGGCATGAGGATCTGAAGTCCTTGTTACATTGGCTTAGGACTGACGAAATGGAACCTTGAACCTTTGAACCGTGGTGGACGCTTACAAATAAAAAGGTTGACCCGCAATGGCAGACCAACCTTTTTGGTTTAGATGAAAATTGCCCGATTATTCTTAATCCCGGCTTCCCAAAATTCTAAGCAGCATTAGAAATAGATTTATAAAATCGAGATACAGCGTCAGAGCGCCCAAAATTGCGCCCTTTCTAATTGTGGCCCCGTCAAGACCCTCAGGTTGTGAGAGGGCCATGGTTTTGAGTTTTTGGGTATCATAGGCGGTGAGACCCACAAAAACAATCACACCGATATAGCTGACGATCAGACTCATGCCTGAACTGCGAACAAAAAAGTTGGCCACCGATGCAATGATAATCCCGATAAGTCCCATGAACATGAACTGACCCATTGAGGTCAAATCCCGTTGGGTAACCATGCCGTAAATACTGGACGTAATAAAGGTTGCCGCACAGATAAAAAACGTTGAGGTAATCGAAGATTTTGTATAGATTAGAAATATGGCTGAAAGGGTCGCTCCGTTTAAGGCTGCATATAGGACAAATAAAGATGCGGCGGTGGAAGCCTGCATTTTGTGGACCCGAGAACTGATGCTGAAAACAAGGGCAAGTTCCCCGATGATTAAACCAAAAAATACAAGTTGATTGCCAAAAATCAGTCTCAGCAAGGTTTCGCTGTTCGATACGTAAAATGCCACAAGTCCCGTCAGTCCAAGGCCAAGGGCCATCCAGTTATAGACGCTCCGAATAAATGCGTTGACCCGAACCTGGGTTTGTGTTCTTTTAAGCGGTATGGATTGCATTTTATCCTCCTGATATTAATGCGTATTTATCGTTACTGGCTGTTCAAAAAATCGAATCTGCATTCCAATGTCTTTGGAAGGAACTATATATAACACAGAATTTCGGTTTTGCAACCTCAAAACATGTCCAAAAAACATTTTATGGTTGTCTCTTAATCCGGTTTTAAAAGATTTTTTTAAAAAAAAATGAAACCTGAGCCATTGTATTATGAATTGATAGCCCTTGCTGAAAAACTGGGAATTACCGTCTTAGAGCACAATTTTCGAAAGGCCGGTATCAAAGTTGAAAGTGGATTGTGCAAGATTAAGGGCAATCAACATTTTATTTTAGACAAACACAAAACAATTCACGAGAAAAACGAGATCCTCGCGTCTTACCTCACCAAAATGCCCCATGAAAATATGTATGTATTTCCAGCTTTGCGGGATTTTCTAGATAAACATGCTCAACTATGACAAAAGGGGCTTTGGTTGAGAACAACCCCGTTTAAACGACTCGCAGTAAAGTTTACATAATATACCTTATCAGACGTTGGCCCGATGTCGGGAAAAAGGAAAGGGCAATAATGGCCTTTTTTCAACCCTATCCGATAACGTTCGTCAGAACGCTATCGAATTACAGGTTTTATGTTGAATGATATTGTCAACTGTGTTAATCATTCAATTTCTATCAGATCGTATCGATGGTTTTCCTATGAATCCCAATCCCTTAAGGAATTTGTTTGAAAAGCGTATGCTACAGAGAGCGACGACAATCAGTAAAGTTTTATTTTAATGAACTCACACCCCAATATCCAGTCCTCAGGACCTTCCGATAGCCACCAACGTCGTATTTACACCGTTTCCGAACTGACCTTCAAAGTTAAAAAATTACTTGAAGAAAGTTACCCATTTGTCTGGATAAATGGTGAAATTTCAAATTTTAGAGTTCCAGCTTCTGGACATTATTATTTTACCTTAAAAGATGAGGCTGCCCAGATCAATGCGGTAATGTTTCGCAATCAGAATCGGACATTAATATTTGACCCTGAAGATGGAATGAATATAACCGGCCTTGGCCGGATCAGTGTCTATGAACCGCGGGGCACCTATCAGATCATATTTGAATATCTCGAACCCAAAGGTACAGGGGCCATCCAGCTGGCTTTTGAACAATTGAAAACACGGCTTTTTGAAGAGGGTCTTTTTGATGAGGCACACAAAACCCCCCTACCCTTTTTGCCTAAAAAAATCAGCATCATAACCTCTCCGACCGGCGCCGTTGTTCACGATATTTTAAAAATTATCAACCGACGCTTTTCAAACCTCCAGATCGAGATCATACCGGTCAAAGTTCAGGGCGACGGCGCTGAACATGAGATCGTATCCGCCATTGAGATGCTGAATCTCCGGTCCAATTCGGATTTAGCGATCCTGGCAAGAGGCGGCGGATCATTGGAAAATTTCCATGCGTTTAACGCTGAAATTGTTGCCAAAGCTATTTTTGCATCAAACATTCCCATAATTTCAGCGGTGGGGCATGAAACCGATTTCTGTATTGCAGACTTTGTTGCAGATTTAAGGGCACCAACGCCATCTGCCGCAGCCGAACTTGCTGTGCCTCTTAAGCAAGACCTTTTGAAGAGGGTCTCTGAACTTTCAACACTCATAGCAATGCGTTTTGTGCGAAATCTTGAAGACCTTCAGATTCGGGTTCAGGAAATGTCCAATCGACTGGTTCATCCAAATCGAAAGATAATAGATCTAAGGCTTAAACTAGACGACTTAATGACCCGGCTTGTCAAAACGTTTAACAAAACCATTGTTCAGCAGCACAAAGGTGTTAAGTGGCAGACTGAAAGGCTTTTTGCCAACAATCCTTTAGTGCGAACAAAAATTCTTAAAGATAAACTTGACTTAAAGCATGGCAATCTTCTTAATTATAAGGATATATTTATAAATACAAAACGTTTTTTACTTCGGGAAGCCATGGCCGGGCTCCATGCGCTGAGTCCTGAAGCCACCTTGTCCCGAGGTTACAGTATTACCAGAACCATTCCAGATGCAGCTGTGGTCAGAGACCCAAAAAAGGTCTCCATTGGTCAGGATCTTGAGGTGACGGTTGCGAAAGGCTTACTAATCTGCAGGGTAAAAGGAAAATAATTTTATGGCCAATCTGACGTTTGAAAAGGCAATGAAAAAGCTGGAGCAGATCGTTCGGGAACTCGAATCCGGAGATCAGCCCCTTGAAAAAGCGATAAAAAAGTTCGAAGAAGGGGTTCAACTGTCCAAATTCTGTTCCGAAAAACTGGATGAGACCGAACAAAGGGTTACCCTTCTGTTAAAAGATCAGACCGGCAATGTTTTTGAGAAACCGTTTATCTCGGAAATCGAGCCGGAAGATGAATAAATTCGATCTGAATTCATACCTGTCTTCTGAACGAAAACAGATCGATCATGCCTTGGGTGTAATAATAGAGAATAAATCCAAGGACTCCACGATTAAAGATGCCATGAGATATTCTCTGATGTCCAGTGGAAAACGTTTACGGCCCATTTTGTGTATTGCGGCCGCAGAAACTGTGGGAAGGCACTCGGACGATACCATGCGGGCTGCCTGCGCCATAGAGATGATTCACACGTATTCCCTGATCCATGATGACCTTCCTGCCATGGACAATGACACCCTCCGCAGGGGACGGCCGACGTGTCATATCAAATTTGATGAAGCTACGGCAATTCTTGCCGGTGATGCCCTTCTTACACTGGCGTTTGAGATCCTTTCATCCGTCGAATCTGCCGACAGAGATCATGCCTTTAACCGGCTCCGTGTTATACACACCATCGCAACGGCCGCGGGATGTAAAGGCATGATCGAGGGACAGATGCAAGACATTGCCGCCGAAGGCGACGTTCTTGGTTTAGAGGATCTTAAAAAAATGCATCGTTTAAAGACCGGCGCCCTGATTGAGGCATCCGTTATTTCCGGAACCATTTTGGGGAATGGAAACCGTGATCAAATCGAAAATCTTAAAAATTACGCAAGAAATATCGGGCTTGCCTTTCAGATAACCGATGACATACTGAACGTTGAAGGTGACCCTGATATTATGGGAAAAGATGTCGGCACGGATCAAGCCCGGGGAAAAAGCACCTACCCTTCCATACTTGGGATGGAAAAATCCAAAGAATTTGTAAAAAAACTTGTAAACGATGCCTTGAAAGTGATCGATCATTTTGATAATAAAGCTGATCCGCTCCGGGCCATTGCGCATTATATTGTTGTTAGAAAAAAATAAGGAGTGATATATATTTTGAGTTTTCTTGAAAAAATCGATTCTCCTGCAGATTTAAAAAAAATACCCAAAAATGATCTCCCGTCCCTCGCGTCAGAGATACGGCAGGTCATCATTGATGTGGTATCCAAAAATGGCGGCCACCTTGCACCCAGTTTAGGTGCTGTGGAGTTGGCAATTGCCATCCACTACGTCTTTAACGCACCGGATGATAAAATTATCTGGGATGTGGGTCATCAAGCCTATGCTCACAAACTGCTGACCGGACGAAGGGAGCGATTTCACACGCTTCGCCAGCATGGCGGGGTGTGCGGGTTTACCCGGATGAGCGAAAGTCCTTACGATGCATTTTCAACAGGGCACAGCAGCACCTCTATCTCTGCAGGCCTCGGGATCGCATGTGGCAAACGCTTGAAAAAGGACAACACCAAAGTTATCGCGGTCATAGGGGATGGCTCTATGACCGGAGGGCTCGCTTATGAAGGCCTTAACCAGGCTGGAGACATTAACAAAAACATTCTGGTCATATTAAATGACAATGACATGTCCATCGCACACAATGTCGGTGCCATATCCTCTTTATTAAGTCGAACTTTTTCTGCCAAATACATACAGGATTTTAAACAAGACCTTAAAGATTTTTTTAAATCCTTGCCGAAATTCGGTGGCGATATCTATAAATTCGCAAAACGTTCAAAAGAATCTTTTAAAACATTTATTACTCCGGGAATGTTGTTCGAAGCCTTTAACTTTGAATATTTTGGGCCCATAAACGGACACAACCTTAACCATCTTATCGACATACTTAACAATATTAAATGCTTAAACGAGCCGGTTCTTCTTCATGTAACGACGAAAAAAGGTAAAGGATACCCGCCTTCTGAAAAAAACCCTGTTTATTTTCACGGTGTTGGATGCTTTAATGCCGATACGGGGGAAAGCATCAACACAGAATGCTCCATCCCCACATATACCCAGATTTTTGGACAGACCCTGCTAAAACTGGCGGGAAAAAATGACAGGGTCGTCGCCGTTACAGCCGCCATGCCGGAAGGTACGGGCCTTGTAAAGTTTGCAGATGCTTATCCGGACCGGTTCTTTGATGTGGGGATTGCGGAACAACACGCCGTAACTTTTGCAGCAGGTTTGGCCACCGAGGGCTTTAGGCCCGTTGTGGCCATATATTCTACCTTTCTTCAGCGTGCCTATGATCAGATATTGCACGATGTTTGTATCGAAGCGCTGCCGGTGGTATTTGCCATCGATCGGGGGGGAATCGTAGGAGAGGACGGAGCAACCCATAATGGTGTTTTCGATTTATCTTATCTTCGAAGTCTTCCCAATATGGTCGTTATGGCCCCAAAGGATGAGAATGAACTCTGCAGAATGCTTGTCACCGCCATCGACCATATGGGTCCCATTGCCGTTCGATACCCCAGGGGAACCGCCGAGGGGGTCAAAATGGAAAATCAGGATGTTCCCATACCCATCGGCAAAGGAGAAGTGCTCAAAAAAGGAGATGATCTTCTTATTTTGGCCATTGGACAGTCTGTTTTCGAGGCACTTTCCGCGCATGCAACGCTAGAAGAACAGGGTGTATCCGCTACGGTGGTTAACTGCCGTTTTGTAAAACCTCTGGATGTCGATTTGATCACAACCCTTTCCCGGTCGATACCGCGGATCATAACGGTTGAGGAGAATGTTCGTCAGGGAGGATTTGGAAGTGCAGTTCTGGAGTGCTTGAGCGATGAGGGAATATCCGGGTTTCATCTGAAATGCATCGGGGTGCCGGATACCTTTGTTGAGCACGGCCCCCAGAAACTTCTCCGGTCTAAATACGGTATTGACGCGCCTGCAATTGTCGAGACCGCCAAGCGCCTCCTAAAAAATGCTTAGGGTTATCGTCAAGCGAGCCCATCCATGTCCCCAAACAAAAAAAGACTCGATCGGGTCGTTGTAGAAAAAAAACTCGCACACAGTCGACAACGTGCCCGGGCGCTTATTATGGCTGGAAAAGTTCTGGTCAACAACCACCCTGTGGATAAACCCGGGACACAGGTCTCCACAGAGGATGTCGTTGTTTTGAAAGGAGAAGACATTCCCTATGTAAGCAGAGGTGGCCTTAAACTCGAAAGCGCTCTACAGGTCCTGGCAGTTGATATAACCGGTTTTACCTGTCTCGACGTGGGTGCCTCCACCGGCGGGTTTACAGACTGCCTTCTCCAGCACGGAGCAAACCGGGTCTTTGCTGTGGATGTCGGTTATGGACAACTGGCATGGCCATTGCGCCAGGATCCCCGGGTGGTGGTCATCGAGCGAACAAACATCCGGTATATGCCTGCCGAAGCTCTGCCGCAACTTGTAGATCTGGTTACCATAGATGTTTCCTTTATTTCCCTTAAAAAAGTCGTTCCCGAGGTATTAAAGTTCATGAAAAAAAGTGCCGGAATTCTTGGCCTGATCAAACCCCAGTTCGAAGTTGGAAAAGGTAATGTCGGGAAAGGCGGTGTTGTGCGCGACCCTGTTCTGCATGCTCAGGTTATCGAAGACCTTTCCGATTATTTTACCAAATTGAGTCTTATTCGCGAATTTGTCATCCCTTCACCCTTACTCGGCCCGAAAGGAAACAGGGAATTTTTTATTTTCTTAAAAATCGGAAACGACGAATTATCCCCTCGCTCTAATGAAGATCTTGAGGTGTGAAGTCTATGTCGTTCGGAAACGACTTCCCGGGAGCTTGCCAAAGTTAATCTTGATTTTTTTTAGATAACAATATAAAAATTAAAGTTTAAAGATCCAGTCGAAATGGATTGCCATTTTAATAAATTTAGCAGAGAGGAGATTAAATGACCGAAAAAATACAAGGTTTAAGGAACATTGCCCTTGTAGCCCATGGAGGTGCTGGGAAAACTTCTTTGGCTGAGGTAATGCTTTTCAATACCGGTGTCATCAATAGACATGGACGCGTTGACGACGGCAATAGCGCGATGGACTTTGAGCCGGAAGAATTGAAACGAAACATTAGCTTAAGCAGTGGATTCCATCAGTTCGACTGGAAGAAGCATACGATCAGCCTCATCGATACACCCGGTGATTTGAATTTCTTTTCAGACACAAGAAGCTGTATGCAGGCGGCCGACGGGGCTGTCGTGGTGATAGACGCCGTGGACAGTGTAAAAGTACAAACAGAGCAAGCTTGGGAATTTGCCGAAGAGTTCGACTTGCCTTCAGTTATTTTTATCAATAAACTCGACAGAGAACGGGCGGATTTTTTACGCACTTTCAGAGATGCAGATAAATGCTTTGAACCCAAGCCCATTAAGCTTCAGCTTCCAATAGGATCTGAGGCTGGCTTCAAAGGAGTGGTCGACCTCATCAGCATGAAAGCATTCATTTATGATGGGAAAGGTAAAGCAGCGAAGACCGACATTCCATCCGAAATGCTGGATATGGTTGAAGAAGAGAGAGAAGCGCTGGTGGAGAATGTTGTAGAGTCGGACGATGAACTGCTGGAAAGGTATCTCGAAGGAGAATCCTTGTCAGATGATGAAATAAAGTCTGCATTAAGAAAAGGCACATTATCACGAACATTTATTCCGGTTCTCTGTGGATCAGCTACAAATAACATCGGCATCGATCTATTTCAGGACTTTATTATAAACTGTATGCCCTCTCCCCTTGATCGTGGTTCCTGGACCGCTACCGATGATGCCGGTGAAGGTGAGATAGAATGTGATCCGGATCCGGATGCGCCTTTCGCCGCTTTCATAATCAAAACCATTGCCGACCCCTTTGCAGGCCGTTTATCTATTTTCAGGATTGTTTCAGGAACACTGGGTGCCGTCGGTAATTTTTTTAACACCAATAAAGATACAAACGAACGGTATAATCAGCTTCTGAGACTTGCCGGAAAAGAACAGAAACTGATAACCGAAGCCGGGCCCGGATCAATTGTCGCCGTGGCCAAACTAAAAGAGACAACCACAGGTGATACCATCTGTGATAGCAGCCGCAAGGTAAAATTCAAATGCGCCGAACCGCTTCCTGCGCTGATATCATTTGCCGTCCAGCCCAAATCAAAAGGGGATGAAGATAAAATATTCAGCTCTTTGTCTAAACTCCTGGAAGAAGATATCGCCCTACAACTTACCCGTAACTCCGAGACCAAACAGATCCTGTTGTCCGGTCTGGGACAGATTCATATTGAAGTTACGGTTGAAAAACTCAAAAGAAAATTCAATGTCGAAGTTCTGCTGGATACCCCTAAGATCCCCTATAAAGAGACGATTAAAAAGAAAGTAAGGGTTCAGGGAAAACATAAAAAGCAAACCGGAGGCCACGGTCAGTTTGGTGACTGCTGGGTCGAGCTGGAACCACTTCCCAGAGGAAAAGGTTTCGAATTCGTAGATAAAATCGTTGGCGGCGTAATTCCCAAACAGTATATACCGGCTGTTGAAAAAGGCATCATTGAATCCTGCCAGAAAGGGGTTCTTGCGGGGTTCCCGTGTATCGATTTCAGGGCCACCCTTGATTACGGCTCCTATCATTCTGTTGATTCATCTGAGATGGCATTTAAAGTCGCAGGTTCTCTGGCATTCAAAAAGGCTTCGACAGATGCCGGTCCGGTTCTCCTAGAACCGATCATGAACGTTTCCATTGTCACACCGGATGAATACATGGGTGATATTATGGGAGACCTTAACAGCCGGCGCGGCAGGGTCCTCGGTATGGACAGCAAGGGGAAAAATCAGGTCATAAACGCACAGGTGCCCATGGCAGAGTTTTTGTCTTACGCACCGGATCTAAGACAAATTACCGGTGGACGCGGCAATTTTTCCATGGAGTTTTCACATTATGATGAAGTTCCTGCCCAGATTTCCAAGAAAATTATAGAAGGAATTAACAGAGGCAAAAAATAGCCTACGCGACAATCCGCCACCTACGCTTGGGTATTTCGGCGTATGTGGCGGATTGCAATTTTTAGCCCTTTGAAAAAAATATTGCTTCCGGTCAAAGAAACAGCGAATAGAACTGCACCGGGGCAAAGAAGATATTTCCCCATTACCAACTCACATCCAATCCACAATGTAATGCAGCACTTTCATCCAGCATCCTTGGTAAACCACCGCGGTCCGAAGGGATTAATCCCAGAGACTTTTGCCATACTTCATCGTCTTCCATACATAAGTATATAAGTGCATCCGGAGCATATTCTCTTATGCAGGCCACCACCTTTCGATAAAGATCTATTCTCAAAGGCTTAAAGTAGCGCATCTTACCGTCCAGACCGGATATGAATTCTCCGTATATTATTTTTGAATCTGGAAACCGTCTTTGTATGATAGATTTCAAAGAAGGCATGAATCGGAAAGTTCCGAGGCTTATCCATACGATGTTTTTTGAAGATACATTGGCAAACAGTTGTTCAACAACTCGCATGTATTCTTCTTGGCACCCATCATAAATGACCAAAGGATCAAAATGAAAACCAAGGGGGTATCCCAAGGACTCACATTTTGCTGCAGCCCGGAGCCTGGCGGAAAGAGATGCCGTATGAATCTCTTCATTTTTTATAATTCGGTTTGTATTCAAAGACCACGATACAATGGTTTTTCGATTGTGACGAAACTGCTTTAGTTTTTCAATGGCTGTTGTTTTAGTTTTTAGTTCCAATACGGCGCGGGACTGCTTTGAAAACTTTGGAACCAGAAGGCTTGAGAGATCCGTCCATATTTCCCAGATCATACTGTCTGTATATTCTCCGGTCCCGATCCGGGTTATTTTTTTTTCAAGAAACAGACGGTCTAACTCTACTATAAGATCATTTTGGTTGACAAAATATTGTAGAATCGGTGGATGAAAGTATGTTTGTAGAATACAATATGAGCAGTCCATATTGCAAAAGGTGCCGATATGTAAAATTTGATAGCCGCAACATGTGTAACAACGGGTACCGGGGCACGGTTTAATAAAGGCACCTTTGTTGCGGGTGAGGAATAGGATCTTTTTGCCTTTCTGGACAGGATCGTCTGATGATGAAATCGACCGAAAAAGTTCTTGAACATTCTCAACGACCACGGCGGGCGCATTGATGCGTGATCGGATGGAAATCACCTGGGGGGATTGGACGACCTGTTGATCGACATATAGTTTCAATTGTGGCAAGGAAGTATATTATTTTAAGCAGTGAAAATTATCAAAGTTCAAAATCGAACCGAATGAATGCTTCGAGACCGGTTATAAAAAAGTAATTATTATTTTTGAAATACAATAAACAGGTCTCATGGGTCAAGCATGAAAACAGGTCTTTAAAAAGTATATCATAAAATGGGAGCTTTCGGACAACCTGAAAGCGCAATGGTATTTTGACATTTTACCGGGCAAACGCATGTGTCATCCGCAAAAAAACGTTCAAATCCGTTTCCCCTGAATGTCTTGACACCTTCTGTTGATAATTCATAAGAGACCTGTTACGGTATTATCAAATTTTATATCTTCGGACAGAAAAAAATGGAGATCGAAAAAATATGTTCTTAGAAAGACAAATAAAAGGAAAGAAAGTACTGTTGGTAGAATCTGAGCTGCAGGAATATATGTCTGCAAAGCTCAATGAACTCACCGGTCTGGCCTCAAATGTGGTGACAGCTTTGATTATGGTCAGTTTGGTGGTGGTTTTTGACTACATCAAAGCCGGGAACGTTTTCTATTTTGCCCTGATTCTCCTTCCACTTGTGGGGCGATGGTTTCTTGGTGATTTAATAAAAAAATGGCTTAGAAATAAATTCAAAGAAATTTTAGGTTCTTAGGCGCGGTTTCAAAACCTTTTTTATGAATTTTATCATCCTTCCTGCGCCATTACGTTCCACCCTAAAAGGATGAACGTGCTGATTTAAGGAAAAATTCAGGAGTATCCTTGCGCATAGCGATCCTTTCAGATATCCACGCCAACATCGAGGCTTTCCAGGCGGTGGTTGATGACCTTGACCACCGAACGGATCGAATTCTGAATCTTGGCGATCTTGTAGGATATAATGCCAATCCCAACGAATGTGTAGAGCTGGCCAGAACTATCGGAATGCATTCCATTCAAGGCAATCATGACCAGGCGGCATGCAATCCTATATTTGCCGAAGGCTTCAATATCCTCGCACGTTCGGCTATCCTTTGGACGAGGAACAACCTCACCGATGAAAACATCCATTTTTTGAACGGCCTGGAGGAAAGCCGTCGCTTATCCGGTGGCCTGGCCTGCCATGGCTCTCCTGAAAATACAGCCAGTTATATAGCGCTCCCCTTCCAGGCCAGAGCCATCTTAAAGAAGATGAAAAAGGGGATTTGGGGCAAGATAAATTTCTGCCTGTTCGGCCACACCCATAAAAGAAAGGTCTGGCGCATGGATGTCCGTAAGAAGGTGGCACCCGTTGAGATCCCGCCGGACGGCACTATCAGGCTGAACGATGAAGATTTTTATCTTCTGAATCCCGGAAGTGTCGGACAGCCTCGAAACGGTGAACCCAGGTCTTCCTATTGTATCTTTGACACCGAAAATAATTCGGTAACGTTCAAGCTGGTAGAGTATGATATATTGTCAACCATGAAAAAAATCGTTGTTGCAGACCTGCCCGAGTTCTTTGCAAAAAGACTTTTGAACGGGACTTAAGAATTTAATTCTCTAATCTTAGGGGGCGATTATATGACGAAAATGGAAGGTTTCAAAAAGAAGGGAAAGCTTAAAGACGGCACCGAGGTTCTTTTAAGACCCATGGTCAGAACCGACCGCAAACAGCTGGGAGAATTTTTTGCCCGACTCACCCCCTCAGTGCTCCAGTACGTTCGCAACGATGTTACCGACCCAAAGGTGATCGACCAATGGTTTGATCAACTCGATTATGAACACGTGTTTCCGCTTTTGGGCCTAAAAGATGAGCAGATTGTGTCCAATGCGAGCCTTCACCGGGTGGCCTACGGCTGGCGGAAACATTTGGGCACCATCAGAATCGTTGTGGAACCGACTTTTCACGAAAAGGGGCTGGGAACACTTATGATCAACGAGCTGGTAGACCTGGCTCTGGAGTTCGGGCTTGAGAAACTCATGGTGGAATTTCCCCTTAAAGCCCATGGTGCCCTGGCAATGTTTAAGAAAGCCGGATTCAGCCCCAGAGGGGTGATAGATGGTCTCATGAAAGGCCGCCACGGTGAAGATATAGACATTGTAATCATGGTCATGGATGTTGCGGCTTACGCAGATAAAGCGAGATAAGTCTTC
>Ga0070727_10003405_pt1 | contig 14470 bp, 10 predicted proteins | sample tdAd472_FD_66722 | JGI IMG/M metagenome (GOLD analysis project Ga0070727, IMG submission 66722) | Marine sediment microbial communities from the Atlantic coast under amendment with organic carbon and nitrate - tdAd47.2 | ecosystem: Environmental > Aquatic > Marine > Coastal > Sediment | place...
AGGGCGACTCCAAGCTCATCAACTTCCGCTACTTCTTTACGCGAAAGCTGATGTTCCTGAGCCAGTGCGACGCGGTCGCTGTCTACCCGGGCGGGTTCGGCACGATGGACGAGGTGTACGAGGTGCTCACGCTCGTGCAGACGGGCAAGAGCTCGATGATCCCGATCGTGCTGCTCGAGGGCGAGGGCGTGCGCTACTGGGACGAGTGGCACGAGTTCGTGACCGAGAAGTTGCTGGGCCACAAGATGATCAACGAAGAGGACCGGAGTCTGTACCGCATCTGCAGGACAGCCGAGGAGGGCGTCGAGGAGATCGAGCGGTTCTACCGCGTGTATCACAGCTCGCGGTACGTGCGCGATGACTTGGTGATCCGCATGAACTACGCGATCAGCGACGAGGATGTCGCTGCGCTGAACGAGGAGTTCGGCGGGCTCATCAAGAGCGGGCAGATCGTGCAGTGCGGGCCCTACCCCGAAGAGGACGATCATCTCGATATGCCAAGACTCGCGTTCACGCACACGAGGTACCACTACGCGATGGTTCGCAGGCTGATCGACAGGGTGAACCTGTGCGAGCCGAGAGCCGATTGATGATCCGTCTGGCAGCGATCGCGTTGGCAGCGATCGCTGCGATCGGCTGCGCGGGCGACGGATCGGTGCGCGAGGCCGACGCGCCCAGACCCTGGGAGCAGCCCGATCTTGAGCGTCCGATTGTGGATGGGAATCAGGAGGGGCTCGAGCTGCGCGTGTGGGCGGTGGAGGATCAGGATGCGCTGATCGCGGAATTGATCGAGCGGTATCGCGGCCGGCCGACACCGATGCTGGACTCTGAGCGCACGGCCTGGCGGGGCAGCGGGCTCTGGCCCATCGCTGTACCGATCGATGAGCTGACTTTGGCGCGTGGGCGGATGCGTCTGATCGGCGTGGAGCAGCAGGACTGGCTCGGGCTGATGCCGACCTGGCGCGAGGTGGTGCCGGGGCGGCGGCTGGATGAGGGCTCGATGCTGTCGCGGCCGACGGGCGTGGTTCGCACGCCGGCGGGCCGGCTGCGGATGCTGACGCGGTGCTGGCCCGAGCCGGGTCAGGGCGGGCCGGCGATGCACGTGGAGATGGCGGTGCAGTTACAGAAGCTGCACCAGCGACCCAAAACGAGCGGTCTCTCGATCGACGCTTCAAGGCCCATCACCGAGCAGGGCGAGATCTTCGGTGAGCTGACGTGCGGGTTTCTGATGCAGCCGGGCGAGGCGCTCGTGCTTGTACCGGTTGGGCCGGGCTTTGATCCGGCGTCGGTGCTGGGTGAGCAGCCGCTGGCGGGCGCGGGCCCGCCGATGCCCGCGGTGCCGACGGTGGGTGAGGCGATGCTGACGTCTGTTGAGCTTGGCGGCGTGACGCCGGTGCGTCGGCGTGCGATTATTGTGCTGATTGCGCGCCTGCCGGCGGAGTTCAGGCTTTTATCTGCGAGCGGGGGAGTTGAACAGTGGCGCTGATGCCGATCGTGTGGCTGATTGTTGGGCTGATCACGCTCATCTTCGGGTCTGAGCTGCTCGTGCGCGGCGCATCAAAGCTCGCCAGATCCGCGGGTGTGAGCTCGTTCGTGGTGGGGCTGACGGTCGTGGCGTTCGGGACGAGTGCGCCGGAGCTTGGCGGCTCGCTCGGGGCGGCGCTCAACGACAACGGTGGGCTGGCGATCGGAAACATCGTCGGCTCGAACATCGCCAACATCTGTCTGATCCTGGGCGTGGCAGCCCTGATCTGCCCGATCCCGGTGCGCACGTCGCTCGTTCGGCGCGAGGTGATCCAGATGATCGCGGTGACGGTCGCGGCGATGCTCATCATGATCCCGGCTCAGATGCCGAGGTGGGGCGGGGCGCTGCTCGTGGTGGGGCTGGTGGTCTTCATTGTGCGGACTTACAAGAACGGCAAGCGTGACCCGGAGCAGGCCAAGGAGCTTGAGCGCGCAGCCGGCGCACTGGACGAGGAGGTCGAGGCGGGCGTGAAGACGCCGATCGTGCTCAATGTGATCTTTGTGATCCTCGGGATCGGGCTTCTGGTCTTCGGTGCTGACAAACTGGTCGCGGGCGCGACCTCGCTGGCGCAGATGCTCAAGGTGCCCGACGCGGTGATCGGGCTCTCACTGGTGGCGCTTGGGACGAGTATCCCCGAGCTTTCGCTCTCGGTGGTGGCGGCGATCCGCAAGGAACCGGACATCGCGATCGGGAACGTCCTGGGCTCGAACATCTTTAACGTGCTGTGCGTGATGGGGCTGACGACGCTCGTTTCGCCGCACCCGATGATCGTGCCCGAGGGGATGTGGACGCTGGATGCGTGGGTGATGCTTGGAGCGGCCCTGGCCTGCGTGCCGCTGATGTTCATTGGCGGGCGGATCACGCGGATCGAGGGTGCGCTGCTTCTCGGACTCTACGTTGTGTACATGGGGGCGCTGTACGCCCTGCGCCGCGGCTAGAGGCGGGTGGTTTTCGGGTCAGGGGAAAGCCCGGCCCGGTTTCAAACCGATGGTGTGGGCGGAGGACCCACACCGTGCTGCGCGTCACGATGATCTCGGCGAAGGCTGGCATGAAGCTGGCGATGCCGGTGTTCCATCCGGAATCACCGAGCCGGGTCCTGCTGCGCTCGGGGTTCGAGCTGGACAGCCGCACGATTCTGCGCCTGCGCGAACTGCAGGTGCGCGCGGTGTGGATCAGCTACCCGGCGCTGGGGTTCCTGCTCAAGCACGCCTCGCCCGAGGTGATCCGGCACCGCGCTGCGGTTGCCGGTCAGGTGCACGGGCTGCTGGATGAGCTAGGCCGGGGTGCGCACGCGACGCTGGAGTATTCGTCGTACGCGCGCACGGTCGCGTCGCTGTCGCAATCGTTGATCGACAACCCGGACTCGAACGTGCTGCTGGACGAGGTGGCTGCCGGCGGCGACGAAGACCTGGAGCACGCGTGCGCGGTGTGCTACATCTCGGTCCTGATGGGGCTGAAGATGGGCACGTACCTGGAGCATCAGCGGGCGAGGGTGTCGGCGGCGGTGGCGCGCGACGTGACGCCCCTGGGTGTGGCCGGGATGCTGCACGATATCGGGATGACGCAGCTGCCCGACGAGGTGCGCACGCGCTGGCGCGAGGTGCGCGATGAATCGGATGTCCGCTGGCAGAAGCACGTGGAGATCGGGTTCCAGCTCTTGCACGGTCGTGTGCCGCCGGCGGCTGCGGCTGCGGTTCTGCACCACCATCAGTCGTACGACGGCACGGGATTCCCGTACCGCACTCGCGCTGATGGGGGCTCTGAGAAGCTGCGCGGGAGCCAGATCCATATCTACGCGCGCATCCTGGCGGCCGCGGACATTTTCGATCGCATGTCGCGCTACCGCGACGCCGAGGGGAAGTACGCGCCGCGTGTGCGGATTCTGAGCCTGCTGCTGCGTGGGCAGAAATCCAGAAAGCTGGACCCGATGGTGATGCGGGCGCTCTTGGCAGTGTGCCCGCCCTATCCGCCCGGGACGCTGGTGCGTCTGTCTGATGAGACCGACGGCGTTGTCGTGGGCTGGGACCCGGCCGATCCTTGTAGGCCGCGTGTGATGATCGTGGACCCGAGCCTGACGGAAGAGTCGGAGCCTGGAGAGATCATCGACTTGTCGCAGACGCCCGGGCTGTGCGTCGCGCAGGCCGAGGGTCAGGACGTGGGACGGGATAATTTCTATCCGATAAACCGTTCTGATTTCTGCCTGGAGACGGCTTCGAAGCTGCTGCACAACGCGGCCGAGCTGGAGCGCCACCGCCAGCACGAGGCCGATCGGTTCAAACGCCCGGCCTGAGTCTTATTCGCCCTCGGGCTTGGCGGGCTGGGCCTCGGATGTCGGAGCGTTTGTCTCTGCGGCTATTTCACTCGTCGACTCTGACGATTCTTGTGGCGCAGCATCTGAAGTGGTGTCCGCCGCGGTCTCGGTGGCTGCGGGTTTTTGTGCAGCTTCGTCTTTGTTGCCTTGGCGGTTCTGTTCGGCGCCTCTGCTGCCTCGCTGTTGGCGCTGACCGGAGTCTTTGCTGCCGGTCTGCGGCTGGCCTTGGCCGCCCTGCTGGAAGGCTGCGGGCTGCGCGCCGCCGGTCATGCCTGCGGGCATTGGGCGCACCGGGTTGCCATCGTCGTCGAGCGTGAGGCCAACGAGTTCAAGCTCGGGCTTGTTCCAGGGCCTGTCGATGATCTCGCCCGCGGTGGGCTGGCGGAGGAGCACGTCGTTGCCCGCATCGAGGCCAGCGACGACCTCGGCGTAGGTCTCGCTGAACCGGCCGGTCTGGATGGGCACGCGCTCGTAGTAGGAGCCCTTGGGCTTGTAAACGAAGCGGACGGGGCCTTCGTTGAAGATCGCGGCCACGGGGACGGCCAGTGAATCGCTCACGGTGTCCAGGAGCAGACTCGCCTCGCAGCGCATCGAGGGCTTGAGGCTGTCGGTGTGCTCGTTGCTATCGAGGAGGATTTTGACGGTGTACTCACGGAGGTTTGGGTCGCGCCAGTTGCCGGATTCGGCGAGCACGCCGATCTCGCGGACGACGCCCGAGAGCGCGATGCCCGGGAGCGCATCGACCTTGATCGTGGCGCGGATGCCCTTGCGGATGCGGCCGGCGAGGCTCTCATGGACGCGGACCTCGGCGACGAGTTTGGAGGTGTCGGGGAGGCTGAAGAGGAGCTGGTTGGGGTAGACGCTCTGGCCGATCATGAGCGGTCCTTCGGAGGACCAGCGGTTGCGTGACTGCTGGATGGTGGTGCCGTAGATCGCCATGCCGTCGGACGGGGCGAGGATGGTGGAGGCTTCGATCTGCTGCTTGAGCTTGTCGACGCGGGCCTGATCGCGGACGACGCGCCGGTTCTGCTGGGCGCGGTCGGCGGCCTTGTCTGCGAGGCGGATCTCGTTCTGCGCCTTGACGTTCTCGAGCTGCGCCTCGGCCTGGGCGACATCGCTCTCCTTCTGCTCGCGGTCCTTCTTCTGCTCATACTCGATGTAGGACTCTTTCTGAAGCACAACGGTCTTGACGCGGGCGCGGGCCTTGACGAGTGCGAGCTCGTCCTGGTCGTACTGGTCCTTGCTGATGAAGCCCTCGGCGAGCAGGCCGACGTTCTTCTCGAACTTGGCTTCGAGACGGGCCAGCTCGCGGTTGGCCTCGTCGATATTGAGGTCGAGTTCCTGGAGCTTCATGACGCGGTCACCGGATTCCCATTGATCAAGTGTGAGCTGCGCGAGACGGAGCTTGAGCTCGGCGTCGCGGATGGCGCTCTCGTTCTCGGTGACCTGGATCTGGTACGCGTTCTCGGCAGCGAAAAGCGCAGCCTGAGAGGATTCGAGGTCGGCCTCTTCGGTGTCGAGCTCCGTCTTGAGATTGTCGGAGTTGAGCAGGCAGAGCACATCGCCCTTCTTGACGGTTGCGCCCTCATCGACGATCTCGACGATGGTCGCCTGTGATTCGAGCGTCGAGCGGACCTCGATCTGATCGAGCGCCTGGAGCTCGCCCGAGGCGGTGGTCGTGACGTCGAAGCTGGTCAGGGCGGCCTTGGTGATGTCGCTTGTGCGCACAGAGATGGCAGAGCCTGAGTCTTCTTTCTGGGTGAAGTACCACCACCCGCCGCCGGCGGCACCCGCGACAAGGATGAGGCCGAGGATGGCGGATTTGGCCGAGCCTCGGTTTCGGGCGGGGAATCGGTTGGTGGGGGCGTTGGTCACTGATTTGCTCCTGCGAGACTGGCCGCCTTGCACGGAAGTCGGCCGATCCTTATCTGTATACCTCCCCGCCGTCGGTGGGTTCAGCCAATTGGGGCACGAACGGAGAGATCGCGATGTCTACAGAGATCGACACCATGCTGGTGGTTGCTGCCGATTCCGAGGCCAAAGCGGTGTTCGCGGCCTTCGGCTTCCCAGATGAGGAGCCAGAAGAGCTGACGAGGCTGGAGGGGGGGCTTTGGCTTCTGAAAGCGGGCATCGGCAAGGCCAACGCGGCTGGGGCGGTCGGGATTGCCTTGGCGATGAACCCGGCTGAGCGGGTGATCAGCCTGGGTTTGGGGGGGGCCTTGCCGGACAGTGGCCTGGAGATCGGGGACCGGGTGCTGGCCAGCCGATCGGTCTTTGCGGATGAGGGCGCGGAGACGCCCGAGGGCTTTCTGGACTGCCGATCGATGGGTTTCCCGCTGTATGAGGGGGATCTGGGCGATGGGCTGGCCTGTAATCCGGAATTACACGCCAGATTAAGGGGGTGTGTGGATCGGGAGGCGGTGATCGCGACGGTTTCGACCTGTTCGGGGCGGGATGAATTGGCGGTGCGGGTTCGGCGGCGGACTGGCGCGGGCGTTGAGTGCATGGAGGGGGCGGCGGTGATGCTGACGTGCCATCGGATGGGGGTGCCGGCGGCCGAGGTGCGGGTGATCAGCAACACAACGGGTGATCGCGCGGAGCAGGTGTGGGATATCGGACGTTCGCTCGGAGTGCTGGGTTTGACGGCACGGGCGATTTCGGACGCTTTGCGGGGGTGATCTAACCCGCACAAACAGGTGGGTTCGGTTTGGCGCGACGGGGGCGACCTTGAGGCTCGTCGTTCCAGCCCGCTCACCTCAACAGGGCCGGCGAGCGAGTCGATAAGCCACGGTGAGTGACCGGACGGTCGGCGGTGGGCGCGTGCCCATTTGCGGTCGTCCTGAGAACTGTGGCCGGGGACGTCGATGGCGCGTGCGTCGCTCGCATCCTTTTTGCAGATGAAGTCGAAGGAAGGTGTGGCTGCGCCTTCGCGTCAGCCAAGACCGATCGCGATCGACTTTGGGACCAGTGCGCTCAAGGTGCTCCAGGTGACGGGCTCAGAGACGCCCTCGCTGATCGCGGCGGCGAGTCTTGATACACCTGAAGATTTCTACGACGACGCGGCTGCTCGGATCAGTTTCCAGACGCAGCAGTTGCCGCAGCTCATCCGCAGCGCGGGCTTTAAGGGCAAGCGTGCGGTGTGTCTCTTGCCGGTGGGGTTGACGTTCTGCAAGCACATCCAGGTGCCCAAGGGCGACAAGGGGATGATCGAGTCCTCGACGAAGATGATGCTGGCGTCGCAGCTTGGTGTGGATCCCTCCATGCTGGTGCTGCGTCACAACGTGGTCGGGCTGGTCGGGGCCGAGCAGAACAAGTTTGAAGTGATCGGCATGGCGGCGGCCCGCTCGACGGTGGACCTGCTCATGCGTTCGATGGTGGCGGCCAAGCTCGAGCCGGTGGGGATGCACCCGGAGTTTGGCGCTTCGCTTGCGGGATTCAACGCGATCGGCGCTGCTCCCGCGGACAAGACGACGCTCTATCTTGATCTCGGATTTGGGACGACCAAGGCGTTTATCGCTCGCGGGAACCAGCTGATGTTTGCGCGGTCGTTCGACTTTGGCGGGCGGGCGCTGGACAAGTCGCTTGCGGCCCGCTGGAAGGTGAGCGAGCACCGAGCGCACGAGGCCAGGCGGGGCGATGCGGATTACACGGGCGTGCAGCGCGCCCCGATGATGTCGCTTGGCTCGCTCAACGGCGCGACGAGCGGGGCCGCGACGGGCAACAAGAAGACGCCCAGCGTCATGCCGGATCTGAAGGAAGCCTTCGAGATCCTGAGCGACGAGGTGGGCATGTGCATCCGGTACCACCGGAGCCTTTTCCCGAGCCAGCCCGTAGAGCGGGCGGTCTTTACGGGTGGTGAGTCGGCGAACCTGGGCTTGTGTCGGCGTCTTGCCGGCGCGGTGCGGGTTGCGGTACAGACGGGCGACCCGATGGGCGCGATTCAGAAGAGCGGCAAAGAGCCCGCTCAGGGAGTTGATTTGAGCGGGCCGTTGCCGGGTTTTGCGGCGGCTTTAGGGCTATCTGTGTGCCCGACTGATCTATAGCAGGAGTTCGAGCGGGCCAGTTTGCCCGGGGGTATCCCATGAGCGAGAGCGACGTAACCAAGCCGCTGATGAATGCGTTGAAGCAGGACAGCTTCCTGCCTGAGGACTATGTGAAGTCCAAGGGTGAACGCCGCGCCAACATGCTGAGTCTGACGCTCTTTGGCGTGATGATGCTCACCGTGGTCGGCGCGTTCTTTGCGACCAACCGCAAGTGGATGAGCGTGCGGAACGAGCAGCGTTCGGTCAACGCGATGTATGTCCGCGAAGCCGAGAAGATCGAGGGTCTCAAGGCGCTCGAGAAGCAGCGTTCTGAGATGATCACCAAGGCCGAGGTGACCGCGGCGCTCGTCGAGCGTGTGCCCCGGTCCGTGCTCTTTGCAGAGCTGGTCCGGCGGATGCCCGAGAACCTGACGCTGACGGAGCTCGAACTGACGAGCGATGAGGTGAAGGTTGCTCGGGGCAGCGCGCGTTCGAGCGGCGTCAGGACACTGTCGGGCTCGACAGGCTCTAAGAGCAAATCCAAGAGCAAGTCCAAGGACAAGGACGAGGCGGAGAGCACGATCTATATCCCGCAGTTCACACAAAAGCTTCGGATCCTTGGCGTGGGCCTTGGCAACGACGACATCGCCGATTACATCGAGAACCTTCGCGCTTGCGAGCTGCTCGATGGCGTGGAGCTGAAGTTCATCAAGGAATCCAAGATCGATGGCGTGGTCTTGCGGAGCTTTGAGCTTGGTGCTCTGATTCGTGCCGGTGCCGATGCGCGTGGGCTGGTCAAGCCTGTCGAGCCGCTGAGCATCCCTGACATCCCGACGCCTGATCGCATCGTGCCCCAGAAGCCGGTGTACCTGCCTCCGACACTTCCGGTTGAGAAGGGCAATGCCGAGGACGGCGAGGAAGGCGAGATTGAGATCAACCTTGGTGCGCTGCCGAGCGCTTCGGGTCTGTTCGAGGCGCCGATCTTTGCACCCAGTGCGAGCGGGTCGGCATGGAGTTCGCCGAGCGGTCTGCTGGAATTGATGGGTGCTGCCGCCCGGACGGGCGAGCGGAACCGATCGGAGAAGGCGGCGCTGGAGGCGCAGAGCCCTTCGATCGAGGACGAGGACTTGTTCCCGATCGAGGAGGCCGAGCCTGTGGAGGTCCCGGCCGAGGAAGTTCCGGTTGAGGTAGACCCGGCTGAAGTTGCCCCGACCGAGGAGCCGTCGCCCAGGCCCATGTGGTTTACGGACCCCGTGACTGATGACGGAACCGGCGATGAAGCTGGTGACGAGGTTGGCGAAGGTGATGAAGAGGTCGAGCCTGTGCCCGCGGCGGGTGACGATGAGACCGACCCGGCGACGGGTGACGATGACAGCGAAGAGGGCGATGAGCCCGCGCCGGCAGATGGCGACGATCAGGAGGACGAGTGATGCGATTTGGTATCCGAGAATTTGTCCTGCTGGCGATTCTGCTGGCGATGCCTTTGTCGAGCTACTGGCTTGTGTTCCGTCCTCAGAATGAGGAGATCGAGCAGGCCGAGCGCGAGATCGAGCACAAGCGTGCGATGCTGGAGAAGCTCCAGGTCGCGACAAGCCGGAGTGACACGCTCGAGGACGCGAACGCGGAGATCGCCCTTGGCATCTCGGCGATCGAGGAGCGTCTGCCCTCGGGCAAAGAGATCGGGACGATTGTCCGCGAGGTCTCTCGTTTGGCGCAGGAATCGGGTCTTGAGCAGCCTGGGATGACCTCGGGTGTGCCGGTGCGTGGGTCGCTCTATTGGGAGCAGCCCATCACGATGACGCTCAAAGGCGAGTTTGATGGGTTCTACGACTTCTTGCTCGCGCTCGAGCAGATGCCCCGTATCACCCGCATCCCGAACATGGAAGTCCTCCGCTCGCGTGATCACGACGGCCACCTCGAGGCGACGTTCACGCTGAGCATCTACTTCGAAGGTGAGGAGCAGTCATCATGATGCCCACGGACATGCAGAACAGCCAATTCGCCGAGGATCTCGGCGAGGAGAAATCGATCTCGCCCACGTTCCGTCAGCTTCAGCTCGAGGCGAGCGGAGAAGGCGATATTCATACGGCTGGTGAGTCGAGCTCGTCTTCTCGTCAGTACGTCATCGTGGCCTTTGTGGTCGCGGTGAGCGTGGGTCTTCTGTGGTTCATGCGCGGCCAGGGGCTCGGCGTTGACCTGGCAGAGGGCAAAGAAATCAAGATCGAGTACGAGGTCGATGAGACGGCAGCAAGCAACGACATCGAGCGTCAGCACAAGGTGATGTTCGATCTGGAGCTCTCGGAGGACCCGGTGCAGGTGCCGGCCGACGAGCTGACGAAAAACCCGTTTGCGATGTCCGTTCTGACGGGCGAGGACGAAGAGCCTGTGGAACAGGTCGCCACAAAGCAGCCCGACAAGCCCAAGGGCCCGACGCCCGAGGAGCTGCGCGAGCAGCAGCTTGATCGACTGGCTGCGAGCCTGAAGCTCAACACGGTCCTGAAGGGTCGTGTTTCGCTGGCGCGGATCAACGGCAAGACGTACCGGATTGGCGATGCTGTGGAGTCGGAGTTCATCCTGCTGTCCATCGAGGATCGCTCGGTGACGCTGGGCGCTGACGGCATCACGTACATCATCGAGCTCGACGGCAACTGATCGCATGTAGGCGATCTCGGGTTGCTGGTTTCAGGTTTTGGGTAGGCGACGTTCGGCGGGTTTAGAGGAGTGAGCCAGTGTCCCACGGCAGCATCGACGACATTCTCGCCCGTATCGCACGACTAGAGCAGGGCAAGCCCGGCAGCACGGCTCCGGATGCGCCTGCGCCGGATTCAGAGGCCGAGCAGGAAGCCTCGGCTGAGCCTGCCGGTTTCCAGACCATCGAGCCCGACGGGGCGATGGATGCGGCAGTCGATGACGAGAGCGAGATCCTGTCGTCCGATACGTTCCGCGATGAAGAGCGCGATGAGGCGGATGGTGTGTTCGAGCAAGAGCTTGAGGATGCCGATGAGTCCGAGCCGCTCTTTGAGTCTGGGATAGACGCAGATACTGATACTGAAACTGAATCGGCACCGGACGCGGTGTTTGGTTCGATCATGCCTGACTTTGATTCTGAGACAGATTCACAGAGCGAGCCCCAGTCGGAGAGCGTGCCAGAGCCGGAGGGTCCGGGTTCAACTTCATCCGAGCCGAATCGGACTGAGCGTGAGATGCACGCGCCGGTGTTCAAGATCGGCAAGCAGGGTTTCGAGGAGATGAACCTGGCTCGTCCGATCACACGCAAGGGCACGGTTGAGCGCGCTGAGGCGTTTGGTGCGCCGATCGAGCCTGAGTTCAACGAAGCCGAAACGGATGAGCCCGCCGCTAATGATGAGCCGAAATCGTCGCGTGAGGCCGACGGCGTGGTGAGCGTTGGGACGGGCTTTGCGAGCGCAAAGGGCATGAGCGATCTGTTCGTGCCGGACAACAAAGTGCTCGGGCATGTGAACAAGAGCCTGGGCGATGTGCTGTCCGAGCGGGGCACTGCGAGCAAGGAGATGATCCTCGCGGCCGAGAAGGTCATGACGCAGACGCCCGGCAAGTCCTTGGGTGAGATCCTGATCGAGCAGGGCGTGGACGAGGCGAGCGTGCAGTCGGCGGTCGCCGAGCACCAGGGGCTCGGGTTTGAGCGTGTCGATCTTGATAAGGGCTTTGACGGCGGCTTTGACGGCAAGATGCTCCAGCGTCTTGGTGTGAATTACTGCAGCGAGAAGAAGGTCTTGCCGCTCCGCATGGAGGGTTCGCGTGTGGTGATCGCGGCGACGCGGCCCGACGCGGCTTTCGAGCTCGACGAGATCAAGCAGCGGCTGGGGTGCTCGACGCCCAAGCTCGTGCTGACGACCGCGATGGACATCAAGGCGGCTCTCGAAGTCGCTGGCGCTGGCGATCAGGAGAAGCACGACCAGGAGGTCGATCTCAACGACATCCTCGAAGATGTTGATGAGATGGATGTCGAGATCGAGAAGGCCTCCGAGCAGACGGTCGATCTTGAGCAGCAGGCCGGTGAGAGCCCGGTGATCCGCTACGTGAACTACATCATCCAGACCGCGGTGCGCGAGGGGGCCAGTGATATCCACATCGAGCCCCAGGAGAAGAAGCTCAAGGTTCGGCTGCGTGTCGACGGCGTGCTCTTTGAGGCGATGAACCCGCCGGCTTCTATGGCGGCGGCGATCACAAGCCGCATCAAGATCATGGGCAACCTCGATATCTCCGAACGCCGCATCCCGCAGGACGGCCGCATCCGCTGCACCGTGCAGGGACGCAAGCTCGATCTGCGTGTCTCGACGCTGCCGGCCGCGATCGGCGAAAAGATCGTGATGCGTATTCTGGATACAAAGTCGATCAACGTGAAGCTTGAGGATCTCGGTTTCGACGATACGACGCTCGAGATCTGGCGGAATCAGGTCAAGCAGGCGCACGGCATCGTGCTCGTGACAGGTCCGACCGGTTCGGGTAAAACGACCACGCTCTACTCTTCGATCCGTCAGCTCGACAAGAACAAGCTCAACATCTCCACGTGCGAAGACCCGGTCGAGTATCACCTCGACGGCATCACGCAGACGCAGACGCACGAAAAAATCGGGATGACCTTCTCCAAGGTGCTCCGGGCGCTCCTGCGTCAGGACCCGGACGTGATCATGGTCGGTGAGATTCGCGACCACGAGACGGCTCACATCGCGATCCAGGCGGCGCTGACGGGTCACCTTGTGCTCTCGACACTCCATACGAACGATGCGCCCAGTTCGCTGACGCGACTTGTGAACATCGGGCTTGAGCCCTTCCTTGTGGGTGCTGCGGTCAACGCGGTGCTCGCGCAGCGCCTGGTGCGCAAGCTCTGCCCGCACTGCAAGGACCTGCGTGATCCGCCGCCCGAGCAGGTCGAGTTTCTGGAGTTGTCGGGGATCATCGGCCAGCAGATCTATCAGCCGGTCGGCTGCGACAAGTGCCGCCAGATCGGGTACTCGGGCCGGGTTGGTATTTACGAGTTGCTGACGGTCGATGACCAGATGCGCGACGTGATCGCCCGCAACCCGAACGTGGCCGAGTTCAGGCAGCTGTGCCTTGAACGGGGCATGATGAGCCTGCGTCAGGACGGGATGGCCAAGGTCGCAGAGGGAACGACGACGGTTGCCGAGGTCCTGCGCGTGACGGCCGAGCACTAAGCCCGATTCGGACATCAATTTGCAATCCGCGCCGACTCCTCTGCCGAGGGGTCGGCGTTTCTTTATACTGTGGCACGCCCCAGAACGGATCGGTGGGCGCGGGAGCCAGCACGTGAGTCAGTCCGAAGGCAACATCGAATCCACACTCAACGAGAACCGCACGTTCGAGCCGCCCGCGCCGAGGGGTGCGCCTTGGCTGATCGGTTCGCTGGACGAGTACAAAGAGCTTTACAGGAAATCGATCGAGGACCCGAAGGCGTACTGGGGCCAGGCGGCCGAGGAGTTCCACTGGTTCCACAAATGGCGTCAGGTGGTCCAGTTTGAAGCGCCCGATGCCAAGTGGTTTGTCCAGGGGCAGACCAACCTCTGCTACAACTGCGTCGACCGGCACGTCAAGGAAGGTTACGGCGATGAGGTCGCGCTCGTCTGGGAGGGCGAGCCGGTGGGCGAGGAAGGCCCGGAGACCCAGAGCTACACCTACGCGCAGCTGCAGAGGGAGGTCGCCAGGTTCGCCAATGTCTTGCGCGGGCTCGAGGTGCACCGGGGCGACGTCGTCACGATCTACATGGGCATGATCCCCGAGCTGACCATCGCGATCCTGGCGTGCGCCCGCATCGGTGCGGTACACAGTGTGATCTTCGGCGGCTTCAGCTCGCAGGCGATCGCCGATCGTGTCGAGGATGCCAAGAGCAAGGTCATCGTGACGTGCGACGGGGCGTGGCGGCGGGGCAATGTTGTGCCGCTCAAAGAGAACGTCGACGCGGCGATCGAGATTCTCAAGAAAGCCAAGAAGAAGGTCGCGGCGGTGGTGGTGCGGCAGCGCTGCAAGAACGGCATCGAGTGGCACGAGGAGCGCGACTACTGGTGGCACGATCTCGTGCACGAGGTCGACGATCACTGCGACTGCGTGCCGTTGGACTCGGAGGAGATGGCGTTCCTGCTCTACACCTCCGGCTCGACGGGCAAGCCAAAGGGCATCAAGCACACGGTCGGCGGGTACATGGTCTTTACCGCCACGACGGCGAAGTACGCGTTCAATCTCGTGCCGGGCGAGGGGCAGCTCTACTGGTGCACGGCCGACATCGGGTGGATCACCGGGCATTCGTACATCGTCTACGGCATCATGCCCAACCGCGTGCCCACACTCATGTACGAGGGCGCGCCCAATTTCCCTGAGGCGGACCGGTTCTGGGATATCGTCGAGCGTCACGGCGTGACGCAGTTCTACACCGCGCCCACCGCGATCCGCGCGTTCATGAAGTGGGGCGATGAGCACGTCACCAGGCACGATCTCTCGAGCCTGCAGGTGCTCGGCACGGTGGGTGAGCCGATCAATCCCGAGGCGTGGATGTGGTACCACAACATCGTCGGCAAGGGCGAGTGCCCGATCGTGGATACGTACTGGCAGACCGAGACG
>Ga0070727_10003409_pt1 | contig 14450 bp, 10 predicted proteins | sample tdAd472_FD_66722 | JGI IMG/M metagenome (GOLD analysis project Ga0070727, IMG submission 66722) | Marine sediment microbial communities from the Atlantic coast under amendment with organic carbon and nitrate - tdAd47.2 | ecosystem: Environmental > Aquatic > Marine > Coastal > Sediment | place...
CGCACCCTTACCTATCTGCGATCCGGCGATTACTTCGGAATCGACGAACTGATGGCCAACTGGGAGACCGGTGAAGATATCAGCCTAACCTGTTCACTCCACGCAACCGGTTATCTCGATGTATTGCGTGTCCCGGGTTACGCCCTGGCAGAGATCAGTGAGCAACTATCCCAACTAACCCCCACTAATTTCAGGGCGCTCGCTGCCAAACCCTTTAGTGAAGCGGATGACCTGCTGGACTGGGCGGTGAGTGAACGCTTTATTAACGGTACCCAGGCCATGCTCATCGATCTGGACAAATGCGTCCGATGCGATGATTGCGTATCCGCCTGCAGCCGAGCCCACGATGGCAACCCTCGATTTCTCCGCCATGGCAAAGTCCTCGGAAAATGGATGATCGCCAATGCCTGCATGCACTGCAGCGACCCGGTCTGTCTGATCGGCTGTCCCACTGGTGCTATTCACCGGATGGCTGAACAGGGAGTGGTCACCATTAACGACGACTCCTGCATCGGCTGTGGCGTCTGCGCCAACTCCTGTCCCTACTCCAATATTCGACTGGTTGAAATAAACGATAAAAAAGGTCGCGCCGTACTCGATCCGGCAACGCAACTGCCGATAATGAAAGCAACCAAATGTGATCTCTGTGTCGAGCAACCCGGTGGGCCGTCGTGTGTAAGGGCCTGTCCGGCTGATGCGATGCGGCGAATTGATTTTCACGATATGGATATGGTCACCGGACAATAAATGTTAGCCCGCCCTAAAAATTCCACGCTGGGGATTATTCTGTCCTGTGCTGCCTTAGTTGCCGTTGCCGGACTTTATGCTCACTATGACAATCTTTTACTGCGGCGACCGGAGATAGTCAGCGGCTATATTCTATTGATCACCATGTTATTGCCCAGCCTGTTCGGAGTGCGGAAGAAGTTATCGGTCCTGCCGCTGGGCACCATGGCCTTCTGGACACGACTGCATGTTGCCCTTGGCTTCACCTTGTTACCACTCTACTGGCTCCACGCGGGTGCTAGCTGGCCAGATGGTGTTTATGAGCAGGCGCTAGCCGCGCTTTTTTACTTCGTCACCTTCAGCGGGCTGGTTGGCTGGTTAATGCAATCCCGCTTTCCGCGTCGACTGACCCAGACAGGCATGGAAATACAGTTTGAACGAATTCCTTCCAGCGTTATTCGCTGCCGTCAGCAGGTAGAAAATATGCTACTCGAGTACCAGCGGGAAACCGGTAACGACACCCTGGCCCGCCATTATGTTGAAAATCTGAGCGGGTATTTTTTTCGGCCCCGCTTTTTACTCAATCATCTGCTTGGCGGAGAACTTCATCAATTCTGGTTGCGGGGCAAATTCCGAGCGATCAACCGCTACCTCGGGAATGACGAAAAACCCTATCTCGAAAAACTACAGGCGCTAGCCGACGAAAAGGGCATCATCGACTTCCACTACACGCTGCAGGGCCTGCTGAAACTCTGGTTGTTCATCCATATCCCTGCCGCTACCTCATTAATGGTGCTGGCTGCCTGGCATTTTGCCGCTGTCCATATTTACTCCATCTAACTCCTGCTGATGAATTAACGCCTTTGGCCAACGACAATCCATACAGCCACACTAACAGTCGTTACGAACGGCCGCTGGATCCTTACCGTTGCGGTCGAGCCCGGCGCTGGCAAAAACCCTGCTGGCAGGGCCCGGACAACACCGGCCGCTGCGGAGGCCAAAGTGAATGTATCCCGGCCCGTCTGGAGGATCGCTTCCTTTGCCGGCGGCCGGCCCATGCAGGAGGCCCCTGCGAGCAGGGTCCTCTGCCCGATGGAAGTTGTTGCAATCAGCGACCTGCCTGTGTTCCTCAACCATCCCTGCGCAAACGACGCCGACGATACATTCTGCTGGCAGCGCTGGTACCACTAGTTGCACTCATCGCCTTTGCGAACGTCAGCGACCAGTCGTTAAAGAACCCTCACGCATCGATCAACCCTGGGCCATTAAGCAGAATCCATCAGGAGTTTGCAGGTGAACAGGGCTGCGGTAGCTGCCACAGTGGCCATACTGGCAATCTGGCGGGCATGGCAGGTGCTCTCTTCGCCGATTCCACCATCAATGAATCCTGCCAGAACTGTCACGACTTTGCCGAACGCGGTGAACTACCCCACAACCGCATTTTTCCTGACAGAGCTGATTTAGAACCTACTCAATGTCTGGATTGCCACAGTGAACACCACGGCGATCAATCGGTGGTCCCCCAGCTAACTGACCACCAGTGCGGCCTGGCCTGCCACCAGCAATCTTTTAGCGATTTTGCATCCGCCCACCCTTCATTCCCCAATGCTTTTCCAAGTGAAACACCCGGCAGCATCAAATTTGACCATCAACGCCATTTCAAACGCCATTTCCCCCAAACGTTTCGGGGGGCGGACCCGGCGGTTATCGACCAGGTAAAAATGTGTGTGAACTGTCACGCCGTGGAACAGGCTAGCCGTGAGGTCACTCCCAAGCCCTATGCCCAGGTCTGTGCTAGCTGCCATGAAAAAGACATTGCCGGTGCCACCATGGTGCTCGCCTACCGGGACGAACCAACGCCAGTCACCGCACTGCTGTTAGGCATCGACCTGAATGATACCGACGGGTTTGATGATGCTCGAGAAGAATTTCTGGAGGCCATGGCAGACGACGGCGCCGATTATTTTGCAGAATTGCTGGAGCAACCCGGACTCGCATCGGCAGATGCCAAAGCCGTTATCGAGTATTTTGAAGACATTCCACTGGATGAAATTGGCGACGCATGGTTAAACGATAAAAGCATCGAATCGACTTCAGCTAACGGAATTAGCGCCGACGATGACGCTCTCTACTATCGGATAACCGGACACGGAGATGCCTTCGCACGTCACTGGTTGTCCTTAGCCGCTAAAAATTTGCTATCGACGGACAGCGACGAATCTCGTGAATTACTGGCTACCCTCGCCAGCGATGATGAAGGGGCGACCTGTAACAAATGTCATGCCGTTGGCCAGGTTGCTGAAACGGGGGTAATCCCCTGGAATTATCGGGGCGTGAGTGATCGACCACTTAGCCGCTATTCCCATGCACCGCACATTAACCTGTTAGGCCTGGATAGCAGCTGCAAGAACTGCCACCAAATTAATGATGATGCTGAATACAGCGACTACTTCGATGTGCTCGCGACCGGTGACACATCGGATCTTCCGGATTACGAGAGCAATTTCCACCCCATTGGGATTGACCAATGCAGCAGCTGCCACACTCCTCAGGGTGTCGATGATAGCTGCATCCTATGCCACAATTACCATCAGAACCTGACGCTTTCGAGTGATGCGCTGCAGCGAGCAATCGTGGCGACGCCCCCTGTCCAGACCCCCTCTCCCGAACTCCCGAACCCCAGCGAGGACTGACCATGAAAAGGTTGATCACCCCCTGCCTTAAAGCCTTGACCGGCGCGATATTTATGGCCTTCTCCCTGCCATCCATTGCTGCCATCGAGGACCCGCATGCTCAGGTCCTCAGTGAATCGGATTTTCCATCAGCCAGCCAGTGTGCGGGATGTCATCAGCAGATTTATGATGAATGGAGTGTTTCCAGTCACGCCTACGCTGGCATTTCCCCGATGTTTCATAAGTTCGAACAGGCAATCAACAACCTGGCGCCTACGATTGATCATTTTTGCGTTCGTTGCCACATGACCGTTGGCACCACCCTGGGGGAAAACCGCGAAATGGCGCTGTGGGAACGCAGCCAGGTCAGTCGCGAAGGCATCACCTGCATCACCTGCCACCGAGTTGATACCGCCTATAACAAGGCCAATGGCGAACGCTATATCGAGCCAGGAGAAATTTTTCAGCCAGTCGTCGGCTCTGGCAACGGTGAGGGGCTACGCCAGGTAATCGAAAATAAGGGGAAGTACCGAGTCGCCACCCAGCAAGGAGAGCGCGGTGCAAAAATACACAATGAAGTTATCCAGTTTGAAACCCTGAATCAGTCAGAATTTTGCGTCTCCTGTCATCAGGTCGCAGTAAACCTGGGCATTAAACTCGAAGTCGTCTGGGATCAGTATCGAGACTCGCCTGCGCACGACGAAGGAATTCAATGTCAGGAATGCCACATGAGCAACACACCGGGAATTCCCGGGGCGAAGGAAAAAGGCTCGGCGGCGGTCGTAGGGTCCAGAAAAATCGATCCAAAAGGCGGCCATGCCAACCATGGTTTTTATGGGCCCGGCTATTCCATTGCTCACCCTGGAATATTCCCTCACCACCCGGACGCGGAGGACTGGAGCATAGAAGAATGGTTGCAATTTGACTACCGCGCCGGCTGGGGAACGGAAGAGTTCGAAGAAGCCATCGAAGAGATGGATGAAGAGCCCGAATTCCCCGACGCCTGGGCTGACAGCAGCGACCGCGAGGATGCCCGCGAGATAATCGAAGAAAATCTTGAAAAACTCGACCATAAGCGGGAAACACGCCGGCAACTGATGGAAAGTGGTTCCCGAATTGACGGTCCTTTTTTCACTGCCGATCCGCAGTCAGGAAAAAAACTAAAATTCAAATACGAATTTCACAACCTCAATCGGGGCCATAACTTGCCATCGGGCTCACTCGGTGCCCAGCCAGAAATCTGGCTAAACGTGGCACTGATCGATCCGGATGGAGAGACCATTTGGGAATCGGGCTACGTCGATAGCGCCGGTGACATGGCCGATTTACATTCCGCCGATGTGCGCGCTGGAACCCTTCCCCACGACGACCAGCTGTTTAATTTACAGACCAAATTTTTAACCACTAATGTCAAGGGTACTGACCGAGAAATGTACCTGCCCGTGCAGTTCGATCAGGACCAGATACCCTTCCTCCGGCCGCCACAACAGCCGGTAAGCGTGATGAACCACCCGCCTTTTGTGCGCATGGAGGGCCGCAGTATTCCGCCCCTGGGTAAGCGCGATGCCAGCTACACCGTGCCGGCAAAACTGATATCCAAACCAGGGAAATACAAACTTGCCGTCCGCGCACGGAGCCGAGCCGAGCCAATCTACTTTATGCGGTTTGTCGGTGCGACCGCAGAAATGGAACAGTCCATGAATGAGTGGATGCTCGACATGCATCCCAACACCGTTGAATTTGACGTGAAGGAGCGCTGAACCATGAGCCATCAAGCAATCTCAAACACTCTGTTGGCTCTACTCACCTCTGGGGCGCTTTTCATCGGCGGCAATACCATCGCCGCGGATGAATTCAGCCATGACTCACGCGCCGAACCGGTCACCCACGATGCTTCTGTGTTCAAAGCTGACCCCAGCTATGAGGACAAGCCTTACGATGTCGACAAACAACTGGAAATTTATGGCGGGAAACGCGCCGTCCAGGTAACTCGTCCGTTGCTTGAATGGGGGCGGGCCATTTATAAAAATGGTCCTTTGCAGCCGGGTGGCCACGGTTGGGGCGAAAAAAACCCGACCCAGCACCAGCTTGCTGTATACGGAGACTGGCGTACCGCGGTTGCCTATAACGACAACGGTGGCTCTGAAATCGCCTCCATTGCCACCCGACTCAATCTCGATATCGATTACCGAATCACCAGTACAGAAAGAATCCACGCCTTCCTGCGGCCTCTCGACAAGGGCGGCAAGTTTAGCCGTTGCGAATTCGCAGGAGCCGACGATGAGGACTGTAAGTGGGAGCTCGACGGCAATGTCGATGCGCTCTTCTTTGAGGGCGATCTCGGTGCAATTACCGCTGGTGTAACTGGTCGGCACAACAAGCTCGACCTGCCATTTGCCGTTGGCCTGATGCCCCTGCTACTGCAGAACGGCGTCTGGCTGGAGGATGCCTTCACTGGCGTCGCCTTCACACTGCCTGCGTTAAATAGCCCCCGGTTCAATATATCCAACGCGGATGTCACCTTCTTCGCCGCCTTCGATAAGGTCACCACCGCCGCAATTCTCGACAGTAACGGTGATCTGGCCGATCACAATGTCAATCTTTATGGCGCCACTACTTTCATCGACGCAATGAACGGTTACTGGGAACTCGGTTATGGCTACATCGACGGTGAGGACAGCTTCGATGATCTGAGTTACCACAACATTACAGCGGCTTTCACTCGCCGCTATGGCGGCTGGTTATCTAATTCGGTACGCGTGATCGGCAATTTTGGACAGAACCGCAGCGGCGCCGCCAAACAGACGGCCGATGGGTTTGTGGTCCTGATCGAAAATTCCTTGATCACCTCTAAACCGAGCACACTGGTGCCCTACCTCAACCTGTTCGCCGGTTTTGATCGACCACAGTCTCTGGCACGCGATGGCGGTGCAGGCGGCATTTTAAAAAACACCGGCATCAATTTTGAAACCGATGCGCTAACCGGCTTCCCCAAACTCGATGACACGGCCAACAACTCCTGGGGCGGCGCATTGGGCATCCAGTACCTGTTCAATCTGGATCGACAGCTCGTCATTGAGATTGCCGCGTTAAAGACCATGAAAAGCGCTGCCAATCGTCTCGCTCCAGGTGATCAGTGGGGTGTGGGCGTGCGCTATCAACGACCGCTGAGCAAGTCCTGGATTTTTCGAGCCGATGCAATAGTCGCCGATCTTGAAAATGCGGATGATCTCGGTGGCATCCGGTTTGAACTCCGCAGAAAATTCTAAATCCTGTTAGCGTTATAAAACTCAGGCTCGGACAAATTAAATGGCTGTCATTTTCGACATAATCACTGCAACCCTGTTACTGACAGTAACCCTGTATGGCGTGCTACTGGTTTGGCGCAACTGGCAGGAATCACGCATGGCCACCGCCTATTTTGGCGAAGAGATTCGTCTCTTAAATGAGCAGATAGAACGTCAGCAGCAACTCTCTCAGGTCGCCGTAAACACTGCCCGAGATGCCTGGGATGGATTTCGAAAGTTTGAACTCCGGGGAAAAGTGCTGGAAGCGGATGGCATTTGCTCGTTTTATTTTGCCCCTCATGATGGCCGTCCGCTCCCGCCCTTCTATCCGGGCCAGTACCTCACCTTCAGCATAAAGTTACCGAATGAGAATAAACCCCTCATTCGCTGCTATTCGCTTTCTGACAGCCCTAACCATCCAGACTACTATCGCGTAACCATAAAACGCGAAGTCGCGCCGCGAGACAACCCGGACGCACCGGATGGCAAGTCATCCACCTTTTTTCACCGCGTGCTCAATCCGGACGATATCATCGATATCAAAGCGCCCTCGGGCCATTTTTACCTGAACCCCGAACAGCAGAACCCGGTGGTACTGATTGGTGGTGGCATCGGCATCACGCCGGTACTGAGCATGCTTAATACCATCACCGCGGGAGGTTCCTCTAACCGCGAAGTCTGGTTTTTCTATGGCGCCAGAGATGGTTCAGAAATAGTGATGAAAGACCATTTCCAGCAGATCGCCCGTGAACACCCCAATGTCAGGATGAATATCTGCCTGTCGCGCCCGAGGTCGGAGGATCAGCCGGGAACAGACTTTGATCATCAGGGCCGGGTAAGCGTTGAATTGTTTAAACAGTTATTACCGTCTAACAACTTTGACTACTATATCTGTGGCCCCGCACCACTGATGGATAGCCTTACTACCGATCTCTATGACTGGGGTGTGCCGAAAGAGAAAGTCCATTTCGAAGCATTCGGCCCCGCCACCGTAAAAAGCGTGCGCGACGCTGAAGCCGATACAACAGCGGCAGAAGCGGAAAAACCCGTGATGATCCACCTGAAACGCTCCAAAAAGGATATTAGTTGGACAAACCAGGCTGGCTCCATTTTAGATTGCGCCGAGGCGGCAGGCGCCTCGCTCGAAAGCGGATGCCGGGCAGGTAATTGCGGAGCCTGTGAGCTCGCCGTGGTAGAAGGCAGTGTCACCTACCTGAGTGACCCAGGAGCGCCCGTTGCAGACGGCTCTTGCCTGGCCTGTGTAGCGATTCCCGAAGGCAACCTCGTTATCGACGCATAATGCCGGTAACGCAATTTATTGAGTCGAGTTATTCACCCGCATTACTAATCTGGCGACCATTCCTAATCCTATGATTCTTTCTACCAATCTATCCGGAATACTGTTTATCGACCTGACAGCGAGCGTTGCGGGCGAAAACGAGAATGCGACAGCCAATACCTGGCTCAAATCACAGCGGGTCACTCAGACGCTGTCACTGGTCAGCGAAGCGATTTTTAACCACCGGGGTGTCGTTACCAAAAAACTTTCTGACGGGTTAATCGCGACCTTCCCCGATGCAAACACCACCCTTAATGCTGTGTTGAAGATAGAAGACCAGCTCAACACCGCTAAGGAAGCAACTGGCAACGGTACGCACTGGCGACTAGGGCTACATCTGGCAAAGCTTCACGTCATTGCCGGCAGCGTTGCCGGAGAAGGGCTTGAGCACGCGGTTGAACTCGCCAGTCTGGCCGGTGGCGAACAGATACTGCTCTCCGCAGCGATGGCAGATGCTCTTAAGCAGGAATCCCTACCTGAAAATATTCAATTAGTGGTCGCAAACGAAGCGTCTGACCACTCACCACAAACCTGGCAGTTACTCATCGGCAACAAAGTCGCTGATTCAGCGGCCACCTCAGACTCTTCATCCGCGCCTGAGAATGACACTACCCCCTTATCGGAACCTGTAACTGAGACTGACATCACTCCCTTGCCGGATCATGAGGCTGAAACAGCTCCCTTACCAGTAATCCCCCGCCCCGAGAAGGCAGCCGTTACACCGCTTCCCACACTGCCTGATAACGCCAGTCAAACTCGTGTGGATGGGCCGATAATCACACTTAGCGTTGCCGGTGAGACCTACCAGCTGGACACAAAGAACCCAAAAATCACGTTCGGACGGGGCAAAAATAACGACGTTCGCATTTTGGGAACCCACGTTTCACGAGAGCATGCGTATTTCGAAATTCGCGACGGCAACGGCATTTTTGTTGATCTTAGCGCCAACGGTTCCTGCCTGATTGACGGCAGTCAGGAATCACTACTGCATCAACAAACTCTGGTACTGGTGGGTGAAGGAACAATCGGCCTGGGTCCGACTCGCGAAAAATCACCCGACCAACTCATTAAATATAGTCTGAATTAAATGACCGCTCAGCGAAGAAGGTAGCCACATAATGATATCGCGCGGCCACCTTCTTCCCCATCAGAAGCCAGCCTAGCCCAACAATCGATTAACTCGTTTGACGTATTCAGCCGGGTTTTCCAGCTGCCCGCCTTCACTCAACAGCGCCTGATCAAACACCACCTGGGCAAGGTCGGCAAAGACATCTTCAGCCGTCTCTGCCTTCAGACGCTGCAACAACTTATGCTCTAAATTGATTTCCAGCGTTGGTTTCGCCGCATCAAAGGTTTGACCGGCCGATTTCATGATGCGCTCCATGTTAGCGCTCATTTCGTGCTCGCTCTTCACCAGACAAGCCGGCGAATCCGTCAATCGACGGGTTATTCGCACATTGTCCACCTGATCATGCAACGCATCTTTGATCTGGTCGGTCAATGAATGATCCGCATCGTCGTCAGCAGCTTCATCGCTACTCTCTTCGCCAATTAGCTCGTCCAGCCCCAGTTCACCCTTAGAAACTGACTGGAGTGCCTTACCCTCGAAATCGGGTAACGAACTGACTACCCACTCATCAATCGGGTCAGTCAGTAACAGCACCTCAATACCGTGTTTTTGAAACACCTCCAGATGAGGTGAACTGCTGGCGGCCTGATGATTATCGGCAGTGATGTAGTAAATCTTTTCCTGCTTTTCCGACATCCGACCCAGATAATCCTCCAGGCTGGCGTTTTGCTGCACCCCTTCAGTCGTGGTTGTTGCAAACCGCAACAGTTTCGCAATGCGCTCCTTATTGGCGAAATCATCCACCAGCCCTTCCTTGAGCACCTTGCCAAAGTTGTCCCAGAAAGTCTGGTATTTCTGCGGATCATCTTTGGCAATATCTTTCAGGCAATCGAGTACTTTGCGGGTCGCGCCGGAGCGAATCGAATCGACCAGCTTATTGCCCTGTAAAATCTCTCGGGAAACGTTTAGCGGCAGATCATCGGAGTCAATCACGCCTTTAACGAACCGAAGATAGGCCGGCATCAGCTGCTCGGCATCGTCCATAATAAAAACACGTTTGACGTACAGCTTGATACCGTGGCGCCGATCCCGGTCATAGAGGTCAAACGGCGGGTTAGTCGGCACGTATAACAGCAGCGTGTATTCCTGTTTCCCCTCTACTCGGCTATGAACTCGCGCCAGCGGTTTCTCAAAGTCATAGCTTAGCTGCTGATAAAATTCGTCGTATTCATCTTCACCGATTTCGTTGCGGGGCTGCACCCATAGCGCTGTCGCTTTGTTGATCGCCGTCCATTCCGGCTCAGGCGTTACGGCTTCTTCAGCATCGGCATCGGCTTCATCATCCGTTTCGGCCGACGGCGGCACCGCAGGCTCCTTCAACATCTCGACCGGGAAGGTGATGTGATCTGAATATTTCCGGATCAGGCTCTCGAGTCGATAACTGTCGGCAAACTCCTCGCAGTCTTCACGCAGGTGCAGGGTTATCTGCGTACCACGCTCCGCCCGATCTATGGTTTCGAGGGTGTACTCACCGGTACCGGTGGATTCCCAACGAACGCCGGCATCCGCACCAAGGTCAGCGCGCCGGGTTTCAACTGTCACTTTGTCAGCGACGATAAAACTAGAATAAAAACCGACCCCAAACTGGCCGATCATGTTCGCGTCTGTTTCCCCATCCTTGTTTTCCGCGAGCATTTTGGCAAATTCTGCAGTACCTGAATGGGCGATAGTGCCGATGTTCCCGATCACCTCATCACGGCTCATTCCCAGCCCATTGTCCCGAATAATGACGCGCTTGCCTTCCTTGTCAAAATCAACCTGAATAACTAGATCACCATCTCCGGAAAGCAGATCGGTATTCTGGTAGCTCTCGTAACGCAGCTTATCCAGCGCATCGGAGGCATTTGAAATCAGCTCTCGCAGGAAAATCTCTTTATTACTGTAAAGAGAGTGGATCATCAGCTTTAACATCTGACTGGTTTCGGTTTCAAAAACCCGAGTTTCGATGGTTTCACTCATTGCGGACTTGGCTCCATAACGCTTGGATAAGGAAGGCACCCCTGGTGCTCCCGGCTTAATTCACTCTCAGCGTGACGTTTTTTTCTGAGATACCTGCCATATGAGGGCGACCCTGGTTATTTCAAGAGAAATTTGTTCAGGTTTTGAAGGTCCGGCCGACTAACAATTTATGACACCGTTTACACCCCTGGAATCGACCTCTCGCCCGACGGATAGTCTCGCCCAGCGAACCGGTAACCGGCTGCAGACGCAGCCCTCCACCGCGCTGTCGCAACTGCCGAATTTGAGTCATGGGTCAGCCGTGACAGTCAGGGTTGCCGCGCAACACCAGGCGAACCTTTTCCTGTTAAATCTGCGCGGCCACCAACTGGCTGCTCGCAGCGACCTGCCGCTCACGGTTGGTGAGCGACTGGTCGCCACGGTTGACCGAAGCGGCCCGGGACTACTGTTTAGACTCAGTTCCAGTGGCGATCAACCCACTAGACAACCCTCCACGGTTGCTTCATCAGGCGGCAGGCACCCTGCCATTGTTGACCAGGCATTGCGCTGGGCGCTACCACGCCAGCAGCCCCTCAACGAATTGCTATCGCGGCTGAGAACACTGCCGTCCGGTGCGCAATCCCCACTGCTGATAAACAGCTTAAAAGCCTTGCTTCTGCCGTCCAGCGCCCCCCAGGAGCTACTCCAGCCAGGACGACTGGTGCAGGCAATTAACAACAGTGGCGTTCTGCTTGAACATAACCTGCTCAAGCGCCCCACTGACTCGCCAACCCATGACATCAAAGCCAACCTGCTGCGCACGCTGCAAGCGGCGACTGCTTCGATCTCACAACCGGTGGAAAATCAGACAGCTCGCCAGGTTGCCAGTCAACTACACGAAATCACCACCAGTGCGCTGGCTCGGGTAGAGAGCCAGCAGTTAGCCACCATCAATGACGAAAGTGGCCGTAGGGTTTTGACAACCGACCTGGTTTTAAAGGACGCAGAGCGTGCAAGCGCGGTGGAAATCGAAATTAATAAAGAACCCTCTGACGACGCCAGAAACCGTAACGGCGACGACCCCAAACTCGGCCCCACAACCGATGCCGAGCATCGCTGGCAGGTCACCTTGAAATTTGATCTGCCGGGTATCGGCAAACTAGAGAGCCATGTTCGTTTTGGCGCTTCCGGTCTGCGCATCGATTTCCGCGCGGATCAGACCACGACTCTCGGCCTGCTAGGTAGCCGATTTGATCAGCTTACTGAGCGTTTAAGAGCCGCTGGCATGACGGACAGCCACCTCACGGCCACTCCCGCTCCGCAACCAACAAACTTGATCGTCCCCCCCAATGGCGCAGCCCGGCCATTGATCGACCTGAGTGGATAATGGCTGAACCTTACGATCTTGCCGCCGAAGTGGTTGCTCTGCACTACGATCCGAAAACTTCCGGAGCGCCGCAACTGGTAGCCAAAGGCAGCGGACACATCGGTAACCGCATTATTGAATTGGCCCAGCAACATCAGATACCCCTGTACCAGGACCCCGAACTAACCCGACTACTCGCACAACTAGAACTCGGGGATGAAATTCCGGAAACCCTCTACAAAGCCATCGCCCAGGTCATTCTGTTTGCCTGGGAGCTTAGCGCCGAAATGGATCTGGACCACGATCAGTCGTCGTGAGTAACCGTTAAATAAACGCCGAGCAGCCGGCGGATACAGGAAGCCCTCCCCCTTTCTATCGGTAACGGGGTCAGCTATTTATCGCCACGCCTCGAATTCGCCCCTTTATTTCGTTCAATCCATGGGAACAATCTACGATCTTACCCGGAAAACCCTGGTGGTTTGTAAATCAACCGGTTAGCGCAGTAGAGTTGCGTATTCGCCACCAGAAAACGGCAGCTAGACTTGCCCCCCGCGCCAGATTAAACAGTACAAATGACAGCCATAGTCCATGAACCGCCATCGGCAAGGTTAAATACCAGCCAGGCAGAAATACCAGTCCGCTTGAAATCAGCACCGTATTCCGCATCTCCCGCGTCCAGGTAGCACCCGTAAAAATACCGTCCATCAAAAAACCGACAAAGGACACAAGGGGCAACACCATCGCCCAGGGGAGCAACTCTGCAAGCAATCGGCGCACCTCGGGTAAATCGGTCATTAATGCGTAAAGATGGTGCCCTGCCAGCAGGTAGCCAGCCGAAAAAAATAACGCCACCACCATCCCCCAGCCCAGTGACAACTTAACGACCCGCAGCAGATAGTTCCGGTTACTGGCCCCGACTGCTTCGCCGACCAATGCTTCCGCTGCATTTGCTAACCCATCCAGTGCAAAAGAAGCCAGCAGGTAGAAATTCATAACGACCGCCGTCGCCGCGATAACCGTATCGCCCATTCGCGCACTTTGGGCATTCACAAAGGCAAAAACACTCAGCAATGCCGTAGTCCGAACGAACAGATGGTGATGGGTGTGAAACAATTTTTTCAAGCTAGCTGGATCCATCAAGTCTGCCATGCGCCACTGCCCGGGATATCGAGGCAAAACAGTTCGCACCAGGAACAACGCCAGGAGGCTACCGGAAAACTCTCCCACCACTGAAGCCGCAGCCACCCCCTCCACACCCCAACCCAGCCCGATCACTAACCAGATATCCAGTAGCGTATTAACGCCATTAACGGCTAGCAGGAGGTAAAGGGCGGCGCGGCCTTTCTGCAGACCAATAAACCAGCCGAGCATCACAAAGTTGGCCAGCGCTGCGGGTGTGGCCCAGATGCGTACTGAAAAATAGAGCCGTGTCTGCTCGGCTACCGCTGCACTGGGAGCGAACAGATGCAGAGCGAGATCGATGATCGGTTGCTGTAGCAATAGCAGCACAGCGGCACAAAACCCGGCCAGCAACAACGCCTGCGCCAGCGTCGTTCGAATGCTCGCGGGGTCATTTCGACCCACCGCCTGGGCTGCCAGACCACTGGTCCCCATCCGCAGAAAATTAAATCCCCAGTAAAGAAAACTGAAGACGCTACCACCAAGCGCCACGCCACCCAGATAGTGGGCACCGGGCAGGTGACCACTAACCGCTGTATCAACCAGTCCCAGGAGTGCAACCGATATATTGGAAAGGATCAACGGGATCGCCAGTCCCCAGAATCGGAAACCCAATTGGGGGCTGGTGCGGTCGAACCAGGGAGTTTTCATCAGAAAAACAGACGCCAGAATCGATGAAGGAACAGGCTAGATGAGCCGCTTGTCGGCCGTCGAGCAGATGGCGTGCTTTGACGCCCAGGGGCGCCGTCTTTTACCGGGTAATCACCTGCGATGACCAATGAACAGGAGGAGTTTTTCGGGAAAGCACTTCAGC
>Ga0070727_10003414_pt1 | contig 14442 bp, 13 predicted proteins | sample tdAd472_FD_66722 | JGI IMG/M metagenome (GOLD analysis project Ga0070727, IMG submission 66722) | Marine sediment microbial communities from the Atlantic coast under amendment with organic carbon and nitrate - tdAd47.2 | ecosystem: Environmental > Aquatic > Marine > Coastal > Sediment | place...
TGAATATGCGTGCGAGAAGATATCGTTCTATGGGCTATGTTTATAAGAGGTCCAATGGCTTCTTTGAGATCAGGTATCCGATCTCTTCTGATGTCGTGAGCTACTTTCCAAAGCCCAATGGAAAGAGTTTTAAAACTCACACAATCAAGTCACTTGGGACACGCGATCAGCAGGAAACCAACAAGGTGGTCATTGATTGCGCCAGGGAGATTGAGGGGACGTTTTCTTTCCTGAGAGACGGTTCGATCTCCTTTAGCAAACGCAGAACGTCCTTTATCAGAATACCGCGTCTGAGACATCGCCAATCCCTCCCGAACCGCCAAAACCACTAAGCTCAACTTGGCCCAGTTTTAAAGGGGAAGGACACGGGCTTTGAGCATAAGAACGAAAGGATAACTAAGGGAAAAGATTTTTCTAGAGTACCATGGTCTAATGAATTCGACACGGATGGGTTTGTCGGGTTTCAAAGAGAGTTAGCCGTTATATTTGGTGTTAATTGGCAAATAGGCTTTGTGGTTCCATCCGATGGTTCGTGTGCTAATTAGAACTCAGTACAGAGAGGGGTTATTTCTTTTTCATTGTTTAGGTATCCGGCGATGGTTCTTACATTAGTAATCTTAGCGCTAACGACGTCGGTCTTAGTGGGTTCTATATATGGGTGGAGCGCAAGCGGTACTATGGAGGCATTCTTGGCGGGGTATGTCGTGACCGCACTTTGGTGGATAATGTTTGCATCCTATAGTTTAGGGAATATTCAGCCTAATATAAATATTCCAATTCTCACCAGTGGGTTTGTGCTTGCTTCATCAGCATCATGCTTACTTTATGTTTTACTAAAGAATCCCTTGGGAGATATTCCACTGCGCATGTACGGGATAGGAGTAACAGTGTTGGTTGCTTGTGTTTTTTCTTTTGCCGCCTTAATGGCCGATAAAGTATCAGACACCGTATTTAGCAGACTGATAAAGTGGTATTGTATAATTGGCTGGCCCTTTTTTGGGTTTGCAGTTTTTAAGGAATTACAAAATGCCGTCGAGGCGAACACCAAAGTAAATGATGTTTAGACGGCTGATTTTGGTGATTAGCTTGTTGAATTGGTAATCATCTCAAAAAAAAGCAATTTGCGAATTGGACTTCTCCAGTCCCCACTATTATGGAGACGACTGTCCAGTACCCTTTTATGGGCTCAGGTCAGAGTGACTGCCATTTTCTTCCCACATTGCCGCACTATGGCTGGGCATGGCTATGGAAATCTCATGACAGATGTGAAGATCGCGTGACAAGCGCGTTAACACATTCTAGGTTTCGTGATTGGGGAATATGGGTTGATGACAAGAATTGCCGCCAAACCAGAATCTGACGCGTCACCGGAAGACGACGCTGTGCGTGTAATCGGCCGCGTCAAATGGTTCGACACGGTGAAAGGCTATGGATTCATAGTCGCTGAGTCGACTTCGGACGCAAGCTTGTCCGGCGATGTGATGCTCCACGTTTCCTGTCTGCGCAATTATGGCGAATCCTATGCCGATGAAGGCGCGCGGATCGTATGCGATGCTGTGCGTGGCGAGCGGGGCTGGCAGACGGCCAACATCATTGAAATGGAACGTCCTCGCGCGGTTGTGGCCAAGGAAAAGGGCATTGTCCGCGAATATGTGGATGTCACCCTGAAATGGTTCAATCGCACACGCGGCTACGGCTTCGTGCAGAAGGATGGCGTTGAGGAAGACATCTTCGTTCACGCCGTTGTGCTGCGCAAAGCGGGCTATGAAGAGATTGAGCCTGGCACACGCCTTGAGGTAACCCTCGAGAATGGTGCCAAGGGCGAGCATGTGAGCTACATTAAGCCTCGGTGAGATACAGCCAAGATCGCTTGCGGCAGGGCAGGCGCCCGGCTAAACCATTCCGCATGATACGCTTTCTTACCTCTGCGATAGCATCGCTGTTTCTGCTTCTGCCTGCGGCGTATGCCCAGCTTGAAACAGGTCCTCTGAAAATTGTGTCCGGTGACACTGTGCACGCATTCACCGTTGAACTGGCGAATGATCCTGAAGAGGTTCAGATGGGCCTGATGAATCGCGAAGAGATGGCGCCGGATGCTGGCATGATCTTCGATTTCGGTGCCCCGCGCGAAGCCAATATGTGGATGAAGAATACGCTGATCCCGCTGGACATGCTGTTCCTGGATACCGACGGCACCATCCTGGCGATTGCCCGCAACGCAGTGCCGGGCTCCCTGCGCCGCATCAATCCGGGCGTGCCGGTCAAAGGCGTTCTGGAACTGAATGGTGGACGCGCGGCAGAACTCGGCATCGAGCCGGGTGATGTGGTCGAGCACAAGATTTTCGGAAATCTGGGTGAGTGACGCCAACGCGCCACTGACACCTCCGCCGCCGGGATTTGCACCAACGCCGTCCCGCGGAAAATTCACTCTGCACAATGGTCCGACCTTCCGGGCCAGTGCCCCCGGAGATTTGCGTACAGGTCTCTGGGTGCTGGACCGTCACTGCAACGGTATGGGCTTTCTGCATGGCGGAATGACCTGCTCCTTCGCCGACAGCGCCCTGGCCTGGGCTGTCTGGAGCGAAACGGGCAAGATGTCCGTTACGATCAAGCTCAACATGGAATTCATGGATATTGTCAAAGAGGGCTGCTGGCTTGAAGCCCACCCTCATGTTACCCTCGTCGACGGCGATCTTGTTCATGTCAGTGCGCGCCTGATGAAAGATGATGGGGGCATAGCCGCGCGGGCTGATGCGATATTCCGGACCCTGCGCCGCAAGGCGTAACAGAGACCTGTAGCTGCGTCAGACCATCGCGCGGCAGGACGTCCGGTGTAACGCTTTCTTTAAGTATATTATTAAGATTGCATATAACCATCCGGAGCCAGCCTCATGGAATTTGATGCACTTCTACTATCGCGGCTACAATTTGCGTTCGTCGTCGCGTTTCACATTCTTTTCCCCGCTTTCACAATTGGTCTCGCTGCCTTCCTGGCAGTCTGCGAGGGCCTGTGGCTGAAAACGGGCAAGGAAGTTTTTAAACGCCTCTACCTGCATTGGGTGAAGATCTTCGCGCTGGCCTTTGCGATGGGCGTCGTTTCCGGCGTCGTGATGAGCTACCAGTTCGGCACGAACTGGAGTGTATTCTCCGAGATCACCGGCAGTGTCATGGGGCCCATGCTGGCCTATGAAGTGCTGACAGCCTTCTTCCTGGAAGCGACATTCCTGGGGGTCATGCTGTTCGGTTGGCAGAAGGTGGGGCGCAAGTTGCACTTTGTGGCAACCTGCGCCGTGGCCATCGGCACGACCATCTCTGCCTTCTGGATTCTGGCTGCGAACAGCTGGATGCAAACACCTGCGGGCTTCGCGATTGATCCCGAGACAGGCAATTTCTACGCAACCAGCTTTGTGGAAGCGATCTTCAACCCCAGCCTTCCGAGCCGCATGGCACACATGCTGCTGGCGGCCTATACAACAACTGCTGCGGTCGTCATGGCTGCCGGTGCCTATCAGGTTTTGAAGGGCCGCATCACAGAGCCGACCAAATGGCAGTTGCGCATGGCAGGCGGCACGCTGGCCGTTCTGATGCCACTACAAATTCTTGCTGGCCACTGGTCCGGTGAGGTCGCGCATGAGCATCAGCCTGCAAAAATTGCAGTTGTCGAAGGCTGGTGTGAAACCAGCGAAGTTCAGGGCACAATGGTGCTCGCCTGGCCGGATGATTCCGAATGCGGCCATACAGGCATCACCATTCCGAATACCAGCCCACTCCTGTTCCCGAGTGTGCCGAAAGGTGAAGAGCTGAAAGGCATGGACAGCTTCGCGCGGGAAGATCGCCCGCCGATGTGGCTGATCTTTTATTCCTTCCGCATCATGGTCGGCGCTGGCCTTGGCATGCTGGCCATTGGCCTGTGGGCATGCTTCCTGTGGTGGCGCGGCAAGCTGGACAAGCCAGGCCTGTTCCACATGGCGGCTGTTCCGGCCGGGGCCTTTGGTTTCCTGGCGGTCGTAACCGGCTGGATCACGGCAGAGGTTGGGCGCCAGCCATACACCGTGTACGGACACTTGCGCACGGTGGACAGCCTCTCTCCGGTCACGGCCGGGCAGGTGGCGACCTCGCTGCTTGTCTTCATGATTGTCTACGCCATCATCTTCACAGCTGGCGTTGTCTATATGGCGCGTATCGCAACGCGTGGCTTTGATGACAAGCCGACGGATCCCGCTGGGCGCGAGCGCCGACCACCCGGTTCGCCACTCGGCTCTGTCGATGACAAAGCTGAGGAAGCCGACGACATCGTGGCTACGGAATAGGAGGTTCCCATGGATATTGATCTACCCCTCATCTGGGCTCTCATCCTCGCCATTGGTGTCATGATGTATGTGCTGCTCGACGGTTTTGATCTCGGCGTCGGCATATTCACCGCCATCGCCAAGGATGAAGAAGAACGCAACATGATGACCGCCACGGTCGAGCCGGTCTGGGATGGCAACGAGACCTGGTTGATCATTGGCGGCGGCGGCCTGTTCGCGGCTTTCCCGACAGCCTACGCCATCATCATGCCTGCCTTTTACCTGCCGGTCCTGATCATGCTGGCTGCATTGATCTTTCGCGGCGTGGCGTTTGAGTTTCGTCACAAGGCGGTGCGCAAACCAACACGCCTGTTCTGGAATGGTGCTTTCTATGGCGGTTCGTTCACAGCAGCTCTGGCCCAAGGCATCATGCTGGGCGGAATGGTGCAAGGTGTCCGGGTTGAAGGCGGCGCCTTTGCAGGCGGTACATTTGACTGGCTTACCCCGTTCACGCTACTGACCGGTATTTCCGTTGTCATCGGCTATATGTTGCTGGGGGCGTGCTGGCTCGTTCTGAAGACAGAGAACGAGTTGCACATGAAGGCCCGCAAATGGGCGCGAATGGCACTGATCGGCGTGGCCATCTGTTTCCTGGCAGTCAGCTTCGCGACCCTGTCGCTTGACCCGTCCATTGGGGATCGCTGGGGCTTCAGCATGAGCCATATTGACCCTGCGCGCTTCCTGCCGCTGGCGCCTGTGCCGCTTGCCGGTATGGCTTTGTGCCTCTGGCTGTGGCGGGATCTTTCCATGAAGCCGGGCGCGCTCGGCTCTGCGCCTGACTGGCGGCCTTATCTGCTGGCCGTGGGTATCTTCCTCAGTGGCTACATCGGCCTGGGTGTCAGCCTGTTTCCCTTCATCGTGCCATACGAGGTGTCTGTGTGGGAGGCTGCTGCGGCGGACAATGCCTTGATGCTGATGCTGGTCGGCGCCGTGATCATGTTGCCGATCATCTTGACGTACACGGCCTATGTCTACAGCCTGTTCTGGGGCAAGGTGAAACCGGGAGACGGATACCATGCGTCTTGAACCGGTTCAGCCCGGGGATGACAAAGAGGAGCCACTTGGCAAGCGGCTCCTCTGGTTCTTCGGTATAGCTTTCGTGTCCATGCTGGTCGTGGCGGCGGTTGCCTACACGCTGCGCGGTTTCCTGCTCATTGGCTGATGCCCAATTGCTGCAGAGCGTACGCCTTGATGGATTTGTAGTCTGCCTTACCATTTGGCGCGCGGCCAAGGTCCGTCTTGAACAGGATGGATTTCGGCGCCTTGTAGCGCGCGATGCGGCTCTGCACGAAGCTGCGCAATTCGTCTTCGCTGACATCACTGTCGGTTGAGACAATTGCTGTCACCGCGCTGCCCCATTTGTCGTCGGGTACACCCACGACCAGCGCGTCTTTGACGGCGGCATGTTCCTTCAAAGCCTCTTCCACCTCTTCAGGGTAGACTTTTTCGCCGGCCGTATTGATGCAATTGGACCCTCGCCCCAGTAGGGTAATCGTGCCGTCTTCCTCGACCGTGCACCAGTCGCCCGGAATGGCGTATCGCATGCCATTGATGGTCCTGAAGGTCTTGGCGGACTTTTCCTCATCCTTGTAATAGCCAAGGGGGACAGCGCCGCCCCGTGCGATGAAGCCGGGTTCTCCGCTGCCGGGTGTCACTTCCCGGTCATCCTCCGTGAAGACTTTGCATTTCGGCCCGATCTCGAACTTTGAGGTCTTTGTGCCGCCTTCCAGCGTGGTCGTGGACGAGCCAAAGCCTACGGCTTCTGACGCGCCGAAGCTGTCCATCATGGCGGCTTGCGGCATGTGACGCAGCAGGCCCTGTTTCACTTCCGCACTCCACATTACGCCGGAGGAGACAATGCTCTGTACAGAGCTGACATCCCAGCGACCGGGGTTTTCATCCAGAGCCTTCAGCATCGGTTTGCCGAACGCGTCGCCGACAATGGCCATGCTGGTTACACCGTGTGCGGAGACAGTGTCCCACAGGTTTTCAGGATCAAATCCGGTATTCTGCTCCAGCGTGATGATTGCGCCGCCGCCCAGAATGGCGCCCATGGCCGTGAACAGCCCCGTGCCGTGCATCAGCGGGCAGGCCGGCACTTGGCGTGCCGTTTTTCCCAACAATTGCACGGCCGGTAGGAATTCCTCCATGGTGGAAGGATAGGGCAGGCCGGCTTGCTCAGCGCCCTCTTTTGCGGCCTGCCGCCAGATGCGTTGTGACCACATCACGCCTTTGGGCATGCCGGTTGTCCCACCCGTATAAAGGAAGAGGAGATCATCCGGGGACCGCTCAATGCCGAGTGGAGACGGATCGCCCTCAGTTGCCAGCTTATCATAGCTGTGGGCCCAGATCGGCACCTGTCCGCCGCCGATCTGTACCCAGATTTTAACGTCCGGTAGCCGCCCCCGCACAAGTTCCACCTGATCCATGAACTGGACATCGTAAAACACGACCGTCGCATCGGAATTATCGAAGATGTAGAACAGCTCATCCGCCAGGTAGCGGTAGTTGACATTCACATGCGTCAGCCGTGCCTTGAAGCAGGCGACCAGGGCTTCGGTATATTCCGTCTGATTGCGCAGATAGAAACCGGCCTTGTCGCCCGTTTTGGCCCCAAGCTCGCGCAGGTTTCGCGCCAGCCGGTTAGAGCGGGCTGTCAGCTCTGGCCAGTATATCTGCCGGTCGCCATGTGCAAGAGCCAGATCGTCCGGGCCCAGCATCTGCCCGATCGCGTCCAGCATATCGCCAAAGTTCATCTCTGAGGATGTCGTCACGTCGCTTCTCTCCCATTATATTTTGGTAGAGACTAAGCGGTTGCCGTAGCGGTAGAGAAGCTGAAATCATGACGCCCGCACCGAGGGGGGCGGGTAGCCGGTAGTAAGCCACAAAAAAAGAGGCAGCACCGAAGTGCTGCCTCTCTGAGACTTTGCGTCTGGGGAGAGAGCTTAGAAGCCCATGCCACCCATACCGCCCATGCCACCCATGTCGGGCATACCGCCGCCACCAGCGGACTCTTTCTTCGGTGCTTCGGAGATAGAGGCTTCGGTGGTGATGAGCAGGCCGGCAACGGAAGCCGCGTTCTGCAGGGCAGAACGGACAACTTTCACCGGATCGATCACACCCATGGCGACTAGGTCACCATATTCTTCGGTTTGAGCGTTGAAGCCATGCGAGCGGCTCTTGGTTTGCAGGATCGTGTTGACGACCACAGAACCTTCAACGCCAGCGTTCTCGGCGATTTGACGAACCGGAGCTTCGAGCGCCTTGCGGACGATGTCGATGCCGGCTCTTTCGTCGTCATTCTCACCCGTAACGTCGATGTTCTTGGACGCGCGGAGCAGGGCTGTACCACCCCCTGGGACGATGCCTTCTTCAACAGCAGCGCGGGTAGCGTTCAGGGCGTCGTCGACGCGGTCCTTACGCTCTTTCACTTCGACTTCGGTTGCACCGCCGACTTTGATCACGGCAACACCGCCAGCCAGTTTGGCCAGACGCTCTTGCAGTTTTTCTTTGTCGTAGTCGGAGGTCGTGTCTTCGATCTGTCTGCGGATCTGGCTGACACGGGCTTCGATGTCTTTCTTCTTGCCAGCGCCATCAACGATGGTGGTGTCGTCTTTGGTGATGCTGACGCGCTTTGCCGTGCCCAGCATGTCCATGGAGACATTCTCGAGCTTGATGCCGAGGTCTTCAGAGATCACTTGGCCGCCTGTCAGGACAGCGATGTCCTGCAGCATGGCCTTGCGGCGGTCGCCGAAGCCAGGGGCTTTCACAGCAGCGATTTTCAGGCCGCCGCGCAGCTTGTTCACGACCAGCGTAGCCAGGGCTTCACCATCAACGTCTTCAGCGATGATCAGCAGCGGCTTCTGGGATTGAACAACCTGCTCCAAAATCGGCAGCAGCGGCTGCAGGCTGGAGAGTTTGGACTCGTGAAGCAGAATGAGCGCGTCGTCGAGTTCAGCGATCATCTTGTCCGGGTTGGTGATGAAGTAGGGAGACAGGTAGCCGCGGTCGAACTGCATGCCTTCCACAACGTCCAGCTCTGTTTCGAGGGACTTGGCTTCTTCAACCGTGATGACGCCTTCATTGCCGACTTTCGCCATGGCTTCAGCGATCATGGAGCCAACTTCGGTGTCGCCGTTAGCGGAGATCGTGCCGACCTGGGCGATCTCGTCATTGGACTTCACTTTTTTGGAGTGGTGAGCGAGGTCTTTGACGACTTCAGCAGCTGCCTTGTCGATACCGCGCTTCAGGTCCATCGGGTTCATGCCGGCAGCAACGCGCTTCATGCCTTCGCGAACGATGGCCTGAGCGAGAACTGTTGCCGTCGTGGTGCCGTCGCCGGCCACGTCATTGGCCTTTGAAGCGACTTCGCGCAGCATTTGTGCGCCCATGTTCTCCAGCTTGTCTTCAAGCTCGATTTCTTTTGCAACGGTGACGCCGTCCTTCGTGGTGCGCGGGGCGCCGAAGGATTTTTCGATGACAACGTTACGGCCTTTCGGGCCGAGGGTGACTTTCACGGCGTTGGCAAGAATATCGACGCCCTTCAGCATCTTCTCGCGGGCGTCTGCGCCGAAAACTACGTGTTTGGCTGACATGTTGGATTACCTCTTTTGAGTATATCTGTCTGATCGAAAACGATGGAGTGGAGGCGCTTAGCTCTCCAGAACACCCATGATGTCGCTCTCTTTCATGATGAGCAGTTCTTCGCCGTCGACGGTCACTTCCGTGCCGGACCATTTGCCGAAGAGCACGCGGTCGCCTTTTTTGACGTCGAGCGGAATGCGCTCATTGTCGTCACCGATGGCGCCAGCGCCGACAGCAACGATTTCGCCTTCCTGCGGCTTTTCCTTGGCGGAGTCGGGAATGATGATCCCGCCCTTGGTTTTCTCTTCTTCCTTGACGCGGCGCACGACGACACGGTCGTGCAGGGGACGAAGTTTCATTGGTTTTGCCCTCTTGTCCTAATTGACGAGTTCTCTTGAATGTCTAGTCGTCAGCGCGCCGCCCAGGGGTTTAGCACTCGCCTGTGCTGACTGCTAACGGTGTTGCGGAGTTAAGGTCGCTACCTGTCAGCGTCAACAGGGAAGTTGCGAAATTTCTTCGAGTTAATCCGGAATGGACACACCGTTTTTCTGGCGATGGCGATTAAGCATGCCACTGGCAGACGCTGGCCAGGTTCTGCCCATGGCGGGCGCGGAAACTGTGCGACAGCTATCATTCCTGCAGCATGATGTACATGCGCCTCAGCGTGACGTTTCCAAAAGGTGAACGCCGGTTGCGGAAAGTTTTGTATCGGATTGACGATAAAATATTCTTCTTGTGGGAAAAGGACGCTCCAGGATGGGAGAGTGAAGGTGTCAGATCGAACCAAAGATGTAATCGAGTCTCTGACGTTTTTCGCATTTGTAGCGATTACGGCACTCTGCTTGTCATTTACGTTTTCAATTATTGTGTATTCTCTCGGGCTGCCAGCGGACCCTGAGAACTTTATTGTCGCCAACCTGTTCATCGCGACCTGTGTCGCTGTGCCGACAGGTGCCATTGCCGCTCAGCACGAGTTTCGGATGCGTATTTATCAGCGCACCCTGGAGGACATTGCTTCCACCGATCCGCTGACAGGCCTGCTGAACCGGAAGTTCTTCCGACAGTTCGCTGTCGAGGAGCTGGCCCGCATGAAGCGCACAGAGGTGACGTCCGCCATCGCACTGTTTGACCTGGACTACTTCAAGGCTGTCAACGACCGCTACGGTCACGGCGGCGGCGATGTTGTACTGCGCGAGATTGCAGCTGTGGCCTATTCCGAGTTGCGTGGACCGTTCGACCGTCTTGGCCGCTGGGGTGGTGAGGAATTCGTCATCATGCTCAGCAATGTCGAGATCGAGCAGGCCCAGAGCGTCTGTGAGCGTGTGCGGGCATCAATCGAGCGGCACATGATCTTTCTGGATGGCCAGCCGGTTAACGTGACGGCCAGCTTTGGTCTGGCGCTTCTTCCGCCGGGCGCTGACTTCGACAAGGTTCTTGAACAAGCTGACCACGCTCTATACGATTCCAAGGCTAAGGGACGTAACTGCGTGTCCGTTCTGGGAAGAGCCCAACGGGTTGCGGCCTGATGCGTCTGCCCTGACGGGCGGAGCATGGGGGGATCATTGAAGCATGTCAGCACTACCGGAAACGGATTCCGGCGCCTCCGCGAGTGTGCCGGAACTGGCTGCAATTGCTGCTAGCAGACCGGAATTCGAACAGGCCCCGCGTATCTGGTCCGAAGTTCTCGTGCCCGAGCTTGCCCGCCGTGAATTAGATCGCAGGGCATCTATCAACCGGGCTGTACGCAACAGTGTGATCGCGGCCCTTGGGGTGCTGGTCATCTTCATCGCCTTGCACATTGCGGGGATAATGGACGGGCTGGCGTTCAATTTCCCCTTGATGTTCTTTTCAATGTTTGTGGCAGTGGCGCTGTTTGCAGGTATCGCTTGGGCGCGTGTCTTCAATATGAAGTCCCAGACCAAGCAATTGATCCTCTCTGCAGCCTGTACGCCGCTGGGATTCAAATATGACACGCTCCACCCCAATCTGGAGGGAGTTGAAGACTTCAAATCTCTTGGCGGCCGCCTGTCGGACTGGATGAAGTATCATAATTCCGGGGGCGGCCCGAAAGTTCAAACACCTTTCGGGGAGTTTGAGGCGTTAAATGGAGACAGGGCGCCGACACCAGCCTATGAGATTTTGAAAGCGGCTGGTTTGTTTCGGGGGCACTCCAAAAGTCGCTTTGAAGATCTGATTACGGGGGAGCGCGCCGGCGCGAAATTCGCCCTGGTCGAGGCAACCCTGGCGACGAGCGGCAAGAACAGTACGACTGTGTTCAAGGGCATTCTGGTGCATATCGAGTATCCCGAGCGCTTTCTCGGTCGTACCTTGATGGCCCGGTCCGGCTGGTGGAAGCGTGGCCGCAATGCTGCCGGCCTCAAGAAGGTTGACCTTGTCTCGAAGGAACTTCAGCGCGCCTTTACGGTTTATTCGACCGATCAGGTAGAGGCGCGTGCCTTGCTGTCGCCTGACAGGATGGAGCGTCTCATCGCCCTTGAACGCCACTTCTCAGGCGGCAAGCTGCGCGGTGTGTTCGAGGATGGCCATATGAGCCTCGCCCTGGAGGCTGGCGACCAGTTTGAAGCAGGCTCCATCTTCAAGCCGCTTGTCGATGCAAGCCGGTTCACCTCCGCGCTGACAGAGCTTGGGCTTGTGTGTGATTTGATTGACGGTTTCCTGACCCGCGACTGGGTGAAGGGACGGCTCTGAGAGGCCGTCTTATCGTGTGTCGTATTTGTCGGCCTTGCGATCGCCCAGCAGCATGCGCTGTTCCAAACGTCGGCGCAGGGAGGCGTAATAGGCTTCCAGAAAAGCGATGTCGGTTTCTCCTGGCTGGGGCTGCCAGCCGATCTTTGTACGGATACGCAGTGCGACTTGGGATTTCACCTCTTCAGTTGAGTTTCTCAGCACATCTTCCAGAACATGAAGCTCGTGAATGCCATAGGCATCGGCTTGTTCCGGCGTGAACGCAAACCTTCCCGGCAGCGCCTGACTGGCCGCAGAGGAGGAGATATCGCCCATCAGCTTGGTCTTGGGCGAGTGGATCACCCAGGTTCCGGCGATCAGGTCTCCGACCCGCATCTTGTCCTTGTTGAAGACAGGGAAGAACAGGAAGATCCCGGACCAGACGAGGCCCAGAAGGGCGATCCAGCCCGAAACGCCTGTGCCGCCCATCATCAGAAACTGAAAGGGCAAGCCGACTTCGATCTCACGGATGAAGTTCCGCGCGAGGACGGAATTGGCGGTCAGCCTGCCGCCATTGCGGGCCGCTACGCGTATGCCAAGCGCGCGTTTGCCCGGCGTGGCGGATTTCGGCCCCAGCTCAAAGAAGATGTAATAGAAGTTCCGAACGAAAAAGAAGAAGACCAGCCAGACGGCAAACGCGACATTCGCGCTGCCGCTTCCCATGGCGCGCATCGCATAGCTTAGCCCGATCGATGTGGCGATCACGATGGCCCACTGGATGGCCACATCGATCAGGAAGGCCCCCGCGCGTTCGGCGGCGGTAGACAGTTTCAGATGAATGACCGCGCCTTCCGGCGTCACCAGCTCGCGGGCCAGCTTGGACTGGCGCTGGGTTTCCAGCATGCGCGCGCGGCGGCGCTGGTCGGCTTCGATCTGAAGGCGGCTCAGAGTCTGCGGGGCGTGAGGGACTGTTGCGTTCATGGCTTCGCCTCGTCCCGGCGCGGCAGGTAGAAATAAGCTAACCACAGAAACATCATTCCGATGGCAATCGCATAGCGGATCACATCACTATTGATCATCTGACGACCGAAGCCTTCCAGTATGGCGGCCACGATCAGCATTATGACGCAGCCCATAGCAATCGTCGCGGCCTTCTGCCCGGCATGGCGCGCAGAGGCGAGCCGGGTCATCCGTCCTGGAAAGGCGACCGCCCCGCCGATCACAAACCCTGCCGCGCCTGCCAGAATGATCGCGAACAGTTCCGTCGTCCCATGGATCATCAGCCAGCCGGTGAATTCATAACCGAGGCCCTTGCTCCAGAAGACGGCATACATCGATCCCAGATGGACGCCATTATAGATCAATAGCCAGGCTGTCGGGATGCCGAAGGCAAAGCCAAGGGCGAAAGCGAACAGGGCGATCTGGGCATTGTTGTTGAACAGGAAGCTCGCAAACGAACTCAGTTGACCGTCTCCGGTCGTTGTCGGGTCGTGATAAATTGTGGAGCGCAAATAATCCACTGTCGCGTCGGGATTGCGCCCTTCCCAGAAACTGTTGCCATGGAAGGTCCAGAACCAGTCCATGTCCTGCATGCAAAGGAAGAAGGCCAGCGCGCCGCCTCCGAACAGAAACAAAGTTGCCAGAAGCGTCGGCCCGATCGCTGCGGAGACACAGGCCGGCCAGTCCCTGCGCAGGAAGTCCATGATCCGCTCGCCTATCGACGCGCGGGTGCCATAGACGAAGAAATAGGCCCGTGTGCATAGGCTTTCGAGATAGGCTACGACGTTCTGGTCAAGAGAAATGGAACGTGCCACTGAAAGCGATGATACCGCCTGCCGGTAGAGTCGCGGCAGGGCCATCATGTCTTCATCGCTCAATGCCTTCACGCCATTATTCTCGGCGCGAGTCAGGATCAAGTCCAGCTTTCGCCAGTCGGACTCGCGCTCTTCGCGGAAGCGATAGGATTTGAGAAGGTCGCTCACAGCATGTCCCTCTGCTTGATCTGGATGTAGCGCGAGATCAGCTCCGCCCCGAACTCTTCCGGCCGCGTTTCGATCACCTGCACGCCCATGCGCTGCAGTCGGCGCAGTACGATATCGCGCTCTGCCATCAGTGTGTCTGCGATCACGGCGCGGCTGACATCCTCGGTCGTGAGGGGCTGGGCGTCGACCATGCCGGCCAGGGCCTCATCCTCAAACGTGGCAAACAGAACCAGATGGCGGTCTGTCAGGCGTTTGACATTTTCCAGCATCAGTTCCGCAGAGATCGTGTCCACGAAATCCGAAAAGATGATGATCAGGCTGCGTCGCTCCAGTCGGCTGGAGAGGTTTGACAGGGCAAGGGTGAAGTTTGCCTCTTCCGAGGAATAGTCGAGTTCTGCCGCCAGGCTCTGCGCTTTGGTGAAAGCGCGCCGTCCCGCCAGGAAGCCGCTCATCAGGCCAGGGCGTTCATCAAACCCGTAGATCATCGTCCGGTCGCCATTGCGTAGCGACACAAAGCTGAGCAGCAGACCGGCATTGATTGCCCGGTCAATCTTCGGCACCCCGCCCAGCGGCTCGCTCATCAGGCGGCCCGTGTCGAAGGCGAAGACAATATTGTGGTTGCGCTCTGTCCGGAACTCCTTGGCCAGCAGATGCCGGTGGCGGGCTGAATGTTTCCAGTCGATGGCGCGCCGGTCCATGCCGGTTGTGAATTCACGCAAGGCGTCAAACTCGCTGCCATCGCCGCGATCAATCTGCATCTTGATGCCGAACTCCGCGTCCCGCGAATACAGCCGAATGGCTTCATCCTTCACCCAGCGGATATTGGGTGTGACCGGGATGTC
>Ga0070727_10003417_pt1 | contig 14436 bp, 12 predicted proteins | sample tdAd472_FD_66722 | JGI IMG/M metagenome (GOLD analysis project Ga0070727, IMG submission 66722) | Marine sediment microbial communities from the Atlantic coast under amendment with organic carbon and nitrate - tdAd47.2 | ecosystem: Environmental > Aquatic > Marine > Coastal > Sediment | place...
GGAAAATTTGGTCGGGGTGAGAAGATTCGAACTTCCGGCCCCTGCCTCCCGAAGGCATTTGCGCGTTTATAAGTTGTTGTTATCAATAGGCATACTGGAGACGCCCGTGGATATAAGTGCCTAGCAAGTCATAACGGGTCGGGACCGAGTCCGGCAAAATTCCGGCACCATTTCCCGAACATCCATCATGGCATGGCTTATCGGGATAAAGGTGGTCGGGTCTTATTCAGGCAAAGGTCAATTAGGTCGTCGATCTTCGCGATGCCGACACACATGACAGTGTCTGCGCCGCCCCAGTAAATTTTCACCGTGCCATCGTCCTCGGCGATCGCACCGCAGGTAAAGACGACATTGTGGACATAGCCCGTGAGCTCCCACGGAGCTTCTGGTGAAAGTATCCAATCGTCAGCGACGCCAAGCACTTTGGCAGGATCGGCAAGATCATGCAGCGCCACACCCAGCCGGTATACGGCACCATCCATGGTCGGAAACACGCCGTGGTATATGTTGAGCCATCCCTTCGTGGTTTTTATCGGCGTCGCGCCAGGGCCTATCTTCATTTCGTCCCAATGGTACGGAACAGGCTGGATCACAGGCACCGAATCCCCCCAGTGAACCAGGTCCGGAGACCAGGATAGCCACATGCACCAGGGATTGATTTCTGAGTGGGGGCGATCCAACCGCGCGTATCGACCATTGAACGTATCCGGAAAAATAACGACATTGCGCATATCTGCCTGACTGATTAGCGACACTCTTTCCACAGTCTTGAAGTCGTGTGTTTTTGCCAGTCCGATTCGCACGCCATACCTGGAATAAGCGCTGTAAGTAATATAGTGCTCGCCGGCAATGGAACAGATTCGCGGGTCCTCGACACCGTATTCCTCGTGGATTGCGAATTCGCTTTCGGTGGACGGCACTATGAACGGCTTGGGATCCGCCTTGAATTTGTAGCCGTCATCGCTGCGCGCGATTCCAATAATCGATCGTCCGTTGCGTAGGTGCGAGCGGAACAGCAGAATGTATTCGCCATTAAACTTGGTTGCCCCTGCGTTGTGAACCGTCTCCACAGGGTAGGGGATGTCGTGCTTGGTGAGGATCGGGTTGCCCTCATACCGCGTCACCAATGGTTCATTGATCATCACGTGGTTCCCCGTTCAATATCTCCTGGTAAACGCGAGCATAGTCGCGTGCCATGCGCGTGCTGGAAAAGTGCCGTTCAACATCGTCGCGGCAGCTGGATCTGTCAATTGTTTCAATGGCAGCCACCGCGTTTATCGCACCTTCAATGTCCTCAACAATATATCCTGTTTCCGCATCACGTATGATTTCCGGCATGGAACCACGGTTAAATGCAATGACCGGTGTCCCGCAGGCCATGGATTCAATCAGGCTCAATCCAAAAGGCTCATCAAAGCTGATCAGATGCAATAGCGCCAGCGCGTGGCCCAACACGTCCGCTCTTTGGTCGGGCCCCACAGAACCGACGTATTCCACAGTCGTGCCGTCAATATGCGGTTCCACCTGGTTTGCGAAGTAGTCCTGGTCCTGAATGATGCCTGCGATCACAAGCTTAATTCCGGCGCGCTGTGCTACTTGAATTGCTTCGTACACGCCCTTGTGCGGATGGATGCGACCAAAGAACAGGAGGTACTCACCTTTGGCTCCGGAAAATGGGAATTGTGCAACATCAATGCCGTGATGGATGGTGGCTATGTAATCGAGTTCGGGAGACTTATCTGACTCGCTGATCGCCACATAGTGGCTGCGAGCATTGTATTTCTTGTAGACGGGTATGATCTTCGGTGAAGAAAATCCGTGAATGGTTGTCACCACCGGGACCTCAACCAGTCCGGAGTACGTTAGTGGTAGAAAGTCGAAATTATTGTGAATGATGTCGAATTCGTCGGCACGCTCGAAGATCTCGGAAATGTGCAGGCACTCAGCGACCTTTGGATCAATGGCGCTGTCCTCCGAATACGGATGTGGGCATACGGCGACCAATTGACCGCTGGTATGCGAATCTCCAGTGGCAAAAAGTGTCACGTCCATGCCCATTCGAACCAGCTCTTCGGTGAGAAGGCTGACCACCGACTCCCACGGCCCGTAATGGAGAGGGGGGGTGCGCCATGAAATGGGGCTAAGGACTGCTATACGCATGGGCATGCTCGAAACCCGCGATTCTCAATAGTTTGAAGTCTGATGCAAGCTTCTGGCGGCTGTCATGACTATAATCCGTCCTGTTTGAATCCGGGTCACCGAGCCATCATCATCGTTGGTTACCTTACATCAATAAGCGGTCATTAATGAGAATTAAAGAGCAACGCAAGCAACTGGTCCAACGGCGCCCAACTTTGTTGAACGCCGAGAGCGCGCGCGTCATAACGCGGCCACATATTCCAGGTGACAGCGCGCGGATCAAAGTCCTGATTGATCGAGTATCAAAACTCGGCGACGAAGATGTACAGCACCTGCTGGAGGCAGTAATGCAGGACTTCTCAGGGCGTCACCGGAATTTCAGAGAAGCGCTGCAGCGAAACTTTAGTCGTATTTCAGAGCACGTCCCGAAGCGAATCTCTTTGTCGTTCGAGCAGCAACTATTGCTTGGCGCCTACTTTACCGCTGAGTATTCAGTTGAAGCAGCTGCGCTCTTTAATCCCTCTATCGTTCCTCACCCTGACCAGAAAGGCGTAGGCAAGGGATCGCAACGGTTCGTCATGAGCTTCCGGGCAACAGGTGAAGGCCATGTGTCGTCGATTGAATTTCGGAGCGGGATGATTGACGAAAACCACGACATTTATTTCGATCCAATCAGCCAGTACGTGGCCACGCCTGAGATGCATAAAGATCCTGTCTATCATCGTCTTCATTTTCGACGAAAACTTGAAGAGATGGGAACACATGACCGAATCACGAATAAATTGTTGGAAGGGCTGGGCGAAACATTTACGTTTCGTGAGTTGGAAAATCAAATTAGGGAGCTCCGCTCGACGAAATTTCGACTAAGGGATAAAAACTACGCGATTGATACGGTGTTGTGGCTGGCTCGGTCCAATTACGAAGTGGTATTCGGGCCTGATGAACAGATATCTGAGAGAGTGATCTTCCCGGTGTCGGAAAACGAGAGCTCAGGCATCGAGGACGCCCGATTCGTGCGTTTCCAGGATGATGATCAATCGATCACGTACTACGCCACGTATACGGCATATAACGGTTTCGCCATACTGCCGCAGATTCTCGAGACGTCGGACTTCCTGACATTCAAGATGCACACGATCGCCGGCAATGCTGCACAAAACAAGGGCATGGCGTTATTTCCGAGAAAGATCAACGGCAAGTTTGCAATGTTGTCCCGCCAGGATGGCGTCAATAACTACATCATGTTTTCGGACAGCCTTCGTTTTTGGAACGAGGCGGAACTCCTGCAGGAGCCTGTTCATCCGTTGGAATATGTTCAGGTAGGCAATTGCGGTTCGCCGGTGGAGACGTCTGCAGGGTGGCTTGCGCTTTTCCATGGTGTCGGACCGATGCGCCGGTACAGCGTCTGGGCCGAGCTGTTGGACCTTGACGATCCCTCGCAGGTCGTCGGTCGTTTAAATGACCCGATATTAACTCCCGATGAACATGAGCGAGACGGCTATGTGCCCAACGTGGTCTACACCTGTGGAAGCATGATTCACGGGGATACGTTGATTATTCCCTACGGCATTGCCGACCAAAGATGCAGAGTTGCTACTGTCTCCGTATCGGAGCTGTTATCGCGGCTCAAAGCCAGTTGAGTAGCCCTTAGGCCGCATCAGGCTGTGCCACCGGGTGCTTACCTGTGTCTGATTCCACACTGTGATTGTGACTCGCTGTTAGTCCTCGCAGACTATAAATGGCGAGCAAGGAGCAGAGGTAGGACAGCGTCGATTCCGCGCCCTGATTCTCATTGACACCGTTGCGCATCAGGCCGTCGCGGCAGCCGCCGCCGGCATGGTCGTATAGTTGGATTTGTTGATCATTCTTCCCCAGGTACCAGTTAAAGCAAGTGGATGCCAACTGATTCCATTCCTCACGCTGTGTGCATTCATACGCTTCTATGCTGGCACCGATCATGGCAGCTGCTTCAAGAGGCTGTTGATCGTATTGCGCTTTGCTACCGGATTTCGGAAACCAGCCCTGATTGCCAACCGGTGCGAACCAACCTCCGGACGGGTCGATCTGGATGTCTCTAAGCCACTCGAGAATGTCGATACCGAGGGCCACAATGTCATTGTCCCCGGTAACACGACCACAGGCCATCAGAGCTTCGGGCAGGCGCGCGTTGTCATAGTTCAGCTCGGCTTCGTGCCATTGCCAGTCTTTGCTGGCGAACTGGCGGAAACGAGCCTGAAGTCGGGCGCCCAGCGTTTTCGCCAGCTCACGTACCTGCTGATCGCCTTCGTGCCTGCGGAGGTACGCCTGCATTCCAAGAATAGGGAATGCGATAGCGCGGGAATCCGAAAAGTTCTCCAGCGCTGGTAGCGCGTCGTTAAATATCTTCGTGGCGAGCGCGACTTGCCCAGAACTATGCCCCCAGCCAACCATGATACCCAGGGCCCATAGTGCGCGTCCGTGAGAGTCCTCCGAGCCAACGGCTTCTAGCCACTTGCGCTCGTAAGACATGAAATTTCGAAATCGTCCAGTCTCTGGATCGAATGCGTCATCCAGAAAACTGAGATAGATCGACGACAATTCCGTCAACGAGGTATCGGTCCTATTCAGGTCATGCGCCCTGACAGTTACGATAAGCGCGCGCGCATTGTCGTCGACACAGTACCCGTGGGCCCGGTTGGGAACGGTGAACCTGGCGTGCTGGAGCATGCCAGTGTCATCCGTCATAAGGCGGAGGTGATTTAGATTAATTTGCGGCAGGCGCTGATCGCGCTTACCCAGCGTATCCAATGCCGGGAGATCGCGCGAGCGAGCATATGGTGACCTGACCTGGGAAAACAGAGCCAGATAATGGCGGCCCATTTCCTTCATTACCATCGGCCGTGAATAATCATAGGCGGCCCGACGAATCATGAGGCGCTCCTCCGGAAATTCCAGGAGTTGATTAATCTGCTGCGCCAAAGCTTTGGAATCTCTGAAGGGTACGAGCCTGCCGCGCCCATCGGCCAGCATTTCCTGAGCGTGCCAATAGGGGGTGGACACGACCGCTTTGCCTGCACCGACCGCATAGGCCAGTGTGCCGGATACAACCTGAGCCTCGTTCAAGTATGGGGTAACGTAAATATCGGCAGCCCGAATGATCTCAATCAATTCGTCGCGTTCCAGGAACCGATCATGAAACACGATGTTGTCGCCAACGCCCAGTTCCTTTGCTCGATGATGCAGACTCAGACGGTAGTCCTCGCCACTTTCGGCTCTGCAATGCGGATGCGTGGCGCCAACCACAAAATAGAGTACGTCCGGATGTAAGGCGACAATATCCGGCAAGGCATCAATCATGAATTCGATACCTTTGCCAGGTGAGAGCAGGCCAAACGTCAATATTATAGTCTTGTCGTCTGCCCCGAGCCTGCTTTTGCAAGAATCTGATTCCAGAAACGGAACATCGAGAACTCCGTGATGAATGAGAGCTATTTTCTTCTCTGGAACCTGGTATATCTCGCGAAGAAAATCGGCGGCGTGTTCACTCATGACCACCAAGCTGACAGAGAGCTCCGATAATCGGACGATGATCTTCTTCTCCTCTGCCGAAGGTTCTCTCAAAACTGTGTGCAGGGTCGTAAATAGAGGACTCTTCAAATTTTTAGCGAGTTCGATAATGAAGCTGCCGCGTTGGCCGCCGAATATTCCGAATTCGTGTTGCAGACAAATTACCGCTGGATTCCGCAGGTTCAGGAATTCCGCGGCGCGACGGTATTCGTTCAGTTGATCCTGGCTAATCTGCAGTTTGACTGTGTCCGGGTACTGGTAGCCCTCACGCCGATCGTTCATGGCCACGATGCTGCAATCAATATTCGGATCGCTATCGACGATCGCTGTGGCAAGATCAGCCGTAAATGTGGCGATACCGCATTGTCTCGGCAGGTACGAGCCGATCAGAGCGACTGATTTTGGAGGTGACGGCATGCTGAGATCTTCCCGACTCTCCATTCGTAAGCAATTAGCCTGAGTAGGAATTCTAACACGTGACCGCCTGGGCCGAGTTTCCTGAGTATAATTTACTGGTTCTTGAGCAAGAGTTACCGTCCTCGGCAATGTGCCGTGAATTCTAACGAGACAATGTACCGCTCAAGAGTGAAGATCGAACGTGTTTCCGAGCAGCTCGACCGCTCCGAGGTCTCCGAATTGGTGAGGCGCGTCTGGCGGAGCTTTCAGAACAAACACCCGGATCTCGCCATGATCGCCAAGAACAACTAAGACGCGGTCAAGTACCTTATTTCCGCTGAGCGTGATCTCGAAATGAAGCGGCGGCGCTTTTTAAACCCTCGCCGGTGCCGGCCATTATGCAGGACGAAGCTGATGTGGGGAGCGCCCGTTTCGTAATGAGCCTGAGGGCAACCGGTGAAGGACATTTTTCTTCGGCTGTCTTCCGTCGTGGTGTGATCGATCACGATAATCGAATACGGATTGAGCCTGTCAGTCACCAGAGCCGTCGGCTTCAAGTCGTTGAGAATCGAGAATTCGAGAAACCAACTTTCCAGACGCGACTCATCGAGATAGGGGCAATCGGAACATTTGCCGATGAAGTCCTGCACCACCTGGGTAACGCCTTCAACTTCGTCGAGCTCAAATTGGCGATTGATGCTGTGTGACAGTCACATGGATTTGCCCTGTCGCATTCCGAGACCGTCGACAAGATGATCGCTTTCTTTCGAGCGAACTACGATCTTCATATTCCAGATCTCGACGATCCATCGGAGTTCGTGATCTTCCCGAATTCGGACGCTGAGAGTCACGGGATCGACAGCAGGGGTTACAAGTTCGATTTGAGTATCTAAGGGTCAGACCCACAATTGGGACTGACCCCCAAAATCTTAATTGACCATTTCTCTGACCGGCACGAGATCCTGTTGCTCTTCGTCAGTGAACAGCCGCGATTTCGTTACGAAGCGCACGCCGAGTGGTATCTCAAGAGAGAAGCTCGCACCGCGACCGGCTGTGACATCAATTGTCAGGTGGGTATCCTGCCAATACTGGAACTGGCTCCTGGAAATGTAGAAGCGACAATCATGGATTTCTCCAATCTGAATGTCACTGGCACCAACCCGAAATTCACCGTCCTGGAAGCACATGGGCGACGAACCATCGCAGCAACCGCCGCTTTGATGGAACATCAATGGCCCATGTGCCTCCCGCAACTGGTCGATGACCCGTCGGGCTTCGTCCGTAACATCCACACGCGCGTACATATCTATGCTCAGAAGAAGCCCATCGCGTTCTTGTCATACGACGTCAGGATATTCTTGGTGTGACGATAGTGATCGAGCATCATCTTGTGGTTTTCGCGACCGATGCCCGACTGCTTATAGCCGCCAAATGACGCGTGCGCCGGATACAGGTGATAGCAATTCACCCATACGCGTCCAGCCTGGATACCATCAGCGAACTCGTGGACCTGGTGAATGTCCCGTGACCAGACTCCCGAACCCAGGCCATAAAGAGTGTCATTGGCGATATCCATGGCTTCGTCCTCGTCCTTGAAGGTCGTAACGCTAACCACCGGGCCAAAGATTTCTTCCTGGAAAACTCGCATTTTATTGTTGCCCAGAAAGACGGTCGGCTCGATATAGTAACCGTCCGGAAATTCAGCGATGTGGGCAGGGTTGCCGCCGGCCAGCACCTCGGCGCCTTCCTCGCGGCCGATATCCAGGTAATTGCGAATCTTCTCGAACTGATCGTTCGACGCCTGTGCACCCATCATCGTCGACGTGTCCAGGGGACTGCCCATCTTGATCGCCGCAACGCGTTCCAGCGCTCGTTCCATGAACCTGTCGTAAATGGACTCCTGGATGAGGGCCCTTGACGGACAGGTACACACCTCGCCCTGGTTCAGCGCGAACATCACGAACCCTTCAATTGCCTTGTCGAAGAACGCGTCGTCCTTCGCGGCGACACTATCAAAAAAGATGTTCGGCGATTTTCCGCCCAGTTCAAGAGTGACAGGAATAATGTTCTCGGAGGCGTACTGCATGATCAATCGCCCTGTCGTGGTTTCGCCGGTAAATGCGATCTTTCCGATCCTCGGCGAGCTGGCGAGTGGCTTGCCGGCTTCCGGACCGAACCCATTGACAATATTGAGTACACCCGGCGGCAACAGGTCGTCTATGAGCTCTGCGAGCACGAGAATGGACGCCGGGGTCTGTTCAGCCGGCTTCAAGACCACGCAATTGCCAGCGGCCAGTGCGGGCGCCAGCTTCCAGGTCGCCATCAATATCGGGAAGTTCCACGGAATGATCTGACCCACGACGCCCAGCGGCTCGTGAACCTCCATCGTCACCGTGTTGGCGTCGATATTGCTAACCTCGCCGGCCTCGGCCCGGATAACGGCGGCGAAATAACGGAAGTGATCGACAGCCAGAGGCAGGTCGGCTGCCATCGTCTCGCGAATACTCTTGCCGTTATCCCAGGTTTCCACCGTCGCCAGCTTCTCGAGGTTTTCTTCGATGCGGTCGGCGATTTTCATCAGGATCAAACTGCGATTGGTGACCGAGGTTCTCCCCCAGGCCGGCGCTGCCTCGTGCGCCGCGTCGAGCGCGAGCTCGATATCCGCCGCTTGCGATCGCGGGATCATGGTCATCGGCTTGCCGTTGACCGGCGAAATGTCTTCAAAATACTCGCCGTCCGCTGGCGCGACCCACTGACCTCCAATGTAATTGTCATACTTCTGTTTTAAACCGTAGTTAGGTTCGCTAAGTGGTTGTACGCTACTCATTGTCTGTCTCCTCCACGATTTTTCGGTGCCGCACGACGGCGGTAGCCGGCACCGGTAACTTCATCAAAGTGCACTTACCACTTATCCTCCACCTGTTCTTCGAATGCAAATCCGGTCGAGCGCATCTCGTTCGGCAGTTCAACGAGCGTCACGAAGTCGCGCGCAAGCCTCAGATATTTCGTCGAGGATTGCTCGCTCGTCGATCGTCGTCGGCGTCGTACAGGGATCGCCATCCGCAATCCGGCGCATCGCCCGCGCGGTATCTTGCCGGAAGATCTCCACCGCCCAACAAAGCGCTGCATGGAAATGGCCGTATTTGGCCGAAAGCAGCCTCTCAGATTGTCCCAATTCACCGCATTTGAATGACCGCGATGCACTCGAAAGCAGCCGTTCATCGGGATGTATACTGAGAGGCCGCTACTGACCCAATGCAGACGTCTCGATGTATTCGGCCGAGAACCCGGCTCAATCGACTCAGGTCTATATCCACCATTAACGCTTCACGTTTCTGGAGAATCTGATGCGCAAATTCACCACAGGTTTAGCCCTAATATTCATTTTTTTTCCTACAGTTGCGCTGTCGGACGACTATGAGGTACTACGAAACTTCAAGACAGTTCTGTGGCCACAAGCCTACCGAACGCAGGATGTCGGATTGCTGGATCGGTTGCTACACGATAGTTTCGAAATGATCGACGACGAGGGTAATCGGTCAACCAAGCAAGAGGAGTTGGAATATATTAGGAACAACCAGTGGGACCCGGGAAGCTTCGAGTATCGGATCGAAAGACTGCAGATTTATCAGGGGTCATTTGCGGTTATAGACGGTACTGGCGTTGCAGAGACTTACACCTATAAATCGAGTAATTTTCTTGTGAAAGAGGACGGCGTCTGGCGAGCTATCGCGTCGCATGTTTCTGGGTTTCGGCCTGTTGGCGACACGGGAAGTTAAACACGAACATATTCACTACCAGGCTCCTCTACGGCTGCTATTGGCCGTTAGCGGACCTTCGATTTGCCTGGTATCTGATTGATTGAACGTCCGCTTTGGTCGATCGCAGTATGATCCGGCGTATCCAGGTTACGAAATTTCTAGCCAATGTTTGGCATCATCCTGGTTAGCGAAAAACTGGATCGGGCCACCGCGGTTGAACACCACGGTTTCGAGGAACTCCTCATCCGCATCTGATGCGTCATGCGATTCCACCATCGCTATTTGCAGGCGAGTTCCAGCGATTCGTTCGCCGAGGTCGTAGAGATCCAGTGTCGAAAGATTAACATTCGTTTTTGGTCCGAGAAGCAGCACTTTCCGGCAGTCGACTTCGTCACAAAAAGCTGACATTTCTGCTAGAAACTCTGGCATCTCGTCAAAGACAACCTCGTAGTCGGGAAGGCGTTCAACCAGTACATAACCAGGTTGATGCGATATTCGGTATTTCGAGTTACCCATATTGAAGATTCAACTACATGGTGTGAAATGTACGTGATATGTGTGACGCGTCGTGCTTGCCGGCGAGAATTGATTGCTCTGCGAACAATGTACTATCCAAAATGTATCAGCACTTTAACAGTTCGGTGACTCACCGGACTCGACTTGGTCTTGCAGCTTGATAGTGGTCGCTTCTGGGCGTTAGCTGCCCTTCAAAATGGCAGCATCTGGGTGGATTGAATGTCCGCTGTGGGTGAAAGCAAACATTTGGATATGGGCATCCTGGGAATCGCCATCGAACAACCGCTTGATTCTCAGGAGCCTTCCCTACGAACTGAGCGGTCTGGCGCTCGACAAATCGGCGCAGCCGCTAGCCCGCAAGGTCGACAAAGTCCTAAGGCTGTTGCGAGTCAATCTCTCCGGTACCACAAACAAACTCCGCCGCGTCTTTGATGGACTGCACGTTTATTGCGGCTTGGTATTGCGCTTCGTGGCCGGCAGCGTGCATGGCCTTCTTGATCATGCCTTCCAGGTTCGGTCGCTTGCCTTCAGGCTCACTGGCCTTACCGATTCCACCGCCGAATTCGATGATCGTCTCGATTCCGCCACCAAATGCCGTCACCAGGTTCGCATGCCACATTACCGGGTGGAATAACTGGAAGAACAGACGTGCCCTGATGTCTACCGGGTCGGATTCATGGTAGCCGCCCGTAAAATTGGATAGCACGCGAGTTTCAGACGGCTCGAAACTAACCGCATCCAGGTCTGACTGATAATGTTGTGCAGCCTTGACCATGTAATACGTGTGAAAGGCGCCCTCGGTTTTCAATCGAAACGCTCGCTTTCTCGGGTATTGTTCTTTGACGTCCCGCTCCACCGATGCCAGGTCTTCACTTCGACCGCCAATGACCGTCTGTTCAGGCAGGTTGAGGCCGGCAATCGCACAACGGTGGCGCTCGGCAAAAGGTCGAATGGTATCGAGATCCATCGGGAAGGCGCTCATCTCACCTTCGCCATGGGTACCCATAAGCTCTCCTCGTTTCTGCACCAGTTTCAGTGCGCTTTCAAAACTGAGGGCCTTGGCGGCAACAAGTGCTGAGTACTCGCCGAGACTGTGCCCGGCGGCCATGGCAGGGTTCAGGCGATCATCCGTCAAGTCTCTGAAGACTTCGAGGCAAGCGATGGAATGGGTAAGGAGGGCAGGTTGGGTAAACCGGGTCTTGTTGAGCTGGTCTTCCGGGTCATGCATGGAAAGCTCGGCAATATCGTAACCAAGAACATCACTGGCCTGCGCATAAACTTTCTTGGCGACAGCATATTCGTGACAAATGTCGCCACCCATACCCCGATACTGAGACCCCTGCCCGGGGAAGACGAATAGAATGTTTTGTTCGCTAGTTAGCATGGCTCTCGTACCTGGAATATTTAAGAAGGCAAAGAATAGATACCGGCCTCGGCGAAATCAAACTCACGAATTGATCAAACCGATGCCAGTTTTTCGAAGGCTACACGTAATTCTGGCGGAGCCTGGACGAGTTCGATCAACACACCTTCACCGCTGATCGGAAACTCGTCGTTCGCTTTGGGATGAACGAAACAAATATCGAAACCGGATGCTCCCTTGCGGATGCCTCCAGGTGCAAAACGAACACCGCGGGTCTGTAGCCACGCCACCGCCACCTCCAGATCGTCGATCCACAAGCCCACGTGATTGAGTGGCGGATGCTGCACTGTGGGTTTCTTGTCGGGGTCGAGCGGCTGCATCAGATCAACTTCCACCTTGAGAGGCCCGGAGCCAACGACCGCAATGTCTTCATCGACATTTTCCGATTCGCTTTGGAACGAGCCAACCAGCTTGAGACCCAGCGTATCCACCCATAATGTGCGCAGGCGGTTTTTGTCGAGGCCGCTCACAGCGATCTGCTGAATACCCAGCACTTTGAACGGCCGATCACTCATAGGTACCTCCACGCTTGAATCGTCGTCTCATTGTTTGCGCCGATTGAGGAAGATCTCGAGCAATTGCCTCGCAGCGACGGTCGGCGGGATGCGACCCTCGCTGGCCGCAGCCTCAAGGGTCGGGATTTGCTTGCGCACCTGTGGATCATTTTGCAACGCAGTGATGAGGTTGTCGCTCACCTCCGACCACATCCAGTTCCGGGATTGCGCCGCACGACGCGCTGTGAATTCGCCACTGGCGTCGAGCATCTCGCGGTGGCTTAAGGTGGTCTCCCAGGCTTTGGCGATGCCCACTCCGTCACGGGAGGAACAGGTCTGAACCTCGACTTTCCAGTTCGCCGAGCGGGGATGCAGCAGTGTCAGGGCGCCACGATAGTCCGCGGCGGTTCGCCCGGCCAACGCGAGCATGTCGTCGTCGGCCTTGTTGATAAGGATGAGGTCGGCCAGTTCCATGATGCCGCGCTTGATGCCCTGGAGTTCATCGCCAGCGCCCGGCAAGAGCAGCAATACGAACATATCGGTCATATCCGCCACTTTGGTTTCGGACTGGCCGACACCGACCGTCTCCACGATGATGACATCGAAACCGGCCGCCTCACAGAGGATCAAGGCCTCGCGGCTGCGTCGGGTGACACCGCCCAGCGTATCGCCGGCAGGCGAAGGTCGGATGTAGGCCTCACTGCGACGTGACAGCAACTCCATACGTGTTTTGTCGCCCAGAATGGAACCGCCGCTGATCGCTGACGAGGGATCCACGGTGAGCACGGCCACGCGGTGTCCGGTATCAATTACGTGGTTGCCAAGAGCCTCGATGAAGGTTGATTTGCCAACCCCCGGCACGCCCGAGATCCCCAGCCGAATGGAATTGCCCGCGTACGGTATCAGGCGCTCGAGCAGCGCGCTGGCCGACGCACGCTGGTCGTCACGCGTGGACTCGACCAATGTGATGGCCCGCGCAAGCGCGCGCCGGTTCCCGTCGAGCACTCCTTTGGCCAGTGCCTCGGTTTCCTGCTCCGGAAATCCCTCGCTTGTTTGCGATGACACCTGCGCTACTCCAACTCCAAGATCTTGTCACCCACGGCAAGGCTCGCGCCGGTTTCGTAGTTGATACTGGCTACAATTCCATCGCGTTCGGCATACAGCGTATTTTCCATTTTCATGGCCTCGACGACCGCCAACTCTTCGCCGGCATTGACCGCATCGCCTTCTTTCACAGCCAGCGACACCAACAGCCCCGGCATGGGTGAAAGCAGAAATTTGGACATATCCGGAGCCGCCTTCACCGGCATGTACTTCAGGAGTTCAGCCGCCCGTGGAGTGAGTATTGCCACGTCGGCCTGAGAACCGCCATGGAGGAGGCGATAGGTCTGCTGGTTGCGCTGTACCTGAACGAAGACCTCCTTGCCATCGATGGTGCCATTGAAGAGGTGCTGCCCAAACTCCCAGTCACTGCGCACAGCATAGGTATTGCCGTTGTAATGCACATCGTGGCCGCCCTCAACAGGCACAACCGAGACGGGATGGTGCTGATTATCCATTACCACCACCCAGTCTTCCGGCACGTGACGCTCGTGCCCGGACAGTTGGCCATCGATCTGAGCGGCACGATCCCGGTAGCCGCGAAGCATGGAGGCTGCCACCGTGATGATCTTCGCGGGATCCTCGTGGGGCAGGTCCGCCGGGTGGAAACCGTCCGGATACTCTTCACCAATCAGATTGGTGCTCATGTTCCCGTCCACGAAGCGTGGATGCACCATCAGCGCTGACAAGAAGCTGAGGTTGCTGGAGACGCCGCGAATAAGAAAGCGATCAAGCGCTGTGCGCATGTGCGCCGCGGCCTCTTCGCGGTCGGCACCATAAGTGATGAGTTTGGCAATCATCGGGTCGTAGTACATGGAGACTTCGCCGCCTTCATAAACGCCGGTGTCTACACGCACATGATCATCTTCCTCCGGCGGGCGGTAGTACACCAGGCGGCCAGTGGAGGGCAGAAAGTTGCGGAATGGATCCTCGGCATAAACCCGGGATTCAATAGCCCAGCCATTGATGCCCACGTCGGCCTGCGCAATTGGCAGCGCTTCGCCATCGGCTACTCGGATCATGAGCTCCACGAGGTCGAGACCGGTTATCAATTCGGTAA
>Ga0070727_10003418_pt1 | contig 14435 bp, 11 predicted proteins | sample tdAd472_FD_66722 | JGI IMG/M metagenome (GOLD analysis project Ga0070727, IMG submission 66722) | Marine sediment microbial communities from the Atlantic coast under amendment with organic carbon and nitrate - tdAd47.2 | ecosystem: Environmental > Aquatic > Marine > Coastal > Sediment | place...
CCCCCGGGCGTCGCGCTTTACATCATGAACCACAAGCGTGCGACGCTGGGTGAGATGGAGCAGAACTACGGCATGCATGTCGTCATCGAGACCGATGACACCTTCATCCCGCCGCATTTCATCCTGACCCGCATAGCCGGGGAAGCGGACGAAGCCGTCGTCGAACCGCAACAGGTCGCGGCGCCGGAACGCGCGCCTGAGGAATCTGCGGAAGAACAAGCTCGGTCCAGCCGCCGCCGCGGCCGGGGCCGTCGCCGCAAGCGTCGTTTCGAAGAAGGCGACGAAGACCAGAACGCGACGCAGGACGTCTCCGACGACGAAGACGACGAAGACGACGACGCCGAGCAGGCGGAACAAGCCGACTCGGCCGAACAGGCCGAAGACGGCGACCGCCAAGCCGCCGGTGAAGGCGAAGGCGAGCAAGGCCAGCGCAAGCGGCGCAAACGGGGCCGCCGTGGCGGCCGGAAGCGCCGGAACCCGGAAGGCGATGCGCAGGGGACGGACTCCGTCTCCGCGGAATCCGGATCGGATGAGGCCGGTGAAGGCCAGCAGGAAGAGAGCGTCTCAGGCGACCTGGACGATAGCCAGGCTGACATCGCTGCCGTCGCGGACCAGACCGTAGAAGAAGGTGTCGCCGCCGAAACCGCCGAGGAGGCGAAGGACGAAAAGCCCCGCCGCCGCCGAAGCCCGCGCCGCCGTCGTGGTGCGGACAAGGAGCAGGCGGCAACTGAAACGGCCGATGCAAGCGGCGAGGAAGTGCAAGCTTCCGCGACCGACGAGCAGATTGCCGAACAACCGGCCGAACAGCCTGCCGCGACGACCGAGGAAGAGGCCCCGGCCAAACCGAAGCGTGTGCGCCGGCCGCGCAAGACCGCGGCGGCCAAAAAGGCTGTCGAGGCAGAAGCGCCGATAGAGGAAGCATCCGAAGCGGAAGCAACCGAAGCCGGTGCTGAAACTGCGCCGGCAGCCGAAGCCGCACCGGTGGAGGCTGAAGCCGAAGCCGCCGTCGAGGCGGAAACCGTGGCCGAACCGGTTGCGGCGACGGCCTCCTCCGCACCCGCGATGAGGGAAGCCGTATCGCCGGCCCCCTCGGTCGAGGAAGCGGCGAATGACGCCAACGCCGAAGCAGAGGAAGCGGAAGATCCGAACAAGCCGAAACGCAAAGGCTGGTGGAACCGGATGATCGGTTCCTGATCACCGGCCCGACGAATGAAAAAGCCCGGATGCGACTGCGCATCCGGGCTTTTTTCTTGTCCGAAACGGGAACCCCTAGGGCCGCCAAGCTTTCAGGGCATCGGCCGCCGCGGCAATCTCCTCCGTCGTGCCCGAGAAGGAGAACCGCATGGTGCGATGGCCCCGCGCCTCGTCGAAATCCAGGCCGGGGGTAACGGCCGCGCCGGTTTCCTTCAGGATGCGGCTGCAGAAGGACAGGCTGTCATTGGTCATGTGACCGACATCGGCATAGAGGTAGAACGCGCCGTCACTGGGGGCGAGGTCGTTGAAACCCGCTTCCGGCAGTTCCTTCAGCAGCAAATCCCTATTGGCGGCGTATCGGGCGATATTGCGCTCCAATTCGTCGCGGCAGTCGAAGGCTGCGACCGCGGCAACCTGGCTCAAGGTCGGCGGGGAGATGAACAGGTTCTGCGCCAGGCATTCGACCGGCCGCAAAAGGTCTTCCGGCAGGACGAGCCAGCCCAGGCGCCAGCCCGTCATCGAGAAATATTTCGAGAAACTGTTCACGACGACCGCATGGTCCGCATGGGCCAGGACGGTTTCGAAACCCCGCCCATAGGCGATGCCCTGATAAATTTCGTCGGAAATCAGGCGGATGCCGACTGCCCGGCAATAATCGGCGAGCGCCGCCAAATCCTGCTTCGAGAGCATGGTTCCGGTCGGATTGGACGGCGAGGCGACGATCAGCCCGTCGATCGGGCCGTGTTCCGCCTGCGCCTTGTCCAAAAGCGCCGGAGAGGGCTGATATCTGTCTTCCTTGCTGGTCTCGATAATGACCGGCTCGATGCCCAGCGCCGTAAGAATGTGCCGGTAGCATGGATATCCCGGCGCCACCAAGGCCACCTTGTCGCCTTGGTCGAAGGCCGCCAGGAAGGACAGCAGAAACCCGCCGGATGAGCCCGTCGTCACCACGATGCGCTCCTGCGGCACCGAGACGCCATAGTCCCTGGCGTAGTGACCGGCGATCGCCGCGCGCAGTTCGGGTATTCCAAGTGCCACGGTGTATCCGAGCCGGTGAGTGTCCAGCGCATCCTTGGCGGCCTGGATGACCCCTTGGGGCGCCGTGCTGCCGGGTTGGCCCACCTCCAGATGGTAGACATGCGCGCCCTGCGCTTCGCGCTCGGCCGCGGCGCGCATCACCTCCATCACGATAAACGGCGGGATATCTCCCCGCGACGACGTTTTCAAAGTCACGTAATTCTCTCCCTTACGCTGGGACGGCGGCTGCCTTCAGGGGCATCGCCCGATCCGTTCGCCCCGTGAATTTGTCCGCTCAATTGGCAAGAGCGGAAAGACCGTCGCCCCGCGGGTCCGCCGCCGCCGCGCATCGCCGCGCCTCCGGCTCGACCGGCAGGCCGGACGGACAGTAGACCATGTTGACGCGGCCGAGTGCGGCGGTCCGGCGGACCGGAATGCCGAGCGAGGCTCCCGCCTGCGTATAGCTCTCAGGCGCATCCGCCTCGACGATGACGCCGACCGACGGCGCGAAGGTCAGACGCGGTTCCTTCAAGGCCGCATCCAGCGCCACCCCGTCACGGTAGGCCCGGATTGAGGATGTCAGCAAAGCCCCTAAGCCGGCCGCACCGGTATCGCCCGCCGCCGCGAGATAGACCTGGAAGGTCGTGTCGCTGGCGATCAGCAAGGGGCTGGCCCAATAGTCCTCCATCGGCTGCCGCGCCGGAAAGAAACCCAGACCGCGCGGCATCTTCCCGATCCCGGCGCCCCCGGTCAGACCGATCGTGCAGGCAACCGCCAACCCTTCCCGGTCAACGACGACAAACCCGGTCGATCCGCTGTCGATCGGCGGCAGTCCGGGGATTGCCTGGGTCGGTCCCTGCCGGTTCGACGCCAACGCGTCGAGGCGTTCGGCGCCCAGCAAGGCGTCCAGCTGCTCGGCCGTCATCGTCCCCGCATTGGACCATTTTTCACGATCCACCATGCCGGCAATCATGGCCCGCACCACACCGGCGCCACGATCGGCGCCATCGGCAAGCGGGCCGCTCTCGGCCGCCATCAACAGCCCGAATGCCTGTCCGAGCGGAACGCCACCGGCAAAGGGCGGCGGCGCCACATAGGCGCGGCGGCCCCCCGCGGCGACGCTCAACGGACGTCGCCATACCGGCACGTAGTTCTGAAACTCCTCCAGGCTGAACCCAGCCCCAAAGGCCTGATAACTCTCGTAGACCGACCGCAGCAGCGTCCCGTTATGCATGGCGCCCGCGCCCCGGTACCGCAATTGGCCCAGCACGCTGGACAGTTCCACCTGCTGCCAGTTCGACACCGCGTCGGGGACCGTACCCTTCGGCGTTCCGAGGGCGGCCCTGGCGATCGGATCGCCGGCAATCCGCCGCCATTTCTCTTCCAGGTCATTGCGGGTCGCGCGGGACGCCCGGTGCCCCAGGCGCGCCAGTTGTTCCGCCGAGGAAATCAGGCTGCCCCAGGTCAATCTTCCGTATCGCGCATGAAGCGCGGCCATCCCGCGTGCGAATGTCGGCATTGCCGGCGAACCGGGCTGTACCGCCGGGCTTTTCGGCGGCAGGAAGTCCAGCGCCTCCGTCACGCCGAGATTGGCGTCATGCACAAGGCACACACCATGCGAACCGAGGCCCGCGCGGGCCGGCATGGTGACGCCCAGCGCGAATCCCAGCGATACCGCCGCATCGGCGGCGCTTCCGCCGACCGTCAGAATGTCCCGCGCCGCGAGCGATGCGTTCGGCTCGTCGGAAACGACGCCGCCGAAAAACCCGCCCACATAGCCCGCTTCGCCCAGTCCCGGCGCTTCGCTGGACGTGCAGCCGGAGAGCAGAAGCGCAGAGCCGAGCGCCGCGGCGCCAAGACCGCGCCGAACCAAGCAGATAACCGACGGAACGGCGAACTGCCGATTGATTGGCGCATGCTGCGACACTAAGTTTCTGGGACGCATTGTTCTACCGGCACTTGTACTGGATTTCGCCATGGGCGGCTTTCGCCTCTTCTTTCCTGTCTTTTTTGCTGGGCCAATTTCGGTTGTTACCCGCATTTGCACGCTGTCATCGGTCCTGGCAACGGTCATCACCGTCTTTTTCGCGGTTTCGACCGATCCCGCCGCCGCTCAACGACGCGGGCCCAGCCTGATCCGGGATACGGAGATTGAAAACACTATTCGTGTCTATACCGCCCCAATTTTCAAGGCCGCCGGTCTGGATCCGTCGGTCGTGCAGATCCATCTGGTCAACGACCCCGCCCTGAACGCCTTCGTGGCCAACGGCCAGCGCATCTACATTCACACCGGCCTGCTGATGCGCGCGGAGGACCCGGGCGAGGTCATCGGCGTCCTGGCGCACGAAACCGGCCATATCACGGGGGGACATCTCGCACGATTCGGCGACGGTATCGCGGATGCACAGAACGCCAACCTGCTCGCGCTGCTGCTCGGAATACCCGCCGCGGTGCTTTCCGGCCGGGGCGACGTCGCCGCCGCGGCCTTGGCGCTGGGCACCCAGGTCGGCACCCGCCAGTTCCTGAGTTATACGCGCGCCAACGAGCAGTCGGCCGATCAGGCCGCCGTCGGCTTCCTGGACCAGGCCGGGATCAGTTCACAGGGAATGCTGGAATTCATGGAGCTTCTGACCCGCGAGGAGAAGCTCTACGTGGAAAACCCGAATCCCTACACGCGGACCCACCCCTTGTCCCGGGACCGCGTCGACTTCATCCGGAACCATTTGGAAAACTCCGAACTGAAGAATGCCGATCTGGACCCGAGCTATCAGGTCCTGCACGACCGGATGCGCGCCAAGCTGCGTGGCTTCATCCTGCCGCCGCACCAGACCTATCAGCTCTACCCGGAAGAAGACAAAAGCGTTCCGGCCAGATACGCCCGGGCGATAGCCCTGATGCAGGAAAGCCAAACGCCGCAAGCCGTCGCCGCGATCGATGCCTTGATCGCGGACTATCCGGACGACCCGTTCTTCCTGGAATTGAAGGGCGACATCCTGCGCGACGGCGCACGGCTTGAGGAGTCCATCGAACCGTATCGGGCGGCGCTGGAGATCTTGCCGTGGTCCGCGCTGATCCGGGCGAGCTTGGCGAGGACCCTGATCGAGCTGAACAACCCGGATTATGACGACGAAGCGGAAAAGCAGCTGCGCGAAGCGCTTCGGTACGAGCCCTGGATGTCTAGCGCATGGCGCCTTCTGGCGACCGTCCACGGCCGGCGCGGCGAATTCGGGGAAGCGTCCCTGGCGCAGGCCGAAGAGGCGATCAACCAGGGCCGCAAGGACGCCGCCCTGGGCCATGCGAAACGCGCCTTGGATCAATTGCCGAACGGATCGCCCGGTTGGCTGCGGGCCCAGGACATCGAAGTCCAAGCCAGCCGGAAATCGGACTGACCCATGGCGATCGATCCCGGCTCTGCGCTGACGCCTCCTATCATTTCTGTGTGAAATCGCCGGCCCAAGGCAGGTAATATTTGCATCGCCGGGTCGGAGACGGTCTAACCTAGCCGGAAATCCTCAATTCTATCGAACTGGAACCAAGCATGCCGATCGTGAAACCGCTTCTCAGGGCCGCCGCGCTCATCGCATTTCTGGGCGCCGGCACCGGCGCCTTCGCCCAAACGGCGAAGGATGCGGCGGGTCTGACCGAAGAGCAGGTTCAGAACATCGTGCGCGACTATCTGCTCGAAAACCCGGAAATCGTCATCGAGGCGATCGAAGCCTACCGGGCGAAGCAGCAACTGGCCGAACAACAGCATCGCGAACAGGCGCTCGCCTCAAGACGCGATCAGATTTTCGAAGACCCGATGGCCCCGACCAACGGCGTCACGGACGCGGATGTCACGCTGGTTGAATTCTTCGACTACCAGTGCGGCTACTGCAAGAAAGTGTTCCCGGACATCATGGCCATCATGGAGAGCGACAAGAAATTGCGCGTCGTCTTCAAGGAACTGCCGATCCTGGGGCCGGAATCGGTTATCGCCGCGCGCGGCGCCATGGCGGCCCATCGGCAAGACAAATACATGGCCTATCATCAGGCGGTCATGGACCTGCGGGGCAAGTTGACCGAACAGCGGATCCTCCAAGCGGCTGCGGATGCCGGGCTCGACATGGCTCGGTTGACCGAGGACATGAAGGCCCCGGAAGTCGACGAATACCTGCGCGCCAACCTGAAACTGGCGCAGGAAATCGGCGTGACCGGTACGCCGGCCATGTTCGTGGGCGAGCAATTCATTCCCGGTGCGGTCGATCGCGAGACCTTGATCGGCCTGATCGCGGAAGCGCGCAAAGCCGCCGGCAAGTCGGGTTAAATCCGGCTTCCCCCGCAGGCACGACAAGACCCGGCATGCAGTATCCCGAACCTTTGGTGCGCGGCCGCCTTGTCCGCCGCTACAAGCGCTTCCTGTCCGATATCGAGATCGACAGCCCCGACGGTTCCGGCGGCAGTGTCGAGGTGACGGCGCATTGCGCCAATCCGGGGTCGATGCTGGGACTGGCGCAGCCGGGGGCGACCGTATGGCTGCTGCCGAACCGCAACCCCGCCGCCAAGCTCGATTGGCGCTGGGAATTGACCGATACCGGCGACACCCTCGTCTGCATCAATACCGCACGCGCCAACACGGTGGTGGGCGAAGCGCTGACCGCGGGCGGTATTCCGGCCCTCGCCGCGTATTCGAAGATCCGGCCCGAGGTCAAATACGGAACATCCAGCCGGATCGACTTCCTGCTGGAAGAAGACGGCATTCCCCCTGCCTATGTCGAGGTGAAGAGCGTCACCCTCCGCCGGCCGGACGGCGGCGATCCGACAGCGGCGGAATTTCCGGATTCGGTTACCAAGCGGGGGGCCAAGCATCTGGAGGAACTGATGGAGGTCGGCAAGGCCGGCGCGCGTCCGGTCATGTTCTTCCTGGTTCAACGGGGCGACTGCTCGCATTTCAGGCCCGCCTCGGATATCGACCCGGCCTATGCCGAAGCGCTGAAACGCGCGGCGGCGGCGGGCGTCGAGATCCTGTGCCATACGGCGCATGTCGCCACCGACGGCATCACCTTGGGGCCGTCATTGCCCCTTCATCTTGATTGAAATACCGGCTGGGCGCACTATGTCGGCAAGGTACAGAGACGGATTTTCAAATGAATTATGCAGCTAGAAACCAGATAAAATTGCACAACGCCGCCGAATTCGAGGCAATGCGGAAGGCCGGACGGTTCGCCGCGGAAGTCCTGGACTACATCACCCCGCATGTGGTCCCCGGTGTGTCGACCGGGCATTTGGACAAGCTTTGCCACGACTATATCGTCGATCACGGCGCCATACCGGCGCCGCTGAACTATCGTGGATTCCCGAAGTCGATCTGCACCAGCATCAATCATGTGGTCTGCCACGGCATCCCCGACGACGCGAAGAAGCTGCAGGAAGGCGATTCCCTCAATATCGACGTCACTGTCATCATCGACGGCTGGCATGGCGATACCAGCCGCATGTTCCTTGTCGGCGACAAGGTTCCGGTCAAGGCGCGCCGCCTGACGCAAATCACCTACGAATGCATGATGCTGGGGATCCAGGCCGTCAAACCGGGCGCCACCCTGGGGGATATCGGCTATGCCATACAATCCCATGCGGAAGCACATCGTTTCTCGGTCGTTCGCGACTTCTGCGGTCACGGGATCGGCCGGGTGTTCCATGACACGCCGAGCATCCTGCACTATGGCGAGCCCGGCCAGGGAGCGGTGCTGGAAGAAGGAATGTTCTTCACCGTCGAACCGATGATCAATGTCGGCACCTGGGACGTGAAGATCCTGCAGGACGGCTGGACGGCCGTCACCAAGGACCGTCAACTCTCGGCCCAGTTCGAGCACACGATCGGCGTCACGGCGGATGGATACGAGATTTTCACCCAATCGCCGAAGGGCTGGTTCCAGCCGCCCTACGACTGACATTCGGCAGTCATCCGGAAATGACGAGGGCGGCTCAAACATGTTGAGCCGCCCTTTTTCATTTCGCCTTGCGCCGGTCAGGCCACTTCGGCCACCGCGACGCGGGTCGGTGCGGCCGTTCCCCAGGCCCGGTCGAGGAACACCCTATTGGTCGGGCTGGTGGGCTTCGCCCCCATCCGCTCGCTGGCGAGAGACACGGCAAGTCCACGTTGACCGCCCCGGATAGCCGCCTCGACAAGCGTCAAGCCAAGGATATCGCGCTGGGCGTTGCTGCCACCGAAATGGTGGGTTACCCCGCGCACGGCATAGAGCTTATCGATGGTCTGACGATAATCGCCGTTCAGGAAAGCCTGCATCGCTTCCGCCGCCGGCAATCCGACATCAGCGGTCATCATGGCATTGGTGTCGAAGCCCCGCACGGCGTCCCGCATCTTCTCCAGGCACCGCTCCGCCGCGAAGGTCCGGTCGGCCGCCGAATGGGCGATCACCGCATGCATGTCGTTGAAGGCATAATAGCCGCCCATTTCCATCTGCTCGTAGGTCTTCGACAATTCCTGCCAGCGGTCGCCGACATTCACGCCGCGCAGCGTCAACCGCCACAGCAATGCGACAGCGTCGACCAATTCCATCGCAACCGCCGTATTGGCGCTGCGGATGGCCTGGTCGTAAAGATCCAGGACGCGCTGATATTCCTCGGTCTCCAGAAGATAGAGCGAAAGATGCCACCAATTGTGATAGCCGAAGAAGCAGTCTTGCGACCAATGCTCGGCCGTGGATTCCAGCCAGCTCGCCCCTTCGATGTGGCGGCCTTCCATTTCCATGACATGGGCGACGGCATGTACCGCCCAGGGATCGGCCGGCTGCAAGACCACCGCTTGCCGGCCCGCTTCCTCCGCCCTGTCATAGGCGCCGGTTTCTTCAAGGCCGAAGGCCTTCATGCCCAGAAGATACCCGTAACCTTCGTCCTCAGGGCTCCACTGCGGCAGAATTCCCGCCACGCGGTCGCGCAGCAATGTCGCATGGCCGTTCAGAAAATCGCACAGATGCGCGAATTGCAGCGCGATGGCATCGCGCGGATAGGCCGCGGCGACCCGTCCATAGATATTCGCGGCGCGGTGGAAATCACCGACCGACCAAGCCGCCATGGCGGCATAGTGACCGCGTTCGCGGTCGTTGGCGACGGCCCAGTTCTCTTCGATCGCCTGCATCGCGGCGCGGATTTCGTCCACACCCGCCGCCTCGGAACTGGTCACGAACAGACCGCCCCGGAAGCAATGCGCCATGACGAAATCGGGATGCTCCGCCAGAACCGCGTCGACCATCGCCACAGGGTCGCCGAAAAACCCCCTGAACTTGCGTTGCGCCGCGTTGAGTCCGTCAATCGCGTTCTGATCGTCGAACGATATCGGTGCACCATAACAATCCGTTTTCATTCGTCCTGTCCTTTCAATTCTTTGTTCATATCCATTGATATCGGGGGATATCGGGTGACCGGCGGCGCCCGGAACAATACTCCTTTGCGCCGCCGCTACCTTTGCTAGTCGAAATTTACCTGCCGACGCCGGCGCTCATTGCCGCCGAAATAGGCGATGGAGGTAATTTCCGAACGGTCGATGCCGATGTCCTGGAGTGTCCTGTCGCTGCAAGCCGTCAGTTCGGCGACGGTCCGGCGGGCTTGATGCCACCGCACCGCTTCCGTCCAGACGCGTCGGGCGGCACCGGCAACAATGCTGCCGAGATGCAGGGAAGCATTGCTCCGTTCCCGTTTGTGGAAAACACTACCGCCCGCCGCTTCAAAAGCCTGCACGGGGAACAGTGTCTGTCTTATCCATTCTGCAAATTCTGTTTTAAGCACTTTAAACCTCCTTGCGTTGAACCGGCCTGTGATTGCCGGTGCCCGCCCACCCAAAATTTATGTTGATCGTTTCGATGCGCCGACTATTCACATACCCCGTTAGCCAGACGTCAGCGGCGCCGTCACAAAATTTTCATCCGTCGTGAAAACCTGTCAAAAAATCGTCAAAAGTGCGGTAAATCGTGTATTCTGAACATAATCCTATTGGAATCGGTCATGTGGGGCTGGGGGGCACGAGCATGGTTCTGCACTTGGATCTGCTGGGCGGCTATCGCGCGTCCGTGGGCCCTGAAGGGCCGCCAATCGATTTCCCCACAAAGAAATCTGCGCTGCTGCTTGCCCCGATCGCGATCGAACAACCGGCCCCGTCCCGCGACCGTCTCGCCGCCCTTCTCTGGAGCAACCGGCAGGAACAGCAAGGCCGCGGTTCATTGCGGCAGGCGATCTTTACGATGCGCGCTACCCTGCGGGAGGCCGGCGCACCGGAACCGGTCGCGCAGCACGACAGGATATTCATGCCCGCGGGGTCGATCGAGTGTGACGTTCTCGCCTTTCGGGAAGCCGCGGATGGCTCGACGGTCGAGGACCTGGAGAAAGCCCGCCGCCTATACAAAGGTCCGTTCCTGGGAACCGTCCGCCTACCCGATCCGGAATTCTCCGCCTGGGTGGATGACACGCGCCAAACACTCTTACGGGTGGCCGAGGCCGTCGGCGTGGATCTCTCGAATCTGTATCGAGGGGCGGGCAGCCTCGGCGCAGCCATCGACGCGCTGGAATGGGTTCTTTCCCTGGACCCGATCCGCGAGGATATCCACCGGTCCCTGATGCGTCTGCATCTTGAGGCCGGAAACCGAACGCTTGCCCTGCGGCAATACCGAAACTGCGCATCCGTCCTGGAGCGGGAACTCGGCGTTGCGCCGGACTTCGAAACACAATCGCTGTATGACGCCATTACCAGCGGAACGCTGGCCAAGGCGCCGCAGACGGCGCCTGTTTCACCCATCCCGGCGCCTATTTCGGCGGAACGGCGGTCGCCGCCGCCAATCAGGACGGAGTCCGATCCGGCCCGTCCCATCTTCCCGATGATCGCCGTCCTGCCGTTTTCCCTGCTTTCGGACGAGCAGGAAGCCGCGCGCCTGGGAGAAGGCCTGTTCGAGGATCTGACATCGGACCTGCCGAAATTCCATCAGGTAAGGTGCAAGACGCGGAATGCGGCCCTGTCGGCCATCGAAAGCGGCATTCCGCGCAACAAGGTCGGCGCCGGCATCGCGGCCGATTATGTGGTCGACGGCAGCATCCGTGCATCCGGCAACCGCGTCCGGGTGAATGCGCAACTGGTTGAAGTCGCCAGCGGCGATCAGATCTGGTCGGACCGTTACACTGTGGATTTGGAGGACATCTTCGACACCCAGGACAAACTCACCCAACGCATTATCGTGGCGGTGACCAACCAGTTGAAGCACGCGATGCTGGCGCGGGCGCAGCGCAAGGCCGCCAACGAAAGGACGCCCTATGACTGTTGGCTCATCGGATTCGCCCTGTTGTTGTCCGGCTCCGTCGACCATACGCGCCAAGCCAGAACATTGTTCGAGCGGGCCCTGGAAATAGACCCCTACTACGCCCGGGGACATTGCGGCCTGTCACTCGCCCATTTCAATGAATGGGGCACGCATGCCTGGCCGAACTGGAACGAAGCGATCGAAAAGGCCTATGAGCACGCGGAGGAGGCGGTCAGGCTTGCGGAAGCCGACCATGTCGGGCAATGCCTGCTGGGCCGCGTCCATGTCTATCGCCGTGAATACGACCGCGGCCAACATTATTTGGAAAGGTCCTATGCGCTGAACCCCTACGGGACCGACATGCTGGCAACGGCGGCGCTGTCCTGGAGTTTCCTCGGCGACCATGCAAGGGCGCATGACCTGGCGGCCCGGGCCATCGACCTGCACCCCTCGCCGCCCGACTGGTATTACGGCGGCATAGCGCTCAGCCTGTTCATGACCGGGAAATCCGCGGAAGCGCGCAAAATCCGGGAAAAGTCGCCGAAAGCCTATCTGGACACCTTGGCCTTCCTCGCGGCGGATTTTGCCCTTGAAGGCGACACGATCCGCGCCAAGTCGCATGCGGCCCGGTTCCGCGAGGAATTCTCCGCCCGGGTCCTCGGCGGCCGGCAGCCGGAAGAAGGCGAAGTCATGGACTGGATCAGGCATGCCAACCCGTTCCGGCTGGAAAAGGATGCCCACATGATCGAGGATGCGATGACGGCAGCCGGTATCGGGGTATTGGGATGACGGAAAGGCGACCTCCCGAGAAACAGACCTCCGGCGATAAGAATTCCGGAAAGCCGCACTATGCAGGGCATCGCGGACGCCTGCGGGAGCGTTTCATGCGCGACCTCGGCGCATCGATGGAAGACTACGAAATCCTCGAAATGCTGCTGGCGCTCGCCCTGCCGCGCGTCGATACCAAGCCCTTGGCCAAGGACCTGCTCGACCGGTTCGGCAGTTTCGCGGGCGTCATCGCCGCCGACCCTGTCGACCTCGCCAAGACCAGGGGGATCAAGGAAGCCGCCGTCACGCCGCTCAAGCTGGTTCAGACGGCCGCCCTGCGCCTGGCCAAGCACCAGATCATGGAACAGCCGGTCATCTCATCCTGGGACAACCTGATCAGCTATCTGCACATCGCCATGTCGCGGGAGAAGGTGGAGCATCTTCGCCTGTTGTTCCTGGACAACAAGAACCGGCTGATCGCCGACGAGGTTCAGCAGCGGGGCACCGTCAACCATACGCCGCTGTATCCGCGGGAGGTGATGAAGCGTGCGCTGGACCTGCACGCCTCGGCCCTCATCCTGGTACACAATCATCCGAGCGGCGATCCCACGCCGAGCGCCGACGACATCCACATGACCAATGAAATCCGGGACGCGGCCGACAGACTCGGAATCCGGCTGCACGATCACATCATCATCGGCCGCAACACACAGACCAGCTTCAAGGCCGAAGGCCTGCTTTAGGCGGGCCGAAGCCCGCCCGCCGACCGCGATCCCCCACTGTCCCTATTGAAGATATTCCGGACTTTCCTTCGCCAGCATGCGGCACAGAACCTTCCAATGGCTCTCGGCATAGTTCGGCTGCTGTTCCCGGATCGCCTGAGCGGTCGATTCGACCACCTTTTCGGGGATCGGCTTCAGCGGCCGGCCTGTCGATTCCGCGATGACCTGAACCTTGGCCGCCTTTTCCAGGAAATAAAGGTCGTCAAAGGCGATGCCGACGGTCGGTCCGGCGCAGATCACGCCATGGTTCGCCATCACCATGGCCGTATTATTGCCCAGCTTCGACGCCATCCGCGATCCTTCGTCATCGTCGTCGCCAAGGCCGTTATAGTCGTCGTCATAGGCAATCCGGTTGTAGAACCGGATGGCGTTCTGGCTGACCATTTCCAACCGCCCGCCCTCGGTGCTGGCAAGCGCCGTGATATAAGGCATATGCGTGTGCAGGATCGCCTTGGCGTGCGGGTTCATCCGGTGCATCGCGCGGTGGATGTAGAAGGCCGTGGCTTCGATGGTGTGGTCGCCTTCCAGAACGTTGCCGTTGCCGTCGATGACCAGGACGTCGCTCGCCTTCACCTCGGACCAATGAACTTCCCAGGGATTGATCAGATACCGGTCCTCGCCGACCTCCAGGCTGAAATGGTTGTCGATTCCTTCATGCAAGTCGTACTTCGCCGCCCAGCGCAAGGCCGCGGCCAGATTTTGGCGTTCTTCCTGAAACTGCATCACGTCACCCTTCCTCATTTCAGCCGGCGCCCCCGCCCGCGGCGGACCGTCGTCCGGACCCGTCCATTCCAGCGCAGCGTAAGGCCAGCCCGCAGTTTGACCAAGAAGCCCCGCGGCACAAGCGTTTTGCCAACACCGCAACACGGTGGCATAACGCGGCCAATTCGAGTCACTCGCCGCAATGACGTTCAAGCCCATCGGAAAGGGTCGCCGCCATGATACCTCGCTACTCCCGCCCGGAAATGACGCAGATTTGGGAGCCGGCCAACAAGTTCCGCCTTTGGTTCCTGATCGAGGCGCATGCCTGCGACGCGCAGGCCGAACTTGGCGTCATTCCGAAGGAGGCCGCGGCCGCCGTCTGGGCCGGCGGGGACAAGCCCTATACGGACGACCGCATCGCCCGCATCGACGAGATCGAACGCGAGACCAAGCACGACGTCATCGCCTTCACCACCGAACTGGCCGATCAGGTCGGTGAAATGTCCCGCTTCGTGCACCAGGGCATGACCTCCTCGGACGTGCTGGACACCTGCTTCAATCTGCAGCTGACGCAGGCCGCCGACATTCTTTTGGCCGACATGGACCGCGTCCTGAACGCCCTGAAGAAACGGGCGGAGGAGCACAAATACACGCCGACGATCGGGCGCAGCCACGGTATCCACGCGGA
>Ga0070727_10003421_pt1 | contig 14423 bp, 9 predicted proteins | sample tdAd472_FD_66722 | JGI IMG/M metagenome (GOLD analysis project Ga0070727, IMG submission 66722) | Marine sediment microbial communities from the Atlantic coast under amendment with organic carbon and nitrate - tdAd47.2 | ecosystem: Environmental > Aquatic > Marine > Coastal > Sediment | place...
CCCCGGTAGAACTCGAGTTTTCTCAGGTCGAAAAAGCCTGACGCAGGCCCGTAGATCGGGCATGAAAGTTTAAGTAGTTTTGTGTAGTTAACGGGGAGCTGTAACAGGCGTTTGTACCCGGAACCAGGAGAGCCGCATGGCTAAGAAGATCCAGGCTTACATTAAGTTGCAAGTCCCTGCAGGGCAGGCTAACCCCAGTCCACCCGTTGGCCCAGCGCTAGGCCAGCACGGCGTTAATATCATGGAGTTTTGCAAAGCGTTTAACGCGGAAACTGGTGATATTGAATCCGGGTTACCAGTGCCAGTAGTTATCAGTGTTTATGAAGACCGCAGCTTTACCTTTGTTAAAAAGACCGTTCCAGCTGCTGTCCTGTTGAAAAAAGCCGCCGGCATCAAGAGCGGAAGTGGCACACCCAACACCAACAAAGTTGGCAAGGTTAGCCGCGAACAGCTTGAGGAAATTGCTCGGGCCAAAGACCCGGACCTGACCGCTGCGGATATGGATGCAGCAGTGCGCACCATCGCTGGTAGTGCTCGTAGTATGGGTCTTGAGGTTGAGGGAGTTTCCTGATGGCTAAAATTAGCAAACGGCGCGCAGCGCTCATAGAACTGCTCGGCGAACGGAATGCGTTGCCCTTGGTCGAAGCGCTGGAGGTGGTAAAAAAGACTGCCACTGCGAAATTTGATGAATCCGTCGATATAAGCCTGAATCTCGGTATTGACCCACGTAAATCGGATCAGGTCGTGCGCGGCGCGACGGTATTGCCGAATGGGGCGGGTAAAACTGTTCGCATTGCTGTGTTCGCCCAGGGCGAAGCGGCCGATAAGGCGACCGAAGCCGGGGCTGATGAAGTCGGCATGGAAGAGCTGGCCGAAAAAATGAAAGGTGGTGACATCAATTTTGATGTGGTCATAGCTGCTCCCGACGCCATGCGTGTCGTTGGGGCGCTAGGTCAGGTACTGGGTCCCCGTGGACTGATGCCGAACCCAAAAGTTGGCACGGTGACGCCAGACGTCGCCGGCGCGGTTGAAAATGCGAAAAAGGGCCAGGTTCGCTTTCGGGTTGATAAGGCTGGAATTATTCACTGCGCCGTAGGAAAAGCTTCGTTTACAGCAGAAGCCCTGGGCGAAAACATCGGCGCCGTGGTTGCTGAAGTTCAGAAATTAAAACCTGCTGCTGCCAAGGGTGTCTACCTTGACCGGTTGACGGTGAGTTCGACCATGGGATTAGGCGTGCCGGTGGATGTTTCCAGCCTTTAGGCTGGGTGCTATTCGACGGTATTTCACAGACTCTAGCGAAGCAGATAGTGAATCACTATGAGCAATAATTTAGAAATTAAAAAACAGAAGGTAGCTGAAGTCGCTGCCGTGGCGAGCAACGCCACGTCGATGATCGGCGCAGACTTCTCCGGCGTAACGGTTGAGGAGATGACTGCGTTTCGTGCTGAAGCCCGAAAGGCAGACGTACACATCAAGGTAATTAAAAATAACCTGCTTAAGCTGGCGGTGAAAGGCACGGATTTTGAGTGTGCCACTGAATCCCTGAAGGGCCCTTTAATCATGGCGTTCTCGGGTGAAGAGCCGGGTTCGGCAGCGCGGGTGGTTCGGGATTTCTGTAAAACCAATTCCGCGATGCAGGTGAGGCTGGTGGCGGTTGGTGGTCAGCTCCTGGATGCTAGCGCGCTGGAAGCAGTGGCTAAATTACCGACCCGTGACGAAGCGCTGGCCAAACTGATGGGTGTTATGAAAGCGCCAATTACCAAGCTGGCCCAGACCCTCGGTGCCCCGCATAGCAAGCTGGTGCGGACGTTTGCCGCACTAAAAGAACAGAAAGAGGCTTGATTCTTTCCTGGCTGTGAACCACTCGCGGTAGATAAGTGTTAACGATGGTCATCTCGTTGCATCGCTTAAGTGAGTGGAGGGCAGGCAGGGCAGGTTGAGTTTTTAGCTGAAGAAGTTTTTACGATCAATGTAACTCCGGAGTAAATCATGGCTGTAAATCAGGAAGAAATCCTAGAAACTATTTCCAATATGACCGTTGTCGAGGTCGTTGACCTCATCGAAGCAATGGAAGAGAAGTTTGGCGTTAGCGCAGCTGCCATGGCGGCTCCGGTTGCGGCAGTCGGCGGCGGTGATGCCGGTGGCGCAGCTGCTGAAGAGCAGACCGAATTCGACGTCATTCTGACTGGTTTCGGCGAAGCTAAAGTCGCGGTTATCAAAGCTGTTCGAGGCATTACTGGTCTCGGCCTTAAAGAAGCCAAAGCGGCTGTGGAAGGCGCGCCTACCCCGATTAAGGAAGGTGCCACCAAAGAGCAGGCGGACGAACTTGTTGCTCAGATCGCCGAAGCTGGCGGGACCGCAGAGCTTAAGTAAGGCTTGCTAATTCCTACCGGGGCCCTCGGGCTCTCAACTGACCACCATCCTCGATAGGGTGGTGGTCAAGAAGGATCCCCTCGACTGGAGGCGGTTAGACGCCGTTTACGGTAGGGGATTCTTTGTCTATGAAAAACGGAAACTGAGCTGAGCAACTGTTGCCATAAAGCAGATGCTTGTCTGATGGCCAGTTGCTGGGCCGATAATCTGTTGACTCGAACGGAGCTTCTATGACCTATTCGTACGCCGAAAAAAAACGTATCCGCAAAGACTTTGGTGTTCGTGAGCAGGTGCTTGAAGTACCTAACTTGCTGGCTATCCAACTGGATTCTTACCAACGCTTTCTGACCAGCAAGGCAGAAGGTTGGGAAGAGGGCGAAATAGGACTCGAAGCAGCGTTCCGATCGGTTTTTCCGATTGAAGGCTATACCCGCACAGCGGCGCTGGAATACGACGGCTACGAACTCGGCAAGCCGGCGTTTGATGTCAAAGAGTGTCAGATTCGAGGCATGACCTACTCGGCGCCGTTGCAGGCGAGAGTGAAGCTGGTCTTTTATGACAAAGCCAGTACTAAAAATCGCGTGGTTAAGGAAGTCCGCGAGCAGCAGGTGTACATGGGGGAAATTCCCCTGATGACCCGAAACGGTACCTTTATTACTAATGGTACCGAGCGGGTGATCGTGTCCCAACTGCACCGCTCCCCAGGGGTCTTTTTTACCCACGATAAAGGTAAAACTCACTCGTCGGGCAAGTTGCTGTTTTCAGCGCGAATCATTCCTTACCGCGGCTCCTGGCTTGATTTTGAGTTTGACCCTAAAGACCTGCTCCATGTCCGTATTGACCGGCGTCGTAAATTGCCGGTGACGGTGTTGTTGAGAGCGCTCGGTTTTAGCAACGAAGAGATGCTCGAGCTGTTTTTCGAAAACGACGTCGTTAAGTTAACCAAGACCCAGGCAAAGCTGGAACTGGTGCCAGAGCGGCTACGTGGTCAGGCGGTCAGCTTTGATATTAAAGATAAAAATGACAAGGTGATCGTGCCCGCTGGCAAGCGAGTCACTGCCAAACACGTTCGTGAACTGGATGCAGCCGGGCTGAAAGAGCTCGTCGTTCCGGAAGAATATTTACTGGGTCAGACCATCGCCAGGGATGTCGTTGAGACGTCCACCGGCGAGCTGGTCGCCCCAGCCAATGCGCTGATAGACGAAGAGTTGCTCGCGGCAATTCGCGGTGCCGGAATTAAAAAACTCGAACTCATTTACTTCAATGACGTCGATAACGGACCGTTTGTCTCCGAGACCTTAAGGGTTGATAGCACCGCGAGTGTGCTTGAGGCGCTGGTCGATATTTACCACATCATGAGGCCCGGTGAGCCGCCGACTAAGGAAGCGGCAGAGAAGTTGTTTAACAACCTCTTTTTTAGTCACGAACAGTATGACCTGTCAGCCGTTGGCCGGATGAAACTGAATCGCGGGATTGGTCGCGAGGAGACCAGTGGCGAAGGCGTACTTAGCCGTGACGATATTGTTGATGTCGTTCGGAAACTGATCAGCATTAAAAATGGCAAAGGTCTGGTAGACGACGGCGATCACCTGGGCAATCGGCGTGTTCGCTGTGTGGGTGAGATGGTCGAAAACCAGTTCCGTATCGGTCTGGTTCGGGTAGATCGCGCCGTTCGTGATCGCCTGAGTTTTGCTGAATCCGAAGATCTGATGCCTCAGGATCTGATCAATGCCAAGCCGGTCTCGGCAGTGGTTAAAGAATTCTTTGGTTCTAGTCAGCTATCTCAGTTTATGGATCAGGTTAATCCCCTGTCCGAGGTGACTCATAAGCGCCGTATCTCTGCACTGGGCCCAGGTGGTCTGACCCGGGAACGGGCTGGTTTTGAAGTGCGGGACGTCCATCCGACTCATTACGGTCGTGTCTGTCCCATCGAAACTCCCGAAGGGCCAAATATTGGCCTGATCAATTCACTCGCTGTCTTCGCGCGGACAAACTCCTATGGTTTCCTCGAGACCCCTTACCGGGTGGTCAAGGACGGTAAAGTCAGTGGTGAGATCACTTACATGTCGGCGCTCGACGAGCCTGAACATGTCATTGCACAGGCGAGTGCGGCCACCAATAATCAGAACAAACTGGTTGATGAGCTGGTATCGTCGCGGCATCTCAACGAGTTCACGCTGAAAACAGCGGACGAAGTTGGCTTTATGGACGTGTCGCCGCAACAGGTTGTGTCGATCGCTGCTTCGCTAATTCCATTCCTGGAGCACGATGATGCTAACCGAGCCTTGATGGGTTCGAATATGCAGCGTCAGGCTGTGCCGACATTGCGGGTTGAAAAGCCGCTGGTTGGTACCGGTATGGAGCGGATCGTCGCGCGTGACTCCGGCACCTCGGTGCTGGCAGAACGCGGTGGCGTGGTAGACGATGTTGATGCGAATCGAATCGTTGTTCGGGTCAATGATGAGGAAACAAAAGCCGGTGACCCCGGGGTCGATATCTACAACCTGGTCAAGTACACCCGCTCCAATCAAAACACCTGTATGAACCAGCGCCCCCTGGTTTCCCCGGGCGATCGGATTGTGGCCGGTGATTTTCTGGCTGACGGTTCCTCAACCGACATGGGTGAGCTAGCGCTTGGACAGAATATGCGCGTCGCCTTCATGCCGTGGAATGGGTACAACTTTGAGGATTCGATCATCATCTCGGAGCGGGTGGTCCAGGAAGACCGGTTTACCACCATCCATATCCAGGAACTGACCTGCGTATCACGAGATACTAAATTAGGCGCCGAGGCGGTCACTGCCGATATTCCCAATGTCGGTGAGGGCGCACTCAGCAAACTGGATGAGTCCGGTATCGTGTTTATCGGGGCCCGGGTGAGTCCCGGCGATATTCTCGTGGGTAAGGTTACGCCAAAAGGCGAAACCCAGATGACCCCCGAAGAAAAGCTGCTGCGTGCCATTTTTGGTGAGAAAGCCTCCGAGGTCAAAGACACCTCGCTGCGCGTTCCTTCCGGTATGGTCGGTACGGTCATTGATGTTCAGGTTTTTACCCGCGATGGGGTTGAAAAAGACGAGCGGACCCGGGCAATAGAAGAAACCGAACTGGCCCGTATCCAGCAGGATTTCAACGATCAGTTTCGTATTGTTTCCGAGGACGCTTATCAACGACTGGAAAAACTGCTGACCGGTAAGGAAGCGGCGAGTGGCCCTGGCAAACTGAAAGCGGGCACCAAGATCACCAAAGCCTACCTGCAGGAAATCGATCGCACGGAATGGAGCAAGATTGCGCTGGTTGACGAAACCGCGGGCAGTCAGGCGACTCAGCTACTGGATCAGATCGGTGGACTGCGTAAATCCTTTGATGAGCTGTTCGCAGAAAAGCGGGATAAATTAGTTGGGTCTGATGACCTGCAACCCGGCGTCCTCAAAATGGTTAAGGTTTACGTGGCGCAGAAGCGGCGTATCCAGCCAGGCGACAAGATGGCTGGCCGTCACGGTAATAAGGGTGTTATCTCGGTGATCGTGCCGGTAGAAGACATGCCTTATGACGAAAACGGCCAACCGGTGGATATCATTCTCAACCCGCTGGGCGTACCGTCGCGTATGAACGTCGGCCAGGTGCTGGAAACCCACCTGGGTCTGGCGGCTAAGGCCCTGGGGCTCAAAATTGGCAACCTGGTTGATTCCGGCGGTAAACCTGCATCCGTACGTAAGCTACTCAAACAGATTTACAGCACTGGCGGTACCCCCGCTGATCTGGCGAGTCTGGAAGATAAGGAAGTGATGGAGCTTGCAGAGAACCTGCGTGGTGGGGTGCCCATGGGCACGCCGGTATTTGATGGTGCGAGTGAGACCAATATCAAAGACATGCTGGAACTTGCCGAGTTGTCACCAACGGGCCAGTCAGTCCTTTATGATGGACGGACCGGGCAACAATTCGACCGTCCAGTCACGGTTGGCTATATGTATGTGCTGAAGCTTAACCACCTGGTCGATGACAAAATGCACGCTCGCTCTACCGGGCCTTACAGTCTGGTAACCCAGCAGCCGTTGGGGGGTAAGGCGCAATTTGGTGGGCAGCGATTTGGTGAAATGGAAGTCTGGGCGCTGGAAGCATACGGTGCTGCCTACACGCTCCAGGAGATGCTCACCGTCAAATCGGATGACGTCAACGGTCGTACCAAAATGTATAAAAACATTGTCGATGGCAATTACACCATCGATGCAGGAATGCCCGAATCCTTTAACGTACTGGTTAAAGAAATTCGTGCGTTGGGTATCGATATCGAGCTGGAACGCACTTGAATACTCAGACCGAGATATTTAAGCAACGCCTGTGCTGGTTAACCACCGGCCTGTCAAAACAAAATCTACGATCGTTACAGGGGATAGCCGCATGAAAGAATTTCTGAACCTGATGCAGCAGAATTACCAGACTGAAGATTTTGACGCTTTTCGAATCGGACTGGCATCTCCTGAGAAAATACGGTCCTGGTCATGGGGCGAAGTTAAAAAGCCCGAGACCATCAATTACCGTACTTTTAAACCGGAACGTGATGGCCTGTTTTGCGCCAAGATATTTGGTCCAATCAAGGACTATGAGTGTCTCTGCGGCAAATACAAGCGGCTGAAGCATCGCGGTGTTATCTGCGAAAAGTGCGGCGTTGAAGTCACTTTAGCGAAAACCCGACGTGAGCGGATGGGCCATCTGGATCTGGCTAGCCCCGTGGCGCATATCTGGTTTTTAAAATCCCTGCCTTCGCGGATGGGGATGATTCTTGATATGGGTCTGGGCGAACTCGAAAGGGTCCTCTATTTCGAGGCGTTCGTCGTGACCGAGCCAGGCATGACTCCGTTGGAAAGGGGGCAGCTGCTCAACGACGAAGAGTACATCGAAGCACGCGAGCAGTACGGCGACGAATTTGTTGCCGGCATGGGTGCCGAATCGGTGCGTAAACTGCTGGCAATGGTCGATCTGACCCGAGAAGCGGAAGACCTGCGCGAGGAAATAGCAGCAACGGGTTCCGAAACCAAATACAAGAAGCTGGTTAAGCGGCTGAAACTGATTGAGGGTTTTTCTGAATCCGGTAATCGTCCCGAGTGGATGGTGTTTACCGTACTGCCGGTGCTGCCGCCAGAGTTGCGGCCGCTGGTACCGCTGGACGGTGGTCGGTTTGCCACGTCGGACCTTAATGATCTGTATCGGCGGGTGATTAACCGCAACAATCGTCTAAAGCGCCTCCTCGATCTCAACGCACCCGATATCATCGTGCGTAACGAGAAACGGATGCTGCAGGAATCCGTGGATGCACTGCTGGATAATGGCCGTCGCGGACGTGCAATTACCGGCACTAACCGTCGTCCACTGAAATCCCTGGCCGACATGATCAAGGGCAAGCAGGGTCGTTTCCGTCAGAATCTGCTTGGTAAACGGGTCGATTACTCCGGTCGTTCGGTGATCGTGGTGGGCCCGCAGCTCAAGCTGCATCAGTGTGGCCTGCCAAAGAAAATGGCCCTGGAGCTATTCAAACCCTTCGTATTCGGAAAGCTCGAAGCCAGAGGTCTTGCGACCACCATCAAGGCGGCCAAAAAAATGGTGGAGCGGGCCGGTGCCGAGGTCTGGGACGTGCTCGAAGAAGTGATTCGCGAACATCCCGTGATGTTGAATCGCGCGCCGACTCTGCATCGACTGGGTATCCAGGCCTTTGAACCCCTGCTGGTGGAAGGTAAAGCCATTCAGCTGCATCCGCTGGTCTGTACTGCCTTTAACGCCGATTTCGATGGCGATCAGATGGCCGTGCACGTACCACTGACGATCGAGGCGCAGCTCGAAGCGCGTACCTTGATGATGTCTTCTAATAATATTCTTTCGCCCGCCAATGGCGAGCCGATCATCGTGCCGACTCAGGACGTGGTGCTGGGACTCTACTATTTGTCCCGGGAAAAGGCCGAAGCCGCTGGTACGGGTAAGGTGTTTGCCAACGTTACCGAAGCTCGTCATGCCTATGATGCGGGTGCGGTTGATCTGCACGCGCGGGTAAAGGTGCGTATTACTGAGCGGCGCCTCGATGCCGACGGTAATGAATATGATCACACTGAGTTGATGGACACCACAGTTGGGCGGGCCCTGCTCTCCCAGGTCATTCCGGAAGGGATGCCCTTCTCGATGGTCGATAGGACCCTGAATAAAAAGGCAATTTCCGCCCTTATCAACTATTGCTATCGCAATATTGGTCTTAAATCCACGGTGGTGTTCGCTGATCAGTTGATGTACACCGGTTATCAGTTTGCCACTCGGTCCGGTACTTCGATCTGTCTAGGAGACATGGTGACCCCGGACTCCAAGGAAAAAATTCTTGGTATCGCCGAAACCGAAGTGAAGGACATCGCCCAGCAGTACGCATCAGGTCTGGTTACTGATGGGGAACGCTACAATAAGGTTGTCGATATCTGGTCGCACGCGAATGAGGAAGTCGCGAATGCGATGATGTCCGAGCTGCGGACCGAACAGGTTGTGGACGTGGCCGGCAACGAAGTTGAGCAGGATTCGTTCAATTCTATTTATATGATGGCCGATTCCGGGGCGCGTGGTAGCGCCGCTCAGATTCGTCAGCTCGCCGGGATGCGCGGGCTAATGGCGAAACCGGATGGGTCGATCATCGAAACGCCGATTACTGCAAATTTCCGCGAAGGGCTCGACGTTCTCCAGTACTTTATTTCCACCCACGGTGCTCGAAAAGGCCTGGCAGATACCGCGCTTAAAACCGCTAACTCCGGGTACCTGACACGACGTCTGGTGGACGTCGCCCAGGATCTGGTGATTACCGAAGAAGACTGTGGTACCGAGGTCGGTCTCGATGTGTCGGCGGTACTCGCTGGCGGTGAAGTCATCGAGCAGCTGCGTGACCGGGTACTTGGCAGGATTCTGGCGAGCGATGTAATCCAGCCGGGTGCCGGCGGAGAGCTGGTGCTGCAGCGTGGTGACATGCTTGACGAAGATGCGGTGGACCTGCTGGAAGAGCAGGGCATTGACTCGGTTTACGTGCGGTCAGCGATTCGTTGCGAAGCTCGTTACGGAGTCTGCGCGGCCTGTTACGGCAGGGATCTGGCCAGAGGCCACCTGGTCAACGTTGGTGAAGCGGTTGGCGTTATCGCCGCTCAGTCAATCGGTGAGCCGGGAACCCAGCTCACCATGCGTACTTTCCACGTTGGCGGGGCGGTTTCTCGAAGTGTTTCGAGTAACAACATTCAGCCGAACGTCAGCGGCACGATGCAGCTGGTGAACGTCAAGACAGTTGCTCACGCCGATGGCCATCTGGTCAGTGTCTCGCGGTCGGGCGAAGTGGTTATCCTTGATGATCAGGAGCGCGAGCGCGAAAGACACAAAATCCCTTACGGTGCAATTCTGTCTCGGGGTGACGGCGGAACCGTCGAAGCCGGAGAGATTGTGGTCACCTGGGATCCCCATACCCATCCAGTGGTCAGCGAACTGGCAGGCTTCGTCCAGCTGATCGATGTCGTTGACGGTGTCACCACCACGAGTGAGGTCGATGAGTCGACCGGACTGGCCAACATTGTTGTCATTGATCCAAAACAGCGGACTGCCACGGGTCGGGATTTACGCCCCATGGTTAAGCTGGTGGATTCCAAGGGTGGCGATATCAATATTCCTGGTACTGATTTACCTGCCCAGTACTTCCTGCCAAGCGGTGCGGTGATTACCGCCACTGACAAGCAGGAAGTTGGCGTGGGGGATGTGCTGGCGAGAATCCCACAGGCCTCCTCGAAAACTCGAGACATTACCGGTGGTCTGCCACGAGTAGCGGATCTGTTCGAGGCGCGTAAACCCAAAGAGCCTGCGATCATGGCTGAGCGCACGGGCATCGTTTCTTTTGGGAAGGAAACTAAAGGAAAAATTCGCCTGATCATCACCGATGAAGAACGCGAGCAGCACGCCTTCCTGATCCCGAAATTTCATCACATCACCGTTTACGATGGTGAACACGTGCAGAAAGGGGATGTCATTGCCGATGGTTCGCCGGTCCCTCATGACATTTTGAGGCTGCTGGGCGTCGACGCGCTGGCTAACTACATGGTGAATGAGGTGCAGGAAGTTTATCGCCTGCAAGGGGTGAAAATTAACGACAAGCACATCGAGGTGATTCTGCGCCAGATGATGCGCAAAGTTGAGGTTCTGGATGCGGGCGACACCAAGTTGCTCCGAGGCGAACAGCTCGATCGTGGGGCAATGGTCGCTGAAAATAATCGCGTGATCGAAGAAGGCAAACAACCAGCCGAGTACGAGCACCAGTTATTGGGTATTACTAAAGCGTCGTTGGCCACCGAATCCTTTATCTCGGCAGCCTCCTTCCAGGAAACGACTCGTGTGTTGACTGAAGCATCGGTAAACGGCAAGCGCGACGATCTCCGTGGCTTGAAGGAGAACGTCGTAGTCGGGCGCCTGATTCCTGCGGGCACCGGGTTTGCTTATCACCAGAAACGCCGGGAAGAGCGGGCAGCACCGGAGGTCGCAATAGAGGACATCTGGGAAACCGCGCCGGAGCTGGAAGACGAGCAGCCGGCGGCCACTGCCCCTGATGCTGGTGGTGAAGCGGCAGCCGGTTAACGTGTCTTGAATAGAACTGTCCCAGGCCAGTCAATTTGTCTTGACTGGTCTGGGTAGCATCCATATACTACGCAGCCGCTCACGGACCCTACTGGTAAAAATCTCGGTTCTGAGTGTGTCTTATCCCCTAATTTAACAAGGCAGAAAGCTGGATGGCGACCATCAATCAGCTGGTGCGTAAGCCGCGTATGCGGCCGCGTAAAAAGTCGAACGTACCTGCGCTAGCGGCATCGCCGCAGAAGCGTGGCGTATGTACTCGCGTTTACACGACGACACCAAAAAAGCCGAACTCGGCGCTGCGTAAAGTAGCCCGTGTGCGGTTAACAAACGGTTTTGAAGTAACCACCTATATTGGTGGCGAAGGTCATAACTTGCAGGAGCACTCGCTGGTACTAATCCGCGGTGGTCGAGTCAAGGATTTGCCCGGGGTGCGTTACCACACGGTTCGTGGTGCGCTCGATACTTCAGGTGTGGCCGACCGTAAGAAGGCCCGCTCTAAATATGGTACCAAGCGCCCTAAGTCCTGATCGGTTAAATCGGATCGGGTAGTGCTTAAATTATTGGCTTGACGGAGCCGTGACTAGGTCGCGGCTCTTTCATTTTATAACTTCGGGTTAACCACCTATGTCCAGAAGACGAGTAGCAGCAAAACGGGAAATCCTGCCGGATCCGAAGTTCGGGGATCTGACGCTGGCCAAGTTGATGAATGTCATCATGGTCGATGGAAAAAAAGCCCAGGCCGAAAAAATAATCTACGGTGCTTTAGATAAGCTCGAGCAAACCCATCAGGGGCAGGACGTTGTCGCGCTGATGAAGCAGAGCCTGGAAAACATATCGCCGCTGGTAGAAGTTAAATCCCGGCGCGTGGGTGGTGCTACCTATCAGGTGCCAATCGAAGTTCGCCCGGACCGGCAGCGTGCGCTAGCGATGCGCTGGCTGATTGCGGCAGCGCGTAAGCGCGGTGAAAAGACCATGGCATTGCGCCTTGCCGGCGAAGTGTCGGATGCCATTGAAAATCGTGGTGCTGCAGTTAAGAAGCGTGAAGACGGTCATCGCATGGCGGAAGCCAATAAGGCGTTCTCGCATTATCGCTGGTAGTCATCGCCTGACCCTGGTTGAAAGCTGTATTTCGCTAAATATTAATCATTAAGCCATAGAGATTACTTAAAGTGCCACGTACCACACCAATTGAACGCTACCGCAATATTGGCATCATGGCTCACATTGATGCCGGTAAAACCACCACGACTGAAAGGGTGCTTTACTACACCGGTGTGTCGCATAAAATTGGCGAGGTTCATGATGGCGCGGCCACCATGGACTGGATGGAGCAGGAGCAGGAGCGTGGCATAACCATCACCTCCGCCGCGACCACCTGTTTCTGGTCAGGCATGGAAAAGCAGTTTGACGAGCATCGCGTCAACATCATTGATACTCCCGGGCACGTTGATTTCACCATCGAAGTTGAACGGTCTCTTCGCGTCCTCGATGGCGCGGTCGCTGTGTTCTGCTCGGTGGGTGGGGTTGAGCCCCAGTCCGAGACTGTCTGGCGCCAGGCCACCCGCTACGGGGTGCCGCGTATGGCATTCATCAATAAGATGGACCGGGATGGCGCAGACTTTCTACGGGTTGTGGGGCAGATTGAAAGTCGGTTGGGTTCAAATCCAGTGCCGATTCAGCTCCCGATCGGTGCAGAAAAAGAATTTGAAGGCGTTATCGATCTGCTGAAAATGAAGGCGGTGCGCTGGGAAGAAGAGAACATGGGCATGCAGTTTTTCGAGGACGAAATCCCCGAGGAGCTGAAAGAACAGGCCAACGAATATCGCGCTCGCATGGTGGAGGCTGCCGCCGAAGCCAGCGACGAGTTGATGGAAAAATACCTCGAGACCGAGGAGCTTGAAACCGAAGAAATTATTGCTGGATTGCGCCAGCTGACGCTGGAAAATAAGCTGGTGATCGTGACCTGTGGCACCGCCTTTAAGAACAAGGGCGTCCAGTCAATGCTCGACGCGGTAGTGCAGTTCATGCCGTCACCGGTCGATGTCCCGGCGATTAAGGGCGTGCTGGAAGACGAAACCGAGGACGAGCGGCCTTCCTCCGACGATGAGCCCTTTTCGGCGCTGGCTTTCAAAATCGCGACTGATCCCTTTGTTGGTACCTTGACATTCTTCCGGGTTTATTCCGGGGTACTGACCTCCGGTTCTTCGATATACAACCCGGTGAAGGGCAAGAAAATGCGGGTCGGTCGTATCCTGCAGATGCACTCGAATAACCGCGAAGAAATCACCGAGGTACGGGCAGGCGATATCGCGGCTGCGGTGGGTCTGAAAAGCGTAACTACTGGCGATACGCTCTGCGCGCCAGAAGACGTGATCACGCTAGAACGCATGGAATTTCCTGATCCGGTTATCTCCGTGGCGGTCGAGCCGAAAACCAAAAGCGACCAGGAAAAAATGGGGATCGCGCTGGGCAAACTGGCCCAGGAAGATCCGTCCTTCCGGGTTCACACGGATGAAGAATCTGCGCAGACCATCATCTCCGGAATGGGTGAGCTGCATCTCGATATCATTGTCGACCGCATGCGGCGCGAATTCGACGTTGAAGCCAACGTTGGTGCACCTCAGGTTGCCTATCGCGAAACCATTCGAGAAACCATCGAACAGGAAGGCAAGTTTGTTCGCCAGACCGGTGGTCGGGGACAGTATGGTCACGTGTGGCTGCGGATCGAACCGCAGGAACCAGGCACCGGCTATGAGTTTTCCAATGAAATCGTGGGTGGTGTGGTGCCGCGGGAATACATCAATTCCGTGGATAAAGGCATCCAGGAACAGATGGAAAATGGTGTTATCGCCGGCTATCCGGTGGTTGATGTCAAGGTAGCGCTCTACGACGGGTCTTATCACGATGTCGATTCCAATGAGATGGCCTTTAAAATCGCCGGCTCCATGGCTTTTAAGGAAGGCGCCAGAAACGCTTCGCCGGTGCTGTTAGAGCCCGTGATGAAAGTCGAAGTGGTTTGCCCCGAAGAGAACATGGGTGACGTGGTTGGTGATTTGAATCGCCGGCGCGGCATGATTGAAGGCATGGATGATGTTCCGCTCGGTAAAGCCGTTCGGGCCAGTGTCCCTCTGGCTGAAATGTTCGGTTATGCCACGGATTTGCGCTCTTCCACTCAGGGCCGGGCCACCTACACCATGGATTTCGAAAAATACATGGCCGCGCCTAACAGCGTGGCTGAGAAAGTTATAAACAGGTAATTTCACCCCCTATCGGTTGTCAACAGAAGTAAAAGGTAGCTGCCATGTCCAAGGAAAAATTCGAACGAACGAAACCCCATGTGAACGTGGGAACGATAGGTCACGTAGATCACGGTAAGACCACGCTGACGGCGGCGCTGACGACCGTGATGGCGGCCAGGCACG
>Ga0070727_10003425_pt1 | contig 14414 bp, 16 predicted proteins | sample tdAd472_FD_66722 | JGI IMG/M metagenome (GOLD analysis project Ga0070727, IMG submission 66722) | Marine sediment microbial communities from the Atlantic coast under amendment with organic carbon and nitrate - tdAd47.2 | ecosystem: Environmental > Aquatic > Marine > Coastal > Sediment | place...
GTTTTGTGTTGCTGAGTTGTATCATGTCGAACGAAATCATCAAGGTAAAGACAATGTGCTGTTATTTACAAAAGCCACGAGAGCAATGGATCGTGTTGACGGATCGGTCGGTTGTAAGGAACGCTTAGGTGGGTTGCTGCAAATATTACCATCGGGAAGCTGGGGAACGGCAATTCCTGGCCGGAAATGCTCGTTTGGTAATGGCTAATATAAGCCGCCACTGTACGAGGAAAAACGACCCGTTTTAGCCCTTCCCACCAAATATCCGAATGTCTGAAACGCAGCGGAATACAGACCTTCTATATCTGCTAACAAACAGGCACAATCGGTTAAAATATAACGGCTGGATCAGAGATGAATATGCCGCGTTCAATGCTATGCAGAATCGGCCATTCGCACAATAGACCGACGCGGCCTATCACTCAATACTACGTAATCCGCCAAATATAAGTTGAGGGTAATCTAAATTCATTCCGGTCACTGATGGAGGAACCTATGTACACTATGAGACAGACTATGACTCGTTTCAATTTAGCCCTGTTTAACCTTGCTTGCACCTCACCCGTGTTCGCCGCAGACCAGGTAGAACCACAGCAACATCCATGGCCATGGTGGCACGCAATGCCTGGGCCCCATTTCTGGTGGATATTTCCGCTCATGTTTTTTGTTATGATGATTATTATATTTATTTTCATGATGAGAAGAGGAGGTATGGGTTGCATGTGGCGTGACAGGATGATGGATAGACCCGAATCCCGTGACGCCATGAAGCGGTTTTGGGGTGAGCCGTCTGAGTCAGCCTTGGAAATACTGGACAAACGCTATGCCATGGGAGAAATCGACAAGCAAGAGTACGAGGAGAAAAAAGCTGCGATTACTCTTTCAAGATAATTCTTCCGCTTTAGGATACTATATTGCCTAATCGCCGCTGAGAGTGCGACTTCGTAAAGCGCTACGCGCTGTTCTCGGCATCTCAAGCGCGCGTTAGTGGCTGTGTCGGGTTGATGGAGTGCAGATCACAAGCGGTACCTGAACGCCCGCTTTAAGCGTGAACCAGCCTTTTCAGCTATTTGACGGCTGCCTCTTTTTGGCCGGTTACCGACCGTTGGGCAGTCTTGAAAGCCCTGGGTAGCCTCAACAGGTAAAACTGACGGCGGACATTTGAGTCCAGATATTGGACTTCGTCTGTGCAATTATAGGTAGAATTAATAGGCTAATCTGCCTACCAATTTGACCTATTTGCAGTTTTCCTTCTTCTCTAAAAGCCAGATACACTTATATTCCCAAGTACCTCTGTTTCCAAGGTAATCGTCCCTTGTCCGCTACCAAGCGTCCCACTCAGAAAAGTAGATGTTCTTACTTCATTTTGAAGCACAAGATTTGTATCGCTGATACTTCCGAGGTTAACAGTGGCGGAGAATTCCGATGACGTGTTTACCGGTATGGCGAGATGAATATCTCCAGTCACCGTCTTCATGTCGATTGTCCCATTTAATGGTAAAGTGACTTTGCCTTCAATTGTTCCAGCGACTAAATCTATCAGCGCACGTCCAAGAATGTTCCTTAATGTGATATTCCCACCCACGTTTATCACTGTGACATCATTATTAATGGAATCTAGTGTCACGATACCGCCGGTGTTCTCAACATGAGTCTCCAAAAAATTGGGCAAGGTGATGGTGTAATCAACGATGTAATTTAGACCCCCATCATCAATAGGTTGAATAGTCTCTACACGTATTTCGGTTGCCAAATCCTGCACAATTACTTCCAGCTCTTGCAAATGTGCTTCAGCATCCTGGAGGCTCTCAGATTGAACGCGTTTTATAGCGGCTATCATAACCGAAGTGGCCCCTGATATACCGGTAACAGTAATTACGCCCTCTATCCCAGTTAAATTGAATTGCGTGTGATTGACTACCGGTACTTCGGCGGAAAAGACCTCCACTGCTTCGAAGTCTGTGTTAGTGACAGGAGGAATGGGACTGATAGGAGGAAAGTTAACATTGAAATCACCGCCTCCGCCACCACCACATGAAGTTAAAATAATGGAAGTGAGTAGATATAAGAATATTGGATAGCTTCTAGGTTTGCTGTTCACCGTACACCCCTCCGGGTATGCGGATTGGTTCCGCCCAACATTTTGGAGGATTCTCGAAGCATCCCCCGCTTATAGTATCTATGTACTCCTTTTAACGCTCTGTTGCATTGATTTTGATCAATTATGTTGTCGATTAACTTGCGTGCCGCTCTGACGCTACTGTGTCACAATCACGTCCGTAAACCGACCGAGTTCGACTCAACAAACCATACTTTGAGCGGGTATCCGCATGTGATGCCAGGTATAGCCGAGCGGCACATCCTTGAACGATAGCGAAAAAAGCGACCTCGATTCCCTCTGGAATGTGCGATCGGAACCGCAGAGAGAGGAGCGCGCGCGAACCGAACACCTCAGGGTTTTGTTACGCCATTCGTTTTTTGTATTCTTGGGGAATCTCGCGGGAAGTGTGACCCTAGCCGTGGGGTTGTGGGCTACCGCCCGACAAAGTCTGCTGATCACCTGGATGTTGGTCATGATCGTGTTCAATGTCGCGAGATGGTTGGCGGGACGACGATTTCCGACCGGCTTCATTGGCGAAGCAGAAACGCGCCGCTGGGTGAAACGGTTCGTGGTGTCGGTGGCGATTTCCGGCGTTCTCTGGGGGGCGGCGGGTGGCTTCTTTTACGTTCCAGATCAGCCGGAACATGGTTTGTTCCTGGCACTGCTGATTGTGGGTATGTGCGCGGCTGCTACTGCGTCACTGTCATATCACCGCATCGCGTATCCGGTGTTCCTCTTGCCTGCAATCATCCCCATTACGCTGCATCTCATGATAGACGACACACTGGTTGCAAACGCCGTCGGGTTCGTTTTCCCATTTTACTTCACGTTGCTGTACCTGCTGTCGCGGGAAATCTACCGGACGGCGCATGAGTCGATTCTCGGCCGAATCAACAGCCAATATCAGGCCATGTTCGATCACCTCACCGGGGTGGCCAATCGACGTGCGTTCGAAGCAGCAATGGACCGAGAGTGGTACCGGGCAATGCGCGACAAGCACGTGCTGTCACTGGTGATAGCGGACATAGACAACTTCAAACTCTGCAACGACACCCATGGACATGCGGCCGGTGATATGGCCCTGAAATCGGTCGCTGCGTTGCTAGAACGGCACATACATAGGCAAAGACAGGGTCGAAACCATGTCTGCTCAATGACCGCTACCGGGCCGAACTAGGCCGTACATTTAGGGGTACGAAACTTTTGCGAAGCCGCCGAGATCGAGTATGGTTCACTTGTCAATATCTCGTTCTGAGGCCCCAGACACCACGTTGGGAGTGGCGGAGAAGGTAAAGGGCGAACCTTGTATGTTGGCTTTCCGTCCGAATACGAATATATTTGCACGGACACCGTTCAAGAGGAGGAATGTGTTGGCAGGGAAATTCGAAATCTACAAGGACAAGAAGGGTGAATTACGCTTTCGATTGAAAGCGTCGAACGGGGGGGCAATCCTGGCCAGTGAGGGTTACAAGTCGAGAGTCTCCTGCAGGAATGGCATCGCCTCAGTGCAGAAGAATGGTCCGAATCCGGATCGCTATCAGGGCAAAATTGCCAAGAATGGCGAGCACCACTTTGCCCTGAAGGCGGCGAATCACCAGGTCATTGGTTCCAGTCAGCTCTATGATTCCGGGAGAGGCATGACGGCAGGCATGAAGAGCGTTCAGAAGAATGCCAGCACGACCAAGGTCGAGGATCTCGCGACGGCATAGGCTCAGCCAGCGGCCGCTGTTCTTGCTACCAAAGACAACCAAGTACGTGTCGGTATCGAGGTGCCGACTGATGTCCACGGATTCCGGGAAGATAACCTGCCTATCAATGAAGAACTCGTTCATGATGTCGGGACACACGTGCCCATATCTCACCTGTTAGGCTGTGCTGAATAGTGAGCCCGTATACTTTTTGACCAGTCACCTTTCGTAACGGAGGCTTTATGCGATTTAACGTCATTGCTCTATCTCTTACATCCGGATTACTGTGGGGCGCAGTGATCCTTATCGTTGCCTCCGCGAACTCGGTTTGGCCGAGTTACGGTGTTGCTTTCCTTGAACTCGCGTCCTCCATATACTCGGGCTACGATCCAGGCCCTGGCATTGGATCGATCATTATAGGAACACTTTATGGGTTAGTGGACGGGGCAATTGGGGGTGCCATATTCGGCTGGCTCTACAATTACCTATCGCGGAAGTTTCCGAGTGCGGTAGCCTAACTGCGAAGTTGAGGGAGACACGCGGCGAAAGCAGCCGCGGTGGCATTCGGTCTGAGGGTCGCCGTTTTTGTTTGACGTTGAATGACCGGTTGTGGCGTGCACCGTGTTAAGGCGGCGTTTTCCAGTGGGTGCAATTCCCACCCGGCTATTTTGCTCCAGCCGGAAGCAACCGGAGCAGTCATGGAGGTAACGAAATCACTGAAGCCTTCGAGGATCGCCTTTTTTATTTGAGCGACGAATAAGCGGAATTGGCCTGGATATCCCCGTGCGGTCAAAATATTCATACGTATTGAGATATCAACAGTTTAACATATGATGTATCAATCACCGTCTTTTGTGTATTGCCTCAAATCAGGTCTACAATCTACCGATTAATTTTAATCAGTCGTGGGGATGAATATGGATTGGGCACGCATACTGGCCTATATCACCGGGACAGTGGACCAAGAACTCCTTTTACGTAATGAGTATCTTGTCGCCGAAAACCGGATCCTCAAAGCTCAACTCAAGACGCCGTTGCGGCTCACTGATGCGGAGCGAATGACACTCGCGGAAATCGCGCATCGCCTGGGCCGCAAAGCCCTCGAGCAGCCGAAACGTTGCCGTTACAACAAATACAGAAATCACAAGCCAGAAGCGCTGCCTCTTGGTTGTGAACAAAGGTCGACCATGGTCGTGATTGTTACAGATGCTCAAGCGCAGTAAACTGTTGTTCTCTACATTAGCTGAGTGAGAAGGTTTGGCATACATGGAACTACCACCCCGTGACGGAGACGGTTATCTCGTTGATATGAATGATTGGACACCGGAGATCGGCCGTACCATGGCCGAAGTGGATGGTGTTGAACTGGACGAGGTTAAATGGAACCAGATACTCAAGGCGCGAGAGTATTTCGACGAATTCAGTGTAGTGCCACCGATTCGCAAGTTCGCCAAGTACCTGGGCGAGGATCAAAAGGGAATGTTCAAAATGTGGCGATCCGGCCCGATGAAACCGATAACCAAGTACGGCGGTTTACCGAAGCCGACCGGATGTGTCTGATTTGCAAACATGAGGCCGCTCTGGCAATCATGGCCCATGCGCCGAACCAGTTTCTGTTCCTGGTAATGTTCCTTCCGGTCATGTTACGGGCCGCAGGCTATTTCAGCGGTATGGACGTTCGGGTGTAGTTGCTGGATAGCCCTCCGGGCTGAGACATACATTCTCAGGTCTCGTTTTCATGTGTCTTAAACTAACCAAGAAGTCATTTGATTTGTGTGCTACAATTAGATATGTTCCACGCTGCCTTGCGGTTTCTCTCTGCAGGTAACCGGTAATCCCCGGCTCGTTAAAGACTAACAACCTTCTCTCGGCGTTCAGCACGCTGCAAAACCTCGTCAGGACATCATCGACCCGGCTCAGGCAGCCAGGTCTGGTAGTAGTTGGCCTGAAGATCACCCATTAATTATCTGGAGCGGATACCATGACGAAAGAGCGAAGAAGTCAAAGGGAAGACAAGAAGAAACCGGCCATGACGCCGAAAGAAAAGAAGGCTGCGAAGAAGTCCAGGAAGGAATCCAGGGATTTCCTGGGCAATGACAGAACTCGTTGAATTTGACCAGGCTGATGCTTCTGTCAGCCTGTGGATGAGAAATCAATACGAGTGTGCGTTAGGTCTGACGCATAACCATAAGCGTTGTCCTGAGGTGTAACTATGCATGAGTAAGGTAAAGAAATCTAAATTCGCGGCGTCAAAAAAGGCCAGAACGTTCAACATGCCGTCCCGGCGTCTATGTTTAGTCCGTTTGACGAGCTGGAGCGCTGGTTTGAAGGTGCATTTCCAATGTTGAGGCAACGGCGCTTTGGTGGCGGTTCGCCTTCCCGGAGCGAATTGCCGGCGGTTTTTGAAGGCCGGATGCCGTCTTTAGACGATAAGGCACTATATATTTTATTTAAAGATTATTCAGACAGGAGAACAGATTATGAAATTTAAGAAGGCGGCAATAAGTTCAGGCGAGTCCAAAACAGGCGAGAGGGTTTCAACCAAGGCCGTGGAAAATACAGTCACACCAGAAGAGCGGCAGCATATGATCGCCGAGGCCGCCTACTTCCGTGCGGAACATCGGGCTTTTCTAGGCGGCAGTCTGGAGCAGGATTGGCTTGAGTCTGAAGTTGAAATTGATAATTTATTGGCCGCCTAATTTGCATTTATCTACCTTGGGCCGGTAATGAAAACAGCGACACACTATATCCGCTGGTCTGGACCATTACCGCATAGGGTGCAAATATTCGAACGAGCCGTATGATATTGTTATCAAACAATATTAAGGATAACCTGCTCGTGCTATGTCAAACGTTATACAACCTTTCCATCTCCTTGTTATCGCCCTGGCAGGCTGGCTTAACCGCCAGCAACAGGCGGTCATCGATTATCTCATCGAAGAGAACCATGTAATTAAGGATCAACTCGCAGGACAGCGGCTTCGGTTCACCGACGAACAGCGAATAAGACTGGCTGTGAAGGCCAAGGTACTTGGTCGCCGGGTAATTAATGAACTCGAAACGCTGGTGACACCCGATACGCTGCTCGCCTGGCACCGTAAGCTTATTGCGAAGAAGTGGACCTATGCGAGGAAGGGACCGGGTCGACCGCGCGTCGCGCAAGAGATCACCGATTTGGTACTCCGCATGGCGAGGGAGAACACCTCCTGGGGTTACGACCGCATACAAGGCGCACTGACTACTATTGGTTACGTCGTGGCACCGAACACGGTAAAGAATATCCTGAAAAGGCATGGCATAGAACCGGCACCGGAGCGGGACAAACGTACCTCGTGGAAAACCTTCTTAAAAGCGCACTGGGATGTGATGGCGGCCACGGATTTCTTTACGGTTGAGGTCTGGACGGAGCGAGGTTTGGTGACTTATTACGTATTATTCGTCATGCGACTCAAAACGCGTTCCGTGCACATCACCGGGGTAACCACGGCGCCCAACGGTGCCTACATGAAGCAGGTGGCGCGCAACCTGACAGACGTGAGTGACGGTTTTCTTTTAAACAGTCGGTACCTCATCATGGACCGCGATACAAAATATACGGAGGAGTTCAGAGACTCTCTGGATCGAGAGGGCGTGAAGCCAGTTCGCTGTCCAGTTCGGGCACCGAATTGTAACGCATCCGCAGAACGGTTTGTGCGTTCTATAAAAGAGGAATGCTTGGATCGCATGATTCTTTTCGGGGAGGCATCCCTTCGTCGGGCACTCAGGGAGTATGTTGCGCATTTTCGCAGCGAACGGAATCATCAGGGTGTAGGGAATCGATTGCTGGAGCCATGTGTCACGGGCAATTCAACCGATGGGCCGATTCAGTGTCGCGAACGGCTCGGGGGTAGCTTTGGGCACGAGAGTGCGGCAATAGATTTCACAGTAGTGTCGTCGAGCGACAAGTGAATGCGGTAAGGTATAACTGATATAGCGGTTTGGCTCTGCCCGGTTTTTACCCGGTTGAGTTATGCACTGTTGTGCTAAGTGCTGATAAAGTGGCAACGGGCACTCTGCACGATGTATAATAAAAACAAATAGTTATATCGTGAATAGATGGCTGCGAACCAGGCGGTCGGGAGTTCGAATCTCTCCGGGCGCGCCATAATAATCAATAAGTTACTTTCTTTCGGCAACCCTTTTTTATTGCTTGGGTAGCAGTATGGGTAGTAAAAGTGACCGAATTGAAGATATACCCTGCCAGAAGAACGCTCCTTATCTGACATCGTGAAAGAGTTCAAAACCGAGATCGCAGCACTGCCGCCGGACTCGGACAGTACGCTGCGTGAACTGAACGCCGTAGCTCTCTAAAGGCCCAGCGTGGACTCTACCTGCTCTTCAAGTATGACATAGGCTGCCCAGAATTAGACTGCGGCGAATTGCTGGTTGAGGAAGGCGACAACTGCGCCTCGGATTTACTTTCCGTTGATTTTGATGGCCCTGCTGGCAAGGACGCCACCATGCTCATGTTCACTCGCAGCCCCGGTAAATCCCCCGTTTCCCAACTGCCTACCGGTGAACGGATCACGATCACAGTGCTGGGCATCAATAACAACTAGGTCAGGATCGGGACGGAAGCGCCGGACAACATTCAGATCCGTCCGGAAGAACTGGTCGAGAACTACAGGCCATCGGGAAATAAAAAACCCCGGGCTTCTGACAATCCAGCACGACAAAACTCCGCCACGAGGGCGGAGTAAGCGTTGGATAGTTGATGGTCTAGATCAATTTAGTTGGCTAATAGGATCAGGCGGGGAGGCCGAGTCATTGCTTTCCAACCACACCGGCCTATCGCCATCGGTTATTCTCCGGTAATTGCTGGCCAGCTTCGAGCAATGTATTGACCCCCGGTGCCAACCATCCAGCGCACAACCGGATCGTATCGCAGCTCGGCACAGTCCGCGCGCCCCTCTGTCTAGATCCCGACATATCCCTGTGTCAGTTTTTGCTGCCTGCGCCACTGGGGCGCCGGAAAGCATCGCTATGGCCAACACTAACGTAGCAGCCGCCGCGGGCAGGCTTAAACGAGAAGTGCACACAGTAGGTAAATTCATAGGGATAGAGCCTCTCGGTGTTTGAACAGGATTCAGTTTAAGTCGGGTCGATCGATCCGGAATGCGAACCAGTTCACATTTTGAGAAAAACCTTGAACCAGTTAACAGTTTCCACGCTTCAATGCGTGACAAAGTGTACAAATCTGTCTATTGGGAGGCAGGCGGGGGAATCCAGATGGTACTGTCAACTTCCCGCTAAATTGGCCAGACTACACGCATGAAAGATGCTAAGCCGTTATCCCATTGATACCGATTTTCTCCGACAATCATCAGTAACGCAGTTTGGCCTACTCAACGCTTTTGTCTGAGCTTGCGGGATGTGGAAGACCTTCTGGCTGAACGTGGAATTGCTGTCTCGTACGAATCCATTCGGCAATGGTGCAACCGTTTTGGTTCCGAACATGCTCGGAAACTGAAGAAACGACAAGGCCGATTGGGTGACACCTGGTATCTCGACAAGGTGTTCATCAAGATCAACGGTGAGTTGCATTATGTTGGGCGAGCCAATGATTACGGACAAACTGAAGAGCTATTCAGCTGCGCACCGGGAGGTGTTGCCTTCGGCTCCAGAGAGCACTGAACAGTACGATAATAACCGAGCTGAGGTAGAGCACAGGAACCGACTCGTCAACGCGAACGACAGATGCGTCGGTTCATATCAGCTGGCCAGGCTCAGCGCTTTCTTACGGTTTATGGCGTGGTTCCAATTTCCTGATCTTTAACAACGTGCAGGCTTCTAATCGCCGTATAAATTGAACTCGGCGTTCTTTTCTGCCAGATTCGCAATCAAGATATCCAGGCCGTCCTTTTTGATCTGCTCTGCGAAGCTTTGCCTATAGTTAAGCACCAGGCTAACACCCTCCACGCTGAAATCGTAGATCTTCCACTCCCCCTTTTTCACGTGCATCCGGTAAATGATGGAAACGGGTTGAATTTGCTTGCCTTCGATCAGAGTCTGCACCTTGACACGATTCGACATTAAAGCATCGGGCGACACAGGAAATACCCTGACTTTTTCATCGGTGTACTCTAGAAATGCCTTGGCATAGATATGCATGAGTAACGTCTGAAACTCAATCCTGAAAGCACGATGTTGCTCAGCCGTGGCCTGTCGAAAGAATTTACCTAGAATCGATCTGACTATCGCTTCGATATCAAAGTGAGGCAAAGCAATTGTATCGATTAATTGGTAGATATTATTGGGGTCCGCAATTACTGCATCGTGGTTCTCTTCGAGAGCCTTGAGCATCTGTTTGGAGGTCTTCTTGATTACAATCTCCGGAGATGGTGCCGACAAGGTGGCGTTTATCGCTAGTCCTGCGATCACACATAGCGTTAAATAGAACAATATTCTAGTGGTGAAAACTGTTTTCAATGTCATTTCAATACTGTCCTGTGGATGGCGAATTACTATTCGTGCGGCAATGGGTGTGCGAACAGGCCTGTTACAATGTGACAGCTACGAATGGTACTGACAAGTTAACCGATTTTGGCGCTTAACGAGAGCGGCCAAGCGATGCTAAGCCATTGATTCTTGCATGTGGAGAAGGTGCAATTGAGCGCCAGTTGGACTGGATTTACGTTAACTTGTTCAGTACCCCCATTTTGCGATTAAGCCGGGCATTTATTGTTGCCCCAACATGGGCAAGGCATTCAGCTGTTCGAGCGGCACGGGTTCACCGTAAACAAAGCCCTGGATCATATCGAACCCACGTTGTCTGCAAACCGCCAGTTCGCCGGAATTCGACACACCTTCGGCCAGAGCGAGTGTATGCCCATTTTTCACCAGCTTGACCAATAAGCCGATCATATCCTGACGCTGGCGCGGTGCCTCATCCAGACCACGGATAAGCGAAATATCAAACTTCACAGCGTAAGGGGGTATGTTCATCAACTCCAGCAGTCGCGCCTGACCGGCACCAAAATCATCGTAAGCAAGATCGATATTCATGCCCTGCAATGCATGATTCAACGTATTCAACGTTTCGTGATCCGCAACCGCTTGCTCATGTATTTCCAGTACGAGGGGCACGTCCCGGTAGTTATTGCGCAGGGCTCGCAGAGAAGTTATCAGCTGCTGCGAGTCTTTCAATTCCTTGGGCTGCGTATTCACGAACAGGGGGATATCGCGAAACGATGAAGTCGCCCATCGTCGCACGCCGACATCGCGCAGGATCTCGCTTAGCTCAACGGCTCGTCCCAGGCTATCGGCCAGGAAAAACAGGGGTACCGGCAATTCCGACAATTCCGGATGGTTTCCTCTCCCCAGCAATTCCAAGCCCATGATGCGTTCGTCGACAGTGGAAACGATCGGTTGGAACAAGGGAAGAACCAGCTTATCCTCCAGCAATTCTTCGAGATGTTGTGCGCCGATTGGTATACGATCGACATGCTCGTCGGGCGGGAAATAAGCCGTAACGGTGGTATCCGGCGCGGGTTGTTGATGTGTTTCGCCGTTTTCCTGTCTAAGGCGGAATTCGATATCTGCGAAGCGGATGACATCGCCGGGACTTAGTGGCCGACAATCAGTGACCGGCTCATGATTCACAAAAGTGCCGTTGGTACTCCCCAGATCCCGGATCAGCAGTTGTCCGGCCTGTTGCAGTAATTCCGCGTGCTGGCGTGACACGTTATTCGAATGCAATGTGACAGCGAGGCCGGTCTCTCTGCCAACCAACGCGGGAAAGGCGTTTATGGGTATGCGGTAAACAGTTTCGCCATCAATCCAGTAGCCTTCTAGGTAACACCCGGACATAGCGCCTCGCTGGTACAAAATGGGACCTGAAATTTAACGGAAGTGTAGCCGGGCTGCCGCACCTTACCAGAATCCCCACTCTCCAGTTATTTGTCGGATATCCAGTCTGTCGTACTATCGCTAACATTTAGCTCGCTTTGTGCTGGTAAAATGCCAACGCGCAACACCATCCCTTTGGTACTAATGATAGTCACTATTTTACGTGGCGGCCATAAGCTATCTATTTACGGCTGATTTCAAAAGCAAACCTGTCCTAGGCGAATTCGCAATTCACGCAGCAGCTAGTGTCTGAAAAAGTCCGTTGCAGTCTGATATCCAGGAATAGTCACTAAGTTTTCCGGGTTGGGTTTGTGTTCACCACTAATTACATCATTGGCCGGCACTTGGTATCGGCTAGCCATTATCGGGATTTGATGCAGGGTGCCTTTGCGTCTTGGGACTCCGTAACGGCGAGATAGTAGAAAATTGGACCGGAATTTACGATATCCTGAGTTTAAACTTGCCAGTACCTTATGGGGAAGTACCCGAGGGGGTTCATTATCCTTCGCATTTTAGTTCCCGAACTGGGGCGTACTGGTGCTTCAGGAGGATACACTGACCTTCATCGCTGAGTATCCAGTCCAGATAACTTTTCACATCACCGGTTGCCGGTCCATTGGTATACATATAAAGAGGGCGGCTAACGGGATAAGTACGCTCAGTAACGCCTCTAATACTGGGTATCAAACAAGGTGCGTCGGAATTTTCCGTAATGCAGGCAACCTTAACATCGGGAGTGGCATAAGCGAAGCTGCTATAGCCGATAGCACAGGGCGTTTTGACCACCAACCCAACCAGATCTTTGGAAGCTTGGGCTTCTAACATGCCTTGTTTAAATCTTTTTCCACCCAATACATTCTTGCGGAGATAGGCATAAGTGCCGGAACTATTCTGTCTGCCTACTCGTACGATCTTTTGATCGCCGCAACCGGGGACCTCTATACCAAGATCGGTCCAGAGTTCTGTTTTTCCGCCATCACCGTAAATGTCGGCGAGTTGGGAAAAACTGAGAGATTTGACTGGATTGTCCTTGTGCACGTAGACGGCCACCGCATCATAACCAATGATGTGCTGCACGGGAGCTATGCCGCGCTCTTTGGCCAGGTTGATTTCTCGACTATTCATCGCCCGACTGGCATTGGCAATATCCACCGTACCGTTGAGCAGGGCGGCGATACCGGTACCGGTACCTCCTCCGCTGACCGCAACGCCTGTCGCAGTGTTTTTTCCTCTATATCGTTCGGACCATCCCACGACCGCAATGGCCATGCTATCAGAGCCGCGGTTCTGGATCAGAGTGCGTTGGGTGTCAACGGCGGAGACGGTTGCCAGCGGAGAAATAAGCGGGGGAATGAGTGCAAGAATCGGACCTATTTTCATGACGATGTTGCCCCTTTGTTGAGAATTGGGGTTGGATGTCTGCATGCTTTTATACCCTATAGATGCAGTTGACACAATGGGATAAACGCGTTAGTCAGAATTGCGAATCGACTTTAGAAGGTCGGCGATAAATGCCGCTCATTTTTCTGATGTCACCCTTGAAAGCCGTTGACTTGCAGAGGGACACATATTGCAACGGGTGGATGGAGTGGCGGTGTCATCGTGTAGCGGTGACCCAGTAACTGTCAGAAACAGGACATTCCTGGTATAAGCTGAAGAATTTTCTGCCCGACCCACTCGATCAGGGGAAGAGTCTATACTTTAAGATACGAACTGGTTGTTAGTCACCAGGATGCCCGTCATGCAGCGACGACGCTTTCTAAGCCTGCCCCTACTGGCCGCCTGCGGCGCACTGAACAGGCGGGTGCACGCCGGTGATCCTGGCTACAGGACAGGTGCAGCGATGCCTGACAATTACAACAGACGTTCACGCTCTGTGAAACTGTTTCTGTGCGGCGATGTGATGACCGGCCGCGGCATCGACCAGATTCTACCTTACCCCAGTTCACCGGAGATCTATGAGCCCTATATGACCTCTGCGGTGCACTACGTGAAAATTGCGGAGCGCACCAGCGGCCCGATTCCTCGCGCCGTCGGTTACGGGTACATATGGGGCGATGTGCTGCAGGCGCTCGAGGAAGCGGCTCCGGATGCGCGCATCATCAACCTGGAAACCGCGGTTACCACCAGCGACGACTACTGGCCCGGCAAGGGCATCAACTACCGCATGCATCCGGCCAATACGCCCTGCCTGACAGCCGCCGGTATCGATTGTTGTGTACTGGCCAATAATCACATCATCGACTGGGGTTACGAGGGTCTGCGCGAAACCCTGCAATCCCTGCAGGCGGCCGGGATCCGCACCGCCGGTGCCGGCAGGGATATTGCCGAAGCGAGCGCGCCGGCGGTGATCGATCTGGGCGGGCAGTGCCGTGTGAGCGTGTTTTCCATGGGATCGACGAGCAGCGGTATCGGGCGCGCCTGGGCGGCCGGCAGGCGCAACCCGGGGGTGTGGCTGCTGCCGGATCTGTCAATGGCGAGTGTCGAATCCATCGCCACGCAGGTGATCGCCGCCAAACACCCTGGCGACATTGTCATAGCCTCCATTCACTGGGGAGGCAACTGGGGTTATGCGATCCCGGCCGAGCAGCGCTACTTTGCCCATATGCTTATCGATCAGGCCGGCGTAGACCTGGTGCACGGACACTCCTCGCATCATCCGCGTGGTATCGAAGTCTACCGGAACAAGCTGATCCTGTACGGCTGTGGCGATTTCCTCAATGACTACGAAGGCATCA
>Ga0070727_10003426_pt1 | contig 14404 bp, 12 predicted proteins | sample tdAd472_FD_66722 | JGI IMG/M metagenome (GOLD analysis project Ga0070727, IMG submission 66722) | Marine sediment microbial communities from the Atlantic coast under amendment with organic carbon and nitrate - tdAd47.2 | ecosystem: Environmental > Aquatic > Marine > Coastal > Sediment | place...
AGGTTCTGACGGAAACGACCTTGCTTACCTTTAAGAATATCACTTAAAGATTTCAAGGCTCGACCACCTTCTGCTTTTACCGCATTTGATTTTCTAGAGTTGTCAAACAGTGAATCTACTGCCTCTTGCAACATCCGTTTCTCATTACGCAAGATCACCTCCGGTGCTTTGATCTCCAACAAACGCTTCAAACGGTTGTTACGGATAATCACCCGGCGATACAAATCGTTAAGATCCGAACTAGCAAATCGTCCACCATCCAAAGGAACCAAAGGTCTCAATTCTGGTGGCACCACTGGCAAATATTGAATGATCGTCCACTCTGGACGGTTTTCAATACGTGTCAATCCATCTCTGAATGCTTCGACAACGCGCAGACGCTTCAAAGCCTCCGATTTACGTTGTTGAGAAGTCTCAGTAGCTGCTTGGTGACGAAGATCGTAAGACAGTTGATCGAGTTCCAGACGCATAAGCAAGTCTCTGACTGCATCTGCGCCCATCTTAGCGATAAACTTGTTAGGATCATTATCGTCCAGCATCTGATTCTCCGCTGGCAATGTATCTAAAATATCAAGGTACTCTTCTTCTGTCAACAAATCCATTTTGGATATGCCTTCTGATTCCTTAGCCCCAGCTTGAATAACGACATATCTCTCGTAGTAGATAATCGTCTCCAATTTCTTGGAGGAAAGCCCCAACATATAACCAATCTTGTTGGGAAGGGATTTAAAGAACCAGATATGCACTACAGGAACCACCAACTTGATGTGCCCCATACGCTCACGTCGTACTTTCTTCTCCGTCACTTCTACCCCACAACGATCACAAACGATACCTTTATAACGGATTCTTTTATACTTACCACAATAACACTCATAATCCTTGACAGGCCCGAATATTCTTTCACAGAACAGACCATCACGTTCAGGCTTATAAGACCTGTAGTTAATTGTCTCAGGCTTCAATACCTCACCATAAGAACGCTCCAGGATCTCATCCGGAGATGACAAACTGATCGTAATGGTGTTGAAATCCTGTGTTTGAATATGACTTTTTTTCTTGAAAGGCATATTTTGCAAATAGTTTAAAGTGAGTATGATAAAAGAATAATCCAAAGCCCATCTACTAAGACTGGGCTTTGCTCATTCACCTACTTTAATCGAATTTCACGTCGAGTGCTAAGCCGCGTAATTCATGTACCAATACATTAAAGGATTCCGGAATGTTAGGTTCTGGAAGATTATCTCCTTTAACAATGGCCTCATAAGCTTTAGCACGTCCTGTAATATCATCTGATTTGATCGTCAACAATTCACGAAGAATATTGGCTGCACCAAATGCCTCAAGTGCCCATACTTCCATCTCACCAAAACGCTGACCACCAAATTGAGCTTTACCACCCAATGGCTGCTGCGTAATCAATGAGTAAGGTCCGATTGAACGAGCGTGCATCTTATCATCTACCATGTGTGATAACTTGAGCATGTAAATCACACCAACCGTTGCTTGCTGGTGGAATCTGTCTCCTGTTTCACCATCGTGCAGATAAGTCTGCCCCAAATCTGGAAGATCAGCCTTTTGGATATATTCAGAGATTTCCTCCAAACTAGCTCCGTCAAAAATTGGCGTTCCGTACTTCATTCCCAATTTCTCACCAGCCCATCCTAGTACGGTTTCGAAAATCTGACCGAGGTTCATCCGAGAAGGTACCCCTAGTGGGTTCAATACAATATCAACGGGTGTACCGTCTGCTAGGAATGGCATATCTTCCATTCTAACAATACGGGATACAATCCCTTTGTTACCGTGACGACCAGCCAATTTATCACCTACTTTTAGTTTACGTTTTTTAGCTAAGTAAACCTTCGCTAATTTTAGTACACCAGCAGGTAACTCATCACCAATACTAATATTGAATTTCTCCCGCTTGTAGCGACCAATTTCTTCGTTGGCCTTGATACTATAGTTGTGTAGGAGTCTAGCGATTAAGCCGTTAGCGCCTTCATCGTCAGTCCAGTTACTATAATCTACAGTCGTGTAATCAATATCACGGAGTAATTCTTGGCTGAATTTAACACCAGTTGGAATCAAGTTCTCATTGTAAATACTCTTTACTCCTTGAGACTCTTTGCTCTTCACCAACAACAAAAGCTTATCAATGAGAATAGTTTGCAACTCATTCAATGCAATCTTGTGCTGATCCTCTAACTTGCTGAGCAATTCCTTTTCTTGTGCTTTTTGGACTTTATCCTTCTTGGCACGAGCAAAAAGTTGCTTGTTGATCACAACCCCTTTCAAAGAAGGAGGTGCTTTCATGGAAGCATCTTTTACATCACCTGCCTTATCACCGAAGATAGCGCGAAGTAGTTTCTCCTCTGGTGTTGGATCCGATTCACCTTTAGGCGTAATCTTACCAATCAGAATATCTCCTTCTTTTACCCAAGCACCGACGCGAATGATACCATTCTCATCGAGATCTTTAGTCGCTTCTTCACTGACGTTAGGAATATCGTTGGTCAATTCCTCTTCACCCAATTTGGTATCTCGAACATCTAATTCGAAATGCTCAATGTGCAAAGAAGTAAAGACATCCTCCCGTACTACACGTTCAGATAATACGATGGCATCCTCAAAGTTATATCCTTTCCAGGGCATGAAAGCCACCTTCAAGTTTTGTCCTAAGGCCAATTCCCCTTTCTCCGTCGCATAACCATCACAAAGGATCATGCCTTTGTATACTCGATCTCCTCTTCGCACGATAGGCTTAAGGTTGATACAAGTACCTTGGTTGGTTCTGCGGAACTTGGTTAGGGTATAGGTCTTCTTGTTATCTTCAAAGGAAACTAATTGCTCCTCATCTGTTCGGTCATAGCGAATAACGATTTCGTTGGCATCGACATATTCAACGATACCATCACCTTCCGCATTGATCAACATCCGAGAGTCACGCGCCACTTTACCTTCCAAGCCCGTTCCCACGACAGGAGAACTAGGTTTGATCAATGGTACTGCTTGACGCTGCATGTTAGATCCCATCAAGGCACGGTTGGCATCATCATTCTCCAAGAAAGGAATCATAGAAGCAGAAACCCCAACAATTTGGTTAGGTGCTACATCCATGAATTCGATTTCTTCTGGTGTTAATACCGGGAAATCTCCATGTTCTCGACACTTAATTCTGTCAGACATGAAAGCACCTTTTTCATTCAATGGTGCGTTCGCCTGTGCAATTCGCTTGAAATCCTCTCCCTCAGCAGAAAGATATTGAGCTTCGTTCACGACATCCACATTCCCGTCGATCACCTCTCTATAAGGTGTCTCCAAGAATCCCATCTTATTCACTTTCGCGTGAATACAAAGCGTAGAAATCAATCCAATATTGGGTCCCTCCGGTGTTTCAATCGTACACAATCGACCATAATGCGAATAGTGAACGTCACGCACCTCAAATCCGGCACGCTCTCTTGAAAGACCTCCAGGCCCTAGTGCAGAAATACGACGTTTGTGCGTAATCTCCGACAATGGGTTGGTTTGATCTAAGAACTGAGAAAGCTGACTTGTACCGAAGAAAGAATTGATAACGGAAGAAAGTGTTCTTGCATTAATCAAGTCGATTGGCGTAAACACCTCATTGTCCCGTACATTCATTCTTTCTCGGATCGTACGCGCCATACGTGCCAAACCTACACCAAACTGAGCGTATAATTGCTCGCCTACTGTACGTACACGACGATTACTCAAATGATCAATATCATCAATCTCGGCCTCTTGGTTCATCAACTGCACCAAGTAAGTCACGATAGAGATGATATCTTCTTTTGTCAGTACTAGGGTTTCTCTATTAATCTCTAGTTCTAGTTTCCGGTTAATCTTATATCGACCTACCTCTCCGAGGTTATATCGCTTATCGGAAAAGAACAATTTATCAATGATACCACGAGCTGTTTCTTCATCTGGGGGATCAGTACCTCGCAATTGGCGATAGATATACTGTACAGCCTCCATTTCCGAACTCGAAGGATCTTTCTGTAGTGTATTATAGATAATAGAGTAATCGAGACCAATATCCTCTTTCTGCAGGATGATGTTATCAGCATCTGCATTGAGAATCAGTTCAATGTTATCTTCATCTAGAACAATATCCCGCTCAAGGATAATTTCGTTACGCTCGATGGTTACTACCTCTCCTGTGTCTTCATCCACAAAATCTTCCGTCCAGCTGCGAAGAACCCTTGCTGCCAATTTTCGTCCAACGGCAGCTTCCAGTGCATCTCTATCAGCAGGAATTTCATCAGCTAGATCAAATATATCCAGGATGGATTTATCTGTATCGAAACCAATCGCTCGAAGCAATGTTGTTACGGGGAATTTCTTCTTACGGTCGATATAAGCATACATCACCGTATTGATATCCGTAGCAAACTCCATCCAAGCCCCTTTAAAAGGGATAACCCTAGCGGAATAAATCTTAGTTCCGTTAGGGTGAAAGTTCTGACCAAAGAATACACCAGGAGATCTATGTAATTGAGAGACAATAACACGTTCAGCACCGTTAATAACGAAAGTTCCCTTAGGGGTCATATATGGAATATTCCCCAAGAAAACATCCTGCACGATGGTTTGGAAATCTACGTGTTCCTCGTCATTACAAGACAGGCGCAATTTAGCTTTGAGCGGCACACTATATGTGAGGCCACGCTGCATACACTCTGGAATTGAGTAGCGCGGTGGATCAATAAAGTAATCCAGGAATTCGAGCACGAAGATATTTCTGGCATCAACTATAGGAAAGTTTTCCTGAAACACCTTATAAAGTCCTTCGTTCATTCTGTTTTCAGGAGTTGTTTCCAACTGGAAGAATTCCTGAAAGGACTTTAATTGAATTTCGAGCAAGTCAGGATACTGAGCGGAAAGTTTAATTTTACCGAAGCTTACCCTCTTTTCTTCGGCAGTAAGGACTTTACCGTTTGCTGTCATTTGCAATCCTTGTTTATATGAAGGCAATCATGCTTTTCATAGATTGCCATTAAGTATTATACTATGCGAAACCAAAAAAAGTTCAAAATGTATCTAAAATCATTTGGCCGTTCGAATACAATTACTGGGCCAAAAACTCATTGCACGTAAAGTAACTAAAAAAAACGGCAAAAACCAATGTAGTTATACGACGATAGGCTTAGCCGTTTTTACACTTTGGCTAAGCCTGATAATCCAAAAGTTGAACCCTGAAACGGGTTCAACTCTTGGTTATACGCTAATTACTTGACTTCTACTGAAGCACCAACTGCTTCTAAAGCGGTTTTGATTGACTCAGCCTCGTCTTTAGCAATCCCTTGCTTGACAGCAGCAGGAGCGCCATCAACAAGCTCTTTAGCTTCTTTCAGGCCTAGTCCTAGAAGTGTTTTTACTTCTTTTACCACTTTAAGTTTCGCTGCACCAGCAGATTCCAATATTACGTCGAATTCTGTTTGTTCAGCAGCAGCTTCTCCACCACCAGCACCGCCAGCACCAGGAGCTGCAACAGCTACTGCAGCAGCGGCAGGTTCGATGCCGTACTCTTCTTTAAGAATGTCAGCTAATTCGCTAACTTCTTTTACAGTTAGATTAACAAGTTGTTCTGCAAATGCTTTAAGATCTGCCATTTTTAAATTTTTTTGACGATAATTTATAAAAAATATCGTGCGTTACTTGGAAGCCAAAATTGATGATAAAAGTCTCAAATCAGCAGCAAATTATTCTGCTGCCTCGCCTTCGCCGCGCTCTTCCAATGCTTTCAACAAGCCAGAGATAGTAGCTCCACCTGATTGCAATGCACTGATAAGATTCTTCGCTGGAGATTGTAGCAAAGTGATCACCTCGCCCAACAAGTCTTCTTTGGACTTGAGTTTGGTCAATGGATCAATTTGATCATCTCCTACATATACCGCAGTATCAATATAGGCGGCTTTGAGAACTGGTTTTTCTGCCGTTTTACGGAACTCTTTCAGCACTTTGGCTGGAGAGTTAGCCACTTCGGTGAAAAGGATAGCCGTTGGGCCTTTCAAGGATTCGTACAATCCTTCATATCCTTTGTCTTCAGGAAGTGATTCTAATGCTTTGCGAGCAAGCGTATTCTTGATTACTCGCATTTCGATGCCTTTTTCGTAGCAAAGGCCTCTAAATTTATTTACCTCTTCTACCGTAAGCGTTGATGAATCAGTCAAGTAAAAGAATTCAGTACTTGAAAACTTCTCTTTCAATGCTTCAATAGTAGCGGTTTTTTCTGCTTTTGTCATTCTTCAAGCAATTTTGAAAACTTACTTAATTGATTTCGTGTCTACTTTCACACCTGGGCTCATGGTACTCGCTACAGTGAGCGATTTCATGTAAGTCCCTTTAGCCGATGATGGTTTCATCCTCACTAAGGTGCCAAGCAATTCATTGGCATTATCTGCCAATTGATCAGCAGAAAAAGAAACTCGTCCTACTGAAGCATGAATGATTCCGAATTTATCTACGCGGAAGGATATTTTACCTTTTTTCACATCGGCAACAGCTGCAGCAACGTCTTGTGTTACTGTACCTGTTTTTGGATTGGGCATCAAACCACGTGGGCCTAACACTCTACCAATTCGTCCTACTTTAGCCATGACTTGGGGCATTGCGATTACCACATCTACATCTGTCCATCCCCCTTGTACTTTAGCTACCATGTCATCAAGACCAACGAAGTCCGCACCAGCTGCTTTTGCTTCCTCCTCTTTGTCAGGAGTACAAAAGACCAATACTTTTTTCGTTTTACCCGTACCGTGAGGCAAGCTCACTGTACCGCGGATAGCCTGGTCTGCTTTTCGTGGGTCAACACCCAAACGAATGTGCAAGTCTACAGAAGCGTCGAATTTAGTTGTATTCACCTCCTTGATCAGCGCCATTGCTTCTTCAATCGGGTACAACTTAGTGGCATCAACTTTAGCATCTGCAGCAGCACGCTTTTTTCCAACCTTTGCCATAATAATTTTTTTTGAGGTACTAACGTTCACGATGAGGTTCATCGGTGAACTCCCTGCTAGTCATATAAAAAAAGAGTCGAAACTCAATTAGTTATCAGAGGCAGCTTCCCCTTTCCATGGAGGAGTTCCTTTAACATTGATTCCCATGGAACGAGCAGTACCTGCTATCATTTTCATAGCTGAATCAATAGAAAAAGCATTAAGATCAGTCATTTTATTTTCTGCGATCTCTTTTACTTGATCCCAAGTCACAGCCCCTACCTTATCACGGTTAGATTGTGGGGAGCCTTTTTTCAATTTAGCAGCCTCTAACAATTGTACCGCAGCGGGTGGCGTCTTGATGATAAAGTCAAAAGACTTATCTTTATAAACGCTAATAACTACCGGCAGCACTTTACCTTGGCTATCCTGTGTAGCTGCATTAAAGCGCTTACAGAATTCCATGATATTTATCCCTTTGGAACCCAAGGCAGGACCTACTGGTGGAGCAGGATTTGCTTGTCCTCCTCTAACCTGCAGTTTCACAAAGCCATCAATCTCCTTTGCCATTTTACTTAAAATTTAATGGTCTGTCTAACTATTCGTCTTTAGGGAAGCGTTTTCCTTTCTGTTAGGAACTAAAGCCGTAGTTATGTATGATAAAGAATGTAATAATCTATATATAGGAAGCCGTTACTAGGCTTGCTTTTCTACCTGCATGAAGTTCAATTCCACTTCTGTGCCTCGGCCAAAAATCTTTACGATGACTTTCAGCTTCTTCTTCTCTTCGTTGACTTCTTGGATATCTCCCACAAACTCGCTGAATGGTCCATCGATAATTTTGACGGTCTCTCCTACGATGAATGGTTCGGCCAAAGCTTCTCCAGCATCTTGAGACTCATCCACTTTACCTAACAATCTATTGGCCTCAGAATCCCTCATCGGAATAGGATTGTTACGACCTAAAAAATGTATTACATTAGGAATATTAGCGATCGTAGAGATCATTTCTCCGGAGAATTTCGCAGGAACGGCTTCTACCAGTATATAACCCGGCAGAATGTTTCTTTCGGAAATAACTTTTTTACCGTTACGAATTTTATAGATTTTCTCCGTGGGAACAAGTACTGAAGTGACAAAATCTTTCCAACCAGATCTATCGATTTCTAAATCGATACGCTCTTTGATCTTCCGTTCTTTTCCACTAATAACTCGGAGAGAATACCATCTTGTTACAACTTCAGTCTCTGACATTGATCCAGTGATAAATGAAAAAATAAGACACTAAAAATTATCCTAGGCCGTAGATAAAGTCAGTGACCCCTTTTGAGAATAGGTCCATTACAAAAAGAATAAGGGCCAGAATCAAAGTACCTATAATTACGAGAACAGTACTACTCTGTAAATCCTGCCAAGACGGCCAGGTTACTTTATGTACCAATTCGTTGTAACTCTCTTTAATGTATAACTTTATTGTTTCCATCTCGTCGTCAATTCAAAAATAATCAATCAACACAAAATTAGCACGGGCAGGAGGACTCGAACCCCCAGCCTACGGTTTTGGAGACCGTCGCTCTACCAGTTGAGCTATGCCCGTAAAAATTAGAAAGTGAGTTGGCAATTAACGTTATAACTACCTTTTATTCCATGTATAAATCACTTTCCTTACATGCGAAAAATTAAGCACCTCTTTCGAGATGCTTAATTTTCGACAATTCTTCTATATATAACAAGTATATACTATTCGATGATCTCAGTAACCTGACCAGCACCAACGGTACGTCCACCTTCACGAATCGCGAAACGAAGACCTTTTTCCATTGCGATACTGTTGATCAATTTCACTTCAAGTGAAACATTATCACCAGGCATTACCATTTCTACACCTTCTGGCAAGTGGCAATCGCCAGTTACGTCAGTGGTACGGAAATAGAATTGAGGGCGGTATCCGTTGAAGAATGGTGTGTGACGACCACCTTCATCTTTTCCTAGTACATAAACCTCACATTTGAAGTGTTTGTGTGGTTTTACAGAACCAGGCTTACAGATAACCATTCCACGCTTAATGGCTTCCTTATCTATACCACGCAATAACAAACCAGCATTATCACCAGCTTCTCCGCGGTTTAGAATCTTACGGAACATCTCAACTCCTGTTACAACTGATGTAAGTGGTTTTTCACCTTCTTTCATCATTCCTACGATCTCCACTGGGTTACCCGTTTCGATAACACCACGCTCGATACGTCCTGTGGCAACAGTACCACGACCTGTGATAGAGAATACATCCTCTACAGGCATCAAGAAATCTTTATCAATTGCACGAACTGGCTCAGGAATTTGCTCATCTACAGCGGCCATCAATTCTTTAATAGCTGCTACTGCATCAGCATCATCTTCCAATGCTTTCAAAGCAGAACCTTGAACTACAGCTGCGTCATCACCACCAAATTCGTATTGGTCTAGCAATTCGCGAACTTCCATTTCCACCAATTCTAACATCTCCTCGTCATCAACAAGGTCAACCTTGTTCATGAACACAACAATCTTAGGTACACCTACCTGACGTGCAAGCAGGATGTGCTCACGAGTTTGTGGCATAGGACCATCTGTAGCCGCCACAACAAGAATAGCACCGTCCATTTGCGCAGCACCTGTAACCATGTTTTTCACATAGTCAGCGTGACCAGGACAATCGACGTGAGCATAGTGACGATTTACTGTCTCGTACTCAACGTGAGCCGTATTAATTGTAATACCTCTCTCTTTTTCTTCGGGAGCGGCATCAATTGAATCGTAGTCTGCTTTTTGAGCAAGCCCATCTTTTGACAGAGTATAGGTAATAGCGGCTGTCAGCGTGGTCTTACCGTGGTCTACGTGGCCGATAGTACCGATATTCAAGTGAGGCTTCGTTCTTTCAAATGTTTCCTTAGCCATCGGTAATCTAGTTTTTAGATATGAAGTTTAATAAAAAAAATTAAGATTCCTGGAGCCAATGAAGGGAATTGAACCCCCGACCCCTTCCTTACCATGGAAGTGCTCTACCCCTGAGCTACATTGGCAGTTCCGCGGTAATTCGTAACAGAGCAGGCGACGAGACTCGAACCCGCGACCCTCAGCTTGGAAGGCTGATGCTCTACCAACTGAGCTACGCCTGCTTATTGTATTGAATAATGCATAATTTTTAATTGATAAGTAAGGATGTTCAAATTGATCACATTATCAATTCATCATCCAACATTATACATTATTTATTATACAATATTCATTAAAAAGTGGGGGCGATAGGATTCGAACCTATTCAGTCGTAGACAACAGATTTACAGTCTGCCCCGGCTCTCCAACTCCGGCGCGCCCCCAGTTCAAATTACACAATTGCAACTTGATTTATTTTAGCTTAAAAACGTTTTGATTCTAAATGGACTTTCTAGATTGAAGGTAAAGTCTATTTATATCAAGTTGTTCTACTTAGAGCCAGCAGAGGGATTCGAACCCCCGACCCGCTGATTACAAATCAGCTGCTCTGGCCAACTGAGCTATGCTGGCTTATTATTTTGAGTCAAATAAAAAATTACTTGACCACCTTATTATAGCCAATTTCCGGTCAAAAAGTTCCCCTTGGAAATTCCTTTTCCAGAAATACTATGCGTAGTAGCGTAATTGAAGCTAAAACATCCATATTTCAAGGCTTTTTTGAGCGACTTTTTACCTTTGTATCTGCCCCTGCTCTCAAAAAGCGATTGCAAAGATATTACTTTTCCTGAAAAACCAAAATACATGTTTAACATTTTTTCCAGAAAAAACATTTACCTCCAAATTGCTGCTAAAGCAAGGCAATGGTTTCTTTTTTTTAATTGTTGAGACTTCAACTGGGTGAGCTATGAATAGGAGCGGAAAGAAAGGGGCTAATGCCATAATTGGTGCGGCTGATCGGCTTAAAAAGCGGATGGCGTGTTCCATAGCCGATCAGCACAAAAAAACTTGCATACTCATCAGCTATGGACACTTTTTGCCATTTCTGCTTACTTGGCTTTTTCTTTAAATTTAATTAATTGTCGTTTTAAGACATCGACTACGGCATCGATGGCAGCTTCAAATGTTTTTTGGCTTTCTTTTACTACTAAAAGATCCCCCGGAACCTTCAGTCGGACTTCAGCTATTTTATCTCGAACTTGGCCAGTGTTTTCTAATTTCAAGGTTACTCTGGCATCAATGATTCGATCAAAGTAATGATCCATCTTGTTCAACTTCTTTTCGATGAAATCTAATAACTTTTGGTCAGCCTTAAACTGAACAGATTCGGTGTAAACTTTCATAGGCATAATTTTAAACATGAAGTAAATGGTTTATTCTTCCTTTAAACCTAGTCCGCCTTATCAGGATGGCCTATCATCATCTAGGCGGGCTTTGGGGTGGGCGGATTCGTAGACCTTTTTTAATTTCTCGATTGAGTTGTGGGTATAGATTTGAGTTGCCGCCAAATTGGCATGCCCCAAAAGGGCTTTTATGGCATTCAGATCAGCCCCATTATCGGAGAGGTGGGTAGCAAAGGAATGGCGCAGCACGTGTGGGCTCCGCTTTTCAACTGTACTGACTGTGGATAGGTATTTCTTAACTATGTTATAGGCCGCCTTCGGATATAAGGGTTTGCCTTGTCGTGTCAATAGTAATATAGTCGTTTCGAGTACACCAAAAGTTTGTTCTCGTACCTCTATATAGGCTTCCAGTAGTTTAGATAAGCCTTTTCCAAAGGGAATCAATCTTTCTTTCTGACCTTTTCCCATTACCTTCAGCAGTCGAGATTGAAAATCAATATCTGATAACTTGACGTTCAGCGCTTCCGCTCTCCGCATTCCTGTAGCATACAACAACTCTAATAAAAGCTGATCTCTTTTCCCTTCAAAGTCTTTTGGAAATTTTTGTTTATCAAATAAACGTTCGAGTTCATCCGCTCGAACAATCGTGGGTAATTTTTTTCCCATTTTGGGCACAATCACTTTCAGCATAGGATTATGCTCCAAGCCATCTCGCTTTTGCAAAAACCTATAAAAGGTTTTGAGTGTAGACAATTTTCTATTGATCGAGCTCGTACTCCTTCCCTGACTTAACAATTCTACCGTCCAAGACCTGACCTGTAAGTGAGTGGCTTCACTTGGTGTTTTGATCTCAAATGTAGTGTCTAGAAATTTTAGAAATTGCTCTAAGTCTGATTTATAGGCAGTTAGCGTATGTTTAGAAAATCGCTTCTCATGTTCCAAGTATTGCAAAAAACGCTCTTTCATCATATGACAATCAATATACGACCCTGGCACATCAAAAGCAAGGATCAGATATTGCAAAAAAAGAATTATTTTGCAAATCGGCACAGTGAAGATGTTGTACAATCACTTCCGTAAAACGCCTGCACAAAATTGAATCATGTAAAAGCAATACTTTCATGCAAAAGGAAAAAAAGGACAAGCATTTTATCAAGAAGCCAATATATAAAGGCGGTAAAAAAGCTTTGCGGGAGTTTATCACACAATCATTGCAATACCCCAAGGAAGCACAGGCAGCGAAGATTGAAGGCACTGTGGTGGTGAAATACACCGTAAATCACCTGGGGAAAGTCATTGATAGTAAGGTGATATCAGGCTTAGGGTACGGCTGCGATGAGGAAGCACAGCGTGTGGTAAGCCTTTTGGAATTTGACGTACCGAAGAGTAGAGGGGTAAAAGTATTGCACCATTTAAATGTACAGATTCATTTTCGCCTGCCTAAGCAGAAGCCCAAACCTAAGCCCACTCAGCAAACCTCTGCGAACTACAATTACCAGTATATTGTCAGTACAAAGCCAGCTAAGGGAAAGCCTTCCCCTTCACCTTATATCTATATAATAACCGTGAAGTAAATGCTAGGGAGTAATGATCAGCTTTTGGTTTAGCAAACGAGCTTGGCCCCTTTTTGTAACAGATATGTCCTTGGAGGCAAGCCGACCAGCGAATATTCCTGAACCGGGGGTGAAATTCCAATACCGAGCCACTTCGCCTGCCAAGTTATACAATTGCATTTTCCCACGCTGTACTCCCGGAGAGGATATGGTGAAGAAAGATTAGGTGGGATTCGATACACTTGCCATAGCTCTTCCGTTCCCTCTTGATCCACATCAGAAACGAGAAAATCGTCTACAGGAATTTCCCCGTTAGTAGAACTACCTTCCTGAATATCCAAGACCTGATTCGGGAGAGTTCGATAAAAGCGATCGATATGCCTCCCTGGGTCAGTTCACCGTCAAAGAGTCAATGGAAGCTTCGTCTCCTAAGCCAAAGTGCAATAGTTTTTTCAGCTTTCCCTAAATATTAGGATAATAAAAGGATAAGGATTACGATAATGCGATTTTCCCCAAGATTTATTCAAATTTAAATTAAACCTATTATTGACTTTTACATAAAATTACTATACTTTGCCTTACTAAGTCTTCAAAACTAGCCCTTCCTTAAAAGTAATTTCAAGTCATCAATTTAAATACAACTATAATTATGAAAAAGGCAACTTTTTTCTCCCTTTTTTCTACTCTTTTGATCCCATTCCTTTTCTCCTTTGAATCATCGCCTATTTCAGAGCTTGAAAGTGAAGAACTAACCGCTTGTTGTGCTGCCAGAATTGTTCAGACCGTTATGGGTGGAGGAAGTTGTGCTGATGACTACATTGATATCAAATTCAGATTAGCTCCTGGATCTGGGTGTTTGGCAGTTCAGAGCTTATCTTGGAATGTACCGGGAACTTATATAAATGGAACCTCCTCCTCTAGTTTGGAGCCTGTGATCAGGCTTAGCTGGAGCTCTTTCACTACTTGTAGCGGAAATCCAAATCTGAAATGTCTCAGTATTCCAGTGACGGCGACCTACTCAGATGGTTGTTCAAGTATATATACAGGACAAGTAGTCATGGGTACTTGCTAAAACTACTATGGCAAAGTGCTTATCAAACAAACGATTATCTTTTAGTCAATAGTAAAACTGAAAATTTGGGCTCGTTTTTTATAGCCGGGCTTAAATTTTTATTTTATTAGGTAGTAACTATAAGTCGAGGTTGTCTAGCCGATTGGGCGAAAATCCTATTTCTAAATCACCTCAATATCCTCAGCAGGATATTTTCTTTAGAGATTAGATTAGGTAAAGATACAGTGGCCCAGTGGTGAGTTATTGAGGGGGAAATGCTTGGTGAAGGAACACGAACCATGACGTGGCTTGCAGCATAGTATTAGTGAAGGAAAGTAGGCTTGAACGGCAGGAATTTAGGTAAAAAAATACCAAACCTAAAAGTACAAATGTCAATACTCTAAGATAGGACATTTTTTATCCGCCAGCTAATGAAAAGACCTGGAGAAAGAAGGGTTTGTCTATTTTGATTAGCATATTATTAAAAAAGCAATTATCTAAAGTAGTTTTTATGCA
>Ga0070727_10003427_pt1 | contig 14401 bp, 20 predicted proteins | sample tdAd472_FD_66722 | JGI IMG/M metagenome (GOLD analysis project Ga0070727, IMG submission 66722) | Marine sediment microbial communities from the Atlantic coast under amendment with organic carbon and nitrate - tdAd47.2 | ecosystem: Environmental > Aquatic > Marine > Coastal > Sediment | place...
CTGACCCGCATATTGCAATGGCCGCCGAAAGGAATGTTGTGGCTCATTTACAGAAACTTCTTTCTGAATCGCGAGTGGCTCAGGAAGAAGGGATCTGGAGGGTAAATTAACATAAACTTCATTATGCGGCTTTATACTTAGTGTTGCGATATTATATTATCGTATGTATGCTGGGCTCCTCTCATAGAGGTTTCACAGTATGCACTATCTGATCAAGAAGTTCCTCCCCTCGATCGCTGTCGCTTTGACTGTGACAAGCTTTTCGCTGCCGTCACCCGCCCGCGCGCAGACCTACCCGATCGATTGCGCGATCCTCTTGTGTCTGTCTGGCGGCTGGCCCGCTTCCGTCCCTTGCGCCCGAGCCCGCGCCGAGTTCATCCGGCGGATTACGCCTTGGCCAGTGGAACCGCCGCTGCAAATCTGGCGCTGTCCCATGGGCGCCTCCTATGAGAGCGACCAGCTATCAAACAACGCTGACCGCATCTTTGAAGCCTTGTACCGGCCCAACAACCGCAGACCACTCCAATCCTTGCCAGTCGACGATCTCATTCCCAGCGACCGGCTCCGCCGGCTCATTCAGGACCGCGCCGACATCGATATCAGTGGGCCAGAGTTCAATTTCGTACGATCCATCCGTGTCTTTGATGTTCGTTACGCGCGGCAATACGAAGCAGGAAGCGAAGGAGACTGCGAACGCAACGCCACTGTAGTCCTCGGCACTTATGGAACCCAAGGCGATTTCTCCTGGCACCGATCTTCCATAACTGCCCTGCCCGAAGCCCATCTGGGACTTGAACGTTGGGGCCAGAATTGCCCGGGTATCTATCACCGATCTGTCTTCGTCGATTGGCGTGACTATGAGGGCAACTACGGCTTCGAACAGGTGAATTACTAGCGCTGACAATAACAGCGGTGCTATCAAACTGCGGAAACTTGAGCGTGCTCAGTTACTCAGATACCAGCCGTTCGCTGCTGTCGGCGGCAAGGGCCGGAGAGCGGGACAAACCGGACTTATGCAGGCGCGGCTGTTGCTGACGCAGCATTAGTTCGCACGCGCGGCGCGTTCATCGCTGTGTCGCAGCTGATGTCGCCATACCGGTCGATCAGAGGCCCCGATTGTGCCTGAGCCAAGACCGAACTTTCGCCGTACGCTTCGCCAATATGAAAGATGGTGGGACAGAGATACCGTTCGCGAAACTCAAGCTAACGGCTGCTTTACTCGTGTAGGCTGCCGCCAAAGCCATCCTTCATCAAAGCGTCCAACATAGGACAAGCCGCAGAGCCATCGTCGCAGTTCTTGGAAAGGCTCAAGAGCGCGTCTTGGAGGCGCACTAAGTTCTCAATCTTGGCGGTGATCTCACCCAGATGGTTCTCAGCCATTGCTTTCACCTCGCCACAGGATCGGTCACTCTGCTCGGTCAGAGATAGAAAGGTCTGAATAATCGAGATCGGGAAGCCCAAATCGCGACACCGGCGCACGAACCTGAGTTTGGCGATTTCATCTGACGAGTACAGCCGACGCCCTCCTGCAGAGCGCCCCGGCTTCGGAACAACACCCTCTCGTTCATAGTACCGGATCGTTTCGATGTTCACGCCGCTTTGTTCTGACGCTCTGCCGATGGTGAACATTTCGCTTGCTCCTGTAGTGGCTACAGGAAGTAGAAAGGCAAAATGGACATGAATGCAAATCAACAACTGGTGGCAGACACCGGCATCGCTGCCCGCCTAGTGATGCCCTTCGCAGCGCTTTTGGCGCTGCTGTCGGCGTCATGTTGTGTTTTGCCCATTGGCCTTTCGATACTGGGACTTGGCGGTGCATGGCTCACCATGCTTGGTCCGTTCATCGCTTACCGAGGGTTCATTCTTGCAGGTGTCGCGATTGCCCTTGTTTGGGCATGGTATCGGGTGCTGCGTCGCAGGCCATGTGCAACGCGCAGGCGGTCCGCAATCATATGGACATCACTTGCATCCATCGCGTTCTTGATAGCGCTGTCTTCGCCGCTTTGGGAGGCGTCAGCGCAGCGTTTTATGTGGGATTTGTGGAGATCGACACGATGAAGAACAAACTATTGGCGCTTGGGGTGGGAGGCACGATCTTGGCGATCCTCTGTTGCTTTACGCCGCTCTTGCCCGTCGTGCTAACAGCGCTTGGGCTGACAGGCTTACTTGGTGTTGTCTACAACGATGCTGTTTTACTGCCGATTTTGGCAGGTTTCCTTATTCTGACGGGGTACGCGATATGGCGACAGAAGACGCAAAAGTAGTGCTGCAATCTACTCTCACGTGTCCATCGTGCGGGCACGTTGAAACCGAAAAGATGCCGACCGATGCCTGCCAGTGGTTCTATGAATGCAAGTCATGTCAGACTCTCTTGAAGCCACTTGAGGGGGATTGCTGCGTCTATTGTTCCTACGCAACGGTTCCGTGTCCACCAATCCAAGAAGGAAAGTCCTGCTGCTAAGATCGTTTTTTTTGCCAATTCAATGTTGGCGGTTACAAAGCTTATGATCAGCGAGTGACGCCAGAACATAACAATCCTCGGCTACGCCATCACCTTCACATCCCTTGGACATTCGAACGAGTTCTTTCTCCAAAGCGCGCAACCGTTTGATTTTGGCGCGTACATCCGTGAGCTGCGATGTCGCAATCTCCGTAGCAGCTTGGCAAGAACGATCCGGGTGTTCCTGGAGCTCGATGAGGGACAGAATAGCTTCAATCGAAAAGCCCAGATCGCGGGCGTGTCGAATGAAGCTCAACCGTTCTAGCCCGGCTTTGTCGTAGCGTCTTTGGTTGCCGCCCGTGCGCTCTGCTTCTGCCAGGAGTCCCATTTCCTCGTAGTAGCGAATGGTTGGAACCTTGACCTTTGTACGCTTTGAAAGCTCGCCGATAGAAAACATGAAGAAACCTCTTGAACCTCTAGTCACTAGAGACATTACACTATCATCAATCTAGGATGAAAGAGGATCCCCCATGGCAGGTTGCTGCGGACATGACGCCAAGTTTGACGGCGTATCAGACGACTACAAACGCAGGCTGTGGATCGTCATTGCATTGAACGCGACGATGTTCGCGGTTGAAATGACTGCGGGCCACTTGGCAAAGTCACAGGCCTTGCAAGCCGATGCTCTCGACTTTGCGGGTGATGCAATGACCTACGGCATCTCTCTGGCAGTCATAGGCGCCTCACTTCGCGCCCGTACCAATGCCGCGCTGTTCAAGGGTTTCAGCCTCTTGTTGATGGGGCTTTGGGTATTCGGATCGACCGTCTACCGTGTCTTTTATGTCGGGGTTCCCACGGCTGAGATCATGGGCGCTGTTGGCTTTCTGGCTTTGCTCACGAACCTTGCCAGTGTGTTCTTACTGGTGCGCTACAAGGACGGGGACGCCAACGTGCGTTCAGTCTGGCTATGCTCGCGCAATGACGCCATCGGCAACGTCGCTGTTATGTTCGCGGCCTTGGGTGTCTGGGGCACTGCAACGGGTTGGCCTGACCTGACCGTTGCAACGATCATGGCGGGGCTGTTTTTATCATCGGCTTTCCAAATTGTGCGCCAAGCACTCGCAGAGCGACGGGAAATAATCGACCACAAACACGCGGAGGCATGAAGCAGAGTTTTCTCATTTGTTTGGGTCTTGGGGTTGCTGCTATAACTTTAGCTGCGATCCTCTGGTCGATTGCCTTTCCTGATCGGCGAATATGGCCGCCGAAACGCTACACGACACTCACGCCTTTCCTTGTCTGGGTGCCGACATTCACATTGTTCGGGGTTCTCATCCTGCTTGGTGTCTGGGGTTGGGCTGATCTGGCCATCCCAACTTGGGTGCGGTTTGGCGTAGGCCTGCCTCTCATCCTGATCGGCAACATCGTCGTGTGGATGGAAGTCTCACATTTTGGAGTGCCGCAGACGGGTGGAGCCAAAGGCACCCTGCGCACCGAGGGCATGTATCGCTATTCTCGGAACCCGCAGTATATGGCTGACATTGGCATCGTCGGTGGTTGGATGATTTTGTCGGCGGCACCTTCGGCGACGGTGGTCGGATTGGCTGGAATTGCTATGCTTATTGCAGCGCCGTTTTCCGAGGAGCCATGGCTCAAAGATCAGTACGGAAGCGCGTTTGAACAGTACGCGTCACGTGTGGGGAGGTTCTTCTGAGGTACGCAACGAGCCAAAGTCGGATTGCGACTGACACCAAAAATGTTACAACGCTAAAAAGCTAGGCAGGCATTCCATCAGCTTTCGGGAGACTGGGGTCCATTTGATCCCAAGGCTGTGCGCTCTTCACGTAAATGTCACGGCTTGGCTGGTACCAACTCGGATCATCCAAACTACCCGCGAACACGATCATTGCTCCTTCGCTTGCCTTGTTGATCAGAAACAGCGGTGATCCACATTCAGAGCAGAAACCGCGAAGCATTGCATGGCCGCGATCAGCTTGGCGCTCGAACCACTTTGGTTCACCTTTCTCAAGCCTAAAATCAGTCTGTTTCACTAGCACAGCTGGAAAATAGGCACTTCCAGTGGCCTGCTGGCAATCGCGGCAATGGCAGTTACCCATGTAGCGGGCAACACCTTCGGATTTGTATCGGACTGCTCCACACGCGCACCCACCGGAAAACTGCTCAGGCAACATAGTCTTTCCTCTCCAGTTCATTTTAGGAAGGAGAACCAACTTCGCAACAACTTATAGTCTGAACCTATCTGGTTGCTGCAAGGCCCAGAAAGTCCGATATCTCAAGAAGGGTATTTGTGTCAGGGTTCATGCCTGATCGTCCCGTCGACGCTTCGCAAGTTCGCGATAAAGAGCGGGTGGCGTCACCCCAATCCAATCGGCGACGTGCACCCACCCACCTTCTTTTGGAGGTCCATTAAGTTCGAGATAGGCATCCAGCCGATCTGTTACCTTTCGCAACCGCATGATCTCAATGCGCGTCCGCAGTGCCTGAAGTTCTCTGGTCGTTCGCTCCAATGCTCTTACCGAAAGATTTCCCCCCCAAGAACCGTTCTCAAAGTCCTTCAGAAGCTGCGCCTTAGGTATGGCCGAAACCTTTGTGGTCCGATCCGTGACCGCATCGCAGTGGTACTGATCTGCAAACAAGGACGCTTCGGCGACCAGATCGCCCGCATTGGCGATGTGCAATGTGAGAAGCCCGCCATCTTTCAGAGCTCGCCGAAGAAGAACTTGGCCCCCCCTTACAAGGAATGCCATTTCAACTTTATCGTTACGCCGAAACAGAGACTCACCTGCTTCAAGTGTTCGAACAGATGCGCCTTCGAATGATGTGAGCCAATGATCTGACATGATTTCTATCATGTTTCATGTTGCTCATCATATGCAATGTCTTTGCGCAAATCCCGGATCATACAAGGATATCAAACATGACAACTAAGCGCTTCGCATTTCTCATGCTGATCTTGCCCACAGTTGCCTTTGCTCAAAACCACTCTGGAAACCACGGCTCAGCTCCATCGCTCTATGCAGGACAAGAAACGCGCCTTATCAAATCTCTTTCCGAGGACGACGTAGAGGAGATCGCACGTGGCGGCGGATGGGGTCTTGCACGCGCCGCCGAGCTAAATGGCGTTCCCGGGCCAACGCATCTCCTTGAGCTAGCTGATCAAATCGGACTGACCGAACAGCAACGCGACGACATCGAAGTGATCCGGGCGCAGATGCGGGCAGACGCCATAACTGCTGGGGAGCGGTTCGTCGCGGCGGAACAATCGCTGGACGAAGCTTTTCAACTTGGTGCGCCGGATGCGGGGACACTTGAGCGGCTGGTGGCGGAAGCAGGTGAGGCGCGGGCAGATTTGCGCCTTGTTCACCTCAACGCGCACCTGCTGACTTTGCCATTGCTGACTGACACTCAGGTGACCCAGTATTCGGTGCTGCGCGGCTACTCAGATGATCCATGTGACGCCGTTCCTGACGGGCACGATCCGAAGATGTGGCGCAATCATAATGGGTGCAACTAGGTTGGCTATCGGCGACACACCCTCGTGACTTGTCAAAACCATATACCCCCAGTAGGTATTTGGTATGTTTCGCTTAATGCTGCCGATCCTTCTTGTTTTTGCATTTGCCGGTGCGTCCACCGCGTCAGTAATGCATGGATTGAACCATGGACCCGATCACGCTGACCACCACGCTGAAATGACGGAGCATGATGTGTTCGCTGATGCCGAGAAGGCCCTCGCGGACTGCTGCGACACCACGAAAGGCATGGGATCAACGCCATGTTTTGGTGATCTCGTAGCCACATCTGCGATTTCGCCGGTAAATCTCGCAAGCAGAATTGCCATTGGGGTGCTGTATGCTGACTTCGAGTTTTCGAACCTGATACTGGCTGTCCCAACCGGTCCTCCGAAAGTTTGAACGGCAACGGGCGCTCGCCTGCAATCCATTCAACTTTCAAATTAAAGGACCAACAAACATGATCTCACGTCGCCACTTCACCACCCTTTCCGCAACGGCTTTGGCTGTCGCTGCTCTGCCAGCCCGCGCAAGCACGCCTATGCGCGTTCTCGCCTCACCCGGTTGCGGATGTTGTCACGCTTGGGCCGACTTGGCCCGTGCGCGTGGCTACGCTGTCACTGTCGGAGAACTGACCGAGCCGGAGCCGCAGAAGTCAGAGCGCGGCATTCCGCTTGAACTGGCCTCCTGTCACACCATTGAAGCCGATGAGTATGTCTTTGAAGGGCATGTTCCGTTCGAAGCATTGGAAACTGTTCTGCAGGATCGCCCAGACATCACCGGACTTGCTGTTCCGGGCATGCCGATGGGTTCCCCCGGCATGGGGGATGATCCTTCTGCCCGTTACGACGTCATCGCATTTGGTGGAGAGGCGGGCACCGGAATGGTGTACTATCGAGCTGGTACAGCACAGCCCTTCGACACGTGATGGCAAGTCGCAAGGCAGTTCTTATGACCGGCGGGCTCGCGCTCGCCGGTTTCGCCGCCGCCTTTGTCATGGCCCAACCGTCCGATGCGGTCGGTCTGTTGTCACCAGATGACACCGAAGTGGTCGCCCTTGGTCAGGGCATCTACGTGGCTCAATGTGCTGCGTGCCACGGGGCGCGCCTCGAAGGGCAACCGAACTGGCGGATGCGGGGCGAAGATGGTTTGCTACCAGCACCGCCGCATGACGCGACCGGGCACACGTGGCACCACGACGATGAAACGCTCTTCACCCTGACCAAATATGGGCTTGCCGGACTGATGGAGAATGCACCCCCATCCGGTATGCCTGTTTATGAAGATGTGCTCAGCGATGAAGAAATCATTGCCGTGCTATCCTTCATCAAATCAACCTGGCCCAGTGATATTCGAGAGCATCACGACGCACTCAATGCCCAGTCCGAATAGAGGAAAACTCAGATGATTAGACAAACCCTTCTCGGTTTGGCCGTCGCAATTGCTCCAATGGTTGCTGCAGCGCATTCCAAGTCCGAAACAACGACACCTGCTGACGGTGCGACTGTCACAGAAGTGCCGGAGCTTTCAATGCGGTTCGATGATCCAATGCGTATAATTTCAGTCACGCTGAGCGCAACCGATGATGACATCGAAATCGAACGCGAGACCGGTATGGACCCAGCAACGGAATTCCGAGCAGTGCCCTTGGAAGAACTTGCGCCTGGAAGCTACCGCTTTGACTGGCGTGGAATGGCTTCAGACGGCCATCCTATGCATGGTAGCTTCTCTTTTACCGTCGCGGAGTGACTGGACTGGCCCCCATCGACGGTCTTGCCGCTTTGGCCATTGTGGCCAAGGCGGTTGGCTATGGCGCGGCTCTGCTCGCGATTGGGGGCGTTCTGTTTTCCTTCGTCTTTGCGAAGCGCGCTGAGGCGTCTGTCTTACGCCTTGCTCGGCAGCTCGCGGTCGGTGCGGCACTGGTTGGCCTCGCGGTCTTGGCTGGACGTTTCGGCATTCGGGCGGCACGCATATCCGGGATGGGTTTTGAGGGCGCAACGGACCCGATGATGCTCGGGTTTGTTTGGGAAAGCCCACTTGGCACGGCTGCGATTTGGCGTGGAGTTGGCGAACTTGCGATACTGGCGGTTTTGGTCCCCCGTATAGGGCAGTGGATTGCTTTGGTGGGCAGCCTTGCCGTAGCCATATCTTTCGCTCAGGTGGGCCACGCCCTGGGTGATCCCAGGTTGGCTCTTGCTGTCTTGATTGTTCTTCACCTACTGACCGCAGCGTTTTGGGTTGGTGCGCTTGTGCCTTTGCGCTGCGCGGCGCTTACTCCCTCTGGCGTTGATGTGTTGCACCACTTTGGCAATGTCGCGGCTTTCGGAGTGGCTGTCCTGATCCTTGCAGGCACAGCGCTCGCTTGGCTCCTTTCAGGCTCCTTCGCTGCCTTATTTGGAACAGCCTATGGCTTAGGGCTTTTGCTCAAAGTCGCGATTGTTGCGGTACTTCTGGGCTTTGCGGCCTTCAATAAGATTAGGCTCGTTCCTGCGTTGCGCGCCGAGAAACCTGGCGCGACACATGCGCTTCGACGGTCAATTTCAATAGAAATGCTAGCTGTGGTCCTGATCCTGTTGGCCACCGCAACTATCACGAGTGTAACCACACCACCCGTCAACCTCTAAAGACTTAACCGCGCGCCTTGTCGAGCAACTCAAGCAATTCAGTGAACTTGGCCTGCTGATCCTCTCGGTCGCCCGAGGCAAACGCATCTTCTATGCAGTGTGACGCATGATCGTCGATCACGAGCTTCTCAACGCCCTTGAGCGCTGCGCGCACCGCTGCGATTTGCGTCAGCACATCAACGCAATAGCGGTCTTCTTCCACCATCCGGGCGATCCCTCGGACCTGCCCCTCAAGGCGTTTCAGACGTTTCAAAGTAGCTTCGCGGTTTTCGTGCATGGCCTTCTTTTCGCATGGTGGCGGAGAAAAAGTCGAGAGAATACGGGATCAAATCTCTCGGTCTTGATTAAATACCCTAGGGGGGTATATAACGCGAAGCAGTACAAACGCAAGCACCGCCCCCGCATACGAAGCACGGAACCGGAGAAGCCAATGCCTAAAGACACACGCGATGTTGCTGAAATTGATACAAATCCGAACGAAGAAGCGGTCGGCAAAACTGCTGTGCTTTACCGAATGGCCTTGCCAGATCATCTGTGCCCATCCGGGCAAAAGGCGCGCTGGCTCCTTGAGCGTCGGGGATACGACGTCGATGACCGTCTGTTCCAAACCCGCGCCGAAGTGGATGCCTTCAAGGCCGAGCATAACGTCAAAACGACACCCCAGGCCTGGATTGAGGGCGAGCGTGTCGGTGGCTACACGGATCTACGCCAAAAGCTGACAGGATGGGATCCCACAGCAAAAACCTATCGACCCGTCTTGTATCTGTTCGCTGTTGCAGCGCTTACCGCAGTGGCACTTTCCATTGGGTTTCTCGGCGCAATCACATGGCAGACACTTGGCTGGTTCATCTCGGTGTCGATGATCCTTCTCGGCATGCAGAAACTGCGCGACATCGAAGGTTTCACCACGATGTTCCTCAACTACGATTTACTCGCGCGGAAATGGGTGCCTTACGCCTATATCTATCCGTTCGTAGAAACCGGCGCGGGTATCCTCATGACTGGCATGATCCTGACCTGGGTGTCCGCTCCCGCAGCGCTCCTGGTTGCGAGCATCGGAGCCATCAGCGTCTTCAAAGCCGTCTACATCGACAAACGCGAGCTGAAATGCGCGTGCGTTGGAGGAAACTCCAACGTCCCGCTAGGGTTTGTCAGCCTCACAGAAAACCTCATGATGGTGGGAATGGCCGTCGTGATGCTTTGGTTGATGATTTGAAACTAGCGATCAGCAATCAAAGCGGGCCTTAGGATGCAGATCTGGAACGGCATCAATATCCCGCGACCTGCAATTTCGGCTCCTAAACCATGCTGCGGCATCCTCGAATGGCGGTTTCTCCCGCCGCGCGACAGCATGAGGTTTTTCGCTCATGCCGCATTTTCCTTGCTGCGAGCGCACGCAGCACAAAATCATAATGGCCGAGTCGGGCTCTAACCGGTCATCTGACGCTTTCGGTCAGGCAATTTTGACTGTTTGAGACACCAGACGGCAGCTGAGCGGGACGTTGCAGTCCTTCGCTGCGGTTGCGCCAATGGCTGCTATCGGCATTTAGAAGTGTCCAAATTGCTAACAGCTTTGTTTTTTGGAGAGTTTCGAGAGCATTTCAGTGCAGCGTTCCAACTGGGTAACCGTAACAAACTCGTCAGCCTTATGCGCTTGCTCGATTGAGCCTGGTCCGCAAATGACCACGTCCATTCCTATCCCTTGGAAAATGCCAGCTTCGGTCCCGAAGGGCACCAGATGCGCATGTTGGTATCCAGTCAGTTCCGACACGATCTGCTTTGCCTCATTTTCCAACGTGGGGACCAAGCCATCAACTTCGCCAACAACCTGCGTTTCAATTGAGGCATCGGGGTGAACGGCCAGCATTTTGGGCAGCAGCACCTCATGGCAATAGGCGTGTAGGCGCGATTTGACGAAATCTGCGTCCGATTTCTGTACGGGTCGCATTTCCCAGTCAACTTGCGCTTTGGGCGCGATCACGTTGTGCACGGAGCCACCTTGCACTGCGCCGACATTCACGGTGGTCCAAGGCGGTTCAAACGCACTTTCAGGCGGGGCCATGTCGCGCAACTGTTCCTTCAGGTCCAGCAAGTACGAAACGTAGCGCGCAGCGTATTCAACGGCGTTCACCCCCAGCTCGGGGGCAGAGCCATGACCTTCCAACCCTTGGAACCGAGTGGTGTACTCAAAACACCCTTTGTGGCCCTCAATGATCCGCATATCGGTTGGTTCACCGATGATTGCAACGCTTGGACGGATACCAATCTCTTGCAGCGATTGCGCGAGGTGCGTGGCACCGATGCAGCCGACCTCTTCATCATAGGTGAACGCAAAATGCAGCGGCCTGTCTTGCGCAGCTTTTGCCAACGTCGGGGCCATTGCAATCGTCGCCGCAATGAACCCTTTCATGTCGCAGCTGCCGCGCCCGTAAAGGCGGCCATCCCGTTCAACCATCTTAAACGGATCACTTGTCCAGTTCTGGTCGGTCACGGGCACAACATCGCTGTGACCTGAAAGGACGATCCCCCCGTCTTTTTGCGGCCCAAGCGTGGCAAACAGGTTTGCCTTCTTGCCGCTTGGGTCGGTGAACAGGTGCACATCCGCGCCGCAGTCTTCCAACCGCGATGCGAGATAGGCAATCATGTCCAGATTGCTGTCCGCCGACACAGTCGGGAAGGCGATCAGATCCGCAAGGATATCCTTGGTGGTTTGCAGCACCGCCCTCAGGCCTTCACGAACAATTTGCGCTCGATCGTGCACAGCGGCTCTGCAGGGCCATCCTGAGTGATCAGGATCGTCTCGGTCGTCTCAAGCCCCCACGTGTCCATCCAAAGGGCAGGCATGAAATGAAACACCATGCCCGCCTGAAGAACGGTCGTGTCTTCCGTGCGGATCGAGGCCGACCGCTCGCCCCAGTCGGGCGGATAGCTAAGCCCGATGGGGTAGCCCATGCGCCCTTGGCGTTCGATACCATGCTTGGCCATCACGGCCATAAAGGCATTCGCAATATCGCAGGTGCGGTTGCCCGCGCGTGCGGCGTCCAGCCCTGCCGCAATCCCCTCAAGCTGGGCCGCCTCGGTCCGCTTCATCTCATCAGGCGGCGTGCCAAGATAGATCGTCCGGCACAAAGGCGCGTGATAGCGGCGGTAGCATCCTGACAGCTCAAAGAACGTCGCCTCGCCCGTTTGCATTTTATCGCCGTTCCACGTCAGATGCGCCGCCGTGGCATCAAGGCCCGAAGGCGTCAGCGGCACAATGGCGGGATAATCCCCCCAATCGTCACCGACCCCTGTGATGCCCGCATGCATGATATCCGCGACCAGATCATTTTTGCGCATGCCGGGCTCAGCCCGCTCAAGGGCGGTCTGCATGACCTTGTCTGAAATACCCGCCGCCTTGCGGATGAAGCCAATCTCGTCATCGGATTTAACCAAACGCTGCCAATTCACCAGACCTGTCGCATCGGACAGCTGCGCGTCTGGCAGGTTGGTCATCAAAACCGCGTGCGCCTTGGCGGAGTAATAGTAATTCTCCATCTCGACGCCGATGCGGGCGGATCCCAGCCCGCGCGCCTTGAGGACTTGGGCAAGGTCCTGCATCGGGTGGATTTCGGTCGATTGAACAAAATGGTCGCTATAGCCGAGGATGTTGTCATGCCCCATCCAGCACGTCCGCCTGCCGCCCATCATATCCATATGACGGCCCCACCAAATCGGCTCGCCCTCTGGCATGACAATGACACCTTGATGGACATAAAATGACCAACCGTCATAACCCGTCAACCACGCCTGATTGGAGGGATCGGTGACAAAGATCGCATCAAGCCCCGCCTGCTGCATGGCTGTGCGGGCCAGGGTCAGGCGGCGGTCATATTCCGCAGCACTGAATGGTGCATTGCCGCTCATCCCAGCACCGCCTTCACAGCGCGCGCTGTCGCCGTGATGATGCGGTCCGCCTCTTGCGCTGTCAAACAGAACGGCGGCGCAAAGCCGAGGATATCGCCCTGAGGCATGGCGCGTGCGATGATCTGGTCTTGCTCCAGCAATTTGGCCGCAATCTGCGGGCCGATCTTGTCGGCGGCGTCGTAGAAAACACGGTCTGCTTTGTCGTTGACGAATTCCACCGCGCAGATCATGCCTTCGCCGCGGACATCGCCCACATGAGGATGATCCGCGAGCGCCGCGCGCATCTTGGTGTTCAAATCCGCGCCGACGATGCCCGCGTTCGCGATCAGCCCAAGCGTGTCGATCAAATTCAGATTGGCCACCCCTGCGGCCGCGCCAATGGGATGCGCGGAATAGGTCCAACCATGCCCGATGGGGCCATTCTCATCGGTGCCTTGTTCCAGCACACGCCACATTTTGTCCGACACAATGGACCCAGACAGGGGCGCATAGGCAGAGGTCAGACCCTTCGCGATGGTGATCAAATCAGGCTTCATGCCGTAGTGATCGGACCCGAACATGCTGCCCAAACGGCCAAAACCGGTGACGACTTCATCCGCGACCAGCAAGATATCGTACTTGTCCAAAACGGCTTGAATGGCAGGCCAATAGCCTGCGGGCGGCGGGACGATACCACCCGTTCCGAGCAAGGGCTCCCCGATGAAGGCCGCGATTGTATCCGCCCCTTCGCGCGCGATCATCTCCTCTAGCTCGGCCACACAATGCGCCACAAACTGCGCCTCTGACTGGCCCAGATCGGCACGGCGGAAGTAGTCAGGGGCCACCGTGTGCAACACCTGTGCCAGCGGCAGATCGAATTTCTTGTGGAATAGCTCAAGACCGGTAAGAGAGCCGGTCATCAACCCGGACCCGTGATACCCGCGCCAACGCGAGATGATCTTCTTTTTTTCAGGTCGGCCAAGGATGTTGTTGTAGTACCAAATCAGCTTGATGTTGGTTTCGTTCGCATCCGATCCTGACATCCCGAAATACACTTTCGACATGTGATCAGGCGCACGGTCCATCACCATCTTTGCGAGGGTGATCGAAGCCTCTGTCCCGTGGCCCACGTAGGAGTGGTAGTAGGCCAGCTCATGGGCTTGTTCCGCAATAGCATCGGCAATTTCCGTGCGACCATAGCCGACGTTCACACAATAGAGACCCGCGAATGCATCCAGCATCTTGTTGCCGTCACGGTCCTCGATATGGCAGCCCGAGCCGCCTGTGATCACCCGCTGCGCGACGTTGCCGCGTGCGAATTCTGCCAGATGGGTTGAGGGATGAAAAAAGTTTTCGCGGTCCCATTGTTCAAGATTGTCGTTATGCAGCATTATGCGCCTCCTCGTTCAGACCCATCGGGTCTGGATTACGTGACAGGAGCCGTTGCGCGTGTAGAGGGCGTTAATGGACCTCTGGCAGGGCGGGAAAGCTCCGCTCTCAAAAGCAGCAGCGCACAATGCCTTTATTGCTTTGGTACGCTTTATCTAATGGGAAAAGGACTGTTTTGCCAGACCGATTGCGGGGCTTATCAAGGCCAAAGAGGTCATTGGTGAACAATGCAGCATCAGTCGATTTGGGCTCCTTCGAGACCTTCGCTGCCATCTGCTCCAATGACCGGTACGCTCGCAGACCCTTTCCATCAATATGAACTGGCGGCTGCCTGAGAAGCCTATCCACTGTCACTTTTTCGAATCCACATGAGCGCGTCGAAGTCGATTTCTTGCTTCTGTTCTTCACTTATATCCGGCCGGGTTTCCGATACTGGCTGGGGCCCTTGGACGTCCCACATCACCGCATGTGAGCCTGTACTCCAGCGATAAACCCAACCAACAACACTGCACCCATCGGTCCCGATCAGA
>Ga0070727_10003429_pt1 | contig 14397 bp, 11 predicted proteins | sample tdAd472_FD_66722 | JGI IMG/M metagenome (GOLD analysis project Ga0070727, IMG submission 66722) | Marine sediment microbial communities from the Atlantic coast under amendment with organic carbon and nitrate - tdAd47.2 | ecosystem: Environmental > Aquatic > Marine > Coastal > Sediment | place...
CTATTTTGGTGATCTCAATGATCCATTCTTCCAGCGTTCGCCAAAGTAGTTTTTTTCAAAACTTCCTGACTTTATTAAAGATTGTACTGATTCTATTCTTGATCTTTTTTGGGATTACCTTGCATACACCCAGCAATGCCATTGACTGGTCTGACAACTGGAAAAATGAGTTTTTTAGCCCGGCCTATGCCGTATCTCTCATCTATGTGATCTATGCCTTTTCGGGTTGGAATGCGGCGGCTTATATTGTCGAAGAAATTGATCAGCCCAAAAAGAACCTCCCCAAAGCACTGATCTGGGGCACCCTGTTGGTAGGCATTCTATTCGTGCTTTTACAGTTAGCTTTTTTAAACCAAGCGACCATTGGTCAGCTCCGGAATAAAGTGGATGTAGGCTTTGTAGTCGCTCAGATTATGTTTGGCAAAACGGGAGGGAGTACGATTAGCTTACTCATAGTGCTATTGTTGGTTGCCAGTATCAGCGCGATGGTGTGGGTAGGACCGAGGGTTACCCAGGCTATGGCCAGAGAATATCGCAATTGGCGATTTTTTGCCCAAGAAAATAACAATGGCATCCCCGTGAGGGCCATTGTATTGCAAGCTGTCATTAGCCTGTTCATGGTGGTTACCAGCTCATTCGAACAATTACTAGTCTATAGTGGCTTCATTTTACAACTGTTTACTTCTCTAAGTGTGGCAGGAGTGCTTTTGCTTAGATGGCGTCAACAAGGAGAACAAGGGGCATATCTCAGTCCTGCTTTCCCCTGGATACAAATCATCTTTCTTTTATTCAGTGCGTGGATATTGATCTTCCTGCTCATCGATAAACCGATGGAGAGTTTACTGGGCTTGGTGAATGTATTCGTCGGCAGCATTTCCTATCGATGGAGTGCCAATTATGCAGTTAAGAAAACGGACCCGGAATGAAATCACTCGCGAGCCCGCATTGGGTAGGATAAGTCTATAACTTGATTAGCCTATAGGCTTCAGCACGCCAATAGCCTAATCCTTCTTTTACACAAAGGATCAAAACTGGGTTTTGCACTAGTAGGTTTGGAATTCGTTTTGTCGCTATAGTATATGGGCCGTAGAAGTATAAGAGCATGTTTGGGTAAGCCCATCTGGGCTAAAAATATCCTTTTGATCTCCAAAAGCCTTGCCCAAATATGCTCTTACAGTTAGGTGCTAGTAGCGCTAGTTGTGTATTATTCACTTTGGTAAGAACCTGCCATTTGCCACTACAAAATCAGATAAGGACGGGTGATAGATTTTGCGGGTGTATACAAATATAACATAAATTTAGGAAGGTTGACCGAGACGGCTAGGCAAGATAGAAAAAGAAAGCAGCCCCCTTTAAAAAACTCTCACTGGTAAAATCTTTTGACCAGCCTGTGAAATAATCGCTGCTCACTATTTCACAGCAGAAAAATGGGGGCTGCTTATTCTTTAGGGCGGGAGTACAAACTCCCGTCTCTCCTCTCTATACAGCATTTTAGTCGGGTGACCTACTGTGCCACATTGAATTAACAGTTACAAATTAAGTCATAAATCAGTCGTTGGAAAGGGCAATGCTGCCAATGGCAGTATTTTTGCAGTGAATTTCACAAAGGACGCAGCTAATGATTGACAGACTCCCCCAAAGAAGTGTATTTTTGTACTGCTCGGACAATTTTACTAGGCAAAGTACTAGCCGTATCATAAGTGGGGAACTATGCCTGATCAATATGACATCATCTTATCCGACAATTAATGTCTATGTCCAAAAGGATTAAACTTAATAGTTCTAATACCTGGCTCACATTTTCGATTGTGGCTTTATACTCCGTGATTCAAGCTTTTACTTTGCTGCGGATTTATTCGCAATATCAGTTGGATGAAATGGAAATCAACTGGCCAGAGATCTTGCAAGATCGGGTCATTTCCTGGCTAATTGGTCTGGCTTTCATTATCATTATCGTCCAAACCACTCGACGCTTTTTGCTAGAAAACAAAGCCTGGTCAAAAATTGTATTGATCCATTTTATCTTCGCGCTAATTACTTCGGTCATTTGGTACTCCTGTATACTCGTGCTATCCTACTTGTTGGGCTCCGAAGATCCATTTCTGTATACCGGTAAGAATATGCTGTTTTCTTACCTGATGAATACCGACAAACTGTTTTTACTCTATCTAGTCACCGTAAGCTTCACCTATTCTTACTATTACTTCCAACGAGATAGTGTTCATAAAATACAACGTTCTGAAATCCAGAGTCAATTACTTGAAACCAAACTGAAGGTATTGCAATCTCAATTGCACCCTCATTTCCTATTCAACACCCTCAATAGTATTGCGTCTTTGATGGATATTGATGTCCAACGGGCGAAGGAAATGGTAGCAGATTTGGGTGACCTATTACGACAGGTCTTGGATAATAGTGATAAGCAAATGAACTTGGTGCCGCTAGCGGAGGAGCTAGAGGTTTTACAAAAGTACGTACGTATTGAAAAGACTCGCTTTTCGGAAGACCTAGAGGTAGAATGGCAAATTGATGCTGACCTAGGGCAGGTTAAAATCCCCAGTCTACTCCTACAGCCGCTTGTCGAGAATGCCATTCAACACGGTTTTTCTCGCGAACATCCACAGTTGAAGATTGGTATTGAATTGAGTCGTTCCAATGGTCATATGCAAATCAATATTACGGACAATGGCAAGGGCTTGCATCCTGAACTGGAAGACCAAGTTTTCCATAAGGGAATGGGGCTTAGTAATACCTTTGCTCGGCTAAAATCGCTATACGGCGATCAATTTGTGTTCTCTGTCGAAAACCTTAACCCAGGTGTTAGGAATTTTATCGAAATTCCGTGTGTCCCAGCAGTAGGCATTAACAATTAAAGCGCGTAAATCCGTATTCCTAGCCTTCTTCCAGAGATAAGATAGAATGTACCATTAATTGTTAGGAATCTGAATTCAGGGTATGATACGAATATTAATTATCGACGATGAGGCTTTGGCCAGGCAAAGAATCCGCCATCTTCTGGCGGGAGAAGATGCGGTAGATATAATCGGAGAATGTAAGAATGGAACGGACGCCATCCACCAGATTCAAACGCAGCAGCCCGATCTGATTTTCCTGGATATCCAAATGAAGGACATGACAGGCTTCGATGTATTGCAAGCCATACCCAAAGAAGAATTGCCATTGGTCATTTTCATCACCGCTTATGACAAGTATGCGATTAAAGCTTTTGAGGTTTTTGCCTTCGACTATTTGCTCAAACCGTTCAAGGATGAACGCTTTAAGGTCTCCCTTCATAATGCCATTAATGACCTCCAGCAAAAAAAGACAGAGCCTCAAGCGCAAGAACTTAGCGCCTTACTCGATTACCTAAAGCAGCCAGTACCTAGTAAGACGCTTCGCCCACAGATGCTCCCCCTTAAGCTATCTGGAAAGATTAGCTTTGTCGATGTGGATCATATTCAATATATCGTCGGTTCAGGTTATTACATTGAGATCTTCACGACCGATAAGAAATACCTGCTGCGCGAAACGCTCACTCAAATCCTTACCAAACTCAACCCCGACCAGTTTATCCGTATTCATCGTTCCTCCATCATCAACCTACAATACTTAGATGAGATTCTCTATGGCAATGGCGGCGAAATTGATGTAAGAATGAAAAATGGCGAGCATTTTCGCCTCAGCAAATCTTATCGAGATGATTTCTTTCAGCAGCTAGGAATTTGAACACAAGTCTCTAATCATACACCTCTACCACCAATTCAATTTCTACGGCTTGTCCTCTGGGCAGAGCGGCCATACCAACAGCTGCTCGAGCATGTTTGCCTTTTTCGCCGAAGACTTCCACCATTAGATCCGAAAAGCCATTGATTACTTTTGGTTGCTCAATGAAAGCGGGATCGGAGTTGACCATTCCTAAAACTTTGACGATTCGTTTCACTTTATTTAAATTCCCGAGCATCGCCTTTAAAACGGCAAGTTGGTTGATGGCCGTGAGGCGAGCACCTTCATAGCCTTTTTCTATGGAAACATCCTGTCCCAGCTTGCCTGTAATTTCTGTTCCATCGGCATAGCGTGGCCCCTTGCCCGCTAAGAAAATGAGATTCCCCGCTCGGACTCCATTGACGTAATTAGCCACAGGTTGGGGTGGACTGGGTAAGGTAATGTTCAATGCTTTCAACTTGGCTTCGGGATCGTAGCCAGCTTCTGGTTTCGCCGCTTCATCACAGGCACTTGTAGTAAATAAAATCGCTAGGAGGATCAAAAAAAGGGAGTGAGAGATATTCTTCATGATTTTCTTTTTTTTGGTAATGAAGTTGTTGGTTTGTAAGTCATTCCTACTTATCACGAGCTTGGAAGTCTGCGGCTTTCCAAAGTGGATTACTTTCATAGTAATTGCCGTTTGAGACCACTGCTGATACTGTTCTTAAGTTCTTAATATCTTTCAATGGGTTTTCGTTTAATATAGCAATATCGGCCTCCTTGCCCGTCTCCAATGTTCCCGTCTCAGCATCCAAACCCATCGCTTTAGCGGGAATGATAGTAGCTGTCCTGATGGCTTCAAGGGGCGTAAGACCTGCTAGTTTTTGATAAGTCTCTATTTCCAAATAAAGACTGTAAACAGGCACCACATTATCCGTTCCGGCTACAATAGGCACGCCTGCTCTATAAAAATCACCGATGATTTTCATAGTTCTAGTATAGTTTAATTTGCCTTTTTCGGCCCCTTTAGGGCTTAGGCCATTGCGAAACCTTTTACCCTCCCAGAGTTCGTAAGCCATTCTCCCCGCATCTGGCTCAACCGTCTCTACTGGCACTCCTCGCGGCAAACTGCGTACAACATTCAAGGCGATGGTGGGATCAAGTACCGTTTTATGTTGCAATAAAAAACGGGTTGCTGCTGTAATTTGATCGGGCGTAACCTCCGTTTCACCCAAGAAGTTCCTGCCCAATTCAGCTGATGTTTTATCGGGTAAAAGTAGGGTGAGGAATAGCCCACTATGGCTGAGCTGGTCCATTCCCATTTCTATCGCATCTTTAGCATTACCTACTGCTGTCGGCACATGCCCGGTAACCGTTATCCCTTTCTTGTGCGCCTCTTCTGCCAGTACTTTCAGAATCGGGGGCTCTATGGAGGTATAGATTTTGATTTGCTTATACCCCTTGGCGTAATACATCTCCACCACTTCGCGAGCCTCTTCAGGTGTAGTGGCACGAATAACCCCGTTCCCTTTGATGCCAGCCCCGTCAGTCATACCAGCCAATAGTATATCCGGACCAAGCATTCCCTCTTTCTCAATCGCGTCTCTAAAGGCTGTGGCAAATTCGATTTCATTTCCATTGTCTCGAATAGTTGTAATGCCGCCTGCTAAGTAGGCTGGCGCCCACTGCACTTGGTTGGAATGGGCATGCATATCCCACAACCCGGGCATTAAGGTTTTGCCTGTTACATCAATGATTTTTGCATTTTCAGGGATTTCAACTGTCGTGCGGCTGCCTATCGTTGCTATGCGTCCATCTTCAATGATCAGCGTCATATCCGTTTGGGTGACCTCACTTAAGCCATCTACCAAATCTCCTCCCACCAATGCGATGGTTTGCGCCTGCTCTCCCTTAAGCTTACTGGTATAATCAGCAAGCGCAGCCATTTGCTCCTTGACATTGCCGGCTATGAAGACGGGCAATGCTTCTTCATAACCCTTTTTGATCAATTCTCTTATTTGTGTATTGGCCTTTACGAGTGCTACAAGGTTCTTTTCTTCGTCCAACCAGATCGTACGTCCTCCCCAGTTGATACCTTCTACCACGTATCGATCAAGTGTGATCTTTTCCCCACTGATTTGAACAATATCCTGCCCTCGATGAGTAATTGACACCTCCCCTCTGGGTAAGCTTGGGATTTTCGTCCCTTCCTTTTGTTTGAAATAGTAGTGGTACAACATCATTTCCATAGCAGCTGGAATATTGCTATGCACTGGAAAGAATACAGATGGGGTTTTACTACTGAGCTTATCAAACTTCTTTTCCCAAATCGACACGCTATCTGCATTCACCTCCATTTTGAAAATGTTGGTGGTATCCTCATTGGCTATGCGCTGATTGATATAATAGGTAGGTGACAAATCCATATTGAGGTGTAATTCCGATTGGACACCTGTAATCCGTCCTCTTTCATTTTCTCCTTGCAGGGATTTAATGACTATTGACGCTTTATCTGACTTAATTGAATAGGCTTCTTCCCCTATTAGTGATTGCCGTCTATAGACAAGAAATGCTCCTTCTTCTTCTACCTCTTCCCATATTGGTGAAGGAGAAAAGCAACCAGACAGTAAAATCAAGAAGGCTACCTTTGCTATCCATTTAATCCCAAAGGTATACGATGTTGAGCTTTTAAAATTCATTTTGTTGTGTGAGTTTGAGTGGTCAAAATACTAATCGATTGTTAGTAGAGAATGATAGCCGAGAGTACTCATTTTAGGTTTTGTGGCCCAACACTTACTTATGGCTTCAATGTTTCCCGAAAGTAGCGAAGCCAGTTTTGCCCCAATATTTTCTCAATATCTCCTGTGCTAAAACCTCTTTTGTCCAATAAGCGAGCCACGTGGCGATAACGGTCAGTCGTATCGAGTTCAGGAATCCAGGGCGGCCATTGCACTTTATAGGAGGGTTTGAAACGGGTCAAGCGAGGCACGTACCAGTTTTCATAGGTAGCCCCCGTAGCCGCTAACCCTTGAATCGCGAAATCTGCGGCCAAGCCCACATGATCGATTCCACCCACTTTGACCGCATGCTCGATGTGATCCACGTAGGTTTCCAAAGTCGTTTCCTGGCCCAGCTTTGGCCCAATCATATACCCCAAACAAATAATGCCCAAGACACCGCCTTTATCGGCCATGGCACGAATTTGTTCATCCGTTTTAGCGCGAGGGTGGTTTTTATGTAAGGCTTCGCACATGGAGTGATTAATCGAAGCACCCGTTTTGCTGAATTTTATACCATCGTTGGTGGTCTGGCGGCCACAATGAGACAGGTCGATGATGATCCCAAGCTCATTCATGCGCTCGACCGCCTCGATACCGAAGTCTGACAAGCCAGCATTGGTTCGTTCCGTACACCCATCCCCCAACAGGTTGCGTTGATTATAGGTCAGTTGCATCCAACGAGTTCCCGCATGATAGAGAATATCTAGGTTATCAATGGACTTCTCAATCATCGTGCAATTTTGAAAGCCCAACATCACAGCCACTTTATCTTCTTTCTTGGCTTCTATAAAGTCTGCTGCACTGGTAGCACATATCAATCGATCGGGATTATTCTTTATCCGTTTTTGCCAATCCACCAGGCTCGTTAAGGCCCGGTTTAAGCTTCCCGAATCCAATGAAGCATTGAACCCCGTATAGCCCGACTTTTTTAGTGCCTTGAAGGAATCCTGGTTCCAGTTGCGCGCAATGACGATTCCGTCAATCACGACGGCTTCATCATAGATTTTATCGATATTTGCTGAAGAAGGTGTTGATTCTAAATGAGTGGGAAGGATAGTCTGGTCTGGGTTAGCAGCAGTTGCCCCAGCCGCAAAACTGTTTAATAGCGCGCCCGGAAAAATAGCGCCGAGCGGCAGCATTTTTACAAAGCCTCTTCTTTTGATTAGCATACTTGGTTATTTTAGAAATGAAGTGCTTTAAAGATAATTTTATATCAGCAAAGCCAGTGGGGTATTGAATGCTGATTTCAAAAAAAAGTCTTGAGGGCGGAAGGAATGCTATTCATTCTTGGACTTAGCAAAGCTTAGTGCAACTCATCCCTCACCTCCATCAAAGCAAAGCCTAGTAAGTTTTGCCCCAACCATTCACTCGGTTGTTCTGCCTGGGGAGCTTCCTGCGAGAGGCCAATACCCCAGATTTGATCGTAGGGACTGGCTTCGACCAGAATCTGTTGGCCTGTCGATAACAGAAAGGCTTTTAAACGAGGGTGCTGAGAAAACTTATACCAATTGCCTGTTTTGACAATCGTATAGCAATGCTGTTCCCACCTTTCAACTTGAAAATTACAGACTTTTCGGCCAAGCTTTTTTGCCTCAAGGGGGGAGTTGGATTGTAAGATTTTCTGAAGACTTTCTTCATCTTCGAATAGCCGGGCTTTTTCGGCCATCATCCAATGTTCTGCTGTACGATAGTAGATGTCTTCATGAATAAAACCTTGTTTCCACCATTGACTGAGGCAGGATTTGCCTATGGCACCATCCTTTCGAGGCTTATCTCCCCAAAAGAAGAGGTAGGAGGGTTCGAATCCCTCTTCCATTTTAGCTAGTAAGCGGCTTGTAGTATATTTCATAGTAAGGCCCTAGTTAGTTTAACATCAAAACTAAGAAGGCTTAAAAAAGGTTCCTTAGACGCTGTAGGCATTTTCAGTTGGCCATTTTGAGCTTAGCGCATGTTGTTGGAAAATCTATCTGGCTGGCTAGGCCGGCACACATTGGCGATGTGCTCAGGTCATAAGATAGGGACAAAGTCTTAGAGCATGTTTGGGCAGACCTCAATTGCCTCCAAGCGGCCAATTTTGTTTTATTCTGCGTTAGATTTTTCGCCTAATTGCCCGCATTGGGCTGCAAAATCTGCCTTGTCTAAAATAAAATTTGCTCACTTCCGGCTAATTATGCCTGCCCAAACATGCTCTAAGACTCAAAATGACCATAAATTCTTTTTTATATTCTCTGAAGCAATGAATTCGGGCTAAAATTCCGATCTTATAAGCCAATTCCATCATTGAGCTTGTGCAAGGGCATTTTGGGAAGTTCCTTGATACAAGTTGCTAAATAAACTATCGTATGAAAAAATTAGATCGCCGAGCCTGGTTACGCACCGCAGGCTTAACAGGCGCTTTTGGTTTGATGGGAGGCTTACAAGCCATTCAAGCCAAAGATGAAGCTATACCTCAGGTGGCCGCTAAGGCTGCCGATACCGTCGCCCGCCTTAGCTCCAATGAGAATCCCTTTGGCCCTTCTGCCAAAGTACGGCAAGCCATGACAGAGGCTTTTGATTTGGGATGCCGTTATCCTTTTCAGTATGCCGGTGAATTGGCCGAAATGATTGCCAAGAAATTGGGTGTTACTAGAGATCATATTGTCTTAGGTTCTGGTTCTACAGAAGGGCTCAAATGTACAGCCCTTGCTTTTGGATTGAATGGAGGAGACGTAATCTCAGCTGCTCCTACCTATCTGTCACTCCTTTCTTATGCCGAGCAGTTTGGTGCGCATATCAATATGGTTCCGCTAAATGACAACTTGGTACATGATCTCGATGCTATGGGCGGTAGAATTACCAATAAGACGGGACTCGTATTTATTTGTAATCCCAATAATCCAACAGGTACCATACTACCCGCTCAGCAACTCAAAGACTTTTGTAGGGATGTTTCTAACCAGGTGAATATATTTGTAGATGAAGCCTATTTTGAATTTATCGATCAGCCCTACCCTTCTATGGTCGAACTGGTGAAGGAAGATAAAAATGTAATCGTCTCGCGCACCTTTTCTAAGGTCTATGGCTTGGCAGGCATTCGCATGGGATACCTAATTGCCAGACCTGATATTGCGGCACGGATTCGCAAAAACCGGATGTCAATGCTGAATATCATGGCCATCCAAGCGGCTAAGGCGGCCCTAACGGATGAGGTCTTCTACCAGCAAAGTATAACGAAAAACGCGGAGGCCAAGGCGCTGATTTATGATACGCTCAATGACCTTAAATTGGAGTCTGTACCATCCAGCACTAACTTTGTTTTCTTCAAGACGGGGCGCGATATTAAAAAAGTGATTCCAGCTATGAAAGAACATGGGGTAAGTGTAGGTCGCCCTTTCCCCCCCCTCACCGACTGGTGCAGAATTAGTACGGGAAAAATAGAAGATGTAAAACGCTTTAATAAAGGCTTAAGGAAAATGATGTCCTAAGTATTAACTAGAAGTGTTTGGGCCTACTAAAAACTCTTCTCTGGGAATTTGCCAGGTACATCCCTGAAATAGTCATTGATGAATTTCATATCTGCCTCCATATCATCGGTTGGATAGAAGGGTTCAGCAATTTGGACTCTTTTAATTCCGTAATCAAACCGGCAGAGTAAGATGGGGATGCCTGCGCCCTTAGCCATGAAGTAAAAGCCCGTTTTCAATTCTGCTACTTTTTCTCGGGTACCTTCGGGGGCTAGACATACTGCAAATTGTTCTCTTTCGTTGAAAACGTCCACTACGGCATCTACGAAGTTATTCCGTTTGGATCGATCAACGGGAACGCCCCCCATTAATTTCAGAATGGGGCCTAGCGGAAACCTAAAAAGAGAGGCTTTCCCTATGAATTTGATCTGCTGCTTCATGATACTTCTCGTCAGGATTCCGATAGGAAAATCCCAACCGGACGTATGCGGTACAACAGCTATAATGTATTTTTTCGGATAAGTTTCAATCGTTGTTTCTACCTTCCAGCCAAACAATTCCAATAGGAAGGCACTAATTTTAGCAAACATACAATCGCTTTGATTTTCATTGCTAAATATAGTAGTCTCTCCGAGGTTTACAAAAAAAACCAGAATTTAGCGGCTTAGTCGCCCTATAAAAAGGAATCGTGATGAATTCAATATTGCAAAAGCTTCCTCCTCTCCCACTCCATTTACAGCAAGAAATTGCAGCGAAAGGAGAAGTGAAACAAATACCCAGTGGGGTGGAAATTCTGCGAGCAGGTCAATATGTAAAGGTGATTCCGCTCGTGCTCAGTGGCCTGGTAAAAGTATCGAGTAAGTACGAAGATAAAGAGCTGCTACTGTATTACATCGAACCTGCAGAAAGCTGTGTCATGTCTTTTTCGGCGGGTTTATGGAACCTACCGAGCAAGGTCTTTGCGGTAGCGGAAGAAGATACAGAAGCTATTTTACTGCCTGTGAATTTGGTCAATAAATGGGTGCGGGAGTATCCGGCCTTGAATCGGCTTTTCTTTGGCCAATTTAACAAACGATATGATGATCTCCTACATAGTATCCATCAAGTCCTCTTCCAAAAAATGGATGAACGTTTACTCACCTATTTACGGGAAAAAGCACACCTCTTGGACCATCCTATTCTTGATATTAGGCATCATCAGATTGCCAAAGAATTGGGTACAGCCCGAGAGGTGATTAGTCGCGTCATGAAAAAACTGGAGCAAGAAAAATTCGTGACCCAACATCCTCACGGTATCGAGATCTTATAGGAAAAAAATTATCCTGCTGAGCATAGTAGGTTTATCAGCTGAAAGTTGAAGGTTTATTTCAAGGAATTAAGCCCATAAACCTTCAACCCTAGACTTTTAAACCCAGTTGCAGAAAAGGTCATTAATATGGAACACATCTTTTCATAAAACCGAAAAAGCGGAAGCTTAGATAGATGTCGACCCTTTTTTACAGCCCACTACCTTATAAATCACACCATTACTTTTTGTGAATAGGTACAGTTCGCCATCATTATCCAATCCTAATCGAAGTTGCACCCTAATATCATCCGCAATAGTTCCAAGGTCGCTGATTGCTCCATTGAATTCTAATTGTAGCTTATATATCGGTGCTTTTTTACCGTTTTCGATGGCGGCTACCTCCGAATAAAATATAGTCCCGCGCGGAATATCCCCAAAAATGTACTTGCCTTTTAATTCGGGGAAAGCTGTTCCGGCATAGACAAAACCGCCTGAGATCGCATTTCCTTCATCATGATCATACTGAACGGGAGGATAGGTAAAGTTGTCTTCTCCTTCTGGTAAGGGATAGACGAATTCGGGGTTGGCTTCCACATCAAATAAATAATCACCTTCTCGTTCTGGCCAGCCATAATCAGCCCCGGCAATACCGAGATTTAACTCCTCTACGCTATGTTGTCCGATATTGGTGATAAACATTTTCCCGGAGCCTGTTTCATCCCAGGAAATCCGATGTGGGTTTCGAAAACCAGTCGCCCAAACTTCGCCCTGCGCCGCGGGGTCATTAACGAAGGGATTATCCGGTGGTATACCGTACTGCCCATTGGCACTATTATTCCCCAAGGGATCAATCCGCAATACTGTACTCCAAATTTGCCCATTATTATCGCAAAGAAAGGGATATCCTCTAAGGGCAGCGCCACTATCACCAATTCCTAGGTATAACATACCATAATCAGCATCCCCCATTTTGGCTAAAGGATTAAAAGTTAATTCCTGCATTCCATGTGCCCCGCTCACCATATCTGCCCGTAAGATTTCCCTTTTGGAGCCAGAAAATTCCTTGGCAGATGGTTGATCGACTTTCCACTCGGTCACAACCCCTTGCATCGCACTCTTAATACTATCGGGAAGCGGAAAGTCTGCTGGTTTGGCATCACCTGGCTCAGTATGAGTGGTATAAAATAAGCCATTCTTATCGAAGTCGGGGTGGAAGGCAAAACTACCTAAGCCAGAACCATGACCAGGATGGTGTACGAAATCCGGAAAGAATGATTTCATATCCATATATTTCTTTGCCGTTTTATCTTGGATTTCATACATTTCCCCTCGGAGGTCGATAATAAAGAGACGTTCCTTTCCAAGAGGAAGGAGTTTATTGATTCTGGCTTTCGCTCCAGTCGTAGCACTAGCTGGAATCGTCATCCATTCCTCTATGACCAGGGTCAAGTCTGCAGTCGGAATTTTAGCCTCGATCGGATTGAGGATACCGCCTGGGCGATTTTTGTGATTGCGTTTTTCTCCTACTGAGAATTTATGGATGAAGCCTAAAAGGTGTTCTATATCATCCTCTTCCAGCATCGCAAAGGGAGGCATATATTGTTTGTATTTTTCAAACAGTCCCTTCGCTCTTTCATCTCCACTTTCAATGACTGCAGGGGCGTTTTTGATAAAGGCAGCTAACCATTCTTTATCTACCTCTGCCGTAATCCCCATCAGGTTGGGGCCAATACCATTTTCCGAAAAATTATGGCAACTCGCGCAGTGTTGGTTAAATAAAGTCAAGCCACTCTGTATCGATAGCTCATCACGAGCATAAGTTGCTTTCTTCTCGGTATTTTCTACTGTTTCTTCCTCTGCGGGAAGTTGATTACAGGCCACAAAACTTCCGCCGAGGCACAATAAAACGAATAGTAAAAATGAAGGACTTTTCATCAATCCAGTTTGATTTTTAAGAATAAGGACTTGGAAAAATAAACTAGGCATTCAGTTGTTTTCTGCAAAAGGCCAAGCAACGACTTACTTCCTTGACGGCATTAGAACCTTCAGGAATTTTGTATTCTAACTCTATAGTAGCAGGGAATTTGAATTTTTCAGTATTCATAAGTGTCAAAATTTGTCCAATAGGGGTATCTCCTTCTCCCCAAACTTGATTCTCCTTCCCATTGGCAGGGTTGTGGCGATCCTTTAGGTGCATACTGGAGATCCGCTTATGGTGCTTTTTCAGTAGCGCTAAAGGCTCTTCATTGCCCGCTGCTACGTAATGCCCAAGATCGGGATTCAGCATATTATACTTGGACTGTTGTAGGGCCGTATCCCAGAAAGTTGGCGTTTGTTGCGTATGGCCATGATAAGCTACTCTGACCTTGTGTTTTTGGGCCATCTTTCCCAATTTCAACGTATGCGCATCATCACTGGGGTGCTCTAATGTTACGTGGGAAGCTCCTAAGGCCTTGGCCGCCCGGAATCCATAATCTATCTCTGCATCGGTATTACCTTTACCAAAAGCACTTGGTTTAAAGCCATAAATTTTAACCCCGGCAGCCTTATACATCTTTTTAAGCTGCTTGAATTTGTCGAGGGGAGCATTCATCCGCCATTTAGCTACTGCCTGATTGTGAGCTTCCATCTGGGCGCTGATTTCTTTCAGTTCTTTACTTTCCTCTGCTGTAAGGCTTCCATCCCGTTGTTTTCTCCTGAGTCCGAAAAAGGCTCTTCTATCCACAGCACTTTCCGGCATACCCGCAAAAGATTCAGCAGGGCCGCCCATCAATTCGATGGCACTTACGCCACTCTCCAAGATGTATTGCAGAGTAGCCTCTGCGCTCTGATCAGGCATGCTTCGATAGGAGTAGGTAATGACGCCTATTTGTACCCCATTGATTTTGGAATTGGGTTTACCGTAAGACTTTATGATGGCTGGGGCACCAATGATTTGTTGGGTAGGAAGCAGTAAACCCGCTGCCAACATGGAACTAGTTCCTATAAATTTTCGACGAGAAATAGCATCTTTTTCTTTCATTTTATATTTCTTTTGTTCAATGGATAAGTTGAAGGTCTATTGAGTAATGATCAAAAAATAACTTCCCGATTTTGCATATGATCTTTTGGCGCTATACTGCGTTATTTTTTTCAGCGATAGCGGTAAACTACTCTTTTTGCCACAGGCAAAAGCAATCGCTAA
>Ga0070727_10003432_pt1 | contig 14391 bp, 9 predicted proteins | sample tdAd472_FD_66722 | JGI IMG/M metagenome (GOLD analysis project Ga0070727, IMG submission 66722) | Marine sediment microbial communities from the Atlantic coast under amendment with organic carbon and nitrate - tdAd47.2 | ecosystem: Environmental > Aquatic > Marine > Coastal > Sediment | place...
GTTTAAAAATCTCGAGACGCTGAATCTTATTTTTGACGCGTTGCTGGATAAACGCCACAACCGCACAACCACATTGGTTGCTCTCGGGGGCGGTGTTATCGGCGACATGACGGGATTTGCCGCCGCCTGTTACCAGCGTGGTGTGAACTTTGTGCAGGTGCCGACAACACTGTTGGCCCAGGTCGATTCCTCCGTGGGGGGGAAAACCGCGGTAAACCATCCCAAGGGCAAAAACATGATCGGGGCTTTCTATCAGCCCCGGTGTGTGATTATTGATACAGACACCCTCAATACATTGCCCGATCGTGAGTATCGCGCGGGCCTGTCTGAAGTTATCAAGTACGGGCTGATCGCCGATGCCGAGTTTTTTACCTGGTTAGAGCAGAACGTCGACGCTCTGCTGGCGCGTGAGCCGGGCGTGTTGGCGCAGGCCATTAAACGCTCTTGTGAAAATAAGGCCAAGGTGGTTAGCGAGGACGAGAAAGAAGGTGGCGTCAGGGCAATCCTGAACCTGGGGCACACTTTTGGTCATGCCATAGAGACGTCTCAGGGTTATGGCCAGTGGCTGCACGGCGAGGCCGTGGCGGCCGGTATGGCAATGGCTGTAGAGCTTTCGAGGTTGCTGGGCTGGATTGAGGAAACCGACAAGCAGCGAGTGGTCGGGCTTCTGAAAGCCTGTGGCTTGCCGGTCTGGGCGCCAAGTGACATGGGCGTCGATCAATTTATGGCGCTGATGGCCGTGGATAAAAAGGTTATCGACGGTTCACTTCGACTGGTGCTGTTGCGCGGCCTGGGTCACGCTGTGGTGACAGCGGACTTCGATGCCGCAGTGCTGACGGCCATGCTGCAGGCCAGCAGATGAGGCCGGGTGGTGGCGTGGCCGCCTGACTTTTCAGCCTGAGAAGTTTGTGGCGTTGGCCGCAGCAATGTAAAATGTCCCTCCTTTTTGTGCCCGGGCAACCTATCTTCCTGTTTCGGGCGCGTAACCAGCTGTTTTTACTTGCATTCTGTCTAGAGTATTATTATGTCGACAGGCCTTTATCGGTTAGATGAATTCAAAGACAACTGCGGTTTTGGCTTGATTGCCCACATCAAGGGGCAAGCCAGTCATCGCATTCTGGAAACTGCCATTGAGTCGTTAACCTGCATGACCCATCGCGGCGGCATTGCAGCGGACGGCAAAACCGGTGATGGCTGCGGCCTGCTGATGCAGAAGCCCGATGGGTTTATGCGCCAGATGGCCAATGAGCTCTTCTCGCAGGAGTTGCCCACCCTATACGCCGTGGGCTCGATCATGCTGAGCCAGGATGCGGCCCAGAGAGATCGGGCCAAGCAGGTGGTTTCCGAGATGCTGAGCAATGAGGGGCTCGAGGTCATCGGCTGGCGCGACGTGCCCACAGACAATGCCTGTCTGGGGGAAATCGCACTGAACTCCCTGCCCGTGTTCGAACAGATCTTTGTCGGCGCCGGTGAGCTGGATGAGGAGCACTTCAACGCGCGCCTGTTTGTCGCCAAACGCAAAATCGAGAAGGCCCTTCCCGAAGACGAAGCTTTCTATGTTGCCAGCCTGTCGGCCAATGTCATCAGCTACAAAGGACTGATGATGCCGGTGGACCTGCCAAAGTTCTACCTGGATCTTGCCGATCCCCGGCTGGAGACGGCGATCTGTGTCTTCCATCAGCGCTTTTCCACCAACACCATGCCCCGCTGGCCCCTGGCGCAACCGTTTCGGATGCTCGCCCACAACGGCGAGATCAACACCATTACCGGCAACAGAAACTGGTCCGAGGCGCGCACGCCCAAATGCCAATCGCCATTGTTGCCCGACCTGATGGATGTAGCGCCGCTGGTAAATCGCACCGGTTCGGACTCCTCCAGTCTGGATAATATGCTGGAAGTACTGGTGGCGGGCGGCATGGATCTGCACAAAGCCGTTCGTTTGCTGGTGCCGCCGGCCTGGCACAACACCCAGGACCACAGTCCCAGTGAGCGCGCCTATTTTGAATACATCTCCATGCATATGGAGCCCTGGGATGGCCCCGCGGGCCTGGTCATCACAGACGGGCGTTACGCTGTCTGTACCCTGGATCGCAACGGCCTGCGCCCCTCCCGTTGGGTTCTGACGGACGACGATATCATTACCGTGGCCTCGGAAGTCGGTGTCTACCACTACCAGCCGGAGAATGTGGTCGCCAAGGGTCGTCTGGGCCCCGGTGATATCCTGTCCATCGATACCCAAACGGGACAAATACTGAATGCCGAGGATGTAGACCGGCAACTGGCATCGGGCAATCCCTATCAGAAATGGTTGCGCGATGGCAGTGTCAAAGTGATGTCCACTCTGGAGCAGGACAGTATCGAAGTGGAGGGTGCGCTCAGTCGCGAGGAAGTGCGCCGCTACATGAAGCTGTTCCTGGCCAGTCAGGAAGAGCGCGACCAGGTATTGCGTCCCCTGGCAGAGGGCGGTCAGGAAGCCGTGGGCTCCATGGGTGATGACACGCCGATGGCGGTATTGTCTGCCAGACAGCGCTCACTGTTCGATTATTTCCGTCAGCAGTTTGCCCAGGTCACCAACCCCCCCATCGACCCGCTGCGGGAATCCCTGGTGATGTCCCTGGCGACCCAGTTGGGCCATGAAGAGTGCCTGTTTTCGGAAACCCCGGAGCACGGCCGGCGCGTGAACCTGAACAGCCCCGTGCTGTCCCCGCGCAAGTATTACGCGCTCAAGAACATTGACCAGAGCGAGTATCCGGTCAGAAAGTTTGGCGTCAATTACGACCCGCAGATCACCAGCTTGAAACAGGCCATCCTCGACCTGTGCCAGGAGGTGGAAAAGGCGGTCAAGGACGGGGTCGTACTGTGTATCCTGTCCGATTCGGATATCGCCGCTAACAGGTTGCCGATCCCGATGCTGATGGCGGTAGGCGCCGTACACCACCATCTGATCGCCGTGGGCGAGCGCTGCAATGCCAACATTATTGCCAGTACGGCTTCGGCCCGGGATTCCCACCAGATTGCCACGCTGATTGGTTACGGGGCTTCCGCGGTGTACCCCTACCTCAGTTTCCATATTCTGTTTGACCTGGTTCAATCTGGCGAAGTGCTCAGCGATTTGGCGACCGCATTTAAAAATTACCGCAAGGGCATCAACAAGGGGCTGCTGAAAATCCTCTCCAAGATGGGGATTTCCACCATCGGCTCCTACCGGGGAGCCCAGCTCTACGAAATCGTCGGGCTTTCTTCCGATGTGGTGGCGACCTGCTTTGCCGATACCCCCAGTCGTATTCAAGGGGCTGGTTTCGAGGAGCTTGAGCGAGATCAACAGCGGCTTGTCGCAGAGGCCTGGAGCGACCGCAAGTCGATCAGCCCCGGTGGCCTGTTGAAGTACGTTCACGGTCAGGAGTATCACGCCTTTAACCCGGACGTGGTAACGACCCTGCACCGATCGGTGCAGAATGGCGACTATGCGGCCTGGCATGACTATGCCGGCCTGGTCAATGATCGGCCGATTGCGACCCTGCGCGATTTGCTCAAACTGAAAACGGATGTCGCGCCTGTCCCCCTGGCGGATGTGGAACCCATCGAGGCGATTATCAAACGTTTTGATTCCGCCGGTATGTCCCTGGGCGCATTGTCTCCGGAAGCCCACGAGGCATTGGCGGAAGCCATGAACAGCCTCGGCGGTCGTTCGAACTCAGGTGAGGGCGGTGAGGATCCCGCCCGCTATGGCACCATCAAGGTTTCCAAAATCAAGCAGGTGGCCTCCGGGCGCTTTGGCGTGACTCCTCTCTACCTGTCCAGTGCAGAAGTGATACAGATCAAGGTAGCCCAGGGTGCAAAGCCCGGCGAGGGTGGACAACTGCCCGGTGGCAAAGTCAACGAATTGATTGCTCGACTGCGCTACTCCGTGCCCGGTGTAACGTTGATTTCCCCGCCTCCCCACCATGATATCTATTCGATTGAGGACCTGGCGCAACTGATTTTCGACCTCAAGCAGGTCAATCCCGAGGCGTTGGTCTCTGTGAAGCTGGTATCGCGTCCCGGTGTCGGTACCATTGCGGCCGGTGTGGCCAAAGCCTATGCGGACCTCATCACCATTTCCGGTTATGACGGTGGCACCGCGGCCAGCCCGCTGACCTCCATTCGCTACGCCGGCTCCCCCTGGGAGCTGGGTCTGGCGGAAACCCATCAGACGCTGTGCGCCAACGACCTGCGCGACAAGGTGCGGGTGCAAACCGATGGCGGCCTGAAAACCGGTCTGGACGTGGTCAAGGCGGCCATTCTGGGTGCGGAGAGCTTTGGTTTTGGCACAGCGCCCATGATCGCGCTGGGTTGCAAGTATCTGCGTATCTGTCACCTCAACAACTGTGCCACGGGTGTCGCCACCCAGGACACGCTGCTGCGGGAAGAGTACTACCGCGGCACGGTGGAGATGGCGCGCAATTTCTTCCGCTTTATGGCGGAGGAGACCCGCGAGTGGATGTCCCGTCTCGGCGTCAGAAGTCTGGAGGAGCTGGTCGGGCGTGTGGATTTGCTCGAGGTACTGGAAGGCACCACGGAAAAACACAAGAAACTCGACCTGTCGTCCATTATCTACAGCGACGAACTGTTGGCCAGCAAGCCGCAAACCTGCCAGGTGGCCAGAAATATTCCGTTTGACAAGGGGCGGCTGGCAGAAGAGATGGTGTCCGATATCCTTCCCGCCATCGAGGCAAAGCGCGGCGGCGACTTCGAGTACACCGTCAGCAACTGCGACCGTTCCATCGGGGCGAGACTCTCCGGTGAAATCGCCAAACGCTATGGTAACCAGGGTATGATCGATGCCCCGGTGAAACTCAACCTGCGCGGTGTGGCGGGTCAGTCCCTGGGGGTTTGGAACGCGGGTGGTCTGGAAATCCGTCTGATCGGGGACGCCAATGACTACGTGGGCAAAGGCATGGCCGGCGGCAAAATCGTCATTGCGCCATCGGAAAAATGCCGTTACGCCTCAAATGACGCCCCCATTGTCGGCAATACCTGCCTCTACGGCGCCACTGGTGGCAAGCTGTTCGCTGCGGGTCGTGCCGGGGAGCGCTTTGCCGTGCGAAATTCCGGCGCCCTTGCCGTTGTGGAAGGGGCCGGCCACCATTGCTGTGAATACATGACCGGCGGCGTCGTCGTGGTGCTCGGCGCCACTGGCTATAACTTTGGCGCCGGCATGACCGGCGGTTTCGCCTACGTTCTCGACGAAGAGCGAAATTTTGTCGATCGCTACAATATGGAGCTGGTGGATATACAGCGCATTACCAGTGAAGCCACGGAAGCCTACCGCCACAACCTGGAGAGTATTATCCGGGAGTTTGTCCTGGAAACAGGCAGTGCCTGGGGACAACAGATTCTCGACAATTTTGAGCACTATGTGAGCAGTTTCTGGCTGGTCAAGCCGAAAGCGGCCAGCCTCCAGACCCTGCTGGAGCATACCCGCGCTGAGCCGCAATGAAAGGCGATGGTGTAACTGAGTAAAGGTTTGCATTTATGACCCAAAGGCTGAACAACCATTTTCAATTCGTCCAGGTGGACCGCGAGGAGCCCCACAAAAAGGGAATCCAGAGCCGTACCCGGGAATTTGTTGAAATTTATGAACCTTTTGAGCAGAAACAGGCGGCCAGTCAGGCACATCGCTGCCTTGACTGTGGCAATCCGTACTGTGAATGGAAGTGTCCCGTTCACAACTACATTCCCAACTGGCTCAAGCTGCTGTCAGACGGCAACATCCTTGAGGCGGCAGAACTCAGCCACCTGACCAATACGCTGCCGGAGGTCTGCGGACGGGTGTGTCCACAGGATCGTCTCTGTGAGGGCGCCTGTACCCTCAACGACGACTTCGGCGCGGTAACCATTGGCAGTGCTGAAAAATACATCACCGATACGGCCTTTGCCATGGGGTGGCGCCCCGATATGTCCCGGGTCAAGTGGACCGACAAGCGGGTGGCGGTAATCGGCGCGGGTCCCGCCGGACTTGGTTGTGCCGATGTGCTGGTGCGCAATGGTGTCAAGCCGGTGGTATTCGACCGCTACCCGGAAATCGGTGGGTTGCTGACATTCGGTATCCCCGAGTTCAAGCTGGAAAAATCGGTGATGCAGAACCGCCGCAAGGTATTTGAAGAGATGGGCGTAGAATTCCGTCTCAATACCGATGTCGGCAAAGATGTACAGATGGCTGACCTGATCGGCGAATTCGATGCCGTGTTCCTGGGCATGGGAACCTATACCTACATGAAGGGTGGTTTCCCCGGTGAGGACCTGCAGGGCGTGCACGAGGCGTTGCCGTTCCTGGTGGCCAATGTCAACCGCAATATGGGCTGGGAGAAGCGCGCCGAGGACTTTATCAGTGTCGAGGGCCAACGGGTCGTGGTGCTCGGCGGCGGCGATACGGCGATGGACTGTAACCGCACATCTATCCGTCAGGGCGCTCAGTCCGTGACCTGCGCCTACCGACGGGACGAGGCCAACATGCCGGGTTCCCGACGCGAAGTTCAGAATGCCAAGGATGAGGGCGTTCAGTTTCTGTTCAATCGCCAGCCGGTAGAGATTGTCGGCAACGGCCATGTGGAAGGGGTCAAAGTGGTGACCACGGAACTGGGGGAGCCGGATGAACGGGGACGCCGCCGCCCGGTGCCCATTCCCGGCAGCGAGGAAATCCTTCCCGCAGACATCGTGTTGATTGCCTTTGGCTTCCAGCCCAGCCCGGCGCCCTGGCTGAGCGAAATTGGCGTCGAACTCAATGACTGGAAAGGCGTGGTTGCACCGGAAGAGCAGCCTTACAGGTTCCAGACCAGCAATCCCAAGGTTTTTGCCGGCGGCGATATGGTGCGCGGCTCGGACCTGGTGGTTACCGCCATCTGGGAAGGCCGTCAGGCCGGTGAGGGCATCCTCGACTATCTGCAAGTTTAAGGCGTATCCATGGCCCCATTGAAAAACGACCGCTTGTTGCGGGCGCTGCTGCGTCAGCCTGTCGACGTCACCCCTGTGTGGATGATGCGTCAGGCCGGCCGCTACCTGCCTGAGTACCGCGAATCCCGCAGCAGGGCGGGCGACTTTATGGGGCTGTGCGGCAATCCTGACATGGCTTGCGAAGTCACCCTGCAGCCCCTGGAACGCTACGCCCTGGATGCCGCCATTTTGTTTTCCGACATCCTCACGATTCCCGATGCCATGGGACTGGGACTTTACTTTGAGACCGGTGAGGGTCCGCGTTTCCGCAAACCCGTTCGCACAGAGAGCGATATTCAGGCCCTGAACGTTGTCGATCCAAGGAGTGATCTGCCCTATGTCATCAACGCGGTGTCGACCATCCGTCGGGAGCTAAATGGTCGGGTGCCCCTGATCGGTTTTTCCGGTAGCCCCTGGACCCTGGCCACCTATATGGTGGAGGGCGGCTCCAGTCGGGACTTTGCCCGCAGCAAGACCCTGCTCTATGAGCGGCCCGAACTGATGCATCAGTTGCTCGACGTCCTGGCACAATCGGTGATCGTCTACCTCAACGCCCAGATAGCCGCAGGGGCTCAGGCCGTTCAGATATTTGACACCTGGGGTGGGGCTCTGTCCCACAGTGCCTACCGTGAGTTCTCCCTCAATTACATGGCTAACATCGTCTCGGGCCTGACCCGCGAAAGTGAGGGCCGCCCGGTGCCGGTGATACTGTTTACCAAGGGTGGAGGCCAGTGGCTCGAGAGCATGGCGGACACCGGCTGCCATGCCATCGGCCTCGACTGGACCACGGATATTGGATCGGCTCGGCAGCGGGTGGGCCACAGGGTGGCGTTGCAGGGGAACATGGACCCCGCGATCCTGAGGGCGTCGCCGCAACGTATTCGCGAGGAAGTCGCAAATATTCTCGAGAGCTATGGCAGCGGCGAGGGGCATGTCTTCAATCTCGGGCACGGTATCACCCCGGATATCAGTCCCGATCACGCCGGTGCATTTGTTGACGCAGTTCACGAATATTCAGCGAAGTACCACAAAAAAGTCTAATCAATCTAGCCAGTTATCGTCATATCTGACCGGTTGCTCTATGCTGGTTGCTATTGCCATGGGTCGGCATATCCTTATGCATACCAGTCTGCCTTTTAGCGTCGGCTTTCACATTCAAAGGGCCTATACCCCGACAGTGGGTGCGGGTGATTAATATGAGTATCAAGCAGGTCAAAATCAGAGTTGAAGATGTGACGATCGGAATGTTCGTCTCCTGTCTTGATCGTCCCTGGAGTCAGACCCCTTTTCCCATTCAGGGGTTGTTGGTCAAGAGCCCCAAGGAGATCAACGCCCTGCGCCATTACTGTGACTACGTGTTCATTGATTTGAGCAAGGGGGCCAGTCCCCTGGGTACAGAGGTGTCTGACAGTTACAACCGTCAGGCGCGGCAGGGAAAGAAACTCATCTCTTCCCTGACAAAAGCTCAGGCCGGCATTACGGAGAATAATGACGTGACCCCGATTGAGGTCAAACGCAATGTGTACACCGAGGTGGTGCCGCTCAGCAGTGAAGTGGCCCACGCCGAGAAAGCACTTTTGCAATTGCGCGGCCAGTTTACCCTTGCGGCGAAACAGATCGCCAAAGGACGTGACTTTGACTATCAGAGCCTGAAGGACGCTGTGGCCGACATGGTGAACAGCGTCGTGCGCTGTCCCGATGCCTTTACCTGGTTGCTGCGCCTGCGTTTGAAAGATCAGTACACCCACGATCACAGCATGCGGGCGGCGCTCTGGGCGGTGCAGTTTGCCCGTTATATCGGCATGCCCAAGGGCGACATTTCTATTCTCTGCCTGGGCACTCTGCTCAAGGATATCGGTAAGGTGAAATTGCCGAACAGCCTTTTGCGCAAAAAACGCCGCACGCCGGAAGAACAGCGGGAATACCAGAAGTTTGTGGAATACGGTGTGGAAATGCTGCGGGCCTCAAAGCGCGTGGAGCCGCGGGTCATTTCCGTGGTGCGCTACCACTGCGAGCGCTTTGATGGCAGCGGCTTCCCGGAGGGGATCATGGGGGGCAAGATCCCCCTGTTGGCCCGCATCGCGGGTATCGCCACTGTCTACGATGCCATTTCCAATCCGCGCGAGGCCGAGGAGCCGGTGGCGCCCTCCCGGGCGGTCAGTCTGCTCTACAACCTGCGGGATAAAAAATTCCAGGACGACCTGGTGGTGGAATTTATTCAGTCCATTGGGCTGTATCCCACCGGTACCCTGGTGGAACTGACCACCGGCGATGTCGGCGTGGTGGTGGAACAGCACGCGAATTCCCGCCTGACCCCCAAGGTCGCCGTGTTCAATCAGAAAAAAGCCAAGGCCTCTGGAGAGTACATCCTGCTGGATCTGAAAGATGAACAGCAGGCGCGTGAAACGTTGCTGGGTACCGGCGTGGCCAAGGCCAGTTCCGTCTCGAAGCTGGCCATCGCCCGGGATCTGGAAACGTCCGGTTACGACGTGGATATTCCCGCCGTCACCAGCATCTTTATGAAAAACACCAGCCGCATTCTCGACAGCACCCTGGCCGGTAACGAGCCGGAGCCAGCCGACAGCGCTGCCGGTAAGAGTGGTCTGCTATCCTCCCTGCGGGAGCGTTTCCGGCTCTAAGGCGGGGTTTAGGCCGCCGGCAGTTTCTCGCCGATGGTCTGTCCCATTCGCACAGACTGGCCGTCGGCGAGGTCTTCAGACCAGCGGACCGCGCCGGGCTCAAACAGCAGGATCACGGTGGAGCCGAATTTAAATCGTCCCATCTCATCACCCTTCTCAAACGTGACCTCTCCGGGTTCAAAACGATCCAGGCGCATCTCGCCGGTGCGGTAATGCCCCCCCCACACCGACTCGATGCCGGCGACCATCATGGCGCCCACCAGGATGACCGCACAGCGGCCGACGGGGCTGTCAAACAGGCAGACCAGCCGCTCATTCCGCGCGAACAGTCCATCCACCAGGTCGGTGGTGGCATTGTTGACGGAAAACAATTTCCCCGGGATATAGCGGCAATAATCCAGTGTGCCCGCCACCGGCATATGGACCCGGTGGTAGTCACTGGGAGACAGATAAGTGGTGATGAAGTGGCCCCGCTGAAACTGCTCGCTATCCCTGTCGGCCGCGCCCAGCAGGACTGCGGTGGAGAACGACTTGCCCTTGGCCTGAAAGATATTGCCGGCGCTGATACGCCCCAACTGACTGATGGTGCCATCCGCCGGAGAAACGATGGCGGATGTCGCCGGGTCGATGGGACGGGCGTCGTCTTTCAGGGCGCGGGTGAAGAAGTCGTTAAAGCAGGTGTAGTCGGCCAACTCGGCAGATGCCGCTTCCTCCAGATCGACCCCGTAGGTGCGGATAAACTGGCGGATCAGGACATTTTTGATGGCCGGCCTGCGGCTCTCCGCCAGTTTGGCGCCCAGCCGGGACAGCCCGTGTTGGGGCGTGATCCTCTGCAGGGCGACAAACCACTCCGCCAGGTGTCGATTCACGCCTATTGCTCCACCGGGGTATCCGGGCGGTTGCCCCACTCCCACCAGGAACCATCGTAGGCGCGAATATTGTCAAAGCCCAGGATCTGACCGAGCATGTAGGTAAAGCCGGAGCGGTGGTGGGACTGACAATGGGTGACCGTGGGTTTTCCTGGATCGATACCCGCGGCCTTCAGGCGCTCAAGAGCATCTTCGCGAATGCGCATATTGCGCTGGTTGTCGATCAGGTCGGTCCACTCGCAGTTGATGGCACCGGGGATGTGGCCCGCTTTCTCGGCCATGACTTTTTCACCACGGTATTCTGCGGGGCTGCGGGCATCCCAGATTTGCCAATCGCCGGCGTCCAGGTGCGACATGATTTCTTCGGTTCTCACCAGGGCGTCGAGATTGACATCCACCTCGCATTCACGGGCCTGGGGCGGTGGAAGCTCCTGGGTCACCGGGAAGCCTTCGTTGTGCCAGGCCACCAGCCCGCCGTTGAGGTAGGACCAGTTGTGGTGGCCGATCACGTCCAGTGTCCAGGCAAAACGGCCGGCCCAACCGCCCCCTTCATCATCGTAGACGACAACGTGGGTATCCTCGTTCAGCCCCAGTCGGCTGAACAGGGAGTTCAGTTGGGGCGGCAGGGGCAGCTTGTTGGGCCAGGGTTGGCCGCCGTTCACCAACTCCTTGGGGGAGACGTGAACGGCGCCGGGGATGTGCTTTTCTGTGTAGAGACCATCGTTGCACAAATCGATAATCAGAATGTTGGGTTGGTCGAGCAGTTTTTGCAGATCTTCGGGCTCGAGCAGTTTTGGAATGTCGGACATGGTGCCTCCCGTACTTTAGCAGGCGCCGATTGTAACACCGATTCTATTGCCAGTTCGCCGTTCAGTTGCCGTCTTCGAGGCTTTGCAGTATCCGCCGGTAGCTCTCCAGGCGCAGTGACGAAATGTGGTCCGAGATTGCCCCTTCTGCGATGGCACAGCCGGGTTCTCCCCCACGGTGCAGGCAGTCGCGAAACCGGCAGTGGCCCAGCAAGGGTCGGAATTCGACAAATCCGTCGGCCACCTGTTCCGGGTGGAGGTGCCAGAGGCCGAATTTGCGAATCCCCGGTGAATCGATCACTTCTCCCCCGCCGGGCAGATGGAACAGTTGGGCTGTGGTGGTGGTATGGGTGCCTTTGACGGTCCCTTCCGAGAGCGCCCCCACGGCGGTATCGGTGCCCGGCGCCAGGGTGTTCAGCAGTGACGACTTGCCGACGCCGGACTGTCCCACAAAGACGCTGGTGACCCGGTCGAGGCGGTCGGCGAGCAGGTCCATGCCGTCGCCAGTGTGGGCCGAGACCTGCAGACAGTCGTAGCCAAGCGCCTGATAATCCGTCAACAGGTTCAACAGGGCAGTGCGGTTGCCGTCGTCCAGCAGATCGCTTTTGTTCATCACCAGTATGGGGGTGATACCCTGATGTTCGCTGGCCACCAGATAGCGGTCCACCAGGTTGCTGTGGGGTTCGGGCAGCGGGGCAATGACGATCACGATGCAGTCGATGTTGGCGGCCACCGGGCGCAGGCGTCCGCGGTTGTCGGGGCGGCACAGCTCGCTGTTGCGGGGTTTGACGGCCACGACAACGCCGAGTGGCTCGCCATCCTGCCAGATCACCCGGTCACCGGTGACCAGCGATGGCAGATTGGCACGGAGGTGGCAGCGCCTGACGGGACCGGGATCGCCCGTTTCACCCTCGACATTCACCTGGGAACCGAAACAGGCGGTAATGCGTCCATTTTGTTCCGGGCCGAATTCGCCGGCGTCGAGGGCTTCCTCGGCCCGCTGCCGGTCCGCCGCCGCACGGGACTTGTCCTGATTGCGGCGTATGCGGCGCTGCTGTTGTTTGGTCAGGTGGCGTTTGCTCAAAATCCTATCCCGAGTCTCATGGCGACAGTGCCCGATTGGCTGGCTTCGTTGAGCGCAAGGATATAGCATAAGCGAATTGCTGGACAGGAATCACAGATGCCCAACCTGGAAGGAATTTATCAGTCCCTGGCGGAATTTGTCCCGCTGCTGGCGACCATCGCCGTTATTGCGCTGGGACTCTGGTTCGCCAACTGGCTGTTGTCGCGACGGGCCAGCCTGACGACGGAATCCCGGATACCCGGTCAGGTCACCATGCTGGTGCTGACGGCCATTTCCCTCGTCGTTATCATCCTGGCGATGCCCGTGAGCGAATCCACCAGGGGCGATCTGCTGAGCCTGCTGGGTCTGGTGTTCACCGGTGTCATCGCCCTGTCTTCCACCACCTTCGTGGCCAATGCCATGGCCGGTCTGATGCTGCGCTCCGTGAAAAGTTTTCACCACGGGGATTTTATCCGCGCCGGTGAACATTTCGGTCGAGTCACCGACCGAGGATTGTTCCATACTGAAATCCAATCAGAAGACCGAGATTTGATCACGCTGCCCAACCTGTTTCTGGCGTCCAATCCGGTGACGGTGGTGCGTTCCTCGGGGACCATTGTGTCCTGTGACCTGTCACTGGGCTACGATGTCCCCCACTATCAGGTGGAGCCGTTGCTCAAGGAGGCGGCCCTGAGCGCAGGGCTGGAAGAACCCTTTTTGCAGGTGCTTTCCCTGGGCGATTTCTCGGTCACCTACCGCATATCGGGTAACTATCTGGAGGTGAAGCATCTGCTCACCATGCGCAGCAAGTTGCGCCGGGAGGTGCTGGATAAATTGCACGGGGCCGGTATCGAAATCGTTTCCCCGACGTTTATGAATCAGCGACAGTTCCAAAATGGTGAGAAGTTTATCGCACCGCCGCATCGACCGGAGCTCGGCGAGGGAGAAGAACCGGCACCGGAAAAAATTATTTTCGACAAGGCCGAGCGGGCGGAAAAAATTCATTCTCTCGAGAGTGAAAAGCAGACTGTCACGGAGGAATTGAAATCTCTCAAAGAACAACTTTCCGGGGCAGATAAAGAGCAATCCCAGGCGATCAAAGCGAAACTTCAGGAGGGGGAGGCCCGCCTGACCGCCCTGGACAATATTATCCTCAAGGCAAAAGAAAGCTCCCATGAATGACATTGCAAATCAAAAGGATCCGCTCAACCTGATCTGGATCGACCTGGAGATGACCGGCCTGGATACTGACAACGACGTCATTATCGAGATCGCCACCATCGTCACCGACAAGGACTACAGTATCCTCGCCGAGGGGCCGGTGATGGCCATCCACCAGCCGGATGACCTGCTCGAGGGCATGGACGAATGGAATACCCGTCAACACGGACAGTCGGGCCTGACCGAACGGGTTCGCAACAGCACGACAACATTGGTGGAGGCGGAACAGGCCACCATCGAGTTTCTGTCGCAGTACGTCGATGCCCGGCAATCGCCCATGTGCGGCAACTCCATCTGTCAGGATCGCCGTTTTCTTGCGCGGCAGATGCCCGCCCTGGAAGCCTTTTTCCACTACCGCAATCTCGATGTCAGCAGCGTCAAGGAAATTATCCGCCGCTGTCGGCCGGAATTGTTGAAGGGGGTCAGCAAGAAGAGCGCACACCTGGCCCTGGAAGACATAAAAGATTCCATTGATGAACTGAAATATTACCGCGACGTATTTTTTATAACGGAGGAACAGCTTTGATGTGGCAGGTATATCTGTCCGGAGAAATCCATACAGACTGGCGCGACCAGATTATTCGGGGCGCCGCGGACCGCCAGTTGCCAGTGAGCTTCAGCTCGGCGGTGACCGACCACGAGGCCAGCGATGCCGCCGGCGACGTGCTGGGTGCGGAGAGCCAACCGTTCTGGCGCGATCACAAGTCGTCAAAAATCAATGCCATCCGCATTCAGACCCTGATCGAACAGTGCGACCTGGCGATTATCCGCTTTGGCGACAAATACAAGCAGTGGAATGCCGCCTTCGATGCCGGCTACTG
>Ga0070727_10003433_pt1 | contig 14388 bp, 14 predicted proteins | sample tdAd472_FD_66722 | JGI IMG/M metagenome (GOLD analysis project Ga0070727, IMG submission 66722) | Marine sediment microbial communities from the Atlantic coast under amendment with organic carbon and nitrate - tdAd47.2 | ecosystem: Environmental > Aquatic > Marine > Coastal > Sediment | place...
ATGGGCGACAGCATCGGCGAAATCCGCCTGCCGAATACGGCGGGCATCGCCGGCGCCGTGTTCTCGTCGGCGAAGTCGGTGAACATTCCCTACGCCTATGCCGATCTGCGCTTTAATCCCAGCTTCGACAAGCAGACCGGGTATTTCACCCGCTCGATCCTGTGTATCCCCGTCACCAACAAGGACGGCAAGGTGATCGGCGTCACGCAGGTCCTGAACAAGCGCGGCGGTCCGTTCTCCGACGAGGACGAGGCGCGCTTGAAGGCGTTCACCTCGCAGATCGCCATCGCGCTGGAGAACGCCAAGCTCTTCGAAGACGTTCAGAACATGAAGAACTACAACGAGAGCATGCTGGAATCGATGACCAACGGCGTCGTCACGCTGGACGAGGACGGCAAGATCGTTACCTGCAACGCCGCCGGGCTCAGGATTCTCCGCGTCAAGTCGAACGAGATCATCGACAAGAAGGCCGTCGATTTCTTCGTCGAGGAAAATGCCTGGATGATGGAGCAGGCGGGCGAAGTCGACGAGAGCGGCGAGGGCGACGTCAAGATGGACGCCGAACTGGTGGTCGGCGACGGCGAGCACGAGAAGCGCGAGAAGATCAACTGCAACGTCACCTGCCTGCCTTTGCTGAGCCCCGAGGAAAAGAAACTCGGCATCATGTTCATGATCGAGGACATCTCGTCGGAAAAACGCATGAAGTCGACGATGTCGCGCTACATGGATCCGGGGCTTGCCGATCAGCTCATGGCCGGCGGCGACGATGCGCTCGGCGGCCGTGCGATCACGGCGACGGTACTGTTTTCCGATGTACGGGGCTTCACGACCCTGACCGAATCCCTCGGCCCGCAGGGCACGGTGCAGATGCTGAACGAATATTTCACCATCATGGTCGAATGCATCTCGCGCGAGGGCGGCATGCTCGACAAGTTCATCGGCGATGCGATCATGGCCGGATTCGGCGTGCCGTTACCACGCGACGACGACGAGGACCGCGCCGTGCGCGCGGGTATCTCGATGATCCGCGAGCTGTGGGAGTGGAACAAGGAACGGGTCGCCAAGGGCGAAATGGAAATCGACATGGGCCTGGGCCTGAATACCGACAACGTGGTGACCGGAAACATCGGCTCGCCGAAGCGCATGGACTACACCATGATCGGCGACGGCGTGAACCTGGCGGCACGTCTGGAATCGGCCTGCAAGCAGTATGCGGCGCGAATCCTGATCAGCGACCTGACCTATAAGAAGCTCAAGGGCACATACCGAATCCGCGATATCGACCGCGTCGTGGTCAAGGGCAAGACCAAGCCCGTCGAAATTCTCGAGGTGCTCGACTATCACACCGAGGAGACGTTCCCGAACCTGATGGAAGTGGTCAACAACTTCAAGGCGGCGCGGGTGCACTACAACAAGGGCGACTGGGACAAATCCATGGGGCTGTTCAGGGAGTGCCTGAAGGCCAATCCGGGCGACAAGCTGGCGCAGATCTACATCGACAGGTGCGAGGCCCTGAAGGCCAATCCGCCGAAAGACTGGGACGGTGTGTTCGTCATGACGTCAAAATAATTATTTGCTGTGTTTTTCTGAAAAATACACTTTTAAGTCGCGGGCATTTATGAAATCTTTCTCCGGGTTAAATCTCGGAGCGGTTGAAATGAATGCGCAAATGCAAACGCGAAATATCGTTATCGCCAAGCGCCGCACGACGGTTCGTCTTGAATCCGCCGTCTGGGACGCGCTCGACGAGATATGCGAGATCGAGGATATTTCGCGTCACGCCCTGTGCACGATGATCGATCAGGCCCGCGCCGGTGCCAACCGTGCCCAAGCGGTCCGCGCCACGGTCGTCAACTACCTGCGGCTCACGGCACAGAACGCCGCCGGGACCAACCGCATCGAGGCGGCGCTGACGGGGCTGTGATTGATTGCGGCTCTGGACCCCGGCGTCATCCGGGGTGACGCCTAATATGGCTACCATTACTCTCCCTCATAGAATTCCGGCCAGCGCCGTTTGACGACCGGGCTGGTTGCGGCCAGTGCGTGGCAGGTGTCGAGCGTCGACGGGCGTTTGCCGTCGCCGGGTTCGGCCTCGCGTTTGCGCCGGGCCGGGATCACCGCCTGGAACGCGGTCACCGGAAGCGGCCCCAGCACCAGATCGGAAATATGCGTGCAGCCGTGCGTGCGGCCGAGCCGGGCGGTGACGTTCTTGCGCCAGCCGGGACCGATCTTCAGGCCCGCGAGCTTTGCGTAGTCCGGCGTGATGTTGCCGCACATGTTGAAGGGCGCGGCCTCGGTGACGGCCTCGGCGGACTGCACGACCAGATCCTCGTCGATGGTCAGGCGCACGCGCATCTGATGCACTGCTTCGCCGGCGGCGACGCCGTCCCGGTCCATGTTGTCGAAGGAATAGGACTTGGTGTCGGTGATGATCCCCTCGATATCCCACAGCCCGTCGTCGCGCTGATAGGCGTCGCAGCGGATCTGGCGGGTGTGGATGTGGCGGCGGGGCTGGGCCTTGGAAAGCGGCATCGTGATCTCCTTTATGCGTGATCCACATTTCGCTGTTGTCCGGCGTCTGTGCAAGGGTTATATTAGCCTAACAAATGTTTGTTTAAGGGTTGAAAATGGACGGTCAGGCGGCCACGAAACCGGAAAAAGGTACCGACAGCGCCCCGGATGCGGGAGCGCACAATGGCGCTGAGGCTGTACGTTCGCGCGGCAACAACCGCCGCGCACGGGTGCTCGACGCCGCCGCCTACCGGTTTCGCCGCCAGGGTTATGCGGCGACGACGATGCGCGACATCGGCGGCGACGCGGGCATGCTGGCGGGTTCGCTGTATTATCATTTCAAGTCCAAGAACGCGCTGTTGCTGGCGGTCCACGAAGAAGGCGTGCGGCGCATCGCCGGTGCCGTCGACGCGGCTGTCGCCGAAGCTGATCCGTCGGACTCCTGGCAGCGCCTCGAATACGCGCTGGCGGCGCACCTGCGAAGCCTGCTCGACGGCGGCGATTATGCGCAGGTGGTGATCCGCGATCTGCCCGCCGACGAGCCGGAGCTCAGGACCAAGCTGATCCGGCTTCGCGACGAATACGAACAGCGCTTCCGGCATCTGGTCGAGGCGCTGCCGCTCGCCAACGAAAAGGATGCCGGCTGGATACGTCTTCTGCTGCTGGGAGCGGCCAACTGGTCGAACACCTGGTACCGGCCTGACGGCGCAACGCCGGCCGAGATCGCCGGACATTTCGTCCGCCTGATACGTAACGACAAAAGCATGGGAACCACGACATGAATACCACCGAAGCAGTTTCCGCCCAGGACATTCCGGCGGCGGTCGCGGCACTGGCACGTCCGCCGAAAGTGATGGTCACCAAGATCGGGCTCGACGGCCACGACAGGGGATCCAGGCTGGTCGCGTCGTTTCTGCGCGATGCCGGGATGGAGGTGATCTACACCGGTCCCTGGCAACAGGTCGAAACCGTCGTCAACCAGGCGGCACAGGAAGACGTCGACTGTGTCGGCGTCAGCTCGCTGGCCACCGATCACCTTCTGGTGCCGAAGCTGATGCGGGCGCTGAAGGACGCCGGGCTGGACGACGTGATCGTCATCGTCGGCGGCATCGTGCCCGACGATGAGGAAGAAATGCTGAAACAGGCCGGTGTCGCGCGGGTCTTCCACCCCGGATGCTCGCGGGGCGATATCGTCGACGGCATTGCCGAACTGATCGTCGAAAGACGCAAGAACCTAGGAGAGTGAAGATGTCGGATGATCGCAGGAACACAGCGCTGGGCCAGGATTTCGAGGCCGCGCGCGATAACTGGCGGGACGCCTACGAAAAGCACCTGCCGAACGAAAAGCCGCGCCGCAACCGCTCGGGCATCGAGGTCAAGCCGCTCTATACCCCGGAAGACTGGTCGCCCGACGACTACATGCCGGACCTGGGCTTTCCCGGCGACGCGCCGTTTACGCGCGGCATCTATCCGACCATGCACCGCGGCCGTTCGTGGACGCAGCGCCAGCTGATCGGCCTCGCCACGCCCGAGGACTACAACGCGCGCATGCGCCGCATCGTCGATACCGGTGCCACGGCGCTCAGCATGATCCCGTGCAATTCCGTCTATCGCGGCTATGACATCGACGAGGTCGATATCGAGATCCTCGGCACCTGCGGCACCACCATCAACACCATCGAGGACATGGAAACCTGCCTCGAAGGGGTGCCGATCGGCGACATGTCGGTGGCGCTCAACGATCCGTCGCCGTTCACGCTTTTGGCGTTCCTGCTCGGCGTCGCCAATCGGCGCGACATTCCGTGGTCGCGTATTTCCGGCACCTCGAACCAGAGCGATTACATCTCGCACTACGTCGCCAACCACATGTTCTTCCGCCTCGCACTGGGCGGTGCGCGCCGCGTGTTCGTCGATCACGTGCAGTTCGCCAACGAACGCCTGCCGATGTGGAATCCGGTATCCGTCGTAGGCCAGCACATGCAGCAGTCCGGCGCGACCCCGGCCGAAGCCATGGCTTTCACGCTGGCGTCTGCGATCCAGTACGCCGAGGACTGCCAGGCGCGCGGTCTCGACGTCGATACCTTCCTGCCGCGCTTCACCTTCTTCTTCGATATCTCGATCAGCTTCTTCGAGGAAATCGCCAAGTTCCGCGCCGGGCGCCGTATCTGGGCCAGGCTGGCCAAGGAACGTCTGGGGGCGGAAGACCCGCGCGCGTGGCGCTTCAAGTTCCATGCCCAGACGTCCGGCGTCGATCTGACCCGCCAGCAGCCGCTCAACAACATCGCCCGCACCACGGCGCAGGCAATCGCCGGCATCCTCGGCGGTCTGCAGTCGATGCACACCGACGCCTATGACGAGGTACTGTCGACGCCGACCGAAGCGGCGGCGAAGATCGCCATCCAGACGCAGAACATCCTGCGCGAGGAAGCGGGCCTGACCGACGTCATCGATCCCCTGGGCGGGTCCTATTACGTCGAGGCGCTGACCGACCAGATGGAAGAGAAGATCATGGCCGCGTTCGACGAGATCGACGCCGCCGGCGGCATGTACCGGGCGGTCGAAAGCGGTCTGGTGCAGGACAAGCTGGGCGAGTCCTCGCTCGACTTCCAGCGCCGCGTCGAAAGCGGTGAGCAGACCATCGTCGGCGTCAATGCCTACACCGATGACGAGCCGATCCCGGTGACGCCGCTGGAGCGGCCCGACCGGGAAGCGATGGAAGCACAGATCGCCAAGCTCAAGACCTTCAAGGCGGAACGCTCCAACGCCGATGTCGAACGCGCGCTCGCGGCGCTGTCGCGTGCCTGCGGTGACGAAAGCCAGAACGTCTTCGGGCTGCTGGTCGCGGCCGCCGAGGCCGGTGCCACGCACGGCGAAATGTGTGCCTGCCTGCGCCGCGAGCTCGGCTTCGGGCAGCCGCTGATCGCCGCGTGAGCGGCATGGACGCCCACGTCGATACCCGCGCCCGGGTCGAGGCCATGATCGCGCGGGACAACTGCGCGCGTGCCCTCGGTCTCGAGGTGCTGGCGGCGCAGCCGGGTCAGCTCGATCTCAGGATGACGGTCCGCGCCGAGCACCTGAACTTTCTGAACTGGGGGCACGGCGGCGTCATCTTCACCTTCGCCGACACCGCGTTCGGCATGTCGTCGAATACCCATGACCGGGTTTCCGTCGGTATCGATGCGCACATCGTGTATCTGTCAGGCGTCCGCGAGGGCGATGTGCTCGAAGCACGGTCGCGGGAAATATCGCGGACCCGGCGCAAGGCTGTGTACCGCGTCGACGTGGTGCGCCCCGCCGACGGCACCGACATCGCGGCATTCACGGGGACCGTGTTCGTGACCGAACAGACGCTGGCCGAACTGGGGCTGTGAGGTTTTTGTCGATTTCACGGACCGCCACCCCGGCGCAGGCCGGGGTCCAGTCTTCAGGCTATTCTGGATTCCGGCCTTCGCCGGAATGACGGCGGAGCGAGCGCCGCTCACCCCACCAGTTTTTGCGTCCGCTCGCGGTAGATCGTGTACAGCCCGCTGGCGACGATGATCGACGCACCGATCACGGTCCAGAAATCCGGCAGGTTGCCGAACACCACGTACCCGATCAGCGTCGCGAACACCAACAGGGTGTAGTTGAAAGGCTGCAGCGTCGACGCCGGGGCGATTTCCAATGCCTTGATCAGCAGGAAGTGACCGGTTGCCGCGGCCACCGACAGGCACAGCAGCCAGCCCCAGTCGACCGGCGTCGGATCGGTCCAGAAAAACGGCACGATGCATGTCAGGACCACGGTGCCGACGACCGCCATGTAGACCATCGACGTTTCGCTGTCGTCGTGGGTTGAGACCAGGCGCGTCATCACGTTGTAGGCGGCGAACATCAGCGCCGAAAGCAGCGCCAGCAAGGCGCCCGGCTGGATCTCGATGAGGCCCGGACGCAGGATCACCAGCACGCCGATGAAACCGGCGAACACGGCACTCCAGCGCCGGATGCCGACATGCTCGCGCAGGAACAGCGCGGCGATCCCGGTGACCATCAGCGGGAAGGCCGCGATCAGGGCATGGATCTCGGCCAGGGACATATAACGGACCGCCAGAATGAACACGCCGATCTCGCCGCAGATGAGCAGCGAGCGGGCGATCTGCAGCCACGGCACCTGACTTTTAAGGCAATCGCGGAGCGGCCGCTTGCGCGCCGAGAATGCCAGCGCGAACAGCGTGTAGAAAGCGAACCGTACCCACAGGATCTGCGGCGCGGAATAACTGGATGCCAGGCCCTTGGTGATGGCATCCTGGGCCGCGAACACGAACATCGCCGCGATCACCAGCGTGATCCCGAGCGGGGCATTGTCCTTGTGCGGCGCGTTTCTCATCGACGCCGATTACGGCAATTCGCGGGGAATGGAAAGCCGGAATGACAGCTTTGTTTCCCGGCCTGCACATCCGGCGCGATAGGGATATGGGGTATGTGACTTTTCCATCCTTCGAGACGGCCCCGATGAATAGATCGGGGCCTCCTCAGGATGAGGCGGGTGGAGATGCATGCATTGCGTCCTCATCCTGAGGAGCGGCCCACATCACTTAGGGCCGCGTCTCGAAGGATGCGACGGCATACGGCGGTACAAGGTTTGAAATCAGGCCCCGTAGCGGTCGCCGAAGACGAAGGCCTCGGTTTCGCGGATGCTTTCCTCGAGCGATTCCTTGACGGAGTTGAACAGGTCGCGGACCGAAACCACGGCGATGCACTTGGTGCCATCGACCACCGGCAGGTGGCGGTAGTTGCGGGTCTGCATCAGCTCCAGCGCGTCCGAGGAACTGTCGCTGGGCGACAGGGTGTCCGGGTTGGCGGTCATGATCTCGGAGATCTCTGTGCTGCCCGGGTCCTTGCCCTCGGCGGTGGCGCGGAAGACGATGTCGCGCTCGGTGACGATGCCGGTCAGGTTTCCTTCGGCGTCGACGACGATCAGCGCGGCGATTTTACGGTCACGCATAAGTTTTGCCGCATCCAGAACCGTATCCTCGGCGGTGACGCTGGCAACATCGACCGGCTTGACGATATCAGGAACTATTTTTCTCTGCATGCTGACCTCCTAGGCGTTACTCCCGCATTTCCCGCCTTTTGTTCCTGTGCGGCGGGTACGGCAATCAGTCTACGTCACTCCAATACTTAGTTGAAGCGTAAAAGCCGGAGGGCAGAAACGGTGCAGAGAACTCCTTATTTTCCAAAGGGTTCCGGCATGTCATTTGGATCGCCGCTGGGCGGGGTGACACGGATACGGGTGATCTGGTTGCTCTGGCGTTCGATGATATCGAAGCGGAAACCGTGGAACATGAAGCTCTGCCCGACCTCGGGAATGCGCCGGCTTTCATGCAGGATCAGCCCGGCGATGGTCGACGCTTCCTCGTCCGGCAGGTCCCATTCGTACTCGCGGTTGATATCGCGTAGCGTTACCGAGCCGTCGATCAGGTAGCTGCCGTCCGGCTGTTGGGCGACGCCGGTCACTTCGACGTCGTGCTCGTCGTCGATGTCGCCGACGATTTCCTCGATGATGTCTTCCAGCGTGACGACGCCCATGTTGGAGCCGTACTCGTCGATGACCAGGGCAAAATGCTCGCGTCTGTGGCGGAACGCCTGCAACTGGTCGAGCAGCAGGGTCTGCTCGGGAATGAACCACGGCTGGCTGGAAATGCTCATGATGTCGAGGTCCTTGGAGTCGCCGCCGAGACGCATCATTTCGCGGAGCAGGGCCTTGGCGTGCAGCACGGCGACGATGTTTTCCGGATCGTCCTTCCACAGCGGGATGCGGGTGTAGGGGCTTTCCAGCACCTGGCGCACGATTTCATCGGGCGGCAGCGAAACGTCGATGGCGACGACGTTGCGCCGGTGCGTCATGATTTCCTCGACCTGAACCTCTGTCAGTTCCAGAACCGAACGCAGCATGTCGCGTTCCTGCTTCACCGACGGCTCGTCGCCGTCGTGCAGTTCGATGGCGCCGCGCAGTTCCTCTTCGGCGGCTTCCCGGCTTTCCTCGGCGCTGGAGCCGGCACCGATCAGGATCAGCAGCTGGCGCACAAGGGTGTTGATGGTCAGCGTGACCGGCGCCAGCACGGCGATGACGGGCCTGATGATCGGCGCCACGAACAGCGCCATGCGGTTGGCGTTACGGATCGCATAGGTTTTCGGCAGGATTTCCGAAAAGATCAGGATCAGCAGGGTCATGCCGACGGTCGCAAAGGCGACGCCGTGCTCACCGAACAGCTTGATCAGCAGGCTGGTCGCCAGTGCCGAGGCGAGAATGTTGACCAGGTTGTTGCCGAGCAGGATGGCGCCGATCAGCCGTTCCTTGTCCTCGTGCAGGGCGTTGACGATGATGGCGCGCTTGTCGCCGTTTTGCTCCATCTGGTGCATCACATGCTTGGAAACCGCCGTCAGCGCGGTTTCTGCCCCGGAAAAGAATCCGGACAGGACCAGAAGTACAAATATTGCGAGGCCGATTTCCAACATCGTAGGTTCCTAACTAAGTGGAATAGCAACAAAGGGTACACGATACCCGACAGCAGGTATCATGCCTTAACGGGCGTCCTTTATAAACGCATCCAGCACATCGCTGACAATGGCCGGATCGACATCGTTGGCGACGAACGAATGGCCGATGCCGCGGGCCAGGATGAAGGTCAGCTTGCCGGCCTGGGTTTTCTTGTCCCGGCCCATGTGCTCGAGCAGCGCATCGGCGGTCCAGTTGGCGCCGGCCAAACCGCGGAGGTCCGTCGGCAGCCCGACATCGTTCAGGTGATCGCGCAGCAGATCGCCTTCCGCTTCGTTGATCATGGCAAGACGCGCCGACAACTCGAGCGCCATCACCATGCCGATGGCGACGGCCTCGCCGTGCTTCAGCTTGTCATCGAAGCCGACTTGCGCTTCCAGCGCGTGGGCGAAGGTGTGGCCGAGGTTGAGCAGCGCACGCAGGCCCGCCTCGCGTTCGTCGGCGGCGACGATCTCGGCCTTGTTGGCGCAGGACCGCAGGATCGCCTCGCGCCGGGCGGCGGGGTCGCCGTCCAGCAGTTTCTTCGCGTTGTCCTGCAGCCAGTCGAAGAAGTCGCGGTCGTTTATGACCCCGTACTTGACCACTTCCGCATAGCCGCACAGGCGTTCGCGCATCGGCAACGTGTCGAGCGTCAGCGTGTCGGCGATGACGCAGCGCGGTTGGTGAAACGCGCCGATCAGGTTCTTGCCGTATCGGGTGTCGATACCTGTCTTGCCGCCGACGGAACTGTCGACCTGCGACAGCAGTGTCGTCGGCACCTGCACGAAGTCGATGCCGCGCAGCACCACCGCGGCGGCAAAACCCGTCAAATCGCCGACGACGCCGCCGCCGAGCGCGATCAGCGTGGTTTTGCGGTCGATATTGTGTTCGAGCAGATCGTCGAGCAGCCCGTTCAGGTGCTCCAAGCTCTTGGTGTGCTCTCCCGCAGGCAGGATGATCTCGCGGGTTTTGATGCCGGCCCCGTTGAGCGATGCCCGGAGCGGCTGAAGCCACGCATTGGCGACGTTTTCGTCGGTGACGATGACGGCGCGGGGCGCGCGCAGGATGTCCTTGAGGATATCGCCGGCACGCGCGATGGCGCCTTCGCCGACATGGATGTCGTAACTGCGATCCCCCATCGGGACGTGCAGTTTCTCGATGCCGTCGCTGGCAAGGGTCATGGTTTCGGGTCCGCCGTGGTGTTGCCGCGAAGCGCGTCGATCACTTTCTGCAATGTCTTGTCGAGGCCTTCGTTGCCGGTTTCGATGGTGATGTCGGCCTCGGCGTATACTGGGTAGCGCTTTCCGGCAAGGTCCTTGAGCGTCGCCAGCGGATCGGCGTTGTTCAGCAAAGGCCGGTTCTTCGCGCGTTTGGTGCGCTGATACAGCACTTCCGGTTCGGCCCGCAGCCACATCGAAATGGCGTGCCGTTTCACTTCGTCGCGGGTCTCGGGGTCCATGAAGGCGCCGCCACCGGTGGCGATGATGCTGGGGCCTTCGTGCAGCAGACGCTGGATCACGCGGCGCTCGCAGTCGCGGAACGCCGGCTCGCCATAGACCTGGAAAATGTCGCGTACTTCACAGCCGGCGGCTTCCTCGACCTCGTTGTCTGAATCGCGGAACGGCAGCCCCAGCGATTCGGCCAATTTGCGGCCGACGCAGGATTTCCCGGCGCCCATCAGCCCGACAAGCACCACCGGACGGTCGATGCTGGGCATGCCGTCGGCGCTTCCGGTTTTGCTGGCGGGCTCTAAGGCCATGAATACAAACACTTTTCCTAAACGAGGACGTTGGATGCCGCCAATCTCCGCGCGGGCTCGCCGTTGAAAGGCTATTGGCCTGCCGATAGACTGGCGAAACAAGGGCAAAAATTTGCCACAGTCCCGGGCGAGCATCAATTGCAGTAATCGGACACCTTATTGATTTCAACATTTTAGGCGGCAGCACAGACCGCCTGGCAGAACGGACAGGATACGGTTTTTCCATGGGTAAATTGACGGTTTTCATTCTGGTCTTGCTGTTGCTCGGTGCCGGCGGTGGTGCCGCGTTCCTGGCGACGTGGGAAATTCCGGCGCCGGTCAGCAACGTCGAGAAGGTATTGCCGAATGACAAGTTCCCGCGTTAACCGCCGGGTCATTGTCCGGGGCATTGCCTGCGCTGCGCTGCTGGCGGCCGTTGCGGGCCAGTCCCCGTCACCGGCCGTGGCCCAGACTCCGGTCCCGGTCACCGGGGCACCGCTTGACCTCAGCGCGCCGCAGCCGGCGCCGCCAATGGAAACGCCGACACCGCTTTTGAAGCAGCCGCCCGAAACCGCCCCTGAAATCGCCCCCGAAACCAGCGGCCCGCGCCGGCTGGTGCCGACGCAAACGGCGCCGGCGCCGGCGTCGCCGCAAAAACCGGCCGTCCAAATGCTCAACCCCGGCAAGACCGGGATCGAGGTCGACGGCCTGAGCACCATCGACAACGAGTCGGTCGGCGTGCTGACCCGCGCCGACGGCGGTTTCGGGCTCGACATGTGGCAGGGGACGACGCGCACCGACGCGGTCGCCCTGGTCAAGGCACTGCCTGATCACAGCGGTTCGGCGGCACTGCGCGAAATCACGTCGCTGCTTTTGTTGAGCCGCGCCAAGGCGCCGCCCGCCGTCGGTGCCGATGCGCCAAGCCTGCTGGCCGCGCGCGCCCAGGCGCTATTGGCGATGGGCGATGTCGACAACGCCGAGCTGCTGCTGGCCTCGGCGCCGCGTCAGGGGCGTCCTGCGGGTCTGGATGTGGTCGACGCCAAGGTGCAGATCATCCGTTACAACAATGCCCGCGCCTGCGGCCTGGCCCGCAACCGTGAAGGCGCGCCCAGCGACGATTTCTGGCAGCGGCTTCTGGTCTATTGCGATGCGCTGGACGGCAAGGCCGACAGCGTCAACTTCGGGCTGTCGCTGCTGCGCGAAATTGCCGGTGACGATCCGGCACTGGTTTTGCTGGCCGATGCGGTGATCTCCGGCAAGCCGATCCTTCTCGAACAGATCGAACACCCGACGCCGATCCATGTCGCGCTGAGCCGCGCCGCCAAGGTGCAACTGCCGCCGGGCATTGCCCAAAGCGACGATTCGCTGGTCCTGCACAGCGTCGCCATGACGCCGAACGTCACCGTCGGCGGCAGGATCGAAGCGGCGGAACGCGCGGTGCCGATGGGCGCGCTTTCGCCCGGCGAACTGCGCAGGCTGTACCAGCAGGTCACCTTCGCCGAGCCGGACCTGGCCAACGCTCTGACCCGGGCGCAGGAACTGGGCGGCGCGGCGGCGCGCTCGCTTTTGTATCAGGCAGCGGTCAAACAGAACATTCCCTCGGCCCGGGCCGAGATCATCGCAGCCGCGCTGGACATGGCGCGCGAGGACGGCCGCTACCTGCCGGCGGTGGAAGCGTTCCGCCCGCTGATCGACCGTCTGCCGCCGTCCCCGGAAATGGTGTGGTTTGCACTGACCGGTGTGCGCGCGTATCTGACCCTGGGCGATGCCGTCGGCACCGACCGCTGGCTGGCCTTGCTGCGCGCCAGTGCCACGGTGCGCGATGAATCCCGCCTTGCGCTGACCCGGGTGAGGCCGCTGGCGCGCATGCTGGGGGCCGGCGACAAGTCGGTGCCGCTGGAAACCGTGATCGAGGAATGGCGCGCGACGCTGGAAGACACGCCCGAGGTATCGCCCTTGCGGGCGCTGCTCAACGGCATGTTCATGGCCGTCGGCGAGGACCTTCCCCCGAAAGCGTGGGAAGGCATCGTCGCCGATGCGCCGAAGAACCAGCTGATGCCGTCGCCGGTGGTGTGGTTCATGTTCCGTGACAGCCTGCGGGCGCTGAAACTGGGCACCGGTGCCATGCCGGCAGCGGGTGCCGGCAGCAGCGGCGCGTTGGGGACCATGCAGGCCAATCTACAGGCCAATCTACAGGCCAGACAGGCCGCGACGGTGCCCGCGGGGGCCGCCAAGCCGGCGATCTATGCCTTGCAGGCCATGGGCAACGGTGTGCCCGGCGATCAGGGCGTGGCGGTGGTATATGAAGTCGTGGCGGCGTTCCGCGCGCTCGGCTTCGAACGCACGGCGCGCAAGCTGGCGGTCGAGACGCTGCTCGCGGCGGGACTTTGATTGGCCCTCAATAGCCCAGGGAAGGGCGGCATGGCCGAACTGAACTACCCGTGGATCGATAACTTCCTCAACATGATGCGCTCTACACGGAATGCGTCGTCGAACACGCTGGCTGCCTACCGGGGCGATCTGAGCGAATTCGCGATGTTCGTCGGGCGCCGCCAGACCACGCCGGAACGGGCCAGTGTCGATCATGTCAGAGGGTATCTGAAGGCACTCGATGAAAAGGGACTGGCGGCCTCGACGGCGGCCAGGCGGCTGTCGGCGCTGAAGCGCTTCTTCCGCTTCGTCATCGACATGGGTTTTCGCGAGGACGATCCGACATCCAGCCTGGACGGGCCGAAGCTCGGTCAGCGGCTGCCGAAGTATCTCAGCGAGGCCGAGGTCGATGCCTTGCTCGACGCCGCCAAGCGCCGCCCCGGCGCCGACGGGCTCAGACTGCAGGCGCTGATGGAAGTACTTTATGCGACCGGGCTTCGTGTCACCGAGCTGGTGACGCTGCCGGTTTCGGCGTTTTTGCGTGAAAGTCCGGTGCTGATCGTCAACGGCAAGGGCGGCAAGGAACGCATGGTGCCGCTCGGCGAACCGGCGCAGGACGCGGTCCGCGATTACATGCTGGTGCGCGACAGCTTTCTGCCCAGGGGCCGGGCGAAAGGTCGCGCCGAGCGCTACCTGTTCGCGTCCAGGGGCAAGGAGGGGCACCTGACCCGGGCCCGTTTCGGCCAGTTGATCAAGGAACTGGCGACGGAGGCGGGACTGGACCGCAAGCGCGTCTCGCCGCATGTGCTGCGGCATTCCTTCGCCAGCCACCTGCTGGCCAACGGCGCCGATCTGCGCGCCCTGCAGCAGATGCTGGGCCATGCCGATATCTCGACGACGCAGATCTACACCCATGTCATGGAAGAACGCCTGCGCCAGCTTGTCGAAACCAGCCATCCGCTGGCGGGTATGTAGGCCGCCCGCCGGCAACAGGCTCAGGGATGGTTCAGGGGATTGTTCAGGGGATGGTTCAGGTCGCGAGGTCCTTCTTCACCTGCTTGTAGAAACCGGCGATGACGGTCAGCACACCGGCGACGATCAGCACCGCTGAAATCGGCCGGGTCAGGAAGCCCATCCAGTCGTACTGCATCAGCTGCATCGACTTGACGAAGCTGCTTTCCCCGAGATCGCCGAGCACCAGACCGAGCACCAGGCCCGCCGGGGAGAACCCGTAGCGGCGCAGGAAGAAGCCGAG
>Ga0070727_10003437_pt1 | contig 14371 bp, 13 predicted proteins | sample tdAd472_FD_66722 | JGI IMG/M metagenome (GOLD analysis project Ga0070727, IMG submission 66722) | Marine sediment microbial communities from the Atlantic coast under amendment with organic carbon and nitrate - tdAd47.2 | ecosystem: Environmental > Aquatic > Marine > Coastal > Sediment | place...
CGATTCCCGCAGCCGAGCGTCGCGGCGGAGGCATATCTCGGGCTCGCGGAGGTCGAGGCGGTGCAGTCGCGGCTCGATGCCGCTTTCGGCGCGTACGACCGTGCGATCGAACTGGTTCTCCGGGACCCCCTGAATTCGACGGTCTCGCCGGCCCAGGTCGAGGAGTCGATCGAGCAGCATTTCTCGCGGCTGGATACGGAAGGCGATTTCGCGAACGCGCTGCGGTGCGCGGCGAGGATCGAGCGGCTGCACGGGACGGAGCCGCCGCCGAGCGCTGTAGAGCGGATCGCGTACGCACACCTGAAGCTCGCGGGCAGCCTGCTTGAAGGCGTTGAGATGACGATCGATGGGCTTCCGGATTTCAGCACGGTTGATCCGGTGACGCTCGAGCAGGCACGGTCGAACTACTACCGGGCCGCGATGGAGTTCCGGCGACACGCGCGAATGACGACGCTGATCGACGCCGAAGCGTCGGCGCTTTCGCTGTGGGAAGCGGCGTGCGCGTTCGATCTCGCGGGTGATCAGGACCGGGCGAGATCGACGTTTGCGGAGTACGTCCAGACGCGTACCAGCGGCGATCCGCGCTGGGTCGAGGCCAAGTTCCGGCTGGCGAGGACATACCAGGCGCGCGGGGAGTACGACTCGGCGATCGAGCTGTACGAAGACATCCTGGCCAACCACGCCACTTCCGAGCTGGCCTACTCCAGTTATGTGCCGCTGGCCCAGTGCTACATGCTCCAGGGAGGCGAGAAGGCCGCCGAACGGTCCGAGCAACGCCTCCGCGCGGTGGTCGACGGCCGGATTCTCGCGCCGGATGCCCCGGAGTATCGAGAAGCGCTGATCGAACTCGGTCTGCTGTACCGTCGATCGGGGCGTCACGAAGAGGCGATCGAGCAGTTGACGGCCGCGATCGATCTCGAGCCGCGTCTCGGGCAGGACCTGCGTGTGCTTTTCGCTTTGGCGGACGCGAGCCGGCTGTCGGCGGCGGAGATCGCCGATGCCCTGCAGGTTCGCATGCCGCAGTCGGAAACCGACCGGCTTCATAGCCTGAAACAGGAGCGGCTCACCGAGGCACTCGAACTGTACGACACGGTTCAGGGGATCGTCGACTCCGGCGATCCTTCGCGCCGGTCCGAGTTGGACCGGGTCCGCCTGCGGAATGCGATGTTGTATCGGGGCGACTGTGCATTCGACCTTGCCCGGCACCACGAGAACGACCCGTTCCTCAGCGAACGGTACTACACCGAGGCGATCCGTCACTACGCCGCGGCGGCGCAGCGTTACCCGGACGACCCGTCGTCGCTTGTCGCGATGGTGCAGATCGTGAACTGTCACGCGGCGATGGGTCGCTGGCAGGAAGCGCGAACCGCTCAGGAACGTGCCCGTTCGCGCCTGGCGGAACTGCCCGGGGAAGCGTTTGAGCGAGGTGAGGTGCCAATGTCTCGCTCGCACTGGGAAAACTGGCTGGACACGAGCATTCGGCTCGATCAGCTCAGTTCGGCAGAATCGGCCCGATAATTCTGGACCCCTGAGGCAATTCTTGCCGAACTGAAAGCATCGGGCGGAGGAATCGCCTGATGAGAGCCTGTTCGTGCCCCTGAGGATCGGGGGCGGGCGTTGCGCCGAAAGGGTCAGGATGACCGGTCAATCCACTGGGAATCAAGCGTCGTTGCGTGCGGATGCGCCGTCGACGCACGAGCAGCCGAGCGTGTGGGCCCCGCGACTCGCCCGGGTGCTCGACGAGCAGTGCCGGCTCTACCAGCAACTCGACGAACTCTCGCTGCACCAGTCCGAGTGCGTAGAGAGCGGCGAGACCGAGTTGCTGCTCGATGTGCTGGCCCAGCGTCAAGGCGTGGTCGAGCAGGTGACCGAGGTCAACGGGCTGCTTGAGCCCTTCGTTTCGAAGTGGGATTCGCTCGCCGAAGCGCTGGATGAGTCGCAGCGAGAGAATCTGCGAGGCAAGCTCGCCCGGCTGGATGAACTGGTCGACCGAATCACGAAGCGTGACGAATCCGACCGCGTGAAGCTTGAAGCCCAGAAGGGCAAGGTCGCGGAAGAGCTCGGCAGCGCGGTGCGTCAGAAGAACGCCGCGGCCGCGTACGGCCGGAATGCCAATCAGCAATCGGGGCCACGGTTCCAGGATCGGCAGGGCTGATCCGTGTCATCGATCGCGCCGGCTCAAGTTGATGCGACCCCGGGGCTCTCGCCGACTGATCTCGCCGAACTGGTCGGCGCGTTCAATGAGGTGACGGCCCGACTGCAGTCAACGCACGAGCAGTTGCGGGGTGAGGTGGCGCGGCTCCAGCAAGAATTGACTGATACGCGCGGGCAGCTGCGTCGGGCGAAGGAACTGGCGGCCCTCGGTGAGATGGCGGCCGGCATCGCCCATGAAGTGCGGAACCCGCTGGTCTCGATCCGCCTGTTCGGGGAAGCGCTGGTGTCCGACCTGTCGGACCGGCCGGAGGAGCAGGGGCTGGCTGGCAAGATCGTACGCTCGGTCGATCGTCTGAACGCCGTGGTGGGGGATGTGCTGAACTTCGCTCGGGATCTGCGTGTTCAGAGCGATGTGATCGAAGTGGATGCGCTGCTGCGCGATGTGGCGGAAGTGGCTTCGGGCTACGCCCGCTCGGTCGGCGTGGATCTGACGGTTGTCGCTTCGCCGGGAACGCAAGTGTCGTGCGATCGCGGGCTTCTGCAGCAGGCGATCCTGAACGTGGTGCGCAACGGGTGCGAGGCTTCGGCGGATGTGCCGGACGGCGCGCGCCGGGTCGAGGTATCGGTGCAGGAGCGCCGCGGGCGGACTCCCGACGGTGCCTCGCGTCCGGAATTGGCGTTCTGCGTGGCGGACAGCGGCCCCGGGTTTCCGACGGAGGTTCGCGATCGCGTGTTCAACCCGTTTTTTACGACGCGCGAGACCGGCACCGGGCTCGGGCTCGCGATCGTGCATCGGATCCTGGATGCCCACGACGGGAGCGTCGTGATCGCCTCGAACGAGAATGCCGGGGCTCTTGTTGAGCTCCGCGTGCCGCTGTGTGTCTCGGGCGAGGACGCCGGTAACGAATCACCCCAACAAACTGTTCGGTCACTCGTGATGACTTCGGAGGCCTGATCGGCGATGGCAACTGTACTTGTGGTAGACGACAAAGAGTCCTTGCGCGACAGCGTCGGTTTCACCCTTCAGCGGGCGGGCTTCACCATTCTTTCGGCGTGTGACGGCGAGGGGGCTTTGGCGATTGTGGCCAAGCGTCGCCCCGACGCCATGGTGACGGACCTCAAGATGCCGGGGATGTCGGGCGTCGAACTGATCGAGAAGGTCCGCGAGATCGACGACGACCTGCCCATGGTGCTGATGACGGCCTTCGGGACCGTCGATACCGCGGTTCGGGCGATCAAGAGCGGTGCGTTTGACTACATCACCAAGCCGTTCGAGGGCGATGAGCTGGTCATCGCGGTGAAGCGGGCGATCGAGCATCGCGAACTCAAGCGCGAGAACCAGGTGCTCAAGGCCTCGTCCGGGCAGTCGCCCGCTCCGTCCAGAGGGGCGGATGCTTCGGGATTCACTGGTATCAAGCGCGTCATCGGTGAGACCGAGGTGATGCGCGAGCTCAAGGCCAATCTCACGGCCGTCGCGGAGAGTCACGGCACGGTGCTGATCTCCGGCGAGTCCGGTACCGGCAAGGAAGTCGTCGCGCGCGCGATCCATGAGATGAGCCCGCGTCGTGATGCGCCGTTCCTCGCGGTCAATTGTGCCGCAATGAGCGAGTCGCTGTTGGAGTCTGAACTGTTCGGGCACGAGCGCGGAGCGTTCACCGGGGCGGAGTCGCTGCGGAAGGGCCGGTTCGAACTCGCCCACGGTGGCACGCTGCTTCTCGACGAGATCAGCGAAATCAAGCCCCAGATCCAGGCGAAGCTGCTGCGTGTGCTCCAGGAACAGGCGTTCGAGCGGGTCGGGTCCTCGACGACGATCGGCGTGGATGTGCGCGTGATCGCGACGACCAATCGTCACCTCGGCGAAGAAGTCGCCTCAGGCGGCTTTCGGCAGGACCTCTTCTACCGGTTGAACGTGCTTCCCGTGCCGCTCCCGTCACTCAACGAGCGTCGGGAGGATGTCCGCATGCTCGCGCCGCATTTCGTGCGGATGACTTGTGCTCGCGAGGGGCGGCCGGAGAAAAAGATCTCTGAGGAAGCGATGGAACTGCTTGTCGCATACCCGTGGCCGGGCAATGTGCGCGAGCTCCAGAATCTCTGCGAGCGGGCGGTTGTGCTGTCGGCTGGCGACGAAATCACGCCGGAGCTGATCCGACTGTGGCTGACCGGCCCGAACGCCCCGGGGCGCGCGATGAAGGCGCGTCCGAAGGCGTCCCCCGAGGAGAACGGTGCGATGGAGCCGGAACGCTCGAATGGCACCGCGGTTGCGTCGATGATTGAGCCGCGACCGCTGGCGGACATCGAGCGTGAGGTGATCGTGGAGACGCTGCGGCGATTCGGCGGGCACCGTCAGAAGACGGCTCGGGCCTTGGGCATCGGTGTTCGGACCCTCGGCCTGAAGCTGAAGAAGTGGAAGGAAATGGAGTTGGTGTCCGCATCGCTCTGATGCGGGCCGGGGCTCGGGAGCAGCACTGTGTTCATTGACGGCCTGGTCAATTCGGACTCCACGCCGGTCCTCGAGGCCGCGGCCCAGTTCGCTGCGCGCCGGCAGGATGTGCTGGTTCACAACATCGCGAACATCTCGACTCCGAATTTCCAGCAGAGAACGCTCGACATTCGGACGTTTCAGGATCGGCTTGCCGAGGCGGTGGACAGCCGGCGCCAGCGGTTCGGCGGGAATCGCGGCGACCTCGACATCCGTGATTCGCGCGAGGTGAGGTCGGTTCGGGATGCTTCCGGTCAGATCCGGCTGGAGGTGAATCCCGGCACGCCGAGCGGCAACATCCTGTTCCACGATCGCAACGATCGCGACCTTGAGCGAAGCATGGCGGACCTGGCCGAGACCGTGGCCTCGTTTCGGGTCGCAACCGACCTGTTCCGGACACGGATGCAACTGCTGCAGACCGCGATCTCGGAGCGGGTGTGATGAAGACGATGGAGGCGGAACATGTACGGGAATCTTGACGTCTCGGTCAGCGGGCTGATCGCCCAGCGGACGCGTCTGAACACGATCGCGGCGAACATCGCCAACCGCGACGCCATCCTCGATGCCGACGGCAACTACAGCCCGTACCGCCGCCGGTTCACGGTCTTCGAAGCGGGGAACCCCAGCGCGTCGAGCCGGGCCGGTCGGGATCAGGGCGTGCATGTGTCGTCGATCGAGTTGGACCAGTCCGAGTTGTCGAAGCGATGGGAGCCAACCAGCCCGTACGCCCAGCCGCCGGGTACGCCGGACGCGGGGTACGTGTACTATCCGAACATCGATCCGGCGACGGAGATGGTCGACGGCCTCGATGCGCAGCGTGCGTACGAGGCGAACATCGCGGCAGCGGAGGCGACGAAGGCGATCGTGGCACAGGCGTTGCGGTTGCTGTCCTGATCGGCCCTAGGGCCGGTGCCCAGCGCAACAGTTGCGCTCGGGTCGAATTCCAGGGAGCGGAATCATGACGGATCCACTCGGGCTCATCGGTTCGCAAGCGGCGCAGGGCGGTGGCGGCATTAAGCCGGTCCAGCCCGCCCCGGGCGCGGTCAACGCGCAAGGTGAGTCGTTCAAGGACCTGCTCATGCAGAACCTCCAGAAGGTCAACAGCCTGCAGAACGATGCGACGAAGGCCATCGAGGATTTGAACACGGGCAAGCGGGACGATCTTGAGACCGTGCTCATGGCGACCCAGAAGGCTGACACCGCGTTCCGCATGCTCCAGCAGGTGCGCAACAAACTGATGGACGCGTACTCCGAGCTCCAACAGATCCGCGTCTGATCCAGACCGCGAGCCCCCGGGCGCAGTTCCTGCGCGTGACGGCAAAGTGTGCTCGCCGTTCAAGCGGATGATGCGCTTCGTCCGAAAACCATCATCAGCACGCGAAGGATTCCGCGTGCGATGTGTCGTCCGGAGGACGACCGGATGAGGGCACGGAGGCCGATCGATGGAACAGTTCAGGCGCGCACAGGCGACTATTCAGAAGTACCTGGCGATGCTGACGGTCAGCCAGAAGCTGCTGATCGCGTCGCTGGTCGTCGTCATGCTGATGACGCTGTTCGTGGTACAGCAGTACGCGTCAACGACTGACTATCAGGAGGTCGCGCCCGGCGCGACACCCCAGGAACTCCGGACGATTGTCTCCCACCTGCAGGCGACGGGGCAGGAGTATCGGGAGATCGAGGGCAAGGTCATGGTGCCCGCCTCGGCGCAGCGCCGGGTTTTCGCTTCGTTGATCGAAACCGGGAATGCTCCGGCCGATAATCGGATCTACTTCGACAACCTCGTCGAGAAGCAGAGCTGGACGCAGAACTACCAGCAGAACGAGCAACTCGCCACGATCGCGCGCCAGAACGAGCTGGCCCGTTCGATCGCCGCGATGAACGGCGTCAGCAAAGCGCAGGTATTCCTCGACGTCCCGAAGCGCCGCGGCATCGGCGTTGTGGACCGCACGCCGACCGCTTCGGTCGTGGTCATCGGGCGGGATGGTCTGAGTCAGGACACCGTGGATTCGATCGCCCACCTGGTCGCGAGTTCGACGGCGGGTCTGCTTGTTGAGAACGTTCGGGTGATCGACGGGCGCACCAATCGTCAGATGCGGGCGTCCACCGAGAACGAGTTCAGCATCGCGAGCTACGCAGAAGCTGCGGCGTCGTTCGAGCGTCAGGCGCGTGACAAGATCACGGACCTGCTTTCTTACATCCCCGGCGTGATCATCAGCGTGAACGCGCAGGTGACGATGGAGCATCGGCAGGAGACTGATCGCAAGTTCCATGGGGAGGGCGAGGGATCGACCTCGCTGCTGAGGAGCAGTTCAACCACGAACATGGACCAGACCATGGCCAGTCGAGGCGGCGAGCCGGGAACCCGCTCCAACGCCGGTGCCGACGTGACCGCCGGCGGCTCCTCGTCCGACCGCGTGAGCGAGGGGGCCGAGGATGTCGAGTTCGATACGGCGATGGGAGGGGTCGAAACGCAGCGGGTGATCCCCGGAGGTCGTCTGCAGAAGATGAACGCGGTCGTGAACATCCCGCGGGACTACTTCGTGTCGATCTGGCGGTCGCAACAAGATGGGCAAGATGGGGCGGATCCGCCAGTTCCGACCGACGCGGATCTGACGGCGGTGCGGGACGCGGAGTTGGCCCGGATCCAAGCGGAGGTAGCCAGACTGATCGACTTCTCAGAGATGGTCGATGGGCGTGAGGTGGATATGGATACCCTCATGCAGGAGAGCGTCGTGGTTTCGATGATCCCCATCTTGCCTGACTTCGCGGGGCTGACCGGTGCCGCAGCCGGGGCGGGTGGCGGGCTTCTCGGCGTTACCGGGCCGATCGCGGTCGGTGAACTTGCCAAGACCGTCGGCATCGGCGCGTTGGCTCTGGCGTCACTCGGGTTCGTTGTCATGACCGCGTTCAAAGCGAACCGGCGTGATGTGCTCCCCAGTGCCGAGGAGCTCGTGGGGATCCCTCCCGCGCTGCAGGACGGCGACGGCATCGTCGGCGAGGCCATGGAAGCCGACAGTGCGCTGTCCGGCGTGGAACTGAGCGAGGACGAGCTCAAGATGCGCAAGATGAGGGAACAGATCGCCGAACTGGTCTCCGAGCATCCGGATCAGGCGGCGAAGGTGGTCACCCGTTGGGCGACCGAGCAGGTGTAACAAACACACGTCGATGACCGGCTGGTCATCGATGATCGAGGCCAGAGGGCTGTATGCCACGCAAACCCGGCGAGAAACTGCCGACCAGCATTCAGGAGATCGACGGCGTCACCAAGGCGGCGGTTCTGCTGCTGTCGCTGGATGCCGAGTCGGCAAGCAAAGTGCTGCGCGCGATGGGACCCGACGCGGTCGAGGATGTGACCCGCGAGCTCGCGGGGTTGGGGCGTGTGCCGCAGACGCTCATGGATCAGGTCGTCGAGGAGTTTTACGGCACATCGTTGGCCCATCAGTTCCAGAACGAGGGCGGGCTGGACTACGCCCGCGTGCTCCTCAAGGACTCACTCGATCCGAAGATGGCCGATCGGATCCTCGGCCAGATTCAGACGCAGGTGCAGAAGACTCCGTTCTCGTTCCTGCAGAAGGCCGAAGCCGAGAATCTGCTGACCTTCATTCAGGATGAACACCCGCAGACGATCGCGCTCATCATCTGCCACCTGCCCCACCACAAGGCGGCGGAGATCCTCGTTGGCCTTCCCATGCAGAAGCAGATCGAGGTCATCAAGCGCATCGCAAACATGGAGCAGACCAACCCGGAGGTGATCCGCGAGGTCGAGAGGGGGCTCGAGTCTCGACTGGCGAGCATGCTGACGCAGTCGATGGAGAAGGCCGGGGGAATCCCGACGGTGTCGGAGATTCTGAACCTCGCGGATCGTTCGACCGAAAAGGCGATCCTCGAAGGGCTGGAAGCCGACGATCCCGATCTGGTCGAAGAGATCCGTCGGCTCATGTTCGTATTCGAGGATGTGCTGCTGGTCGACGGCAAAGGCATCCAGGCGGTGCTGCGCGAAGTCGACAACGACGAGCTGGGGCTGGCCCTCAAGACGGCCTCGGAGGAACTGCAGGAAAAGATCTTCAGCAACATGTCGGAGCGGGCGGCGACGCTCATCAAGGAGGACATGGAGTACATGGGCCCGGTCCGCGTCAGCGATGTCGAGGGGGCGCAGCAGCGCATCGTCGACATCGTTCGTCGCTTGGAGGAGGCCGGCGAGATCATCATCAGCGGCCGCGGCGGTGGCGAGGAGCTGATCGTTTGATCGGTGCGGTACAGTCATGGCGCTGATCAAACAGGCCAACTCGGCGGGCGCGGCGCGAGACGCGATCGTGCTGAATCTCGGTGACCTGCGCCGCGAAGCGGATCGGCTGCGCGACGAGGCGCTGACCGAGCGCGACCGCATACTGCGCGAGGCACGGGCGGAGCGTGACCGGATCCTCGAAGGCGCCGCCGAACGCGGCTACGAAGACGGGTACCGAGAGGGGTTCGCGAAAGGGATCGAGGAGGGCGAACGCGACGGAGCCGAGAAGGCCTACGCCGAATGTGCCGAAAGGGTCGCGTCCATCGAGCAGTCGCTCGGTAACGCGTTCCAATCGATGGAATCGGAGCGCGAACGCGTGCTGCTTGAGACCAAGAGCGATGTGCTAACGTTCGCGTGCGCCTTCGCCGAGCGCGTCACGAAGCGGGTTGTGGAACTGGATACCGCTGTGGTCGAGTCGCAGCTCGACACCGCGCTGAAGCTGGTTCTGAGCGCGACCCGCCTTTCGGTGCTGGTCCATCCTGAGGATCGTGAAGCCTGCGACCGGATCGCACCCGTCCTTTCTCGTCAACGCATCGCCGACTCTCCGATCGAGTTCACCGAGGACGATACGCTCCGGCGTGGATCCGTCGTCCTCCGCACGGAGAAGGGGCTTATCGACGCGTCCGTTGATGCTCAGATCGATCGCATGGTTGAGTTGCTGATCGGCGACGAGCGTCTGGAGCACCGACTCGACGCCGTCTCGCCGGATGCGGACGATTCGGAGGCTGACGCGTGAGTTTGCTCGCAGCAAGCATCGGCCGCGTGCGACGGATGGATCCGGTTCGTGTCGAGGGGCGCGTCGGCGCGGTGCAGGGCCTCACTGTGCTGGTCGACGACTTCCCGGTCGTGGTCGGCGCGCTCGTCGCAGTGTGTTCATCCGGCGGCGACCGGCTGGGCGAGGTCATCGGGTTTGACGGCCGACGCGCGATCGTCATGATGCTCGGTCAAACCAACGGCGTTCGCCCAGGCGACCGTGTGGGGTCCATCGCGACCCAACCGACCGTTGATGTCGGCGACAGCATGCTCGGCCGGGTCGTGAACGGGCTCTGCCAGCCGATCGACGCTGGCGAACCGCTGCAGGACCTGCACCCGCAGCCCCTCTACCCCGAGCCCATCGGCGCGATGGCCCGATCGCGAGTACGAGAGCCGCTACCGACCGGCGTGCGCGCGATCGACCTGATGACCACGCTCGGACGCGGCCAGCGCCTGGGTATCTTCGCCGGACCCGGCGTCGGCAAGTCCACGCTGCTGGGGATGATCGCACGCGGCACGATCTGCGGCGAGCACGGCGCGGACGTCAACGTGATCGGCCTGATCGGCGAGCGAGGCAGAGAGGTTCGCGATTTCATCGAGCAATCGCTCGGCGAGCAAGGAATGCGCAGGTCGGTAGTGGTCGTCTCAACCTCTGACGAGTCGCCTCTGATGCGCGTTCGAGCCGCGAACGCGGCCTGCGCGATCGCCGAGTACTTCCGCGACTGCGGACGCGATGTCATGCTTATGCTGGACTCGGTGACCCGCCTCGCGCACGCGCAGCGCCAGATCGGGCTCGCCGTCGGTGAGCCCCCCGCGACTCGCGGGTACACACCGAGCGTGTTCGCCGCATTGCCGGTTCTGCTGGAGCGGGCCGGCTCAATTCGGGCAGATAGCAGCGGGAGAGCGGGGAGCATCACCGGCCTCTACACGACGCTCGTCGAGGGCGACGACATGACCGAGCCGGTGGCCGACGCGGTGCGAGGTATTCTCGACGGGCATGTGATCTTGTCTCGATCCCTCGCGCAGAAGGGCTATTTCCCGGCCATCGACGCACTTGACTCGGTCAGCCGCGTCGCAAACGAGATTTGCGAAGCCGAGCACCTCAAGGCGCGGCAGCGAGTCGCGACCGCGCTCGCGGCCTACCGCGATGTCGAGGAGCTCCTTCAGATCGGCGCCTACACGCCGGGGGCCGACCCGTTGACCGACGCCGCGGTTGCGCTCAAGCCGAAGATCGACGCGGTGCTTACTCAGGCGACCGATGAAGTCGTCGGTTTCGATGATGCGATCGCGAGCCTCACCCAGGTCGCCCGGGAGCTGGAGACTCTTGTCGAAGCTTCGAAGGCACGCGGTTCGGCTCCTCGCCCCGGCACAAAGCGGGGGGGCTGATCTGTGGCGAAGTTCCGATTCCAACTTCAGGCGCTTCTTGAGATGCGGAAACGGGCCGAGCGCGATCAGCAGATGATCGTGTCCGCGATCGAAGCGGAGTACCGATCGATCGAGCAGCGGATCCGAGAGTGCCACGCCAGCATCGAGCAATGTCGCTCGGACCTTCGCGAGCGCCTGGGTTCACAACACGAAGCATCGGTTGATGCGCGCGAGGCGGCCTGGCAGACGCACGCGATGCACCGCATGCGCGCCGAGGCCGACGGACTCGTCCTCAAACTGTCCGGTGTGCTCAAGCGACTCGAGGCGGAGCGAGCTGTGCTCGTTGAGCGGGCGAAGGATCGGCGAAGCATCGAGAAGCTCAAAGAGAACCGCTTCGACGCGTGGAAGTCGGACCGGCAGCGTGCCGAGCGCACGGAACTGGATGATTTGGCTTCGGCTCGGGTCGGGTGGACAAGGCTTGGAGGTGTGCAATGATCAGATCGGCCTGGCTCGTGGTTTCGACGATCGCCGTGGCGAACCTCCTGGCGATCCTCGGTTTCGTCGGATGGCTCGTCTCGAGCGACCGGCTCACGCTCGACCGCCTGGAGGAGATCCGGGCGATGGTCGCACCGACTGTCGCCGAGCAACTCGAAGCCGATCGCGCAGCGGAATCCGAGGCAGAATCGGAGCGTGCCCGTCTCGAAGACGGCGGCAATCTCGGCGCGGTCCCGATCAGCGCCAAGGACCGGCTGAACATCCTGCGCGAGGTCGACGAGGTCTCACGTCAGCGTTTCGAGCGGATGGAACGGGAAACGCGTGATCTCCAGCGTCAGCTTCAAGCCGAACTGGACGCCATCGCGGCCGAACGCGAAGCACTCGAGAAGACGCGCGACGCCTTCGAGACCCGGCGTGCGGAGATCGCGGAACTGGAGCAATCGAAACAGTTCAAACGGGCGCTGCAGCTCTACGAGTCCTCGAAATCGGATGTGGCGGCGAACATGTTCCAGTCCCTGATCGACCGGGGCAACGAGGAAGACGTCGTCAGCTACCTCAACGCTATGAAGCCGATGTCTGCGAAAAAGATCATCGAAGAATTCGAACAACGCGATCCGGCTTTGGCAGCCCGATTGCTGGAGGGTGTGCGAACCTACGGTCTCTCCACGAACGAGTGAGGAGGCCTGAAAGCGAGCGCACATGGTCTCCGGACGCGTAAGTCTGCCACAGTCGTTTCAGGCGCTATCGCCGAGCGTTCCCCCCCGGGCGACGAACTCACCTGCTCGTCAACTCGCGGATGCGCAGGGATCGTCGGGTTTTGCCGCACATCTTGCTCCTGAGCGGCAGGAAGTGCGCTCGAAGACCCGCCAGTCCTCCGAACTCGCCGGTGATGTGACCAGCCACACCACCGACCGCGCATCGAGGCAGCCCGGCGAGTCCCGATCCGATCAGGCTGACGACGGAGGCGTCCAGTCCGCCGGGGATGTCGATCCCGAAGTTCAAGCCGAAGCCCGGCCTGTGGATGAGTCCACCGAAGCCAAACCGGACGACGATCGGGTTCCGTCGCCAGAAGAGCGGAACGAAACGGGGGCGCGAGACACGGGCGAGGATGCCCAGGCCGATTCGGCGGACCCCCGTGCAGCGCAGCCAGAGGTCGATCCCACCGGTTCGACAGGGGAATCAGAGGCATCGGGTTCGTCGCAGCCGGGCGAGCAGCCCGCGAGTCACATCGTTGCTGATGCCGAACCCGCGAACACCGAGGCGCGCGAAGGCGTCGTCGCGGCCCCAAAGAGTGAGCAGAGATCCACCGGTCGTACCGCCCAGCAAACCGGGACGGACGCAGGTCAACCTCAGCCATCTGACGCGAAAATTCGCGAGAATCACCAGGAACAGACCGTGCAGAGCACGCCGCATCGCGCGAAGTCGGAGTCGACACGAGAATCCGAGCAAACCGGTCCGAGATCCGAGATCGCTTCGAAGCAGTCTTCCGAATCGGCCTCATCAATCAATGATCAGACTGCCGGTGATCCGCAGAGCGACGATGACAACAGCGATGCTGGCGCCGACCGGCGAAATGAAGCGAAGCATCGGGGTGACGACTCTCAGACGGAGCGTTCTCAATCCACACGCGGGGGAGACGCCCCCACAGCGATGCCGCCGAGCGCTGAGCCAGTGCGCGAAGCGAACGCAATCACCGACGAGCCGCCCAAGACCCGTCCCGTCCAGCGCAGCGCCGAGCACGCCCGTTCGCAGGCGGATCCCGTAGCAGCGTGGGCGGACGCGGGGCCGCCGGAGGCCGCGCAGGTCCAGAAGGCACCTATGCCGAACGCCGCTGATCGACTCGCGAACAATTCGACCCAGGCACCGGATCGCTCTGCCACCCACGCAATCCGTGAGGGCGAAGCACCGACCGGCAAGGCCGTTGCCCGTGGTATGAACGCCGTCCTTCGACAGGGCGGCGGGGCGCTGACGATGAGGCTCTCCCCGGCATCGCTCGGCGAGGTCCGTATCGAAATGTCGATGCAGAACGGTCGCGTCTCGGTTCAGTTCGATGTCGGCAACGTCGCGGCGTACCAGGCGATCAAGGGACAGATGACCGAACTGCGTCAGTCGCTGGAACAACGCGGTATGACCGTGGAGCGGGTCGAAACGCATGTTTCGCCCGCCCTCGCGCGATCGGCCCAGGCGGAGAGCAACGCGAACAACCGCGGCGGCGAGCAGACGGCCCAACACGGCCAGCACGATCGACATGACGCCGCAGGTGAGCAGAGTCGTGGGCGCGCCGACGCGGAGAACCAAGGTCAGCGTGGCGAATGGTCCCAGCACGCGCACGACGAGCTGGAGTCTGACTTCGAGCAGTCCCTGCGCCTCGGGCTCGACGCGGTCGCTTGACGAGGCTGCGTCACTTTTGGCACGGCGTTCGCGGTAGATCGGATCAGGGCGGCGCTGCGCCGTCCCTCGGGAGTACCACGCGATGTCAGCGATTTCGGGTAGCACAGGATCCTCAGCCAACGCTCCGGCGGGCGCGACCGACGCGTTCAGCGCGATGTCCAGCGTTGACTTCCTCGAGATCATCTTCGCGGAGCTCACGAACCAGGACCCGCTCGCGCCCAACGAAACGAAGGACACTCTCGAGCAGATCAGCCTGATCCGGTCGATCGAGTCGGACCTTTCACTTTCCGATCAGTTGAAGACGATGGTCCGCCAGAACGAGATCGCATCGTCGAGCTCACTTGTGGGCAAGTTCATCACCGGAAAGACCGCGTCTTCGACGGAGGTCGCCGGCTTTGTGGATTCGGTGACGATCACGCGCGACGGAATCCAGCTCAACCTGTCCAGCG
>Ga0070727_10003439_pt1 | contig 14369 bp, 9 predicted proteins | sample tdAd472_FD_66722 | JGI IMG/M metagenome (GOLD analysis project Ga0070727, IMG submission 66722) | Marine sediment microbial communities from the Atlantic coast under amendment with organic carbon and nitrate - tdAd47.2 | ecosystem: Environmental > Aquatic > Marine > Coastal > Sediment | place...
AACCACGCGTCCTCTCGCAAGAGGCAGGCGTTCACCACCGCGCCGTAGCGCGAGCTGGGATCCACGATCCGCTCGTCGGGACGCACGGGCCGATCCTCCACGAGCCTCACCGCCGCGGGGTGGCCGAGGTAGGCGGCGAGTCGCAGTTGGCGCCCGTCGAGGTCTCCTTGCCGTAGCGCTCCTGGAGCAGCCGAACCTCCACGCCGAGGTCGCCCGTCTCGGCCAGGGTGCGTTCCAGGTTGCGGAGGGTTTCGTCGGTCACGTCAGCCAGGCTATCGGTCGCGGGAGTCGCAGGTCTACACGTCGAGACTCCGCGCCCCGGGCTGACTGTCTCGCCGTCGAGCGGATAAGGCCCCAGCCGGGCCCACTCACGCCGAGAGAGCGCGCCCATACGACAAGTGCCAAACTCGCCTTGCGCCAGCCACGTGTCGCTGTCGTGGGTTGGATTCTCCTCCCCACAGTTCTCGACGAGGACGTCCTCGGCGCCCCGAAGACCGACGCGCTCACCCCGGCTACCCTGGACCAGCAGCCAGGGAGACCCCGTGCGGCCCATTCCCGCAGAACCCGAGCAAGGTGACGCCCCTTCGTGGTCGGAGGACTACGCCCCGAGGGTCTCCAGCACGGGCTACTGGGTTTTACTGGTGCTTGCCTTGGTCGTCGTCCTGATCTGCGTGACCACGGAGGAGCTAAACTATCGAGCGGGGAGAGTTCATGGGAGACCGAGTCATACCAGCGGAGAGACGGGACAGCCCGGGACCCCAGCGCGGGCGTCGGGCCTGGTGGCTCTTGCTCCTCTTGCCGCCCGTCATGATCTGCACCCTACCCTGGACATACCACGCGTTGGCCTACCCTCGGACGGTCGCGTCGGTGACGGACGTTCTCGGTCGCACCGCACGGGTCCGGGTGACGCTGCCGGTGGGCGCTCCCATTGCAGCGAACAACATTGGCCTCGAACTCGTGGTGCATGACGCGACCGGGACCTTGCTCGTGCACCGGCAACTGGAGCCGAACTACACCTACGACGTGCTCGACGACGTCGAGATCCAGCGCGTGGCCTTCGTGGGGGACTCGGTCGTTGTGGAGAAGAGCAACTACACGGAGTGCGTAATCGTCGCGCTTCCCTGATCGAACCGTCGACGAACTGACGAGACCCAGGTAGTGATGGAGGCATGCCAAGCCCAGAGGCCATGTCCCATTCGCTCCAAGGCCTGTCGGTTGGTGACGCCCTTGGCCAGGCGTTCTTCGTGAACCGCGGCGAACCCGAGCCTCTCGTGACTGGCCGGCTGCTGCCGTCGACTCCGTGGCCGTGGAGCGACGACACTGTGATGGCGGTGTCGATCGTCGAGGTGCTCGAGCGCCACCGTCGTCTCGATCAAGACGCGCTCGCGGAGGCCTTCGCGCGGCGCTTTCTGGCGGACACCGAGCGCGGCTACGGCCCCATGGCCTATTGGCTCTTGCACCAACTCGGCGCCGGGCAACCTTGGCGCGAGGTCTCAGCCCAGGTATTCAGCGGTCAGGGCTCCCTTGGCAACGGCTCGGCCATGCGCGTCGCGCCCCTGGGGGCGTTCTTCAGCGAGGACCTGGACCGGGTCCAGCGCGAGGCGCGGGCCTCCTCTGAGGTGACGCACTTCCACCCCGACGGGATCGCCGGCGCGGAGGCCGTCGCCCTCTGCACGGCGGAGCTCGTCCGTGCCGACGGCGGCGCGATCAACGCGTCCGCCGTCCTCGAGCGAATCGCCAACCGCGTCACCGCCGGCGACACCCGCGAGGGCATAGTCAAGGCGGTCGGGCTTCTGGGCGCAGAGCCCGCGGAGGCCGCCCGCCAGCTCGGGGACGGCAGTCTCGTCCGCTGCTCGGACACGGTTCCCTTCGCGCTGTGGTGCGCGGTGTCGAGCCCTGCGAGCTACGACAAGGCGATCTGGCTCGCGCTGCGAGGCTTGCTGAATCCCGACAGCGACCGCGACACCATGCTGGCAATCGTCGGCGGGATCGTCGGCGCGGTAGCGCCGCCGCCAGTCTCGTGGCTGGAGTGTCGCGAGCCGCTTCCGGTGTGAGCTGCCGTGCCTAGCGTGGCTTACAAACCACCCGCACCTTGGACAGGTCGATACCTGTCCTCCAGCCGCCAGGATTTGCGATCTCCTCCACGATGAGAGTCCAGGTGAACTTCTCTGACGAGAGCGACAACTCCTCGCCTCGGTAGAGGCAGGCCCAAACCTCCTCGTCAGACTTCGAAACCTGCACATGACCCCGTTTCCTGAGTTCTCGGGAGAAGCTGTCGTCCTGTCCAGGAGACGGAGGATTCACCTTTGCCGCCGTCTCAGAGCCACTCTCCCGGAATACCACCAGCGAGGCTTGCTTCTCTCTGGGAAACACCACGATCTGGAGTGGGCGAGCTATTCGTCGGTAGGGGTATCCGTCTGCCGCCTTGTGCGCACTCCAATCAAGAGCCGCGAACGGTGAGTGGGAGGTCTCGCATGTTGGGGACCTCGACATGCATCGGAGCTACTCCAAAGTCCTGGGGTGACGCGGCGGCATGTGGTGGGCGATAGGGTTCCTACCTGTGACCTTGCGGTCCCCTGAGCCCCTACCGCGCGCCCACCCCCCGCAGCTCGTCGACCACGCCGCGCTGGGGCACGAAGATCCCGCTGTCCTTCTGCATGAGCTCGCGCACGCTCGCGCGCCGCTCGGCGATCACGTCGAGGAAGGTCGGGCGGCCGGCGTAGACGGTGGCCAGGGCGTCGAGGACCTCGAGCTCGTCCTCGTAGGCCTGGGGGCGGTTGCGGGAGGCGTCCTTCAGCGCGCCGCGCAGGCCGCGGCGGGTGGTCCAGCGGCCCATGCGCGCGAACACGTCGCCGCGGCCGCCGTAGGGGTCGGCGTCGGCGTCGGGGTCGGCGCCGGTCAACAGCCAGCTCAGGTCGTCGACGCCGTCGAGCAGGGGGGCGTCGCGGCGGTGCTCGCGGTAGATCTCGCGCAGGTGGCGCTCACGATCATGGGTGTAGGACGTGAAGTAGCGCTGGGTCTCGGCGGCGAGCTCGGCCTCGTCCTCGGCGACCAGGTGCTCGGCGTAGGCCTCGAGGCTGCCGTGGTCGCGCACGACCCTGGCGCGCAGCTCCGGACGCTGGGCGATCCGCTCGAGGACCTCGGCGCGGGTGTCGGCGGCCTCCTTGGCGGCCTCGGCCGGGCGCTTCAGCCGCTCGGCGAGGAGCGCCTCGTCCTGGTGCAGGGGGGCGTAGAGGTGGTCGCGGTAGGCGGTCCAGGCGTCGTGGTAGCCGTCGAGGGCGGCCTCGAAGGCGGCCGGTGAGTCGGCGGCGGCGGCGGCGGCGAAGAAGCTCTGGCCGGCGTCGGCGAGCTGGGCGCGGGCGGCGTCGAGGTCGAGCTCGGCGTGGGCCCAGTGCTCGGCCTTCTCGGCGACGTAGAGCACGACGGCCAGCTCGGCGGCGGTGTAGAGGAACCCGCCGAGCTTGGCCAGGCGGCTGGTGCTGGCGCCCATGCGGGCCAGCGCGCTCTTGGCCCGCGGGCTGGAGAGCTCGACGACCCAGCGCAGCCCGCTCGCGCCGCCCTTGACCGCGGCGGAGGAGAGCCCCAGCGAGGTCAGCGAGATCGCGAAGGTCTTCCCGCTGAGGTTGCCCTCGACCAGCATGGGCAGCGCGAGGCCCGCGCCGAGCACGAGGCTGTGCTTGAGCACACCGTTGACGAAGCCGGGCTTGAGCCGGGTCTGGAGCGTGCGCATGTAGGCCACCTCGGCGACCCGCGCGCCGCCGACGAAGAGCCCGTAGTGCTTGTAGAAGTCGGTGGTCAGCACGTAGTCGAAGAACTCCTCGACCCGCACGCGGTCGCCGGTGGAGGCGACCACGGCCAGCTCCTTGAGGAACAGCGCGAGGGTGAACGAGCCGAGGGCCACGCCTTCGTGGCGCACGCGGCGCCAGTTGACCGTGCGGTCGGCGCGGCGAAAGCGCTCGAGCCGCTTCTCTTGCTCGGTGGGCTTGGCGCGCTCGATCGTGACCGTGAGCGTCTTGGTGGGGTCGGCGGCGGAGACGCCGCGGCGGCCCTCGCGGTAGGCCTTGCCGAACAGCTCCTTGAGCTGGGCCTCGCTCAGCCCGCCGCCGGTGACCTGGCCCAGGTGCTGGTTGACGAGATACGAGAGCCGATAGAACAGCGCCGTCTCCACGCTCGAGCCCTTGAGCCAGGTGTATTCCTTGAGCCGATCCGGCCACCAGGCGTAGTTGCTCTTGGCCCAGTTGCGCTGCATGGCCTCGCGGCTGCGCTCGACGCCCTCGCTGTTGCCGACGTCGGGGATCTCACCCAGCAGGCTCACGTTCTGGTTGTGGAGCATGCCGTGGAAGAAGTACTGCCCGTTGCCGATCCCGCCCTGGAAGATCCCGGCGGTGCGGCCCATGCGCTCGACGAAGGTCTTGATCACGTCCACGTCGGTGAGGGTCTGAGCGCGGCCGGCCTGGGTCAGCTCGGCCTCGATCTTGCCCTTGAGCTCGGCGACCAGCGTGCGCTTCTGCGCGCGCGACAGGTGCTCGAGGTCGGAGACGCGCAGGTTCTCGCGGGCGCGGCGGACGAAGACCGCGAGCGGGCGCCAGCCCTCGCTCTTGCTCCACTCCATGTAGGGCAGGCCCACGATCGCCACCGGCTCGTAGACGGCGACCCCGGCGCGGCGGAGGGTCTCGGTCTTCTGCCAGTCGCGCACGGCCTCGGGCAGGGGGAAGCTGCCCGTGGCCTTGGAGTTGAACTGGTTGTTGGCGAAGGGCGTCGGGCCCACGCCCTTGAGCACGTCGGAGGTGGTGGCGCCGTTGGGGTGCTGGGTGTGGGGGCCGAGCACCGCGCGCCCGACCTCGCGGTGGGCCAGCCCGCTGCCCGGGCCCTCGCCGAGCATGCGCCCGTAGAGCTCGAGGGCCACCTCGGCGCGGGTCCCGCCGCCCGGGAGCTCGACGGTCTCGCTGACCTGCAGCACCCGCGCGCCGGGCACGGGCTGCATGGAGAGCACCCGGGTGTCCTTGGGGCCCATGAGCTGGGCCAGCCGGTGGGAGCTGAGGTTCTCCGTGGGGAGCCCCAGCGAACGCGCGCCCTTGGGCGCGGAGAAGGCCATTTCGAGGGCCTCGAACTTCTGCAGCCACTCGGCCTTGCCGACGTAGTCCTTGGCCTCGCCGGTCGCCTGGACCCCGCCGGCCTCCACCGCGCGCTGGGCGGCGGCGCGGAACGCGGCGGCGTCGAAGGGCTTGCCCTCGGCCAGCTCGACCACGAAGCGCTCGAGGCCCATGCGCGGGCCGAGCTGCTTCAAGAACGGGTCCTGGTAGAGGATCTGGAGGAACGCCCGAGCGCCCGCCTCCGTCCCCTTGGTGCGCACCAGCTGGACCTCGGCGTTGAGGTCCAGCACGTTGCCGCCGAAGGGGTGCGCCTGGCCCAGCGCGGGGAGGCTGGCGAGGACGAGCAAAAGGGCGGTTAGGGCGGGGCGTCTCATGGGGCTCTCTCGCCCCTCCGTGCGCAGCCTGCGTGCCGGCCGAGGTGCGCCGTAAGCCCTGTGGTGTGAGGCAGTTCGTTCCGAAACAGGAACACCGTCCAGGGGCGGCGGTTATCCGTTACGCACCGTCAGCGAAGTCCGCCAAGGTGAGACGCAAACCGTCCCGAAACGGGAGCTGGCCGGGGTCAAGCTTGGATCCGGCGCCGCCTCGCCGCGGACCGGCGACGGGGCTACCCTCCGGCATGCCCGCGGACCCCTACGAGAGCACCCGCCCCACCGCCCGGCACGTGCACACGCCCGCCGCCGGGCGCACGATCGGGCGCTACGCCATGCGCGACGAGCTCGCCCGCGGCGGCATGGGGGCGGTCTACCGCGCCCACGACCCCGAGCTCGACCGCGACGTGGCGCTGAAGCTGCTCCTCGAGGACAGCCCCAGCCTGCGCAAGCGCTTCCGCCGCGAGGCGCTGGCGATCTCGCGCCTCGAGCACCCCCACGTGATCCCGATCTACGAGGTCGGCGAGAGCGAGGCCGGCGAGCCGTTCCTGGTCATGCCGCTCTTGACCCAGGGCTCGCTGCAGGACCGGCTGCGCGACGGGCCGCTCGAGCCGCGGGAGGCCGCCGAGCACTGCCGGCAGGTGGCCGAGGCGCTGCAGTTCTCCCACGAGCACATGATCCTGCACCGCGACGTGAAGCCCGCCAACGTGCTGCTGGACGACCGCGGCGCCCCGGTGCTCACCGACTTTGGCCTGGCCAAGTTCGTCGAGGGCCAGCACAGCGGCGCGACGCGGACCGGGGTCCTCGTCGGCACCCCGAGCTTCATGTCGCCGGAGCAGGCCGCGGGCAAGAAGCTGCTCGACTGGCGCGCCGACGTCTACTCCCTGGGCGCGACCCTCTATGCGCTGCTGACGGGCAAGCCGCCCTTCGACGAGGAGTCCGCCCTCGAGCTGCTGGTCAAGATCGCCTCGGAGCAGCCGCCCCCTCCGAGCTCCGCGCGCCCGGAGGTCCCCGCCGACCTCGACACGGTGTGCCTCAAGTGCCTGGAGAAGGACCCCGACGACCGCTACGCCAGCGCCGCGGAGCTGGCCGAAGACCTGCGCCGCTTCGTCGCCGGCGAGCCGATCTGGGCGGTCCGGCCGTCGCGGGTGGCCCGGGTGCGCAAGGCGATCGCGCGCAACTCGCGAGCGGCCGGGGTGATCGCGGGGGCGGTGATCGCCTACGTTGCGCTCTCCCTCGGCATGTGGGGCTACTACTGGGTCGGGCGGCTGGCCAAGCGCGAGGCCGCGGCGGAGCGGTCCCGGGCCGGCGCGCGCGAGTTCGCCGGGCTCCCGGCCGACGCCACGCCGGACGCTCGCGCCACCGTCGCGCTGGAGTGGCTGCTCGCGGCCCAGGAGTGGGACACCCGCTCGCCGTTTCGCCCGGCGAAGCAAGCCCACTTCGACGCGCTGCTGGCCCTCGCCGAGGTGGCCGCCGCCGACGGTCGCGGCGGGCAAGCCCGCGAGCTCTACCTGCGCGCCGCCACCCTCGGGGTCGACGACGCGCGGGCGCGGGGGTTGGCGGAGGGGCTGGGCGAGGACTAGAACGCGCCGCCGCGGCGGAGCACGCCCTGGAGCTTGACGATCGCGAACATGGAGGCGAACGCGAGCACGCCGAACACGGCGAGCCTGATCCCGCCGACCTCCACCTGTACGAGCACCGCCAGCAGCAGCGTCAGCACGAACGGGACGACCCCGAACAGCGCCAGGACCATGACTACGAGCGAGAGCCCGGCCACCGCCAGGGTCGAGAGCGTGCGCGGCTGTTCCTCCGCGGGCGCCGGCAACGGCGCAGCCTGGGTCAGCACGTCGCTGCTGCCGCAGCTCTGGCACACGCCGGCCTCGGCGTGGCAGCTCACGTGGTGCCGGGTCAGGCACTGGCGGCACACCACGCTCTCGGCCGGCGCGACCCCGTCGTGGCAGTAGGGGCAGCGGTTGAGCCGGCTCTGCACGTCGTCGCGCGCGGCGGGCGCGGGCGGCTGGGGCTGGGGGTGCACGTCGTCCTTCAACGCAGGCTCCTGGGCTCAGCCTACCCGAGAGACCGACCCGGGAGTCGGTGAGGCCCGGGTAGACGCTGCCGTCAGTCGCCCGAGGCCTGCTTCGCGACTGCCTGCGCGCGGTGTTTGCGGACCACCGTGGCGGCCCCGGGAGTGAGGGTCCCGGCGCTCAGCGCGCGGTCGAAGTCGGCGATCGCCTCGGCGTAGCGACCGAGCTGCATCGAGCTGATTCCCCTGTGGGCGAAGGTCTGGATCATGCTGGGCTCGTGCTGCAGCACCCGGTCGTAGTCGGCGATCGCCTCCTCGTGCCGCCCGAGGCTCGCGCGAGCGATCCCCCGATTGAGGTAGGCGCTGTGCTGGTCGGGATTGGCCTGCACGACGCGCTCGTAGTCGGCGAGCGCCTCCTCGTGTCGGCCGAGGTTCGCGTAGGCCACCCCCCGATTGAGGTAGTACTGGGCGTTGTCTGGCGCGAGCTCCAACGCACGGTCGAGGTCCGCGATCGCCGCCTCCAACCGCCCGAGCCGAATCTTGAACGAGCCTCGGCCGTAGTAGCTCTCGGCGCGGGTGGGGTCGAGCTCGAGGCTGCGGTCGAAGTCCGCGACCGCCTCCTCCAGCCGCCCGAGGTTCCCCTTCGCGGTTCCGCGGTCGCTGTAGCCCAGGGCCAGCGAAGGGTCGAGCCGAAGCGCCCGGTCGAAGTCGGCGATCGCCTCCTCTTCGAACCCCAGGAGCGAGAGCGCCTGCCCGCGGCAGTGGTAGCCCTCGACCTCGTCTGGCTCCAACTCGAGGGCGCGATCGTAGTCGGCGATCGCCTCCTGGTATCGGCCGAGCAGCAGCAGGCACTTCCCCCGCGTGAACCAACGACCCTCGAGGTCCGCCCCCAGCCTGCGGACGCGGTCGAAGTCCGCGAGCCCCTCCTCGTAGTTGCCGAGCAGGGTGTGGCTCTCGCCCCGGTTGAGGAGGATCCCGACGTTGGTGGGGTCGAGCTCGAGGGCGCGGTCGAAGTCCGCGAGCGCCTCCTCGTGGCGGCCGGCCAGGCTCTTGGCCGCGCCGCGGCTGGAGAAAGCGGCCGGGTTGGCCGCCAGCTCGAGGGAGCGGTCGAAGTCCGCGATCGCCTCCTCGTGCCGATCGAGCAGTCCTTTGCTCCGCCCGCGGGCGAACAGCACGCTGGGGTCGTCGGGACGAAGCTCGAGGGAGCGGTCGAAGTCCGCGATCGCCTCCTCGTGGAGCTCTGCGTCGGACTTGCTCAGCCCGCGCTCGAAGTAGGCGGCGGCGTCGGGGCCCTCGCCCCCCGGATTCCCCGGCGCGTCGGGCTCCGCCGGCGCGTCGAGTTCGACCCCAGGCGCCTGCGAGTCCGGCGGCGCCGCCTCCGGCCAGAGCGCGAACACCGCCCCCCCGACCAGGCCGCAGACCACCAGCAGCCACGTCGCGCGGCGTACGTGCAGGTCGCTCCTGGGCTCCGCTGCGCGGCCCTCGGGCTGCTCCACTCCGCCCGCCTCGAGCTCTTCGAGCACGGCCTCGAGGGGAGGACGCGCCGCGGGGTCGTCGGCGAAGCAGCGACCGAGGAGCGCGTCGAGCCAACGGGGCACCCCAGAGGGCAGCGGCTCCACCGGACGCTTGAAGGCGACGAGCGCCCCGACGAGGGTCTCGGCCTGGCGGGGGGCCGCCCCGCAGAGCAAGGCGTAGAGCAGCGCCCCCAGTCCGTAGACGTCGGCGGGCGGGCCGATCGCGTCGAGGACACCGAAGGCCTGCTCGGGGGGCCAGTAGCCGGGCGTCCCCAGGAAGCGACCGTGGACCGAGAGGCTCTGGGTCTGCGACTGGCCCGGCCCAGTGTCCTTCACGAGGCCGAAGTCGGTGAGCTTGACCCGATCGCCCAGGGCCGCGTCGACGAGGACGTTGGCGGGTTTGACGTCCCGGTGCAGGAGCCCCAGGGCGTGGGACGCGCGCAACCCTTCGCCCACCTGGATCGCGATCCGCACCGCCTCCCCCGGCGGGAGCGGCCCCTCGCGCTCGAGGCGATCCTGGAGGGTCTGCCCCTCGACGTAGGGCAGCACGAGGAAGGCATGCCCGTGGTGGCTCCCCGCGTCGTAGAGGGTGACCACACTCGGGTGCTGCAGGCGGCGCATGGCTGCCGCCTCACGCGCAAGCCGCCGGCGCGAGGTGTCGCTCTCGACCTTCAACAGCTTGACCACCACCCGCGCACCCGAGCGGGCGTCGACGGCGCGGTAGACCACCCCCGTGCCTCCGCGGGCGAGCTCGTCGTGAATCTCGTAGTGGCCGATCCGCATGCCGCGAGTGTGGTGGGCAGCGCGTGGACGTGCCAGGCGGCGAAGCTCGCTGGCGCGCGCCCGGCCCTCAGACGTCGTCGTCGAGCGCTAAGCTCCTGAGCCCAGCCCACGTAAGGGCTGGGGGCGCCCCCCCACACACCGCACGGTTTGACGGCTGCAGCCTGTCGTGTAGGGTGCGCACCCGACCCGGAGGATCCATGGCCCAATCGATCGAACCGATCGAGCTGTCGCAAACCGCTCGCGAGCGCTACCTGCGCTACGCCATGAGCGTGATTACGTCGCGCGCGCTGCCCGACGCGCGGGACGGGCTGAAGCCCGTGCAGCGGCGGATCCTCTACGTGATGGAGACCGTGCTGCACCTGCGCGCCGAGGGCCAGTTCAAGAAGTCGGCCCAGGTCGTGGGCCGGGTCATGGGCGAGTACCACCCCCACGGCGACTCGGCGATCTACGAGGCGCTGGTGCGCATGACCCAGAACTGGGCGCTGCGCTATCCGCTGATCGACGGCCAGGGCAACTTCGGCGCGATCACCGGCGACAGCGCGGCGGCCTTCCGCTACACCGAGGCCAAGCTCTTGCCCCTGGCGTCGTCGCTGATGGAGGTCCTCAAGGAGGACACGGTCGCCATGCGGCCGACCTACGACGCCAAGACCAGCGAGCCCGAGGTGCTCCCGACGCCGGCGCCGCTGCTCTTGCTCAACGGCTCGACCGGGATCGCCGTCGGCATGGCGACGAACATTCCCCCCCACAACATGGAGGAGATCAGCAAGGCCACGATCGCGCTGATCGACAAGCCCGAGACCTCGGTCGCCCAGCTCCTGCGCTCGGTCAAGGGGCCGGACTTCCCCACCGGGGGCCAGGTGCTGAGCACCAAGGCCGACCTCAAGCAGATCTACGAGACCGGGCGCGGCTCGATCAAGGTCCGCGGGACCTACACCGTGGAGACCGTGCAGCCCAAGGGCAAGCGCGTCCCGCGGGTGAGCCTGGTGATCGACTCGATCCCCTACGGCACGACCACCGCCCAGGTGCTCTCGAAGATCAAGGACCTCGTCGACGCGCGCAAGCTGCCCGGGATCGAGCACGTCAGCGACCAGACCGACGCCAAGGGCGTGCGCCTGGTCCTGCAGCTCGAGACCGGCGCCGACCCCGAGCTGCTGATGGCCGCGGTCTACAAGTATTCGAACCTCGAGACCAGCTACGGGATCAACCTCACCTGCCTCCTGCCCACGCCCACCGGCGTCGGCCGCCCCGGGGTGTGCAACCTCAAGGAAATGCTGCAGGCCTGGCTCGACTTCCGCTTCGACGTGGTCACCCGCTCGATCACCTACCGCAAGCAGCGGCTCGAGGAGCGGATCCATATCCTCAAGGGCCTGGCCAAGGTGCTCGGCAACGTCGACGCCGCGATCAAGCTGATCCGCGCGGCCAAGGACAAGGCCGACGCCCGCGAGAAGCTCTGCGCGAAGTACAAGCTCGACGACGTGCAGGCCAACGCGGTGCTCGAGATCCAGCTCTACAAGCTGGCGAAGCTCGAGGTGCAGAGGATCAAGGACGAGCTCGAGGAGAAGAGCAAGGAGCGCGACCGCCTGGCCCGCCTGCTGAAGGGCACCAAGCCCCGCTGGGACCTGATCAAGCGGCAGCTCACGGCCTTCACCAAGGCCTTCGGGGACCGCAAGCGGCGGACAGAGATCGTGGCCCCCGACGAGGAGGAGGCCTTCGACGCCACGCTCCTGATCAAGAAGGAGGACACCCACGTGTGCCTCTCGCGCGAGGGCCGGCTACGCCGCCAGCGTGCGCTGGAGGACATGGAGAAGGTCCGCCTGCGCGAGGGCGACGAGCTGCTGGCGGTGATCCAGGGGAGCACGGTGGCCAACGCCGCGGTGTTCACCAACTACGGCTTCGCCTACGTGTTCCCTCTGCACCAGGCGCCCTCGACCACCGGCTACGGCGACCCGATCCAGAAGTTCTTCAGCTTCAAGGACGGCGAGAAGGTCGTGGCCGCCACCAGCCTCGACCCGCGGCTGGTGACGGTGGAGACCTCCGCGATCCTGGCGGTCACCGCCGGCGGGCAGATCCTGCGCGTGCCCCTCGAGCTGCACAGCGAGCCCTCGACCCGCGCCGGGCGCAAGCTGATCCGGCTGGCCAAGGGCGACGAGGTCGCCGCGGTCGTGATCGTGCCCGCCGACGACGAGGGGCATGTGATCGTGGCCACCAGCAAGGGCAACGCGACCAAGCTCGCCCTCGGCGAGGTCCCGCTGCTCTCGGCGGCGGGCAAGGGTCGGCGCTGCGCCAAGCTCAAGAAGGGCGAGCAGGTCGTCGCCGCCACCGCCAGCAAGAAGCTGCGCATGGAGACGACCCGCGGCTCCGAGGAGTCGCTGCTGGCGAAGAACCTCTCGCGGGGCGAGATCGGCGGCGGCCTGCAAGAGGTCAAGCAGCGTGGGGGCTGGCGGCGCGCCTTCCCCAACCTCGACCTGTTCGAGCTGCCCGAGGACGAGGAGGAGTAGGCCATGGCCAAGAGCTACACCGCCAAGGACATCACCGTCCTCGAGGGCCTCGAGCCCGTCCGCCAGCGCCCGGCGATGTACATCGGCGGCGTGGGGCGCGACGGCTACCACCACCTGCTGACCGAGATCCTCGACAACAGCGTCGACGAGGCGATCAACGGCCACGCGGGCACGATCGAGGTCTCCCTCGCCGCCGACCGGCGCAGCGTGACCGTGATCGACAACGGCCGCGGGATCCCGATCGGCATGCACCCCAAGCACAAGCAGCCGGCGGTGACCCTGATCCTGACCACCCTGCACGCGGGCGGGAAGTTCGGGCACAGCAACTACGTGCACTCCGGCGGCCTGCACGGCGTGGGCTCGAGCGTGGTCAACGCGCTCAGCACCTGGTTCGAGGTCACCGTCAAGCGCGACGGGCGCGAGCACACCCAGCGCTTCGAGCGCGGGATCCCCGCGACCAAGCTCAAGAAGGGCGGCAAGGTCCAGGGCACCGGGACCGCGATCAGCTTCGCCCCCGACCCCGAGATCTTCGGCAAGCGGCTCAAGTTCGACCCCGAGCGGATCGTGCGCAAGCTCGACGACCTGAGCTTCGTGCACGCCGGCGTGCGCTTCCTGTTCGAGGACCAGGCGACGGGCAAGCGCACCCAGTTCCACCAGAAGGAGGGGATCAACGCGCTGCTCAACCGCGCGATCGTGCGCCAGCAGATCCACCGCACCCTGCCGGAGAACTTCTGCTTTCGCCGCGACGCCAAGGACGAGCAGATCGGCCGCCTGGAGGTCGTGCTCACCTGGACCGACGCCACCGACGACCGCCTGCGGAGCTACGTCAACGGCGTGCACACCGGCAGCGGCGGGACCCACGAGACCGGGCTGCGCACCGCGATCGCCAAGGCCGTGCGCAGCTACATGAAGACCCACAAGGTCTCGCTGCCCAAGAACCTCAAGATCACCAACGAGGACATTCGCGAGGGCGTGATCGCGATCGTCTCGGTGTTCATGAGCGACCCCCAGTTCCAGGGCCAGACCAAGAACCGGCTCAACAACCCCGAGGCCAGCGCCGCCGTCGAGGGCGCCGTGTTCCCGGCCCTCGAGCAGTGGCTCAACGAGCACTCCAGCTTCGCCGAGGCCGTCGTCAGCCGCGCGAGCATGGCCGCCCGCGCCCGCCAGGCCAGCCGCGAGGCCGCCAGCGCCGCGCGCAAGAAGGGCCGCAAGAAGAAGACGAGCATGCCCGACAAGCTCGCCGAGTGCGCGTCCAACGACGCCGCCGCCTGCGAGCTGTTCATCGTCGAGGGCGACAGCGCCGGCGGCTCGGCCAAGCAGGAGCGCGACCGCAAGACCCAGGCGGTGCTGCCCCTGCGCGGGAAGGTGCTCAACAGCGAGCAGGCGAGCCTGAAGAAGGTGCTCGAGAACCGCGAGCTGAGCGATATCGTCAGGGCGCTGGGCTGCGGGCTCGGCGACCAGTTCGACGTCGAGTCGCTCAACTACCACAAGGTGATCCTGCTGATGGACGCCGACTCCGACGGCGACCACATTACGACGCTCTTGTTGACGTTCTTCTACCGCTACATTCCCGGGCTGATCAAAGCCGGGCACCTCTACATTGCGCAGCCGCCGCTGTTCAAGGTCGAGCTGGGCAAGGAGACCTTCTGGGCGACCAACGAGGCCGACCTGGAGAAGCTGCTCGCCAAGGAGCAGAAGAACCGCAAGCCCGTGATCAGCCGCTTCAAGGGGCTGGGCGAAATGCCCCCGGCCATGCTGGCCGCGACCACGCTCCGCCCCAAGTCGCGCAACCTGCTGCAGGTCGTGGCCCCCAGCCCGCTGGACACCGACAAGACCCTCCGCGAGCTGATGGGCAAGAACACCCAGGCCCGCTTCGACTACATCATGGAAGAGGCCGCGACCCTCGACCTCGCCGAGGTCGACGTCTAGCGGCGAGCGGACCCCACGCGCCCCGATCGCGCAGGCCTGCGCTAGGCTGAGCGCGTGGACAACGCAGCGCACACCCTCTGCGGCCTGGCCCTCGCCCGGGCCGGGCTCGACCGCTACGGCGCCCCGGCCACGGTCACCGCCGTGGTCGCCTCGAACCTCCC
>Ga0070727_10003440_pt1 | contig 14366 bp, 9 predicted proteins | sample tdAd472_FD_66722 | JGI IMG/M metagenome (GOLD analysis project Ga0070727, IMG submission 66722) | Marine sediment microbial communities from the Atlantic coast under amendment with organic carbon and nitrate - tdAd47.2 | ecosystem: Environmental > Aquatic > Marine > Coastal > Sediment | place...
CCGCCGAATGGTGCCTCAACTGCAAGGCACTCGAAGCCACCGTCCTCGCAAAGGAACCCGTAAAACCAGAACTCCTCAGTGCCGATGTCGTCCCAATGGTCGCAGATCTCACAAGTCTCAGCGCACCAGGCTGGTCTTTCCTCAACGACGACCTCGGCCAGACAGGCATCCCTTTCCTCGCAATCTTCGCCCCAGGCCAGGATCAGCCAGTCTGGGTCAGCAACGCCTATACCTCCAACCAAGTCCTCGAGGGCATCGATCTCGCCCGCAGCAAACGCCAATAAACACCGATCGAGCCCATCCCAACGCCCGATTATCCCCTCAAATCCTCGCTCTCAGCCCCCATTTGCAGGTTGATTGCCCAAAGAGTTTGACGCACGCCTAAATCGGGAATATCTTTACCCCCGCGAGGCCCTCCATAGCCCCGCAGACAACCAAATACGCGGGTGTAGCTCAGTGGTAGAGCGTCACGTTGCCAACGTGAATGTCGTGAGTTCGAATCTCATCACCCGCTTTCAGCAAAACGCCCGGTACCAAATGGTGCCGGGCGTTTTTCGATGCTGGCTGAGCTCATAGTCACCCGCACAGGCGATGCATCACGCTGCACGGCGTGGTATGACTCAAGTGCTTCGAGCCGCGTTCTGCATCCCGCTTTGCAATGCCTCACCGGCGGGCCTGAGGGTGCCAGAACGAAACCTGTTCTCAATACTCTGCGGGCGTTCAAAGCAATCGCGGCGCTCGCGCGGCCCTGCGCTTAACTTGAGTTAAGAGCGTGCAGGACGGCAGTTTCACACCCTCGCTCCAGTTATCGTCCGGTACTGATTCGAATCAGTTGTGGATGAACCCGCGCCACCGAAATGCGGTGATGTTTCGTAGAGCGAGCAACAGTGTGACAGCGATCCTGCAGGCAGTTCATCTTGGGATGACATATGGTGGGCGATTTGAGGCGCTGCGCGATGTGGACATGACGATCCAAAGGGGAGAGCGTGTCGCCATCATCGGACGATCCGGTGCCGGCAAGAGCACGCTCCTTCGTATCTTCAATCGTCTGCTCCAACCGACAGACGGCCAGCTCAAGCTTGATGGGAAAGACATCACCAACGCGCAGGGACGCGAGCTACGCATGGTTCGCCAGCGTGTGGGCATGGTTTTCCAGCAGTTCAATCTCGTATCACGCCTCAGCGTGCTCGACAATGTACTTGTGGGCACGCTCGCGCAACGCGAGGGGCTCTCGGTCCTCCCGACGATCTGGCGTCAGTTCAATCGCCAAGAGCGGGAATGGGCGATGGAGTGCCTGCGGGAGGTCGAGATCGAGCACCTGGCACCCAAACGGGCCACGGAACTCTCCGGCGGGCAGCAGCAACGCGTGGCGATCGCCCGCCTGCTCGCGCAGCGTGCAGACATCGTCCTTGCAGATGAGCCCATCGCCTCGCTGGACCCACGCAGCGCCGAGCAGGTGATGAACATGCTCCGCCAAGTCAACGAGACGCACGGCGTCGCGGTCATCACGAACCTGCACCAGGTGGATGTCGCAACGCAGTTCGCCCAGCGGATCATCGGTCTGCGCGATGGGCGGATGGTCATGGACACTACCGCTGACAGCCTGAGCGACGAACTCCTCGAGATGCTCTACGGCGACCAACTCGAACATGCACAGCACCCGTCCGACGCCGATGTCCGCGGGCATGGTGTCATCGAACCCCAAGGGAATTTCAACGATGCAAGCCTCCCTCAAGCTCTGGTGTAACCTCACCTTCGTCGCGATCATCTCTGTTCTGCTCGCCGGCTGCTCCGACGCTGGGTCATCCACGCAGAATGAGAACGCGCAGACTGATTCATTCGAGGATGGACCGATCCGCCTTGGCCTGATCCCCGCCGAGGGTGGCACGGATATGGTCGAGCGGTTCAAGCCGGTCATCACCCAGCTCGAAAAGGAACTAGGGCGCCCTGTCGAGGCTTTCAGCGCAACGGAGTATCTGGGCATCATCACTGCGATGAAGAACAAGCAGGTCGACATCGTCTACTTCGGGCCCAAGAGCTATGTCGAGGCGAACAGAATCGCGGGGGCGGTGGCGGTCGCCAAGGAACTCAATCTCGACGGGCTCGCAGGGTACTTCGGGATCATCGTGACCCACAAGGATTCCGGCATCAGCTCCCTCGCTGATGCAAGGGGGAAAGGGTTTGGGTTCACGACACCGAACTCGACATCCGGGTACCTGGTCCCCGCAATCGGGATCATTGAAGAAACCGGGATGCCCGCCGAGGAATACTTTGGCGAGGTGTCTTACACGGGGACACACGGGAATGCGGTTCGTGCCGTTCTGGCTGGAGACCTGGAAGTCGCCGCGACAAACACGCTGGATCTGCGAGCGATGGAAGCATCAGGCCTGGATTCTTCAAACCTGGTCGAGATCTGGCGGAGCCCGATCATACCCGCGGGTCTGATCGCCGTTCGGGATGATCTGCCCATCGAGTTCCACCAGCAGGTGACTGATGCGTTGGTGGCACTGAGTGATGACAGCAATGCGATGAAGCAGATGGCCCGCGGTGGGTTTGTTCCCGCCACAGACGCGGACTACGACATCATCCGTGTTCTCGAGCAGCGCAAGGCGGAAATGGCAGAGGCGAATGGCGGCTGACTCAACTCCCGAAAAAAAGCCGGTACCGATCTGGCGGTTTGCGATCCCATTCGTTGTTCTCCTCATACTCACCGTCTTGCTCAATGCGGTGTTCTCGGTCCACATCGCCAACGCGATGACCCTGGCATCGCTGACCGCCGGGGTGGTCTCGTTGTTTACGGCAACCCGGTTCGCGGCACCGCTTCTCATACTCTCAGCACTGACTTGGTCGGCGCACAAGAGCGAGCTGAGCCCGATCACGCTGATCAACAACCGGGATCAGGCGGTCGAGTACATCTTCGGCCGCTCACTGAGTGAAGAAGAGCGAGAGCGTGCGTACGACCAAGCCGAGCGTACAACTCGGCTGAGCCTGCGTTCGGACGCAGAGAATCAAGTACTCAACGAGCTCGGGATAGATCACACCGACCCAAAGCCGGATGGATTTGAGCAGCGGGTGGAGACACAGTACACCCAGCTCCGGTCAACGCTCACAGACGATGAGTGGGAACGCCGTGTGATGCGATCGGCGAAGCGGGCGGAGCAGGAACGCACGGGAGGGTTCTTCCCCTTGGAGACCCGGCGTGAGTCGATCGAACTCTACCTGGAGTACACCTTCGAGACAATCGCCATCGCGATCTGGGGCACCCTGCTCGCCTTCGTGGCCGCTTTGCCTGTCTCGTTGATCGCTTCCCAGCGTTCACTGGAGATCCTGAGCACGGGCAGCTCGATCTGGCATCGTGGCGGGCGTCGGCTCGGTGCGTTCCTGACCCGGCGTGGATTCGACGCGTGCCGTGGGTTCAACGAGTTTGTGCTGGCGTTGATCTTCGTCGCGGTCATCGGGCTCGGGCCGTTCGCCGGCGTGCTCGCGCTCGCGGTGCACACATTCGGTGTGCTGGGCAAGGTCTTCGCAGACGCGCTCGACACCATCGGCAAGGGTGAGGTCGAGGGCGTGCTCGCCAGCGGGGCACCATCGCCGCATGTCATCTCGTTCGCGGTGCTGCCGCAGGTCTTCCCGATCGTCATCTCGCAGACGCTGCTCCGCTTCGAGAGCAATGTACGCTCCGCGTCCGTCCTGGGACTGGTGGGGGCAGGCGGCGTCGGGTTCCTGATCGACGCGAAGCTCAAGTCGTATCAGTTCCAGGAGGTCGCGACGATCATGCTTATCATCATCATCCTGGTTTCGATCATCGACTTCGTGTGCTCACGGATCGTCAAACGCTTTGTGTGATGCCTGAACCAAACTCGCTGAAAGCTGCCTCGGGATCTCCGACCACCATGTCCGCCACACCGAACGAGAGGGTCATGCCAGCTCCGCCCATCGCGTTGATGATCGTGACACCCGGTTCGGGCTGATCCACGAGCAGCGTGCGCCCGTCAGTACGCTTCAGGTATATACCATGCCAGCGCTTGCCAATCTTCCATGTTGGAGCATCAACGAGCTGCTTGGCGTGCTCCAGGATCAGATCATTCACATGGTCGTCATCGAAGGGGGTGATCTCTTCGCCGTAGACATGCGAGTCACCGATGACAAGATCGCCATCTGAATGCTGAGAGAGCATGATGTGGATGCCATGCGTGTCAAACTCGGGCTGCTCCCTGCTGATCCGTCTGCGGAGTTCAGGAAGCGAGGGGCAGTCGGCAAATGCGCCGTAATGACGGAGCGTCCAGCCGCCCGCGACATGCGTGCCCATGTGCCAGCCGCGCGGTTGTGGGATAGTCCGCATCATCTGGAGCTTGCACAAGGCGAAGCGATCGCGTGGGTAGAACTCGGGGTAATGCGCGATGCCGTCGTGTCCGGCCGTGAGATAGATCTGATCGGTTTCAAGGATGACACCATCGGTAGACTCGACACGACCGGGGAGGACCCTGGCGGCTTCAAAGCCGTTGATCAGCTCGATATCGGGCTGCCCACGGATCCAGTCCCAGATCTGACCAATCGCGGTCCGAGACTCGACATTGAGTTCGAGCGGCGAATACATCCCGCCGATCAGCCCATCGGGGTTGATGCCGGGTGTGTGTGCTCGAACCTCCTCAGGTGTGAGTAACTGGGCCCGACGATCCTCGCCCTCCGCCGCGATGAACTCGCGGAGCACACGCAGTTCATCCTCCCGGTGCGCCACATGCATCGATCCCGAAGGTTCGCAGAAGAAACCCACTTGCTCGGCCAGTTCCAGCCAGATCGAACGGCTGCGCATCGCAAGGTCAAACAGCGGCCCCCTGGGTTGCCCGATCGGCCAAATCATCCCGAAGTTTCGGATCGACGCTCCGGCGGGCGCATGATGTCGATCGACAATGGTGACACGCAGACCCCGACGCTGCGCAGCGATCGCGGTCGCGAGACCAACGATGCCGGCACCGACAACAACAACATCAGAATCAGCCATGGGCGTGCTCGTGGGTGGGGATGCCGGTGTGCGGCGAGAGAATGGTCCGCAGCGCGTTCATGTCCTGAGCGAGATGCGTGTGCGGGTGATGCTCGAGATCGCTCAGTTCGTGCGTGCCGTGCCCAACACCGATCACCAGCGCGACCTTCGCGTTCATGCCGCTGCCCAGATCGCTCGGCGTATCGCCAATGACCGCGACTCGGCTTGGATCTTCGACCCCGGCCCGACGCATCGCCTCAAACACAACATCGGGCGCAGGCCGCCCGTTCTCAACTTCATCGGACGCCACAAGCGTCTCATAGTCAATCCCGGCACCCTTCAGCACAATCTCCGCGGTCTTGCGGGAGAAGCCAGTCGTGAATGCGACCTCGACACCCGCATCCTTGAGATCATCAAACAGCTCGATGAAGCCGGGTAACGCAGGCGCGCTTCCAGATTGGACCTGCTCATCGATCGCTTCCTCGAACTCAGTCGAGAGCTGCTCGGGCCCGATCATGCCGAGCTTGCCGGAGTGCTCCAATGCCTCACGCATAACCGAGAGCTTGTGCACCCCCATGCGGGGCTTAATCCACGCGGCATCAAGCCCAAGCTCATGCTTCTCAGAGACGCTCAGGAATGCGTGCTCCACGAAGCCGATGTCCTTCACGCTCGTGCCTGCAATATCGAAAATAACGAGTTGGAGATGACTCATCGTGACCTTTCAGAGATGGTATCCGGCGGCGTTGTGGTGACCGACTCGACAACCTCATCATCGAACAGTCGGAGATAGAACCCATAGCCGCCCGAGCCGTTCTCGATACTGACCGTGAGGATGTTGAGCCCCGGACTCGGCTTCATGGTTCCGACATGCTGCAGCGGGTTGGCACTGTGATTCGTGTGGTCCTCGTACAGGATCTTGTGGTTGAGCATCACGCGTGACGCATCGTCAGCACCGAAGGTGTAAGCGATCTCGGAGCCATCGGACTCAAACCAGACGCGTGCGGTCACGATCGCGTTGTCAGAGGAAACACGCCCATCGAGTTCCTTGAGGTCAATGTATCCGTTCGAACTGGCGGAGAACGGCCGCCATGTGATCGGCTCGCCACCCTCTCCCACGCTGTACTGCTCGGCACGCGGGTTGAGCTCGGCAGGAGTCATCGCGACCTGAAGCGTATTGAAGCTTGGTGCTTTGAAGTAACCCGCGATGCTCCAATCGGATATGAAGCTGCCCGAAAGAATCTCCGACATCATCGCATCGAACCCGTTGCGAAGCTGCTCGCGTTCGTCCGCATCCGTGAGCATCGCGAGTACATCACGCTCGACCCCCTCGTCGCCGGCCGCATTCAACGCGAGCAGAAGGCGCAGACGCAGGTACTCGTCATCGCCAGCCAATGCCCGTGCATCGCGCAGGGCACCGAGCCAGAGCCGACGCTGCGTTTCCTCCAGCTCACGACCACGCTCCTGCAGCTTGGCGAGCTGCACCTGCAGCGCGCCCGTCGCGGCCAGCCGCACACGCCGATTCTCGTGACGAAGCCCGTCACGGATCAGATCGGCGTGGAAACTCTCCGCTTCAGCCGCGGCGATGAGGGTGCATTCCCATGCACTCGCGGGTGCGCCAAGAAGCCCCTGACGCACCTGCTCAGGCCGGTTCTGCCGCAGCGAGCGTCGGGCCTGCTCCACGGGAGCCGTCCATCGCCCATCATTATCGACATCAACCCAAACCGGGTTCAAGACCGCCCACGGGTAGATCGGCCGCCCCTGGGCATGGACGATCGGATCCAGAGGATCGTCGCCCTCGACCAGCAACGAGACCCAGCTGTCCCCTGCAAGCTCAAGCCGTTCGACGCTGTCCAGCCGAACGATGCCGTGCTGATCGCTCACATCGATCGTCTTCATGATCTCGCCATTGACGACAATCATGACCCGATCACAGTCGATCCAAGTGGGGGCCCGCACACGCATCGCGACATCGACCCACCCGGCGTCGCGGTCGTGTGTGGTGCTGGGAATGGTGTTCGTATCGCCGCCCATGGGCACACCATTCACAGAGAAATCAACGATCGGTCCGTAGGTGGTGTATACCCGTTTCGCTCGAATATTGGCGGCGATCTCCGCTGGATCGATCAGGTGCGCCACATCGGTGCTGCTCGCGATGTAGTTGCGGGGCCAGCCAGCAAGCTCGGAGGCAACATCATGCGAGTCAGAGTTTCCGACCGCCGCGATGCGATGCCCACGGTTGAGCAGGTTGAACCAGTCTCGCAGAACACTGAATGAGCCGGACCCGATCGGCAGATCACGCTCATCCGCGTCGATGTATCCCCAGCCCTCATTCTCATTAAAGATCTCGACCGAGTCGAAGTCATAAGAGAACTTCGTGTCGGTCGAGGTCGCGGTGACTGGATCCAGCCCAAAGCTGCCGAAGTAGTCGATCCCACCCCAACGCGGGTGATTGACCTGCACGACCGGGACAGTCCCGAAGTCGTTCGTCTGCTCGCGGATGATCTTGAAAAGCTCATGCCCGTCACGGATCTCGGGGTCGATGATCGGCTCGTCCGCGTCCAGCGGGAAGGCGTTGAAGTGACCGATAGGCGTTGAGACCTCGTTGCCGACAACCGCGCGCAACGCCTCGGGCACACCGAGATCACGCATCGTCGGCTCATAGTCCGTGTTGTGGTTGTGGTCCGTCGCGACCGCAAACTCGACGCCCTCACCGATCAGCGAGATCACGCGTTCTGGCATATTCGAGTCGCCGTGCCCAGAGTGCGTCAGCGTGTGCAGGTGGAAATCGCCGCTGACCCAACCCGAGGTATCGAGCTCACGCTCGAGTCGTGGTGTCCAGATCGAATCAGAGAATGGCGTGATCTCGATCGTGCGCGATTCGATCTCGTACTCCATCCCGCGTGAGGCCCAGACCTGGTATGTCCCGACAGGCACCGTGATCGCGCCCGAGCCGGAGAGGGTGTAGACAACATTGCGGCGTACCGCCAGATCTTCCGGGCGTGCCTGGTCGTTCGGAAAGAGGTCCGGTCGTGAACCATCCGATGCGATGAATGTCATGCGGGCAGGCCCCGGTTCGCCGTTCCCATCAAGAATCTGGTAGCGAAGCACGCCGGAAGGTGTATCGCCCGCGAGGTTCGCCGGCGTCCAGTCCTCACTGATATGCGAGATCGCCTGTGATGCACAAAGCGAAATGCTGCCGGCGAGCAGCACAGTCTTGACCGCATGGAAACTGATAGTCGGCATGATTTTCTCACAGAGCGCCGAGCATGGAACGATTCATGGGATCGGCATAGTGCGTCGTATATATGCACGGTATCCCGCACGCGCCGAAGGTCATCCCGGTCCGTGCAAAGATCGGGTGAAGCTTTGTCCTCGGAGTTCAAGCGGTCGCCGCGATCGCATCGATGACGATATTGGTCGCATCATCGAGAAGGTGTTGTTCAATATTCAGCGGCGGGAACAGGACAAGGGTCGTCCCGCCGCCGACCTTGAAGCTCAGGCCGTTGCGGAGCCCCTCGTACATCACCCGGTCCGCGTGCTCGGGGTCCTCCAACTCCACCGCGAGCATGAGCCCGATCTGACGCACATCACGAACGCAGCCCATCGAGTTGAACCCCGCAGCGTATGTCTCACGCCACGCACGCCCAACTTCATGCGCCCGCTGGGCAAGACGCTCATCAAGAACTGTCCTGAGGGTTGCGATGGCCGCGGCGGAACCGACAGGTGATTTCTCGTGCGTGTAATGACCGAGTGCGAGTTCTCGCACGGGCGTCGGGCCCGTGTCATTGAGTTCCGGACGGCCGATGACTGCGGCTTGTGGGAAGATCCCGCCGCCGAGCCCCTTGCCGATGACCATCAAATCTGGGGTGACACCGGTGTGCTCCGTGGCCCAAAGCGTGCCCGAGCGGCCAAGCCCGGTGGGGATCTCATCGAAGATGAGCAGGGTGCCAGTGGCATCACACGCGGTGCGAACACGGGACCAGTACGATCGTGGCGCGGCCCGAACGGTGGTGGCCCGGATGGGTTCGGCAATGACCGCGGCGATATCGTGTTCGCGCAGAAGTGCTTCAATCGGCTCGGCACAGGCGTCGTTGCACATCGAGTGCGCACAGGACGGGCAGTCCCGGTGAGATGGCGGTGAGACATGCATCACGCCCGGCATCATCGGGCCCATGCCGCGGTGAAAGAGGTCCTGGCCGCTCAGCGACGCGGCGTCGAGCGTAGCGCCGTGGAAGGCATCGTGGAATGCAACGGTCTTGTATCTTCCGGTGCATGCCCGTGCGACTTTGATGGCGATCCCAACAGCCGCCGATCCGCTGGGCGTGAGCAGCACGCGTGCGTTGTCGCGGAGGCCGGCGGGCGCGTGCGTGACGAGACGCTCGGCGAGCTCGACCGCGGCGTCATTCGTATAACGCCGGGTGCAGTAGGGAAGCGAACGCATCTGTTCCTCGATCGCGCGAACGACATTCGGGTGCCCGAACCCGAGCTGGTGCACCGAGTTGCCGTGGAAATCGAGAAGCTTGCGTTCAGATGCGGTGTAGATGTACGGCCCGTCTGCCCGCACGATCTGATCGAGGCAGGGTGTTGAGAGGACCTGGTGGTAGTAGAGCTCGGTGTCGCGCTGCAGGATGTGATTCTCGGGGGCAGCACTCTGCCAGAGCTCACGCTCAACACTCAGGTTCTGATCGCCCTCGGTGATCCGCTGCATCGGTTGCTCCCTTGCTCTGATCGGATATGGTACCTGCCCACGCGAACGCCAAGGGGCGTGAGCGCAGTCTTTACACGAACTGTATTGAGAGTCATTGATGCGCAGGATCTGGATCGGGCTGGTGTTGACAACGGTGTCATTGCGTGCGTTCGGTGGGTACGAACCGGGCGAGCGTTCACTGCTCAGCGCACATAACTGTTACCCCTACGCAGGAATGTGGGCGGACCGCATCGATCGTGCGCTGGGTACCGGGTACCCACTCTCAATCGAACAGGATCTGTGCTGGGCCGACCACGACGGCGACGGGATACCCTCGTCGGTCATCGCACACAACGGACCTTTCGTTGGCAATGAACCATCACTCGCAACGCACTTCTTCGAGCGCGTGCGTGCGGATGTCGAGGAATCGATCTCGCGTGCACAGACCGACCCCAGCGAGCGGGATCGCTGGCCACTCGTCGTGCTCGATCTGGACATCAAGGACAACAAACCCGAGCATATCGAATCGATCCACCTGACACTGCAGCAGTACCAAGATTGGCTGACAACCGCCCCGCGGGGAACATCCATTACCAAGCGCCAAGATCTGGAAGCTGGCCCCATCATGGTCATCCTCACGGGTACGCCGAACCAGCGCCGGGTATTCCACGATGAGCGAGATCTCGGTGAGCCGATCCTGGCGTTCGGGCGTCGTCAAGCGAGGGGCCCTGACCTAAGCGGGATGAGTGCAGAGGAGAAACAGCAAGCTCGTGTCGAGTTCCCGCCAGTTTCGATGATTGATACGCCCGCAGACAACTTTCACCGCTGGTGGAACAACTCATGGCATGTTGTCGAGGCCGGCGGAGCGAACGGGGCGGGCAATTGGGATCCAGAGGAGGCCGAGCGTTTGCGTGCTCTCGTCGATCACGCGCACATGATGGGCTATTTCATCCGTTTCTACACGATCAACGGGCACACCAAGGCAGATGGCGCGCTCTTCGGGTACAGCGGCGGATACAACACCGGCTCATTCGAGGCCGCACAGATCCGCTGGAAGGCCCAGTTGGAGGCGGGTGTCGATCTGATCGCGACCGATCAGTATCAGCGCTATTCTGACTTCCGGCACTCGCTCAACGAGTAGAAGCTTATTTCCTGATCTCGATCTGATCGAAGAGCCGCCCCTGATCGTCGATCGCCTGCATACGCAGGTGTCCACCAACGATCTCGACATAGCAGATATGGTGCGTGCTGACCTTCTTGCTGCCGAACCACGGGTTGAACGGGGTGAAGTCTTCCAGACCACCTCCGCCACCACCGATGGTCATGTAGATCACCCCGTTGTGCTCGACGGCCTGGCCATCACGCAGCGGGAAAGTCCGCTCGTACACATGAACATGCCCGTTAAAAACGATGTCCACACCGTACTTCTCGTAGAGCGGCACCATCTGACGCGGGTTCAGGTCACCGAGGGTAGTGGGGCCGAGCCATGAGTTGCCATGGTCGTTCTCGTCTGAGCTGTACGGCGGACGATGGTGCACGACAAACTTCCAGCGTGCGTCGGAGCTGGCGAGCTTGTCTTCGAGCCACAGATATTGCTCGGACCCAGGCCCCATCGGCTTCTCCGAATCGAGCATGAAGTAATCTGCATCGCCATAGCTGAAGCTGTAGTAGTACTCAGGATCGGGCAGATCCATGTACTCGTAGTAATGGCGTGCGTTCTTCTCGTGGTTCCCAAGGATGGGGAACATGGGGACCCGGTTGATCAGCGGGCGCATGTTCGGGAAAAAGTGGCTCGTCCAGTGCGATTTGTTCGTCCCGGTCGTGACGAGATCGCCAGCGATGGAAACGAAGTTCGGACGGTGCGACCAGGCGATATCGGAAACACGCTTGACGACCTCGGGGTTCGATTGCGTATCACCGATCATCACGAATGTAAACGCCTTCCCACGCTCGACGGCAGTCTGGAAAGACATGGGGTCGGTCTTCACATTCGTACCATCGGGCGACTCTGCAATCACCTCGTAGTAGTACGGCTCACCTGGCTCAAGGCCCTCGATACGGACCGTGTGTATCCCCGCCTTCTCAGATGAATGGATCTCACGCACCTCACCGGTCGCAGCCCGATAGCGGACGCGGACCGCAGCAGCGACCGGCAGCTCACATACGATGGAAACGGCATGCTGTGTGGCGTAGCACAGGAACGGTTCAACAGTCCATTCCAGCTCGGTTTCCGAGATCGGCTTGATCTCCGAGATCACCCGATTCCGCTCGAACTCGCTGGCAATCTGCTCGCTGCTGATCGCCTCATCAAAGACATACGCGCTGCGGATCCTCCCCGTCAGCGTGTGCAGCTCGTTCGAATCGACATAAGCACCCACCGCCACAGGGGTTTGCTGTTCGTACAGCACGCTGCCATGCTGCTCGGTGGTGTGCCCATCGAGTTGGCCGTTGACATAGAGATTTGCGGACGCACCGTCATAGGTTCCCGTCACCATGTACCAGTGACCGGGCACGATCTTGGTCTTGCCATCGATGTAGGTAAGTCTCCCGTCGCCATCATCAGCACCAGTCGTCGAGAGCCCGAATGTGAATGAGTCGTTGTCATACCCCAGGATCCAACCCTTCTCACGGTCACCGTTATCACTGATGGCGGAGATGATGCCTCCCCACCGGGTTCCCTTGTCAATCCGAACCCATGCTGTGGCCGTAAACGCATCCGTCGGCATATGCCCAAAATCCTCAACCGATTCGGCGACAAGCAGATACGCACCCTTCCCATCGAGCCCCGGCCCCATGAGCTGCAGAGATTCACCAACCGGGTCGCGCGTTACCAGTGCCTGGCCGCGAACTTGTGCAACATGATCATGAACGCCACGGGCTGAGGTGTGGTCCACATGATCGCGGTCCAGCTCAAACCCAAGCACCAGACGATCGTCCTTCAGGTTCTTCTCGGGGTGAGCGTTCGCCAGCGTGGGGATAAGTGCCAGGGTGAGTGCGGATGTCTTAATATTATGAACTTTCACTTCATGAATCCATTCTTGATGGCCTCGGGGGGCGGGAGTGGGGGCGGCGCGGGATCGCCGTGTGGATAAGTTGGTCGTGGGTCAAGGCAACATGATCATCACTCCGGTGACGATGAAGACCCTGATTTTACCGACAAATTCCCTGATTCTGTACTCTTTCCACGACGGTTCGCCAGATTCAGGTGATGAAACGCGTCGCAGTGTACAAGCTGTGCCGTGCCCTTTGGGGGGCTTTGCGCAGTCTTACAAAAATGAAAACATTAAGAGGGGTTCTCTTAATATTTTGGTTTTGCAAACGGAAAATCAAATTGGCGTTAACGGTCGGGTTTGGTTCCGCAGCGGTCGTGAATACCAGATTTGATTGGCTATGGTCAGCGCAACAAGTGCGTCGGTCTCGGCATCAAACTCGGTGCGCCGGCGTCCATCTGCAACCGGAGATTGGAGATCACACATGGCAACTCAGACGAATAAAGCGATTCTGCTGGCGCTTCTCGGCGCAGCCGCAGGATCAACCGTCGCCGGCGAACCGCTGGTGACACTGTTCTCGGAAGACTTCGAGTCCTTCCCGCTCACCGTAAACCAGGAAGAGGGCGTCGCGATAGGCACACCCGCATGTGTCGTTGAGGCATTCCTCGGCGACGGCGTCATCTGCGGCGGCCCCAACCTCAACACCGAGTGCGGCGAACCACCGCTCCCCGCAACGATCGATTGCGCAGACTTTTCGAACACTCCATTCGACGGCACATGGACATACAACGGGTGGACGCAGCTCTTCGGGTACGACTGGGACGGTTTCGGCGGTACCGCACCCGCCCAGCCCGGCGTCGGTTGTGCAGAGTGGCAGGGATGGACCGTGGCAGACCGCGACTTCTGGCTCTCGGCCGACCTCCAACTCCGCGAAGAGTTCACCAAGGCACAGGGCCGTGTGCTCATCGCCGACCCGGACGAGTGGGACGACTATGACCCGTTCGGTATCGACCCCGACTCAACCGGCGTCTTCAACACAAGCTTCACCTCCCCCGAGATCAACATCGACGGCGTGACCGAAAACACCGTCATCATCCGCTTCGATTCGAGCTGGCGCCCCGAGGACACCCAGAAGGCGGCGGTCAGCGTCTCCTTCGACGGCGGTTCCTTCACCCAAGTCTTGCTCTTCGAGTCCGACGAAACATCCCCGGACTTCAAGCCCGACGCGACGAACGAGACCGTCGAGCTCGCCATCAACAACCCGTTGGGCGCGAACACGATGGAGATCCAGTTCGAGATGTTCGACGCAACCAACGACTGGTGGTGGGCGGTTGACAACATCCAGGTCGCCGGCGAGGGCGGCGAACCCATCGAGCCCCCGAGCGAGTTCAACCTGAGCATCGAGCAGTTCAACGACACAACCGTCGTACCCATGAGCTGGACCCAAGCGCTCAACGCGGTCGAGTACGAGGTCATCTTCGCCAACGACGCCGACTTCAACGATGTCGTCATCTCACAGATCACCACCGAGCTGTCGTTCGAGAACAGCCCCACAGACCTCGCGGCCGGGGCGTACTTCGTGAAAGTCGTCGCCCGCAACGACCTGGGCACCAGCGAGCAGACCGCACGAGTCGGTGTGGACAACAACTGCTTCGTAGACCTCAAGCCCGATGGCACGCTCAACTTCTTTGATGTCTCGGTCTTCCTC
>Ga0070727_10003443_pt1 | contig 14360 bp, 14 predicted proteins | sample tdAd472_FD_66722 | JGI IMG/M metagenome (GOLD analysis project Ga0070727, IMG submission 66722) | Marine sediment microbial communities from the Atlantic coast under amendment with organic carbon and nitrate - tdAd47.2 | ecosystem: Environmental > Aquatic > Marine > Coastal > Sediment | place...
ACCGCTGGATCAGCGTTATGAGACTGCAGTAAGATTTTACCGAATTCATCACGAACTAAATAAACAAGCTGCTCATCATGTGTATCGAATGGCATTATATTTTGTAGCTGCCTGGGGTCTTCTGTATTGATTATTTCAACCACGGCAAGCGGCATTAAGCGTTGCGCCGTTTCCGCCAGTGCGCTATCAAATAATGCATTAAGTTTGCTTTGTGAAACGAAGAGAGCGCCTAGAAGAGCAATCATCCACAGTATAGTCACACCAACGGTTAAGCCAATTCCCAGGGTTTTCTGAAGACTTTTAGCAGTTTTCATAGTCGTCTCAAACGGTATCCCAAGCCTCGAACCGTTTCTAACTGATCCCTGCCCAGTTTCTTACGAAGGCGACTGATATAAACTTCAATAGTATTGCTTTCGATTTCTGCCCCAAACGCATAAAGACGGTCTTCTAATTGTGCTTTCGAAAGCAAGGTACCGGGCCTTTGCATCAAGGCTTCAAACAAAGCCCATTCCCGTGCTGTCAAATTGATCGAAACGCCAGCGCGGGAAACCAAGTGCTTGGTCAAGTCGACTTCCAATGCTCCAAGCCGAAGTATGGGGTTTGGGTTGCCTACATAACGCCTGGAAACTGCCGCTATGCGAGCAGAGAGTTCTGACAAATCAAACGGCTTTACCAGATAATCGTCCGCACCCGCATTCAACCCTTTGATACGGTCAGAAATTTGATCCCTGGCGGTTAAAATAATCACGGGGGTTGTCGCGCCGGATTGACGTATTTGTTGTAACAAGTCGATTCCACTACCGTCCGGCAGCATCAGATCCAGAAGAATTAAATCATAGTGGGTGGTATGGATGCTGGTTTCGGCATGGGCAATATTTTGTACCCAGTCAATCGCATGACCTTCATCTGTAATTTGCTCCTGTATCACTTCGCCTAAACCTTCGGCATCCTCCACCAATAATATACGCATCTCTAACCCCTAGATCTTCTCAGCGAAGCTGATCATAACCCGAGTTGCTGACAATAAACTGAAAGATTAAGAATTAATCCGAGCATCCGCAAATAATATCAACACAGGGGTTGTTTTACATTCTGATCCACATTCATTTATTGCATTTAAGGATTAAGCCATATTTTGCATTTTCAGGTTGCTGTCAGAAATGCACGATACAGTGAGACTCAACGCATCAATGGATGGCTAAGATGAGACATCAAAAACTAAGTATCACGCTCGCACTAATAACCGTCGCGATTTTCATTGTCTGGGGCTGGAGCTACCAAATGAACACCGCAGCAACGGCTTCACTGCCTTGGGAAATTTATGATAATAGCCTCTATCTTAGCGGGTTGCTGTCCATCGGTTTAATGTCAGTAGCCATGATGCTGGCTACCCGTCCGGTTTGGTTAGAGGCACCATTCAATGGTCTTGATCAAATTTATCGTCTCCACAAGTGGACGGGTATCTTGGCGGTCGTTTTTGCCGTACTTCATTGGCTTATCGAAATGGGCGATGACCTGGTTAAATCGATGTTTGGCCGAGCTGGACGTTTACCCGAGCAGGATTTTTCAGGTTTTATCGACACAATGAGAGATGGAGCCGAAGCGATTGGGGAATGGGCCATCTATCTGGTTTTTGCGATGCTTGTGCTTACCCTTTGGAAACGTTTCCCCTACAAACTCTGGCGCTATTTGCACCGTGCGATGCCCGTACTTTATCTGTTACTGGTATTTCACGCTGTTTGGTTAGCACCCCTTGCTTGGTGGCAACAACCGGTAGGCTTGCTGATGGCACTGTTGCTGACAGGAGGAAGCCTGGCCAGCATCCTGTCCCTCAGAGGAAAGGTGGGACAATCACGGCAGGTTCAAGGCACGATCAAGACAATCTCGACCTCGGCAATGGGCATCACCGAAGTCGAGTGTCAGCTTGAGAATAAATGGAAAGGTCATCGTGCCGGACAGTTTGCTTTTGTTACTTTTGATCATAGCGAAGGAGCTCATCCTTTTACGATTGCGAGTTCGGATCAGGGCAACGGCCAAGTTACTTTTCAGATTAAGGCACTTGGCGACTATACGAAGCGTCTGGATCACCAATTAAAGGTTGGTCAAACGATCACCGTTGAAGGCCCTTATGGAAAGTTTAACTTCAAACAGCGTAAACCCGATGCCGCGCAAATCTGGATCGCAGGAGGTATTGGTGTAACGCCTTTTTTAGCCTGGCTTGAAGAACTCAGAAACCAGCCGGAGCATTCTCCGGTAGTTCAAATGCATTACAGTACAAATGATCACACAACAGATCCCTTCGTTAAGCGTTTACAAAAGGCTTGTAGCGGCTTAACCGGCATTCAACTGCATATACATGACAGCGATCAAGGCGAAAAACTCACAGCAGATCAGCTCCTCACCCAACATGCAAAGAAAGGCGCTATGGAAGTGTGGTTTTGCGGACCCACAGGATGGGCCAAAATATTAGAAAAGGAATTACGGGAAAGGGTACAAGGATCATTACTTTTTCGTCAGGAAGCTTTTGAGTTGAGATAAAACTTAAACTGTATTGCTTTCAGCTTAGTGTCAGGAAAGTGGTTTAGCATAAATAATGAAATCAATAGGAGATACACCATGAAAAACAAACTGATTACTGCCTTTATCACCTCATGTTTGATCAGTGGCGCTGCCCTGGCAGACGATGACTGCACTGACCCTGTCGCAGACTGGCAACCCAAGGAACACCTCCGTCAGACGATGATAGACAATGGTTGGAAAGTACAGCGCATCAAAGTGGATGACGGCTGTTATGAGGTCAAAGGATTAGATCGAAATGGTCATCAGGTCGAGGCTAAATTTTCTCCGGCGTCATTAAAAATATTAGAGCTTGAAATTAAGTTTGACGGTTCAGGAGACATATCCGACTACCTGGGTAACCAAGAGTTCAGACAAAAATTAGGCAATGACATAAACCCTGAAAGTAATACAGCAACCAGTAAACCTAAGGTAACGATCGAGTGAAAACCAAGGAGATAAGGCAATGAAAGTTTGGATTATGGCGCTGGGTTTTGTCACTGCATATTGCCTGTCCACTTAGGCTTATGCGCGTGAAATAACCTTGACCACTGAACTAAAGAGCTATGGCTGGCGCTTATTTGGTGCTCTATCTCACCAACTCCGCCGGTCAATACCAAGATACTTTATGGGTCGCTGGACAGAAATCCAAGTATTACAAACATCTAAGCGGCTGGGCCTAATATTCGCCGTTTAGTACAAATGGGCGCGCAGATTCTGGTCTGCGGTGGTCGCGACATGGCGGCCAGTGTGATCGCTGCACTGGATGATATTCTTGCACCGATCCACCTTGATGTACTAACCCTTAAGGCAGCAGGACGGTATCGTGAAGATGTTTATTAGCCAGTTAATTGGTTGGGATAGCTTGATGCATATTCAAAGTGAACAAACATCCAATTCTCTGATATTTTAGTAAGGAACATTCTATGGACGCTCGTCAATTGATAGACAATTTATTCAAATCCGGTAGTGAATTCCTCGGTAATCAATCCGCAATACAAACTAAGGCTGCGGGTGGGCAAAATAACTCGATATCCGACTTTTTGTCAGGGAAAGGCGGTGCCGCCCTTGCCGGGGGCGCTTTAGGACTTTTGCTGGGTAGTAAAAAAGCCCGCAAAGTGGGGGGAACGATTGCCATGTATGGCGGGCTGGCCGCCTTGGGAGCGATCGCTTACAAGGCCTATGGCAACTGGCAGCGGAATCAGGCCGATACACCTACCCATGAGCCCCAAACGATTGACCGGCTCAGTGGACTACAAAGGGATGAGCATAGTAAAGCGATGCTCCGCGCGCTTATCGCAGCGGCAAAGGCTGATGGACATATTGATGAGCGGGAACACGAGATGATTGGAAAGGAAGTCGCCAAACTGAGTGATGACGTGCAGTTACAGCAATGGTTTGATCAGGAACTGAGAAAGCCTCTTGACCCTGCGGAAATTGCATCTTCTGCATCGTCACCTGAGATGGCGGCCGAGATGTATCTCGCCAGCGTACTGATTGTCGATAAAGAGAATTATATGGAACGGGCTTATCTGCAGGAACTTGCCCGTCAGCTGGAGCTGGACACATCACTGATCACCGAACTTGAGCAGCAGGCTACGCAAGCGCTGTGAGTTTTGTAATTTTTCAACAGGTGTCCGCGCCATTATCATTGTTCAAAAGTTGATGTTTATCATTATCTGTTGCCAAACGAATGGTTTTAATAAGCGGACTGACTGTACGAGAGGGCCATGTTATGAATGAGTTGAAAACCTATCCCGTCTGGGATGCCAGTGTGCGCTGGTTTCACTGGCTTAATCTGTTATGTATTCTAAGTCTTGTCGCCGTGGGTCTTGCTATTCTTAATGCTAAGACGCTAGGCGTAAGTAATGATGGCAAGATTCTACTAAAGACGGTACATGTCTGGATCGGCTATGTGTTTGCGATAAATCTACTCTGGCGACTGATTTGGGCCTTCATTGGCGGAGCACACGCACGCTGGCGGGCACTTCTGCCAGGCGGGAGTGGTTACATGACGGAATTGCGTCGCTATATCTCCGATTTTATTGCGGGTCGACCACGCCAATATATCGGCCACAACCCGCTTGGCCGAATTGCCGTTACCTGTCTGCTCCTGCTGCTGGTGGCGCAGGCCATTACGGGCCTGGTACTGGCGGGCACGGATCTATTTTATCCACCCATCGGTTCGTGGATCGCCAACTGGGTGGCCGCCGCCGAAGTAGATCCGGCGTTACTGGTTCCCTATGCACCGGAAACCTATGATAAAGCCGCTTACGAAGCGATGCGCGCCTTTCGCAAACCCTTTATCACCGTTCATTACTACGGTTTCTACGTGCTGCTTGTGCTTGCCTCGCTTCATATTCTGGCAGTGGTGGTGACTGAGTTGCGCGAAGGCGGTAACCTGATATCTGCAATGTTTTCAGGCCGCAAGATACTGAGTGAAAAGCCAGCGGACCTATCTCAAAATGAAGAAGCGAAAGACTGAAACCTTTGCAAAACGTGGCGAGCGACCGGTAAGATAAAATAAAAAACAGGTGTTTTAGCGCCAGGTCGCTACCGTCAATATCCCCCACCAAAAATTTGAATAATAACAAATAGCGCGCAGTAGTTTTGACACTTTCGCGTTGTGCAGTCTTTTTATTCATCGTTTGTTTTAGAAGCAGATTCACACACTCACACCTAGCTTCTCATGCTAGAATTTCCTGCCCACTCTTTCCAACCAAGGTGTTATCAAATCTGTCATGTTACGAGTCAGTGATATTAAATTACCTCTTAATCATTCGGCTGAGGATTTACCCGCAGAAATTATTAAATTACTGGCAATCTCTCACCACGATCTAATGAGTTTTAGCATCTGTAAACGCAGTTTTGATGCCCGCAATAAATCCAATATTCAGTTGATCTACCAAGTCGATGTTGTTCTTAATAAACCATCCGAAACAAGGGTTTTAGAAGTATTTTTTGACCAGCCGTTTGTCAAACCCAGCCCCGACACTGATTATCATTTTGTTACACCGATCAGAGAAGACTTCCCTTCGTCAAACCAGCAACGTCCGATAATCATCGGCTTTGGTCCCAGCGGGATGATGGCGGCGCTAATACTGGCACAAATGGGTCTGAAACCAATCGTGCTGGAACGAGGCCAGGAAGTCAGACAACGCACTAAAGCGACTTGGAATTTTTGGCGCAAAGGTATCTTAAATACTGAATCGAATGTGCAGTTTGGCGAAGGCGGTGCAGGCACCTTTTCCGATGGCAAACTCTATAGCCAGATCAAGGATAAACGTCATTTAAGCCGAAAAGTCTTAACCGAATTTGTCAAAGCTGGCGCACCGGAAGAAATTCTTTATGTCAGCAAACCACACATCGGTACTTTTAAACTGGTTAAGATGGTGGAAAATATACGCGCCGAAATCATTCGCCTCGGCGGAGAGATACGCTTTGATAGCAAGGTTGAAACAATTCTACTGGCGACAGGGAAACAACCGCATCAGCAAATTACCGGGCTAACCTTAAGTAACGGTGAAACCCTATGCAGCCGACATATCATATTAGCCGTCGGTCATAGCGCGCGCGACACCTTCCAGATGTTGTTAGATCAAAGCATCTATATCGAAGCCAAACCCTTTTCCATTGGCTTTCGCATAGAACACCCACAAGCACTGATTGATCAAGCCCGCTTTGGCAATCAGGCTGGTCATCCAATATTGGGCGCCGCCGATTACAAGTTGGTGCATCACTGTGCCAATGGCCGTAGCGTTTACAGCTTTTGTATGTGCCCCGGTGGTACGGTGGTTGCCGCCAGCTCCGAAGCTGGCGGCGTTGTCACCAACGGTATGTCGGAGTATTCACGCAATGAGCGTAATGCTAACGCTGCTATCGTGGTAGGCATTACGCCAGAGCAAGACTATCCAAAGCATGTATTAGCGGGCATCGACTTACAGAGAACACTTGAAACCAAGGCCTATCAATTAGGCGGCTCCAATTACAATGCCCCAGCACAGCTAGTGGGCGATTTCCTCCAAAACAGGCCATCTCAGCAGCTCGCTGAAGTCTCACCATCTTACCGACCCAATATCACCTTGGGCGACTTATCAACAGCGTTACCGGAATTCGCCATCACCGCTATCCGTGAGGCCATTCTGGCCTTTGATAAAAAAATCAAAGGCTTTGCCATGGCCGACGCACTGTTAACCGGTGTGGAAACTCGAACATCCTCACCCATCTGTATTAAACGTGACGAAAATTTTCAGAGCGTGAATACTCACGGATTATTTCCCGCCGGAGAAGGCGCCGGATACGCGGGAGGAATACTATCAGCTGCGATAGATGGTATTAAGGTAGCCGAAGCTTTGGCGCTCGATCTTTTGAAGGTAAAAGGCAAGTAATTAGCGGCTTCTACCTTGGCATGGTATGTAATTACCATCAACCCTAACAATATGGAGCAAAGGTATTTTGCAACTAGGCTACGTTCCTTTTAAACAAAACCCTTCTTTTCAAGCAACCTTTGAAACTCAAAACCTATTGATTAATAAAAGGGTTCTCGCGCAACTCTTCGCCAATCGTGGTTGCCGGACCGTGCCCAGTTATAACCGTAGCGTCTTCATCCAAAATCATCAGGCGTTCACGAATTGAACGCATAATGGTAGGGAAATCACCCCCGGGGAAATCAGTCCGGCCAATCGAGCGGCGGAACAGTGTATCGCCTGCTATCAGTAATTTTTGTTCAGCAAACCAATAACTCATCGAGCCTGGCGTATGGCCTGGTGTATGTAGCGTCACACCACCACAGCAGTGTAGATCCTGATCATCATTTAACCACTCGTCTGGATCAGGAACTGGCTGATAGGGAACACCAAAAGAATGGCATTGTGATTCAAGCGCGTCCCAGAGAAATTTATCAGCTTTATGCAGATAGAGAGGTGCACCTGTTGCCTTCTTGATTTCACCAGCCGCCAGAATATGGTCAAGATGAGCATGAGTGTGGATAATCGCAACGATTTTCATACCCAAGGCTTTTACTTCATCCATAATTTTCTGCGCGTCACCACCAGGATCGACGATAATGGCCTTTTGCGTAAGCTTATCGCCAATGATACTGCAATTACACTGCAGCGGCCCGACCGGAAAGGTTTTGCGAATAAAGTGTGTTCCTGCGCTATCGGTATTCATTGCTGTTCATTCCTACTTTTTCTTTTTCACATGTTTCATCAGGCGCTGTTTCTTCTTCACCTGTCGTCCGGTTAACTTATTTTTACGACCTTCGTAAGGGTTATCACCTGTCTTGAACTCAATAAAAATAGGAGAACCTTCAACACGCAGCTCTCGCCGAAACGTCTTTTCCAAATAGCGCTGATAACTATTTTGTACCGCTTCGGTTTGATTGCCGTGAATGATAATTCGCAACGGGTTGGAACCACCCTGGTGTGCATAACGCAATTTAATACGACGCCCTTTCACCATATGCGGCGCATGTTGAGCTACAGCTTTTTCTAATAACTGGGTAAGCTGATTGGTGGGCCATTTGCTCATGGCTGAGTGGTAGGCACGATCAATAGAGCCGTACAACTCCCCTACGCCAGAACCATGCAGGGCGGAAATAAAGTGGATTTTTGCATAATTTACAAAATCTAAGCGCCGCTCAATTTCTTTTTTTACTTTCTCTTTATCGTCATGCTCCATGCCATCCCATTTGTTCAGCGCGATAACCAGAGAGCGACCGGCATCCAGCACAAAAGACAGCATGTGTAGATCCTGATCAACAATTCCCTCGCGTGCGTCAAACACCGCAATCACTACATTCGCATCCTGAATTGCCTGTAGCGTTTTAACGATCGAGAATTTTTCAACGGTTTCTTTAATATTCTTGCGTCGCCTTACCCCAGCGGTATCGATCAGAGTATAGGGTTTATCGAAACGCGTATAGGGTATATAAATACTGTCTCGCGTGGTGCCTGGTTCATCAAAAACCACCACGCGGTCCTCACCCAGCATACGGTTAACCAGTGTGGATTTACCAACATTCGGCCGTCCTACCACCGCTATCCGAATGCCGCCCTCGGCGTTTTCGCCCTGCTCTGCTTGCTCCGGCAAGTCAAAGTCGCTCAGTACCGCATCAATCAAACTGCGCACACCACGGTTTTGCGAAGCCGCAATGCAGTGGAAATTGACCATTCCCATTTCGTGAAATTCAGCAGCAGCGGCGTTTTCTTCTCGCCCGTCAGTTTTATTAACAACCAGGTAGGCGCTTTTATCCAGTTTACGCAGATGTTTCGCAATCATCTGGTCCGCTGCGGTCAAACCAGCCTGTGCGTCAACCAGAAAGAGCACTGCATCCGCCTCTTGAATAGCCTGCAATGACTGTCCTGCCATCATTGAATCAATACCCGTTTCATCACCGCTGATGCCACCAGTATCAACCACGATATAGGGGTGCGAGCCAACTTTGCCTTCGCCATACTTACGGTCGCGCGTCAACCCAGCATAGTTTGCTACCAATGCATCGCGAGATCGCGTCAAACGATTAAAGAGTGTTGATTTGCCAACGTTAGGGCGACCAACAATGGCGATGACGGGGACCATGCTTATAAACCTACTGGGAGTACTTTATTAGACGAGTGCGCAAGTACTCCGCTGGCAGCGAAGCACTGACGCAAAGTGCTTTATCTTGGATAGTCTAGGCACCACAAGCGAGCCTCAACTATCGTATTCAGTTAATTTTTACTTCTCAACAATTTTCAATGCAACAATTTTTCCGCTATTACCATAGATATAGAGCATATCTTTTCTTGCGACCATGGTACTGCGAATGCCGTCACCATCAATTTTCTTGCGCGCCACAAATTGACCATCTACCTGAGACATAAAATGTACATATCCCTCAAAATCACCAACTACGAGATAGTTCCCAAAAGTGGTCGGCGCAGTAACCTGTCGGTGGTTCAAATCACTCTGCTTCCATACGTTATCACCGGTTTTCTGATCCAAAGCATAAATATTATCTTCGGTGTCAACCACGTAGAGATTACCAAAACCTTCGTCTGGGCCAAGATAACTGGATATTTCTTTCTGCCATCGTACCCGTGCAGTATTCAGTTCAATCGCGCTTGCCTTGCCTTGAAAACTGGTGGCGTAAACCACATCACCCTGCAACAGCAAATCACCATCCACATCCGTCATACGCTCCAGCTCGGAGCGCCCACGAGGCACCGAAAGTCGTTTTTCCCAAGCGGCGCGACCAGAAGCAGCATCCAATGCGACCACTTTACCGTTGGCGAGGCCAATCACGACAACATTGCCAGAAACCACCGGACTGCTGCTACCTCTTAAAGTGAGAGCCGGTAGGATACTCTCGTAAAACCAACGTTGCTCACCGGTGTCCTGATCTAACCCATAGATTTTCTCATCAAGAGTTTGCACCACCACAATCTCACCGTTGGTTTTCGGTACCGAAAGGATTTCACTGGATACATTGGCTTGCCATGCTCTGGAGCCATCCGCCTGGTTCAGTGCAATGACTTTACCATCTTTGGTTCCAAGAAATAGGTAGCCGAAACCTGCACCAACACCACCGCTGACCGGCTCACGTAGCTTTACGCGCCAAGCGTTTTTACCCGTTTGACGATTTAATGCCAGCACTTGCCCACTGACATCGGCGATAAACACTTTGCCTTCATCAATACCAGGTACTATTTTGATGTACTTTTCCCCTACACCATCACCGACATTGGCAGACCATGCCTTTTTCACCTGCAATTTTGCGTCAAAATCAACTAGGGGAGCTGGTCTTGGGCCTTCATCGTCATCGGCAAAAATGCCCCCGAAAAAGCCACAACCGGAAATGCTGGAAATCAACAACAGGGCTATTATTAATCGCAATGTCGCTTTCATCAGCTATCCCCCTGGGCTAAATCATTTAATTTTATTTGTAGCAACGGTCGCTGCACACCATTACTTTCGGCATCAGCGATGGCTTTTCTATAAGCTGAGCGAGCTTCATCCAAGCGCCCCAGGCTCACATAGATATCGCCTTTCGCTTCTTCATAACTGGCGCTGTGGCTGGCGGCAACGACGCCCTCAAGCAAAGCTAACGCGCGTTTTGCATTACCTTCGCCACCCTGTGCAAAAATTACCCGCGCCAAACGCAATTGCGTGATCAGATAGATTGAAGTACCTTTTTCAGTCTTATCTAAGGCCCATTGCAATTCCTGTGCAGCAGTCGTCAGATCATCTTTCACGGCAGCCTGTTTCGCAGCGATCAGGGCGGCATAAATAGCATAGGTTGAGTTGGCATAGTCGGTTTTTAACTGCGCCACCAGGTGGTTGATGGTCGCCGTATTCTCTTCGTTGGCATTCTGTTCAGCAATTGAGACAGCATCCATGAGGTCAAAGTAAATATTTGAAGCAGCCTCGCCCTCACTTTGTTTATGACTCTCCCAGCCTTTGTAGCCATAAACGGCCATCAGCGCCAATACGATACCTATTAGCAATGATTTGCCGTTTTCCTGCCACCAGCGTTTTAAGGCCTCAATCTGTTCTTCTTCGGTACGATAAACGTCCACCTACTTGCTCCTATTCTCACTTTTACTAATTCACCAAGGGTCTCAAATAATCTACTAATTGTTCGGCTTTCAGCCTTACCTGCTCACCATTTCCACGTAAAGGTTTCACTGATAATTCGGCGGCAGCTAATTCGTCTTCGCCAATGATCAGTGCATATTCGGCCCCGCTCTTATCCGCGCGCTTTAACTGCGCTTTAAAACTACCGGCTCCGCAGTTCGTCTGCACCCGTATGTCGGCCAGCGCATCGCGTAATTGCTCAGCGATTGTTAGGGCCCATCTTTGTGCTTCACCGGCGGCACTAACCAAGTATAGGTCGGCTACTTTATTGACATCAGCTGGTTCGCGCTGCAAAGTTTGCAACATTAACACTAAACGCTCAATACCCATAGCAAAACCGACCGCAGGCGTAGCCCTCCCGCCCAACTGCTCCACCAGACCATCATAACGCCCGCCTGCACAGACGGTGCCCTGCGCCCCGAGATCATCGGTGATCCATTCGAATACCGTTTTGCTGTAATAATCCAAGCCCCTCACTAACCGTGGGTTAACCTGATAACGAATGCCGTTGTCATCCAAAATCTTCCTTAATTCACTAAAATGCTCGGCAGAATCCTGGTCGAGGTAATCAGCAAAGTTGGGCGCATCATTAAGCAGTTTTTGTGTTCCAGCGTCTTTACTATCCAGAATACGTAATGGGTTCGAGTTCAGACGGCGTTGACTGTCCACATCCAAATCTTTTTGATGTCCTGCCAGATAATCAACCAGTTGATCACGATACTGTTTTCTTGCCTGTGCAGAGCCAAGAGAGTTAATTTCCAAACGTACATTTTTGTCGATACCCAACTCCCGCCACAATCGAGCACTCAGCAAGATTAATTCTGCATCAATATCCGGCCCCACCATACCAAAGGTTTCCACACCGATTTGATGAAACTGCCGATAACGCCCCTTCTGTGGGCGCTCGTAGCGAAACATCGGGCCGCTATAATAGAGGCGTTGAATTTGGTTAAAGGTCAACCCGTGCTCTTCGCAAGCCCGTACACAACCAGCCGTCCCTTCTGGGCGCAAAGTCAAACTTTCACCATTTCTATCGTCGAAACTATACATTTCCTTCTCGACAATATCCGTGACTTCACCTATCGAGCGCCGAAACAATTCGGTTTGTTCAACTATCGGGAGTCTAACCTGTTGGTAGCCATAGCTCGATAACACCCGGCGCGTGCAATCCTCAAGAAACTGCCAGAGCGGTGTTTGTTCCGGCAGGATATCATTCATTCCACGTATTGCTTTTATTTTGCCCAAAGCGGGGTTCCTTCGTCATTCATTGAGTATTAGGGGAGGGCTATGTTAACCGATACAGACGTCGCTTTATAGAACCGCTAATCCACATTTATTGCAGTTTGAATTTAGCAATGGTACGCCTATCAAGGTACTCCGTCAGATCAACCGGAGCGCCATTATAGGTTAATTCAAGCGCCGCTGGATTTCCTATCACCAGATCAAAAATATCTTTTGTCATGAGTTGTAATCTTTCCCCTGCTTTTTTTGTACCGGTATATAGGCGCCGACCACTACCGTCTTTTACTTCGATCCAGCTATCCTGCTTAAATACCGCCATCAAACTCCCCCCTTTAATGGTTGGAGCATTTTCATTTTCTGCAAACATGACCTCTTCGGCGTCGCCAGTTTCAAGCTGACTCTCTTGTGTTTCTACCATTGGCGATGCATCGATGGTTTCGCTGAGGATACCCTCTTCGACAACACTTAATGGCAAGACATTCTTTTGATCTCTAGCGTTTTGCAGCCCATCAGCCGTTGGGTTAAGGGTACTTTCTTGTAGCCCCTGCACACTGGTTACATCTGACTGATCCTGTTGAGTACGCCACCAAAGCGTTGACAGTGCAAGTAGCGCTACCAGGATCGCAATGGTAACCCCTTTTACAATCGGATCACTCGGTTTCACCTGTTTAGTAACTCGCATAAAGGGGCCTTCTGGTGCGACCAAACCATCCACATAAACTTGATAGCGCTCTAGCATCGCCGCTTCAGAAAGCGCTAAACACTTGGCATAGTTACGAATATACCCCTTTGTAAAGGTCGCTGTAGGCAGACGTTCGAACTGTTCCTTTTCGATAAACTCGACATAAGATTTCGTTAAATTTAACCGAGCAGCAAGGTCTGCGCGACTAAGCCCAGCGGCTTCGCGCGCTGCCATGAACTTGGCGCCACAGTCCGCCGCTTCGGTGATTTCCTCATCCTTAGTATGCAGTTTTGGCCCAGTCATTAAGCTGCTTATTTTTGAATACGTCGATATTCATCTGAATTGGGGAACATGTTTTTCAACATTAGCAGATAGCTTGCTTCTTCATTTTTATCATTATTAAGACGCGCCAACTTGACGCCAAGCGCAAGATTTCGTGGTGAGTTGGGAGTAAACCTAAAGCGCACTAGCTGTTGGTGTTGGCGATGATATTTTGTGCTGGTGGCGATATTACCCTGTTCAAAATAGATCAGTGCTGCTTCCAGCAGTGCGCGAGGCTGCGCATCATTTATCGAGATGGCGCGCTCGAAAGACGTAAGCGCTTCATCCTTGCGTCCTAGCTCCAGATAGCATACGCCAAGGTTTTCATAGACAGCAGAACGATTATCATAGAGCGTATCTTCGCCCGCCGCTTCAAATTGATGACAAGCTTCCGCATACCGCTTTTGGCCAAACAGAAATGCCGCATAGTTATTGCGGAAGCTGGTTCGATCGGGCCCGTACTGCAACGCTTTCAAAAAATGCTGATCCGCCAAAGCCGATTCCTGTTCATTTTGAAATAATATAGCTAGTGCGTGATGAACATCGGGAGATTTATCATCAATCTCTAATGCGCGTTTGAGTGGCCGCCTGGCTTCCACTGTTTTGCCCTGTTGAATGTAGCGCAAACCAAGTTCGGTGTACTGTTGCAAGGCTTTATCTGCGTCAGCGTTATCGCCAAAACGTTTGCTCTCCGTAGTAGTAACGCACGCGGTTAATAACAGTGCCGAAATTGTCCAGCAGAGTATTTTTGTAATGAGCTGAGCTTTGCGATTCATGAAATTTCCTGCCATTGATCTAAAATTGTTACAGGTTCGCCATTGCGATGTGGCGGGCGCTTCGTTTCGTTTTATCCTCTACCTGCCCCACCAATTGGCCGCAGGCGGCATCAATATCATCCCCACGCGTAGTACGCATAGTCGCCGTATAGCCCGCGTTCGCT
>Ga0070727_10003445_pt1 | contig 14357 bp, 15 predicted proteins | sample tdAd472_FD_66722 | JGI IMG/M metagenome (GOLD analysis project Ga0070727, IMG submission 66722) | Marine sediment microbial communities from the Atlantic coast under amendment with organic carbon and nitrate - tdAd47.2 | ecosystem: Environmental > Aquatic > Marine > Coastal > Sediment | place...
ACCGGCGTGCCCGCCAAGGCCGCCATGGACGCCGCCCAATCGCTCCGCGAGCAGATCGAGGCGATGAAGTCGCTCTCGGATGCCGAGCTTGCTTCTGCGATCGCTGAGATCAGTGTTCAGCTCGATTCCATGACGCTCTCACTGACGGACAAGGCCGCTCTGCGCGAGCAGCTCGGCGGCTTGCAGGAACGTGCCAAGGCGGCTGCCAAGCAGGCCGCCGCCGCCGCGCGCGACACCGCCGTCGCCGAGGCCCGCTCGATCGCCGATTCGGCGCTCTCGGACCTGCGCCCCTTCATCGTGGGCACCGTGTCCGCCGGCGAGGACCGCGGCGCTCTGCAAGCGGCTCTCAAGGTGCTCCAGGACAAGTGCCCCAAGGCCGGCGCCCTGCTTCTGAGCGCCGGCGCCGAACGCATCGCCCTGATCGCGTGGGTGCCCGATGCCCAGATCAAGCAAGGCCTCAAGGCGGGCGACTGGATCAGCGCCGCCGCGGCAGCCTGTGGCGGCAAGGGCGGCGGCAAGCCCAACCAAGCCCAGGGCGGTGGCACCGACGTGTCGAAACTCAACGAAGCCGCCAAGGCCGCCGCCGGATTTGCCTCGCGGGCGATCAACTCGTAAAGCTTCCTGCGGCTCGGGTGCCACGGCTTGTCCGTCTTCGGCAAGCCGTGACACAATAAAGCACGGGTTGCGAGACAACCCGTGGCACCCCAAGATTCAGAGTCGACCATGACCACCGACCAGCCCAACCCGCCCGAGCGCCGAGCCTCACCCCCTGAGGCGGACGACCCACGCCTCTCGATCCCCGAGATCCTGCGCGAGAAGCCCCGCGACCCCGCAGCCGACAAGCCCGCCAAACGCCGCGAAAGCATGGGCGACACCGCCAAGGCCTGGGGTTTGGCGCTCGATCTCGTCTTTACCACCATCGGGGGACTGGCGGTCGGGTGGGTCATCGATTACTGGCTCAAGACAGGCCCATGGGGCGCGGTCATCGGGCTGGGGCTCGGGTTTCTCCTGGCGGCCGTTCGGATGGTCCGCTCGACGCTCAGGGCCGAGGCCAAGGAGCAGGCCGAGCGAGAGAAGCGTCGCCAAGCCGAAAGCCTGTCCAGGGGCCCCGATTAAACCCGACCTGATGGGGCCCTGTGGGCCCTTCTGATGGCCCCGAACGCTTGCCGATGAGAAGCCGGAGGACTATCGTTTGCCCCCTCATCCGAGGCCGGTCGCACCGGGCGATGTCCCGGGCTTTGTCCCCCTGTTGGAGCGTGAGCAAGAGCGTGTCGGCTGTCTCTACCAACCAGCCCCCCCGGTCGCTCTACGCGGGTGTGATGCTCGCGGCGGGGCTCATCGCCACGGCCTGCGCGTTCGCCGCTGCCAGCGCTGTCGGCGGCTCCGAAGCCCCCGCTCTTCAGACCGCCCTGCTCATCTTCGTCGTCTCGATGCTGGGCCTCTTGCCGGTGCTGGTTCGCTCTGCGGAATACTTCGGCCTTGCGGTGCTGGGCTCATCGGTCGCCAGGCTTTTGCTTGCGATGTTTGCAGCCCTGATCCTGACCGAGGTCGGCAAATTTGAAAGCCGCCCCGTCTGGCTGGGCGTCGTCACCGGCGCGGGTCTGATGCTGCTCATAGAGTCCGCGACCGCGATCGCGATTCTCATGTCCCTGGAACGAAAGAAAGCCGGCACGCACGCCGGCGTGGAGTCGAGCTCGACATGCTAAGCAATCTCATCACGCTCGCAGCCGCCGACCCCTCGGCCCACGTCTGGAACCACGTGTTCTGGCAATCCGAGAACGGCTTATGGCTGTGGTCGGGCAACCAGGGCAACCTCGTACTCAGCGCGATCATCCTGATCTTCGGCATGATGTGGGTCGCCAAGCACGTCTCAACGGGCGACGTTAAAACCGAGGGCGCCAGCGCGTACGTCACGAAGAACCGATTTGCGCACATGATCGAGGTGATCTGCGTCTACCTTCGCGAAGAAGTCGCACGCCCGCTGCTGCACGACCGCACCGACAAACTGATGCCGTTCCTCTGGACAATCTTCTTCTTCATCCTCGTCAACAACCTGCTCGGGCTCGTCCCGATCATGGACATCCTGCAGCTGATCGTCCCGGCCTGGCGTGAGGGTCACATGACGCCCGTCGGCGGCACCGCGACGCAGAACATCTGGGTCACGGGCGTGCTTGCAGTGGTCGCCGCAATCATGTTCAACGCGGCCGCGATCTCCCGGCTTGGGATCAAGGGCTACTTCGGTCACATGACCGGCGGGGCCCCGATCTTCGTCGCCTGGATGATCTTCATCCTCGAGTTCATGGGCCAGATCGTCATCAAGCCGGTGGCGCTTGCCATCCGTCTGTTTGCGAACATGACCGCCGGTCACATCCTGCTTGCGACGCTGATCGGCTTTGTGGGCGTGGTCTGGAACGAGGCCTTTGTGATCAAGGGGCCGGTGACGGTCGTCTCGTTCCTCGGCGCGTTTGCGATCATGATTCTCGAGCTCTTCGTCGCCTTCCTCCAGGCGTTCATCTTCATGTTCCTCACCGCAGTGTTTATCTCCCTTATGGATCACCACGACGAGCATGGTCACGAGCACGGGCACGACCACGCCAGCGACCACGAGCACGCCCACGCGTGAATAACGGGCCGCGCTTGCCACGAGCAAGCATGTCACACCTCCCGCGCAGAACTCTGCCCCAAACGGGGCGCTGAAAGGAAACGCAGAATGAACCTCAAGAAGATCGCACGCAACGCCCTCTTCACCGCTGCCATGGCCCTCCCCGCGAGCGCGGTGCTGGCTCAGGATGCCGCAGTCACCGGCACGGGCAAGGGCCTTGCCGTTCTGGGCGCCGGCCTTGCTGTCGTCGGTGGTGGCCTTGGTATCGGCCTCGTCGGCAAAGCCGCCGTTGAGTCGATCGCCCGTCAGCCCGAGGCCGCCGGCAAGATCCAGATCAACATGATTCTCGCGGCCGCCCTTATCGAAGGTGCGACCCTCTTCGCCGTCGCCGTCGGCTTCCTCGCCTGATCCGGCAATCAGTACTTCTCTGCCCCGCGCCCAACCCGGCGCGGGGCGGCTTTGTCCGAAATACCCACGCGGGCCCGGAGGCCCGACGCAAGAACCCGGAGACCACGAATGGCCCGCGACCGATTCCTTCAACTCTCCATCGGCCTGACTATCGCCGTCCCGGCGTCCCTCGCTCACGCCCAGGAAGGCCACGAGCAGGACACACACGCCCAGGACTCGCACGCTGTTGACGCTCACGGCGATGACACGCACGGCGCGCACGCGTCGCACGAGCCCGTCGGCGCCATCCCGAGCGTGAAGCAGGGCGTCGTGACGGGCATCACCGCCGTCATCGTCTTCCTGGTTGTAGCCGGTGTGCTGGGCGCGAAGGTCTGGCCCACGATCAGCAAGGGCCTCGACGAGCGTGCCTCCAAGATCAAGGGCGAGATCGAAGCCGCCGAGAACGCACGCAGGCAGGCCAAGGATGCGCTCGAGTCATACGAGAAATCACTCAGCGAGGCCCGCGCCGAGGCGCAGCAGATGCTCGATCAGGCCCGCGCCGATCAGCAGAAGCTCTCGGCCGAGATCAAAGCCAAGGCCGACGTCGAGCTGTCGGCGATGAGAGAGAAGGCCAAGCGCGAGATCGAGTCGGCCAAGAAGGCCGCCGTCAGCGAGATCTACAACGAGGCGGCCAACCTCGCCACCAGCGTTGCAGGCAAGATCCTTTCCCGCGAACTCAACGCCACAGATCAGCAGCGTCTGGTCGATGAGGCTGTCACCGAACTCGCCGCCGCCGGCCGCTAAAGAGCACAAAGGAGCCCACCATGCCCCTCACCGATGCCAGGCCCGATGCGCTCGCCAAGGTCTACGCCAAGAGCCTGTACCAGCTCGCCGACGAGCACGGCGGCCAGACCGCTGTCGAAGACACGCTGGGTGAACTCGAGGACATCCTCGAAATCTCCCGCAGCGATCCGCAGTTCAGCGAGTTCCTCTCGTCGCGTGTTCTCAAGCAGAAGGACCGCACCAAGAGCCTCGAATCGATCTTCGCCGGCAAGGTCAGCGACCTGACCCTCCGCTTTCTCATGGTGCTCAACGAGAAGCACCGCCTCTCGCACCTGATCCCGATCGTCGAAGCACTCGACGTGATGGTCCAGCAGAAGCTGGGGCGTGTCGAGGTCGATCTCTACACCGCCCAGCCCATTGACTCGGGCGAGATCGCCAGTATCAAAGCGCAGCTCAATCAGGCGCTCGGCAAAGAAGCGGTCCTGCACCCGTACACCGACCCCTCGATGATCGGCGGCGTGCGGCTGCAGATCGGTGACAAACTCATCGACGCCTCGCTCCAGACGCGTCTCCGCAAGATGCGCGATCAGCTCGCCGACCAGGGCGGCTCGGCCCTCCGCGCCGCGGCCGAGCGCACCTTCGACGACACCCCCTCCAACGAGGACTGAACCACCACCTTTCACCACGCGGCCAGCGCGTGCGAATCCCGACCCGGGGAGAGAGCGGATCACCATGGCTAAGAAGTCGATCGACGCCGTCGATGTCTCAGGCAAACGCGTCCTCATCCGCGTGGATTTCAACGTCCCGCTCGACGGGGGCAAGATCACCGATGACCGCCGCATCGAGGCCGCGCTGCCCACGATCCGCAGCGTCATCGACCGCGGCGGCAAAGCGATCCTCATGAGTCACCTCGGCAGGCCCAAGGGCGAGGGCTTCGACAGCAAGTACTCGCTCAAGGTCGTCGCCGAGCGTCTGGCTGAGCTGCTCAACAAACCCGTCGCCTTCCCGAGCCAGGACTGCACCGACCAGGCCGCCACCGACGCGGTCAACGCCATGGGCAAGGGCGACGTCCTGCTTCTTGAGAATCTCCGCTTCCACAAGGGCGAGACCGATGGCTCGAGCGAACTGGCCGGCAAGCTGGCAGCGCTGGGCGATGTCTACGTCAACGACGCCTTCGGCACGTGCCACCGCGCCCATGCCTCGATGGTCGGCGTGCCCCGCGCGATGGACGGCAAGCCGCGCGTCACGGGCTTCCTCGTCGAGAAGGAAATCCGCTATCTGAACGACGCACTCAGCGAACCCGCCAAGCCCTTCGTCATCGTGCTCGGCGGCGCCAAGGTCTCCGACAAGATGGCCGCCATCGAGCACCTGCTGCCCAAGGCCGACACGATCATCGTCGGTGGTGCGATGGCTTACACGTTCCTCAAGGCACAGGGCAAGGACGTCGGCGACTCTCGCGTCGAAGAAGACCGACTCGACGACGCCAAGCGGGGCATCGATCTGGCCGCCAAACTCGACGCCGAGCTGTTCCTCCCCAAGGACCACGTCTGCGGCAAAGCCTTTGACGAAGACGGCGGCGGCGACATCGAGGTCTTCGGCGAACACATCAAGGACGGCTTCATGGGCCTCGATATCGGCCCGGAAACACAGGGCGAATTCGCACGCGTCATCCGCAACGCCAAAACCGTCGTCTGGAACGGCCCGATGGGCGTGTTCGAGTGGCGCCCCTTCCGCATCGGCACCGAGCAGGTCGCAAAGGCCCTCGTCGAAGCGACCGAGAAGGGCGCGACCACCATCGTCGGCGGCGGCGATAGCGCAGCTGCCATCGAAAAGTTCGGCCTTGCCGACAAGGTCAGCCACGTCTCCACCGGCGGCGGGGCTTCGCTGGAAATGCTCGAAGGCAAGAACTTCGAAGCCGTTGAAGTTCTCGACGACGCGTAAATCAAAGGCTTCAGTTCAAGGCCCCAATCCGGGCCACGATTCCGAGGCACGATGCAGTCTGATTTCCTCTCTTCCAGCGACACGCCGCGCCCGATCCTCTTGGATCTGACGCTGCTGACGATTCTCTGCGCGGTCATCAATTTCACGGGCCTGACCACGTTCGGAGCCGCCAACTGGCAGGAATCCATCCGCCTGCTCGCCTCGCTTGAGATGCAGCAACGCGCCGACTGGATCGTCCCCACGATCCACGGCCAGACCTACCTCGCCAAGCCCCCGCTCGTGTACTGGTGCACGATCGCGGTCGCCGAGCTGACAGGTCAAACTGTCAACCTCGGGCACCTGCGGTTTGTGGTTGGGTTCTTCGGCCTTCTGGGCGTCCTGATGACCTACCTGGCAGCACGTTCGCTGCTGGCGGGGCCTTTGGGTTGGACACTTCGCCGTGCCAGTCATGCCGCGTGGTGGGCGGGCCTCTTTCTGGCGACGGGGCTGCTGCATGTCCGCATGTCGCGCACGGGTTCGATCGACATTGCCGCCACGCCGTTTGTCATCGGCGCGGTCTGGGCGTGCGTCGAAAGTTGGCGCACGACGACCGGCTGGAAGCTCCGCATCGGTCTGGCGTTCATCGCCGCTCTCATGGCCGCGGGTGCCTCACTCGTCAAAGGCCCGCCGGCGATCCTTGCCATCCTCTGCCCCACGTTCGGCGGCGTCCTGGGCTGGCTCGCCACGCGGCACACAAACCCAAGGCGCACCGCCCTGTTACTCGTGCCTGTCATTGGAGCATTGATTGTCATTGCCCTCGGCTTCACGCGTGTGCGCGATTTCCGCGACAGCGTCGGCCTCATGCTGGGCGCACTCGGCGTCGCCTGGCTGCTCACCGTCGCGCTCGGTCTGACACGGGAGCGGGTCGTCTCCATCGCACAGTCCATCTGGCGGGCGCAGCTGCTGCCGCTGGTGATCGGCTCGTTCCTGCCGCTCTGGCTCTGGGCGCAGGCGGTGGGCTCCCGCGTGGGGCACGAGCACGTCTCGGGCTCGGCGTCCGAAGAGATGCGCAACAACGTGCAGGTCTTCGTGCCCGCTGCACCGATCCAGTTGCTCGAAGCCGCGTCATACGGCTGCGGGCTCGGCTCGATCTTTGCCTTTGTCGGCATCAGGCTGTTCTGTGCTCGCCGCATCGCGCTCACGCCTGGCATCTGCGTGGTGCTCGCCTGGGTGGGCGTCACCTACGTCGCCTTCGGCTCGCTCTCCGACGGCGCGGGGCGCTACATCACCCCGATGTGGCCCGGCCTTGCCATGCTCGGCTCGATCGCGTGGCTCTGGCTCCGCGACCATCCTCGCCGACAGTGGATGACGCCGGTCACACTCGCTGCGGTGCTCGCCCTCGCTGTTGGGCAGGCCTGGTGGTACTCCGCAGGCAGGCAAACCCTCACAACAAGCTACAGCCCGCGCGCGTTCATGACCGAACTCGTCAGCCGAGACACCATCGATCCGTCACGCATTGCGACCTACGGCGTGTGGAACGGCAGCCTGACGTACTACGCCGGGCACCCTGTCCAGCCCATCGCTCGCGAACGCTTCAACATGGACACCCCCGGCGGGCGATGGTCGCTCCAGGAATTCGCCGAGCGGGTCCGCCAAGACAACACGCCTTGGACGCTGCTCGTTCCCTACAAGGGGAACGTCAGCAGCGAATCGCCGCCGCTGCCCGAGGAGCTTGAGTCGCTCGGTCTGAGTGTGACGTTCATCCCGCTCGAGGCCGAGTTCGCCCATCGCAAGGGGCGTCAGCCGGTATACGCGTTCCGCGTGACGCCCTGAACAGCGGCGCTCTGAACGCACACGTGGCGATCACCGCCGATGGAACAGCTTCTCAAGGTCCGTGAGCGTCAACCTGATCGACGTCGGCCTGCCGTGCGGGCAGCTCGATGACCGCTCCACCTCGTCGCGCAGCTGCATCAATCGGCCAAGCTCGTCGCCGCTGAGCCGATCGCCCGCTTTCACCGCGGCCTTGCAGCTCATCATGTCCACCACGTCCCGCAGCGCCTCCTCGCTCGTCGGCGGCACGGCGCTCTGCACCGCAAGCTCCAGGAGATCGTTCATGAAAGGCTGAATCTCCACCCCCCGGTCGAACAGGAAACTCGGGAAAGCCGACACCCCCACCGACGTCGGCCCCATTTCGCGCGCCTCGATGCCGATCGAGCCGAACAGTTCGCCCAGCGTGTCCAGAGCCGCTAGCTGCGCGGGAGAGACCTCGATCACTTCCGGCACCAAGAGCGACTGGCTCTCCAGCGGCCCTCGGCCCAGTCGCTCCATGAGATACTCGAACATCACCCGCTCGTGCAGCGCGTGTTGGTCGACGATCACCACACCATCGGCATCCTGCGTCACGACATAACTCTGGTGCACCTGCAGATGCGCCATCGGCTTGGCCTCAAACGTGCGCGCCGTTTGCTCGGGCTCGGTTGCAGGATTCTTGGGCAATTCATCGGCTTGCGGTTCTTCGCGGGCGGGTTCCATCGCCGCCCGCAAAGACTCGTACGAGATCCGCCCCTGCGTCGCGCGCGGCACATCCTCGCGGAAAAAGCTGACAAGGCGTTCGTCTTCGGTCTGGCCTGGCTTAGGTTCACCACCAGCAGCATGCGTCCCCGCCCCGAGCATGCTCTCCAACGGCGAAACCGATCTGCCAAACGAGCCGACCATAGGCGTCAGGTCAGCCTTCCGCAGCGCATCCTTGACCGCCCGGTGCACCACGCTGTGCACGTGCCCAGAATCCCGGAACCGCACCTCGGCCTTGGCGGGATGGACGTTCACGTCCACGGCTTCGGGTGACATCTCGAGCATGAGCACCGCGGTCGGGTACCGGCTGTGCTCCATGAGCCCGCGGTACGCCTCCTTGATCGCGTGCTGGATCGTGCGGTCGCGCACCGGGCGCCCGTTGACGAAGACATGCTGCGCGATCGCCGTCGGCCTTGCGATCGCCGGCAAGCCGACGAGGCCCCAGAGCGCGATACCCCGCGCATCATCGAACTCGTCGGCCGAAACCTCGAGCATCTGCGCCTCGAGTTCCTTGCCGATGACCGCAAGCGCCCTGGTCTTCGGGTCCTGCCCGGGCGGGAGATCCAGCAGCGTCTTGGACTCTGACTGGATCACGAACCCGATGGCGGGGCTTGCCATCGCGATCTCGCGCAGCGCGTTCAGGCATCGGCTCTTTTCGGTCTGGGGAGTCTTGAGGAACTTGCGACGGGCTGGCGTGGCGTAGAAAAGATTCCGCACCTCGATTGTCGTTCCGACCGGGCCAGAGGCCGGGCGGATCGCCTCGGCGTCGCCCGCGTTCACACGGATCTCCGAGGCGCCCTGATCCTCGGCTGTGCGCGAGCGGATGGACACACGCGCCACACTGGCGATCGATGCCAGCGCCTCGCCCCGGAACCCCATCGTGGCGATGCGGTCGAGGTCAGCGGTCGTCTCGATCTTGCTCGTCGCGTGCGCCTCGATCGCCAGGGGCAACTCTTCGGGCGAGATGCCCTTTCCATCGTCCGAGACGCGGATCAGCTCGATCCCCCCCGCTTCCAGTTCGACCCGCACCCGCGTCGCGCCGGCATCAATCGAGTTCTCGACGAGCTCCTTCACGACCGAGGCGGGGCGCTCGACCACCTCGCCAGCCGCGATCTGGCTGGCAACGGTCTTGGAGAGCTTGCGGATTGGGCGTCTCGGGTTCACGCTCGATTGTACGGGCCGGCGCGGTAGACTCGCGGCATGAGCGACACCATCTTTGCCAAGATCATCCGAGGCGAGATCCCCTGCCACAAGGTCTTCGAGGACGAGCACGTCCTGTCGTTTCTCGACGTCGGCCCCCTGTCGGTTGGGCACACACTCGTCATCCCCAAGGAGCCGGCCGTCACGCTCGATGGGCTCAGCGACGAGGCGAGTGCCGCGATCGGGCGGGCCCTGCCCCGCATCTGCCGGGCTGTGATGAAATCCACCGGCGCGACCGCGTACAACATCCTCCAGAACAACGGCACCGACGCCCATCAGGAAGTCATGCACGTGCACTTCCACATCATCCCGAAGCTGGATGGCAAGGGCCTCGGGATCACATGGAATGCAAACACGATCGACCACGCCGAGGGCGCCAAGCTCGCGGAGAGGATGCGAGAACTGATCGGCTAATCGTGGACCATGCTCGTGGTGAGCGCTGGCAACCTTGCTAAACCCATCGTTGTGCGCACGACGAGTGTGGATGAGGGATCGATGGATTCGACGATGCCCTCGTAGCGCCGGCCGTTGTGCTCGAAGCGCTGCCACGTGCCGGTGAGCGTGTCGCGGGTGTGCCATTTTTTGGCGAGCGATTCCGGCTCTTCACCGAGCGCCCCGTTGAGCTGCGTGAGCACGAGCGACGCGAGTTCGAGACGATCGACATCGAGCCCGATCTCTGCGAGCGAAACCCCGGTTGTCAATCCCGCTTCTGTCCAATCCGTTTCACTTTGATGCGTGTTGATCCCCATGCCCAGTAGCGTCAGCCCGTTCTGCTGCTCGATCAGGATGCCCGCGATCTTCTTGCCCGTCACGCGATCGACGACGTCGTTTGGCCAGCGCAGACCGATGCGGTGCGTGAGCTCGGGCGTGGCGATCGCCTCGGCGACGGCAAATCCCGCGGCCAAGGGCAACCTCGCATCGACCGCGTCTGTGCGCATGGCGAGCGTCAAAGCGATACCGAGGCCCTTGTTGTCGAGCCACGTGCGCCCGAGCCGACCGCGTCCGCCGGTCTGCCTGCCGGTGATACACAGAAGCCCCGGTTTCCCCCCGGCGTGCCGCGCGGCGGCGTCCTGCGTCGAAGCCGTCTCCGCGAGCACCACCACCCGGTCCAGCCCGAGACGGCCAAGCCCCGAGACGTGCGTCTCGAGTTCGTCGGCCCAGCGGTGCAAAGGCGTGCGGTCCTTTGTCATGCGCCAGGCTCGATGTCCAGACGCACATCCGCCGTCACCGCCTGATGTGTGAGGGCTCCAACACTCGCGCGGTCAACGCCAGTGGCGGCGATCTCGGCGATGGTGTCCAGACGCACACCGCCCGAGGCCTCAAGCTCGATCGCGCTGCCCCGGTTTGTGCGCATCGTCACGGCTGTGCGCAGGGTCGAGGGGTCCATGTTGTCCAGCAGCACGTAATCGATCAGACCCGCGGGCACGTCGAGCACGCAGTCGAACTGGATCAGCGTGTCCACCTCCACCTCGACGAACGCGGCCTTCTCGCTCCTGGCCTTCGTGCAGACCTCGGTGAGCCACGTGGCGAGTTGGTCCGGTCCCAGATGGGCGATGTGGTTGTCCTTGATAAGCACCGCGTCGTGTAGACCCAGTCGGTGCGATAGCCCCCCGCCGCAGCGGACGGCGTACTTCTCCAGCACGCGCAGACCCGGCGTGGTCTTGCGCGTGTCCAGCACCTTGCACGTCGGCCCGGCTTGCTTGACGTGCTGGGCCGTGAGCGAGGCGACGCCCGAGAGCCTGCCCAGCATGTTCAGGATTGTGCGCTCGGCGGTGACGATCTGATCCAGCGGGCCGGTGAGCTTGGCGAGTGTTGTGCCTTTGGCATGCTGCTCGCCGTCGTGCGCGAGGGGGTGGAACTCGATATCTGCGCCGAAGACCTCGAGCAGATCGGGAACGACCGCGAGGCCCGCGATGGTGGCGTCGGCGCCGAGCATGACCTTGGCGGTGGCAGTGCGGCTGGATGAGCCGCAGACCTCGGCCGTCAGGTCGCGCCGGTCGGGCCCGAGGTCCTCGTCGCGGGCGAGCTCGAGGAGCCTGCGGACGAGGCCCGTCTGACGGATGGACCGGTAGAAATCGTCGATGGACTCGGGCGTGGACATGTCCCATCCTATTCGGTCGTGGGCCCCTAGAATCGGCATTCACTCAGACGAAGGAGCACGGACGATGGGACTACTCGACGGCAAAGCTGGACTCGTGGTGGGGATCGCCAACGACCGTTCGTACGCGTGGTACATCGCCCAGGCCCTGACCGAGGCCGGGGCCAAGTGCGCGTTCACGCACCTGCCGGGTGAGAAGAACGAGCGCCGGACCGCCAAGGCTGTCGAGAAGCTGGGCATCACCAACCCGTGGCTCGTGCCGATGGACGCGGCCAGCGACGACGACATCGAGAACGTGGTGGCCAAGTACGCCGAGTCGTTCGACCGGATGGATTTCCTGATCCATTCGATCGCGTTTGCCGACCGCGAGTGGCTCAGCAAGGGCAACTTCCATCAGACGCCCCGCAAGGCGTTCCTCGATGCGATCGACATTTCCGCGTACACGCTCCTGGGCATGACGCGGGCGGCCAAGCCGATGATGGAACGCACGGGCGGCTCGGTCCTGGCGATGAGCTACTACGGCGCCGAGAAGGTCGTGCCGGGCTACAACGTCATGGGTGTTGCCAAGAGCTGTCTTGAATCGACGATGCGTTACCTGGCGGCCGAGATGGGCGAGTTTGGCATCCGTGTCAACACGATCTCGGGCGGCTATCTGCGCACGCTCGCGTCGTCGGCTGTGGGCGGCGCCGACGACATCTCCAAGCACAACGAGTACCGCGCGCCGCTGAGGCGGAACGTCGAGGGCTCGGACGTCGGCAAGACAGCGCTCTACCTCGTTAGCGATCTCTCCTCGGGCGTGACGGGCGAGAACATCTACGTCGACTGCGGCGTGAACACCATCGGGGTCTGAGTTCGCACCAACCCCGTCTGAGAACCACCCCGAAACGACGGGCTGACCCGCGCAAACCGTACGGATTCCCCGTAGTACCGGCCTGTTTGGGCGGTTTTTGGGCTTGTCTCAAGGTTCGCGCAACGGGTTGTCGATGATGGGGTTATGAGCACGATCGGATCCGGTCTTGCAGCTTCCGTTGCCGCTCTCGGCTCAGCCGAGCGGGCTGCTGTCACGAAGAAGGCCAACGAGAAGCGTGACGAGCAGCAGGTCCGCAAGCAGATCCAGGACCGGTATTCTTCGGGCACCGCGGATGTTGAAGCGGTCAATGCTGTCGTTGAGACGAGACAGGACGACGAGAGCCCTGCCGATGATCGGCGCGAGAAGAAGCCCGACGTGCACGCTCAAGCCAAGGAGCCGGAAAGCAAGCCGGGGACTTCGCTTGATATTGAGGCTTGATCGCTTATCCCGTGGCGGAGGCTTCCAGCCTCCGCAGTCGTCGTTGAAGCAGTGTGAAAATAACGGAGGCTGGAAGCCTCCGCCACTGTTGTGATTTTCATTTTTCGTTTTACTTTTTACCCGTGAAGAACGACGCGATCGAGTGGATGGTCGTCGAGCGTCCCATGGCGCCGATGGACTCGGTGAGCGGGATCTCTTTCGGGCAGACCTTGACGCAGTTCTGCGCGTTGCCGCAGTCGTTGACGCCACCCTTTGAGCTGAGCTCTTCAAGCCGATCGCCCTTGAGACGCTTGCCGGTCTCGTGCTCGTTGAAGAGTCTTGCCTGACTGATCGCGTGAGCGCCGATGAAGGACTCATCCCACTTGGACTCGTCTTCTTCGAGGTTGTACTGCGGGCAAGCTTCGAGGCAGCAGCCGCAGGACATGCACTCGGAGAGCTTGTAGCGGGTCTGCTGGTGCTCGGGCGATTCCTTGGGCCCGGCCCCGAGGTTGTAGGTGCTGTCGATAGGCACCCAGGCCTTGATGCGCTTGAGAGCGTTAAAGAGCCTGGCCCGGTCGACCCAGAGATCGCGGACGATGGGGAACTTGCTCATGGGTTCGAGCGTGATGGTGTCGCCTTCGAGCGGGGCGTATTCGTCGATCAGGCAGGAGCAGGACTGGCGGGCCTTGCCGTTGATGACCATGGTGCACGCGCCGCAGACCTCTTCAAGACAGCCCGAGTCCCAGACGGGGGGCGTGGTCTGCTTGCCATCGGTCGTGACGGGGTTGGCCGCGATCCACTTGAGGCAGCTGATGACGTTGGAGCCCGGCTCGGTGGGGACTTTGAACGACTCCCATCGGCTGGGCTTGCCGGGCCCGTCGCATCGCATGATCTTGAAGATCACGGAGCGGCCGACCTTGGCGCGGGCGCGGTTGGCCTTGCGTTCTTTTGCTTCGTGTTCGCGGAGTGCTTCGGTGGAGCTCATGGTCGTATTCCTCTCGCAGCGGCCTATGAGGCGGTGGCTGCGGTCTCCTTCGTGTTGGCCTTGCTGTCGGATTTGCCGTAGGTCCGTGCACGCAGCTCAACAAGCGCCGCTTTGACAGGCACGAACTCGATGTCGGACTTGCCTGTCGATGCGTTGTAACGGGCCACGGAGGTCTTGAAGAACCGCTCGTCGTTGCGTTCGGGGAAGTCCTTGCGGTAGTGCGCGCCCCGGCTCTCTTCGCGCAGCAGGCCCGCACGCAGGATCGCGTCGGCGATCTTGAGCATGTCGCCCGTGGCGCGGGTGAATGAGAGTGACTGGTTGGTCCAGCTGGCCGCGTCGCCCAGTTCAACTTTCTCGAAGCGCTGCATGAGCTCGTCGATTTTGGCGATGGCCTGCTCGAGGCGCGGGCCGGTTTTGACGACGGTCGAGGCCGCGGTCATCTCGTCGCCGAGTTCCTTGGCGATCTGGTAGGGGTTGTACGCCTTGTCGCCCGTGCCGCCGTTGGAGCTGGCGACAAGCTTGTCGTGCTTGGCCTGCTCCTTGG
>Ga0070727_10003447_pt1 | contig 14352 bp, 9 predicted proteins | sample tdAd472_FD_66722 | JGI IMG/M metagenome (GOLD analysis project Ga0070727, IMG submission 66722) | Marine sediment microbial communities from the Atlantic coast under amendment with organic carbon and nitrate - tdAd47.2 | ecosystem: Environmental > Aquatic > Marine > Coastal > Sediment | place...
ACGTGTAGGAGCGGAATTCATTCCGCGAACATTCGCGCTTTAAAAAGCGCTCCTACAGCTTATATATAACAGGGGAGCCGCAAGGCGCTTGTACCCACAGGAGTTTACAAGATGGCAAAGAAAATCGAGGCTTATATCAAGCTGCAGGTTCCTGCAGGTGAAGCCAATCCAAGTCCGCCGGTAGGTCCGGCACTGGGTCAGCATGGTGTGAACATCATGGAATTCTGCAAGGCGTTTAATTCGCAGACGCAGAAGACTGAAAAAGGACTGCCGATTCCGGTTGTGATTACGGTCTACAACGATCGCAGCTTTACCTTTATTACCAAGACGCCTCCTGCTTCGGTTCTGCTGAAGAAGGCGCTGGGTATCCCGAAGGGTTCCGGCGTGCCGAACAAGGAGAAGGTTGGCACGGTGACGCGTGCGCAGCTGGAAGAGATCGCGACCGCCAAGATGCCTGACCTGAATGCGGCCGATATGGATGCAGCGGTCAAAATTATTGCCGGAAGTGCCCGCAGTATGGGCATTGATGTAGAGGGATAGGGCTATGGCAAAGTTAACGAAAAGAGCAAAACTTATTCAGGACAAAGTAACCCTGGGCAAGCAGTACCCGATTGATGAGGCGCTGGCCCTGTTGCTTGAACTCTCCACGGTCAAGTTCAAGGAATCTGTGGATGTCAGCGTCAACCTGGGGATTGATGCGCGCAAGTCCGACCAGGCGGTGCGCGGTTCTACTGTATTACCAAACGGTACAGGTAAAACGGTGCGTGTTGCGGTATTCACGCAAGGTGCAAATGCCGATGCCGCAAAAGAAGCCGGTGCAGACATCGTTGGCATGGACGACCTGGCGGAAGAGGTAAAGAAGGGCAACATGGATTTTGATGTTGTGATTGCCTCGCCGGATGCCATGCGTGTTGTCGGTACGCTTGGGCAGATTCTCGGTCCGCGCGGCCTGATGCCAAACCCGAAAGTTGGAACCGTGGCGCAGGATGTGGCGACCGCGGTAAAGAATGCAAAGGCAGGCCAGGTGCGTTATCGCACGGACAAGGCGGGGATTATCCACTGCCCGATTGGCAGGGCCGATTTCAAGGCCGCGGCCCTGAAAGAAAATCTCGATACCCTGCTGGCAGATTTAAACAAGGCCAAGCCGACATCGGCGAAGGGTATTTATATGAAAAAGATTGCCATATCTACCACGATGGGCCCCGGCCTGCAGGTGGACCAGGCTTCACTGGATTTGGGTTAATTTGTTTTTACCCTCCCCGTGAAGGGTGAGGGTTATGGTTTTGACGTTATCCGGCAGAAGCCGGTGACCGTCAGAGACCGCAGGTATCTGGCAGTGTGCCAGGTTTAATTGTTCCGCAACCGGCGGGGCTACCTGCGCAGAGGGTGGCGTCCTGACAGTTTAACTGTCTACAGGTCACCAAGCAGTGTGTTGTTTGCTGACACACTGTCAATTGGCAGGAACGAGCGTGCGGCATGGTGTTGTACGTGATTTTCTGAAGAGGTAAATACAATGGCATTAACTCTTGAAGAGAAAATGGCTGTTGTTGCTGAAGTATCTGAAGTTGCAAAAGGGGCCTTCTCGGCCGTGGCCGCTGTATACAGCGGAGTTACGGTAGAGGAGATGACTGACCTGCGTGTGAAAGCACGCCAGGACAATGTCTATCTGCGTGTCGTTAAAAACACGCTGGCGCGTCGTGCCCTGGAGAACACCGACTTCGAATGCATGAGCGAGCGCCTCACCGGGCCGTTGATCCTGGCATTTTCCCAGGAAGACCCCGGTGCTGCCGCACGTGTTGCCAAGGACTTTGCCAAGGAAAATGACAAGTTCGAGGTCACCATGCTTTCTGTTGGTGGGGAACTGCTGGAGCCGTCGGATATCGACAAGCTCGCCAAGCTCCCGACCCGCGACCAGGCAATCAGCATGTTGATGGCGGTTATGCTGGCCCCGACCGAGAAGTTTGTACGCACGCTTAATGCAGTGCCGACCAAGCTGGTTCGTACGGTAGCCGCGATAAGCGACCAGAAGCAACAAGCAGCTTAAAGCTATTTTAATTTAATATATTTTTTAGAGGAGTATCTATTATGGCCGTTTCACAAGAAGAGATTCTGGAAACAGTTTCAAACATGACAGTGATGGAAGTTGTTGATCTGATTTCTGCCATGGAAGAGAAGTTTGGTGTGACCGCTGCCGCAGCTGTTGCTGCAGCACCTGCTGCCGGTGGTGAAGCCGCCGCTGTTGAAGAGAAGGACGAGTTCGATGTTGTTATGACCAGTTTTGGTGCTAACAAGGTGTCCGTTATCAAGGCAGTGCGTGCTATCACGGGTCTGGGTCTCAAGGAAGCGAAGGAAATGGTGGAGGGTACTCCTTCTACCATTAAGGAAGCAGCAAGCAAGGATGAGTCCGCAGAGATCAAGAAAACACTTGAAGAGGCCGGCGCAACCGTCGAGCTCAAGTAAGCGAGTCGTTAGTAATCCGTTAGTGATTATTGCGTCCGCGCATGAAAAACAGGGTTGGCCGGTAGTGCATGAAGCACCCGGCCTTTCCCTGCTTGTAGGAACCACAAGGCGCTTTGCGTAAAGACAAGGCGTCTGTCTGTGCCTGTAAACGGATAAACAGGGACTGACATACAGCAATCTTCATCTTTACTGGAGAGGAAAACCGATGGCTTATAGCTTCACTGAGAAGAAACGTATACGCAAGGACTTTGGCGAGCGCCACAGTATTCTGGATGTCCCCTATCTGCTGGCGACCCAGATCGAGTCCTATCGTGCCTTCCTCCAGGCGGACAAGAATTCTGATTCGCGTAATGAAAAGGGCCTGCACGCGGCTTTTAAATCCGTGTTTCCGATTGTCAGTTACGCGGGTACGGCAGCGCTTGATTACGTCAGTTACCGGCTCGGTGAGCCGGCATTCGATGTAAAGGAATGTCAATTGCGCGGCTTGACCTATGCGGCGCCGTTACGTGCCTTGGTACGCCTGATTATCTATGACAAGGACTCCCCGTCGGATAACCGCAAGATCAAGGATATCAAGGAGCAGGAAGTCTACATGGGCGAGCTGCCGCTGATGACCGACAACGGTACCTTTGTTATTAATGGTACCGAGCGGGTAATTGTTTCCCAGTTGCACCGTTCACCGGGTGTATTTTTTGACCACGACAAGGGCAAGACCCATTCTTCCGGCAAGCTGCTGTTCTCGGCACGTGTTATCCCCTATCGCGGTTCCTGGCTGGACATGGAATTTGATCCGAAAGATTCGCTGTTCGTGCGTATCGACAGGCGTCGTAAATTACCGGCCACGATCCTGTTGCGCGCGCTCGGTTATGACAACGAGCAGATTCTCGATATGTTCTTCGAGACCAACAAATTTCACCTCGGCAAGAAAGAAATCAAGCTTGACCTGGTGCCGGAACGCCTGCGTGGCGAGACCACGACCTTTGATATCAAGGCAAAGACGAAGGTTATCGTTGCAGAAGGCCGGCGTGTCACTGCGCGCCATATCCGCGAGCTCGACAAGGCAGGCGTGAAGTCACTGGTTGTGCCGGAAGACTACCTGTTTGGCAAGATCCTTTCCCACAATATCATTGACAAGGAAACCGGCGAGCTTATTGCCAATGCCAACGATGAAATAACAGAAGAGTTGCTGACAACCCTGCGCGAAGCAGGCATCAAGGACGTCAAGACGCTCTACGTGAACGACCTGGACCGTGGTCCGTATATTTCCAGTACCCTGCGTATTGATCCGACGACAACGGAGCTGGAGGCGATGGTCGAGATTTATCGCATGATGCGTCCGGGTGAGCCGCCGACCAAGGATGCTGCACAGAACCTGTTCAAGAACCTGTTCTTCACCAATGAGCGCTACGACCTGTCTGCCGTTGGCCGCATGAAGTTCAATCGCCGCATCGGGGTGAAAGAGCTGACCGGCTCAGGTACGCTGTCGAAAGAAGACATACTTGAAGTTATGAAGATCCTGATCGAGATTCGTAACGGCAACGGTTTTGTCGATGATATCGATCACCTCGGTAACCGGCGGATTCGCTGTGTCGGCGAGATGGCGGAGAACGTGTTCCGCATTGGCCTGGTGCGCGTGGAGCGTGCCGTGAAAGAACGCCTCAGTATCGCGGAGTCGGAAAGCCTGATGCCGCAGGAACTGATCAATGCCAAGCCGGTCGCTGCTGCCATCAAGGAGTTTTTTGGATCCAGCCAGTTGTCGCAGTTCATGGACCAGAACAACCCGCTTTCGGAAGTCACCCACAAGCGCCGTGTTTCTGCACTGGGCCCGGGTGGCCTGACCCGTGAACGCGCCGGTTTCGAGGTGCGTGATGTGCATCCCACGCATTACGGCCGGGTATGTCCGATTGAAACGCCGGAAGGTCCGAATATCGGCCTGATCAATTCACTGGCCGTGTATTCCCGTACCAATGAATACGGTTTCCTTGAAACGCCATATCGCAAGGTGGTTAACAGCCGTGTGACCGATGATGTTGAATACCTGTCGGCCATTGAAGAGGGCCAGTTCACGATTGCCCAGGCCAATGCCAACACGGATGCCCGTGGCAAGCTGACCGATGACCTGGTGACCTGCCGTTTCAAGAATGAATTTATGACATCGACACCGGACAAGGTGGATTACATTGACGTGTCACCCAAGCAGATTGTTTCGGTAGCCGCGGCGTTGATCCCGTTCCTGGAGCACGATGATGCCAACCGCGCATTGATGGGTTCCAACATGCAGCGCCAGGCTGTGCCTACACTGATTACCGAGAAGCCGCTGGTGGGTACCGGTATTGAACGTACGGTCGCAATTGACTCGGGTGTCACGGTGGTCGCAAAACGTGGCGGTGTACTGGATTCCGTTGATGCCGGTCGTATGGTTGTGCGTGTCAATGATGATGAGACGGTTGCCGGTGAGCCGGGTGTGGATATCTACAACCTCACCAAGTACACCCGCTCCAACCAGAATACCTGTATCAACCAGCGCCCCCTGGTGAAGCCGGGTGACGTGGTTGCACGCGGGGACGTGCTTGCCGACGGGCCCAGTACCGATATGGGTGAGCTGGCATTGGGCCAGAACCTGCTGATCGCATTCATGCCCTGGAATGGTTACAACTTTGAGGACTCCATCCTGATTTCAGAACGGGTCGTCGAGGAAGATCGTTTTACCACGATTCATATTGAAGAACTGACAAGTGTGGCGCGTGACACCAAGCTTGGTTCGGAAGAAGTCACGGGTGATATTCCAAATGTTGGTGAAGGTGCACTTTCAAAGCTCGATGAGTCCGGCATTGTTTACATTGGTGCCGAGGTCAAGCCGGGCGACATCCTGGTCGGCAAGGTAACGCCGAAGGGTGAATCACAGCTGACACCGGAAGAGAAGCTGCTGCGCGCCATCTTTGGTGAGAAAGCAGCCGATGTGAAAGATACGTCCTTACGTGTTCCAAGCGGCATGGATGGCACTGTCATCGATGTGCAGGTGTTTACGCGTGATGGTGTTGACAAGGATGCGCGTGCACTGCAAATACAGGAATCCCAGCTGGAACAGGTGCGCAACGACCTGAATGATCAGCTGCGTATTATGGAAGAGGATATATACCAGCGCGTCGAGGTTATCCTGCAAGGCAAGGTGGCTGAGGGTGGGCCGAAGAACCTGGCTGCTGGCAGCAAGGTTACAAAAGACTACCTTGCGGAAATCGGTCGTGACAAGTGGTTTGAAATTCGTCTGCGTAATGAAGCGGCCAATACAGACCTTGAGAAGACCGCTGACCAGTTGAAGTCGCTGCGCAATGATTTTGAACAACGCCTGGAAGACAAGCGCGTCAAGCTGACATCCGGCGATGACCTGGCACCGGGTGTGCTGAAGATGGTCAAGGTGTACCTGGCTGTTAAACGGCGCATTCAGCCGGGTGACAAGATGGCCGGGCGCCACGGTAACAAGGGCGTTATCTCCATGATTAAGCCGGTGGAGGATATGCCTTATTCGAAGGATGGAACCCCGGTGGATATCGTTTTGAACCCGCTGGGTGTGCCATCTCGAATGAACGTGGGCCAGGTGCTGGAAACACACCTTGGCTGGGCGGCCAAGGGCCTGGGTATCAAGATTGGCAAGATGCTCGAGGCACAGCAAAAGATTGTCGAGATTCGCAAGTTCCTCGACAAGGTTTATAACAGCAGCGGCCACAAGGAAGACCTGAAGTCGTTTAGCGATGAGGAAATTCTGGAGTTGGCTAAAAACCTGACCGCAGGTGTACCGATGGCAACTCCTGTGTTTGATGGTGCGCCCGAGCAGGCCATCAAGGACATGCTGGAACTGGCTGATTTGCCGACCAGTGGTCAGACGACCCTGTACGACGGTCTTACCGGTGATGCCTTCGACCGGCAGGTCACCGTGGGCTACATGTACATCCTCAAGCTGAACCACCTCGTGGATGACAAGATGCATGCGCGTTCGACCGGCCCGTACAGCCTGGTGACCCAGCAGCCGCTTGGTGGCAAGGCACAGTTCGGTGGCCAGCGCTTCGGCGAAATGGAAGTGTGGGCGCTGGAGGCCTATGGCGCTGCCTATACACTCCAGGAAATGCTCACCGTGAAGTCGGATGACGTCAATGGCCGCACCAAGATGTACAAGAATATTGTTGACGGTAACCATCACATGGATGCCGGTATGCCCGAGTCCTTCAATGTGCTGGTGAAGGAGATACGCTCGCTCGGTATCAACATGGAACTGGAACAGGACCTGAAATAACAGTAACCGGGTTTCCGGTCACTTGATACTGCATCTGCAGGAGAGACGATGAAAGACTTACTGAACTTGCTCAAGCCGCAGGGCCAAACGGATGATTTTGATTCAATTCGTATTGGTCTGACGTCCCCCGATATGATCCGCTCCTGGTCGTATGGTGAAGTCAAAAAACCGGAGACGATCAATTACCGCACCTTCAAGCCGGAGCGGGATGGATTGTTCTGCGCCAAGATATTTGGCCCGGTGAAGGACTACGAGTGCCTGTGTGGTAAATACAAGCGTCTGAAACATCGCGGCGTCGTCTGTGAAAAGTGTGGTGTCGAGGTGACGCTGTCCAAGGTGCGGCGTGAGCGCATGGGCCATATTGAACTGGCCAGTCCTGCTGCACACATCTGGTACCTGAAGTCACTGCCGTCACGTATCGGTTTGCTGCTGGATATGACGCTGCGTGATATTGAGCGGGTGCTGTACTTCGAGGCCTTCGTTGTTGTTGACCCGGGTATGACGACGCTTGAGCGTGGTCAGTTGCTGTCCGATGAGGCCTACCTCGATGCGATCCAGGAAAACGGTGATGAGTTCGATGCCCGCATGGGTGCCGAGGCTGTATTCGAGCTGCTGAAAGACATCGATCTGCAGGTGGATGCGGCCAGGCTGCGTGATGAAATTGACAGTACCAAGTCCGAAACAAAACTGAAACGCCTGTCCAAGCGCCTCAAGCTGGTCGAGTCTTTTATCGATTCCGGTAACAAGCCGGAATGGATGGTGATGACTGTGTTACCCGTGCTGCCGCCGGAACTGCGGCCACTGGTACCGCTTGATGGCGGTCGTTTCGCGACGTCCGATCTGAACGATCTCTATCGGCGTGTCATCAACCGAAACAATCGTCTGAAGCGCCTGCTGGAGTTGAGTGCGCCGGATATTATCGTGCGGAATGAAAAACGCATGTTGCAGGAATCGGTTGATGCCTTGCTGGATAATGGCCGCCGTGGCCGGGCAATTACCGGTACCAACAAGCGGCCGCTGAAGTCACTCGCCGATATGATCAAGGGCAAGCAGGGACGTTTTCGTCAGAACCTGCTCGGCAAGCGTGTCGATTATTCAGGACGTTCCGTTATCGTGGTTGGTCCTACACTGATGTTGCACCAGTGCGGCTTGCCAAAGCGCATGGCGCTGGAGCTGTTCAAGCCGTTTATATTCAGCAAGCTGCAGTTTCGTGGCCTGGCTACAACGATCAAGGCTGCGAAGAAGCTGGTAGAGCGCGAAGGTACCGAGGTCTGGGACATTCTTGAAGAGGTGATACGCGAACACCCGGTGATGCTGAACCGCGCACCAACCCTGCATCGCCTTGGTATCCAGGCATTTGAGCCCGTGCTGATCGAGGGCAAGGCCATCCAGTTGCATCCACTTGTATGTGCCGCTTTTAATGCGGACTTTGATGGCGACCAGATGGCAGTACACGTGCCGCTTTCAATCGAAGCGCAGCTGGAAGCCCGCGCGCTGATGATGTCTTCCAATAATATTCTTTCCCCTGCCAATGGCGAGCCGATCATCGTGCCGTCACAGGACGTGGTGCTTGGCCTTTACTACATGACGCGTGAGTCCATCAACGCCAAGGGTGAGGGTATGGTATTTTCGGATGTGGCAGAGGTGCATCGTGCCTACCAGGCCGGCGTGGTTTCGCTGCATGCAAAGGCGAAAGTCCGGTTTCGTCGTTTTGAGCTGGACGAGCATGGCAAGGCGCAGGAAAAACATGGTCTCGCTGATACGACAGTGGGGCGTGCGCTGCTATCGGATCTGCTGCCCGAAGGCCTGCCGTTTGACCTGATTAACAGGGATATGAGCAAGAAGGCGATTTCCAACGTGATCAATGACTGCTATCGCCGCGTTGGTTTGAAGGAGACAGTAATTTTTGCTGACCAGTTAATGTACACGGGGTTTTCCTATGCGACCCGTTCTGCCGTGTCATTCGGCATCAACGATATGACCATTCCCGACAGCAAGGCCGGCATCATTGCCGGGGCTGAAGAAGAAGTGCTGGAAATTGAAAACCAGTACACCTCTGGCCTGGTGACCATGGGCGAACGTTACAACAAGGTTGTGGATATCTGGTCGCGTACCAATGACCAGGTCGCCAAGGCCATGATGGACACCCTCGGTACTGAAGTGAAGAAAGACGCGGAAGGCAAGACGGTGTCGCAGCCATCGTTTAATTCGGTTTACATGATGGCCGACTCGGGCGCACGTGGTTCTGCTGCGCAGATTCGCCAGCTGGCCGGTATGCGTGGCCTGATGGCCAAGCCGGATGGCTCGATTATTGAAACGCCCATCACGGCGAACTTCCGTGAGGGCCTGGACGTGTTGCAGTACTTCATCTCTACGCACGGTGCTCGTAAAGGTCTGGCGGATACCGCTCTGAAGACGGCAAACTCGGGTTACCTGACACGCCGGTTGGTTGACGTGGCACAGGACCTGACGGTTATCGGTGAGGATTGTGAAACGGAGCGGGGTTTGGAGCTGACACCGTTGGTTGAAGGTGGCGACATCGTGGAGCCGTTGCGTGAACGTGTGCTGGGGCGCCTGGTAGCCAGGAACGTCACGCGTCCCGGTACGGATGAAATCGTTGCACCACGCGGTACCGTGCTGGATGAGGACGCGGTTGACAAGCTCGAAGCCATGGGTGTCGATGTCATGTTTGTGCGTTCACCGATTACCTGTGACAACCGTTACGGTGTGTGTGCCGCATGTTATGGCCGTGACCTGGGTCGTGGACACATGGTTAATCCGGGTGAGGCAATTGGTGTTATTGCGGCCCAGTCCATTGGTGAGCCGGGTACGCAGCTGACCATGCGTACCTTCCATATCGGTGGTGCGGCGAGTCGTGCAGCGACGATCAACAGTGTTGAAGTCAAGAATAACGGCACCGCGCGTTTGCACAACATCAAGACAGTAAGCAATCGAAATAAAAATCTTGTGGCGGTATCCCGCTCGGGTGAGATTGGTATTGTTGATGACCACGGGCGTGAGCGTGAGCGCTACAAGCTGCCTTATGGTGCGGTTATCAGCGCAGCCGATGGCGACGATGTAAAGGGCGGTGAAGTCATTGCTACCTGGGACCCGCATACCCACCCGATCGTGACAGAGGTTGCCGGTAAGGCAAGTTTCAGCGACTTCATTGACGGTGTGACTGTGCAGGAAACCACGGATGATATTACCGGCCTTACCAGTCTTGTGGTGACAGATCCCAAGTCGCGCGGCAGTGCGGGCAAGGACTTGCGGCCAATGGTGAAGCTGGTTGACGAGAAGGGTGATCCGATGAAGATTGCCGGCACCGAACTGGACGCCCAGTATTTTCTGCCGGCCGGTGCCATTGTGAGCCTGGATGATGGTGCAGCGGTCGGCGTCGGTGATGTTATCGCCCGTATCCCGCAGGAATCATCGAAGACACGTGATATTACCGGTGGTCTCCCGCGAGTGGCTGATTTGTTCGAAGCGCGCAAGCCGAAGGAACCTGCGATCCTCGCCGAACGTACCGGCACTGTCGGTTTTGGCAAGGACACCAAGGGCAAGCAGCGTGTGATCATTACCGGCAGTGATGGCGAAACGCATGAAGAACTGATTCCGAAATGGCGTCACGTTACCGTGTTTGAAGGTGAGAACATTGAGCAGGGTGAAATGCTGGTCGATGGCGAACCCGATTCACATGACATCCTGCGTCTGCTGGGTACTGCTACCATGGCAGAATATATGGTCAAGGAGATCCAGGACGTGTACCGCCTGCAGGGTGTGAAAATCAATGACAAGCATATCGAGGTCATTCTCCGCCAGATGCTGCGCAAGGCTGAAATCCTGAAATCGAATGACAGCCGCTATATCAAGGGCGAGCAGATCGAGCGGGCAAGGGTGATGGAGGAGTCTGAAAAGCTCTTCAAGGATGGCAAGGAACCGGCCAAATGGATGCCCCTGTTGCTGGGTATCACCAAGGCCTCGCTGGCGACGGAATCCTTTATTTCGGCGGCCTCCTTCCAGGAGACCACCCGGGTGCTGACCGAGGCCTCGGTCAGGGGCAGCAAGGACGGTCTGCGCGGGCTCAAGGAGAACGTCATCGTGGGCCGCCTGATCCCGGCGGGTACCGGCCTGGCCTACCACGAGGAACGGCGCCGCCAGCGGGAAATCAGCCCGATGGATATCGCCGAAGAAATGGCGGCCGTGGATGCTCCGGAGGAAGGCCAGGCAGAGGATGTAGCGGAGTCATCTGCGGATTAGAAAATCTTGCTTGACAGGACAAGGTCCTGTCTCTAAAATTCCGCTTCTCTCGACAGGCCGGCTCGTCCGGCCTGTCGTTTGTTTTCAGTGGCTTATAAATTTTTTTATAGTTTCAGGGTTATCGGTTAATGACAACAGTCAATCAATTAGTACGTAAACCGCGTTCCAGGAAAAGGGACAAGAGTAACGTTCCTGCGCTGGAGGCATGTCCACAGAAACGTGGCGTGTGTACGCGTGTGTATACCACGACTCCGAAGAAGCCGAACTCGGCATTGCGCAAGGTCGCACGTGTTCGTCTGACGAATGGTTTTGAGGTGACTACCTATATTGGTGGTGAGGGTCACAACCTCCAGGAGCACTCGGTGGTGCTGATCCGCGGCGGTCGTGTGAAGGATTTACCAGGTGTGCGCTATCACACCGTGCGCGGCAGCCTGGATACGTCCGGTGTTACAAGCCGCCGCCAGGGCCGCTCCAAGTACGGCGCCAAACGACCAAAGTCCTGAAGTACACACAGCAACAGTATTAGAGAATAAGCAATGTCCAGAAGAAGAGTCATCGGTTCAAGAGAAATTCTGCCTGATCCCAAGTACGGGAATCTCATGCTGGCCAAGTTTATCAACATGGTCATGCAGTCCGGCAAGAAATCGGTTGCAGAGCGCATCATCTATGGCGCACTGGACCAGATCGCCAGCAAGGGTAATGAAAACCCGGTCGAGGTTCTGGACAAGGCCCTTGATAATGTGCGTCCCATGGTCGAGGTGAAATCACGCCGCGTCGGTGGTGCAACCTACCAGGTGCCGATTGAAGTGCGCCCGGTTCGCCGTACAACACTGGCCATGCGCTGGGTTCTGGATGCGGCACGCAGTCGCAGTGAAAAATCCATGCCGTTACGACTGGCTGGTGAACTGCTGGATGCCTCGGAGAGCCGCGGCAATGCAGTCAAGAAACGCGAGGATACACACCGGATGGCAGAGGCCAACAAGGCCTTCTCCCACTTCCGCTGGTAGGCCGGTATTTTAACCGTTACACCTTATATATACAGGATTTCAGGTACAGGACAGTGGCACGCTCTACTCCAATCGATCGTTATCGGAACATCGGGATCATGGCGCATATTGATGCGGGCAAGACCACGACGACCGAGCGCATCCTGTTCTATACCGGTGTATCCCACAAGATAGGCGAGGTGCATGATGGCGCTGCCGTCATGGACTGGATGGAGCAGGAGCAGGAGCGCGGCATAACGATTACCTCTGCCGCCACGACCTGTTTCTGGAAGGGCATGGACCAGCAGTTTGAGCAGCACCGTATCAATATTATTGATACCCCGGGACACGTTGATTTCACGATCGAGGTCGAACGTTCCTTGCGTGTACTGGATGGTGCCTGCGCCGTGTTTTGTGCGGTCGGCGGTGTAGAGCCACAGTCCGAGACTGTCTGGCGCCAGGCCAACAAGTACCACGTGCCGCGCATGGCCTTCGTCAACAAGATGGACCGCGCTGGCGCTGACTTTCTGCGTGTTGTTGAACAGATCAAGGGCCGCCTGGGTTCCAACCCGGTGCCGCTGCAGTTACCGATCGGTGCGGAAGAGAATTTCAAGGGTCTGGTTGACCTGGTTCGGATGAAGGCGATTTACTGGGATGAATCCGACATGGGGACGACCTACGAGGAAAAGGATATCCCGGCTGACATGCTCGATGCCTGTAATGAATGGCGCGAACACATGCTTGAAGCCGCTGCAGAAGCAACGGATGAATTAATGGAAAAATATCTCGAAGCCGGTGATTTATCGGAAGCAGAGATTCGTGAAGGTATTCGTGCGCGCACGCTGGCAAACGAGATTGTCCCGGCCCTGTGCGGTTCTGCATTCAAGAACAAGGGTGTGCAGGCAATGCTCGATGCAGCCATTTACTACATGCCTTCACCGCTGGATGTGCCGGCCATTAAAGGCATTCTGGATGATGCAGAAGAGTCGGAAGGCGAGCGCCATGCATCGGACGATGAACCGTTTGCCTCGCTGGCCTTCAAGATTGCCACCGACCCGTTTGTCGGCAACCTGACGTTTTTCCGTGTTTATTCAGGTGTTTTGGCCTCGGGTGACACCATTTTTAACCCGGTGAAAGGCAAGAAAGAGCGTATTGGCCGTATTTTGCAGATGCATGCCAACAGTCGTGACGAGATTAAGGAAGTACGCGCCGGGGATATTGCCGCCGCGGTTGGTCTGAAAGATGTCACAACGGGTGACACACTGTGTGCTCCGGACAATGTGATTACGCTGGAGCGGATGGAATTCCCGGAGCCCGTGATCTCGGTCGCGGTTGAGCCAAAGACCAAGGTTGACCAGGAAAAGATGGGCGTGGCCCTGCAGAAACTCGCCAAGGAAGACCCGTCATTCCGGGTGCATACTGACGAGGAAACCGGACAGACCATTATTTCCGGCATGGGTGAATTGCACCTCGATATTATTGTTGACCGCATGAAGCGTGAATTTACCGTTGAGGCCAACGTTGGTGCCCCGCAGGTTGCCTACCGGGAAACCATTCGTAAGGCAGTTGAGCAGGAAGGCAAGTTTGTGCGCCAGTCAGGTGGCCGTGGCCAGTATGGACATGTCTGGCTGAAGCTCGAGCCGCAGAAGTCCGGCGACGGGTACGAATTTGATAATGCCATTGTCGGTGGTGTGGTCCCGAGGGAATTCATCTCATCGGTAGACAAGGGTGTACAGGAACAGATGCAGAATGGTGTGATCGGTGGTTACCCGGTCGTTGACGTCAAGGTAACCCTGTATGACGGTTCCTATCATGATGTTGATTCCAGTGAAATGGCATTCAAGATCGCAGGTTCCATGGCCTTCAGGACGGGCGCGTTAAATGCGGACCCGACTTTGCTGGAACCGGTCATGAAGGTTGAAGTTGTAACGCCGGAAGATTACCTGGGAGATGTAATGGGTGATCTGAATCGCCGCCGGGGAATTACCCATGGCATGGATGATAGCCCGACAGGCAAGGTTATCCAGGCCGAGGTCCCGTTGGCAGAGATGTTTGGCTATGCCACTGACCTGCGTTCGGCAACACAGGGCCGGGCAACCTATTCAATGGAGTTTGAGAAGTACAGCGAAGCACCAACAAATATTGCAGATGCCGTAATCAGGAAGGCTTCCTGATAATACTTTAATGAATCTATAGAGGAATACAGTCGTGTCGAAGGAAAAATTTGAACGTACCAAGCCGCATGTAAACGTTGGAACGATCGGGCATGTGGACCATGGCAAGACAACGTTAACGGCAGCGATCACGAAGGTGATGGCAGAACAGCAGGGTGGTGAGTTCAAGGCCTACGACCAGATT
>Ga0070727_10003448_pt1 | contig 14342 bp, 14 predicted proteins | sample tdAd472_FD_66722 | JGI IMG/M metagenome (GOLD analysis project Ga0070727, IMG submission 66722) | Marine sediment microbial communities from the Atlantic coast under amendment with organic carbon and nitrate - tdAd47.2 | ecosystem: Environmental > Aquatic > Marine > Coastal > Sediment | place...
GACTTCCATGCGCTGGGGAAGGCCGCTGATTTTAAAGGTGGTCAACTCGCTTAACGCCTGATCGCCCGCCACGGCCTTTTTAGCAAGATGGCGTGATACGTCTTCGCGTGGTGACGAGGGGTTGGCGTAGGTGATGTTAAGGGCAGTGTCGCGGAACCAAAGCGGGTGGGGGAAGGCTTCGGCAATGCCGCGCAAAATGCCTGTTGCGGCAGCAACCGGATCAACCGTCTCGTCAGGAGCACCAATGGTCCGGCTATCACTGATATCGCGCATCCAGAGGCAATGGGCCAATTCGCTCCCATCTTCAGTGAGCGAGCGCACGCCAACAGCCTGAACCGTCCGGCTGCCGTCTTTGAGGGGCATAATCAGATCAAAAACCGTCCCGTCGCGCTTAAGCCCGGCAACCGCGCGGTCAAGTTGTTGGGAGACATCGCTTTCAAACCGGCTCAAAAGGTCGCTGTAGCGCGACGTCGCCCCTTTTTCGAGGCCGAGAAGGACTGCCAAACGGGTGTCGCAGGTTTCAACGCCATTTTTGGCATTCCAGCGATAGAGGCCATCGGGGATGCCGGCCAATGTTTCTTCGGCAGAAAACTTACGTTTTTCTTCCTTCTTCTTGGCCTTTTCAGCTGCCTCGGCTTTCTTCTTTAATTGCCACAGGGCAACCCCCGCTGGAACTCCAGCGGCAGTAAGGCCGAGCAAAAAGGACAACCAAGGATTCATCGCTCCCCACGATATGCGAATCGAGTGGAGAAGACTATAAGGCTTTGGGTGTGGTGGGGAAAATGCAAAAAAGGCCCCCGAACAAGTCCGGAGGCCTTTCCAATTTCATACAGGCAAAGGTTCGCCCATGTTGCTGCAAATGCGTCGTCGCAAACGTTTCCGTTTGCTCGAGATTTGCTTAGTAGCGATAGGTGTCTGGCTTGAACGGGCCATCGACGGAAACGCCGATGTAGTCGGCCTGTTCCTGAGAAAGCTTGGACAGCGTTGCTCCCAGCTTTTCTAGGTGCAGCATGGCGACTTTTTCGTCGAGGTGTTTCGGCAGAACGTAAACGTCGTTCTTATACTTACCGTCAGCGTTGTTCTTGAACAGCTCGATCTGGGCCAACACTTGGTTGGTGAACGAGGCGCTCATGACGAAGCTTGGGTGGCCGGTGGCGCAGCCCAGGTTTACCAAGCGGCCTTCGGCCAGCATGATGATACGGTTGCCGTCGGGGAACTCAATTTCATCAACCTGAGGCTTGATGTTAGTCCACTTCATGTTTTTGAGGCCAGCAATCTGGATCTCGTTGTCGAAGTGACCAATGTTGCAGACGATGGCGCGATCTTTCATGCCACGCATCTGGTCAACAGTCAGGATGTCTTTGTTGCCCGTCGTGGTGACATAGATGTCGCCTTCAGGCAGGGCCTGTTCAACGGTGACAACTTCAAAACCTTCCATGCAGGCCTGAAGGGCACAGATGGGATCGACTTCGGTAACCAGCACGCGGCAACCAGAAGAGCGCAGAGATTCAGCAGAACCCTTGCCCACGTCGCCATAACCGCAAACCACGGCCACTTTACCAGCCATCATCACGTCGGTAGCGCGGCGGATGCTATCCACCAGGCTTTCGCGACAACCGTATTTGTTGTCAAACTTGGACTTGGTGACGCTGTCGTTGACGTTGATGGCGGGGAACAGCAGCGTTCCTTTTTGGGCCATCTCGTACAAACGGTGTACGCCGGTGGTGGTTTCTTCGGTGACGCCCATGATGTCGGCGGCGGCCTTGGTGTACCACTGAGGGTCTTTGGCAATGTGCTGTTTGATTGCGGCAAACAGGATCGTTTCTTCATCGGAGCCGGGGTTGTCGAGCACGGAGATGTCTTTCTCGGCGTCTTTGCCCAGGTGGAGAAGCAAGGTGGCGTCGCCGCCATCATCGAGGATCATGTTTGGTGCGCCGCCGTCACCCCAGGTGAACAGGCGGTGGGTGAAGTCCCAATATTCTTCCAGGGTTTCGCCTTTATGGGCAAAAACTGGGGTGCCGTTGTCGGCGATGGCCGCGGCAGCATGGTCCTGGGTCGAGAAGATGTTGCAGGAAACCCAGCGGACTTCAGCGCCCAGAGCTTCCAGCGTTTCGATCAGCACGGCGGTCTGAATGGTCATGTGCAAAGAACCGGCAATGCGCGCGCCTTTAAGCGGTTGCTCGTCCTTGTATTCTTCGCGGATGGACATCAGGCCCGGCATTTCAGTATTGGAAAGGTCGATGTCCTTGTGGCCCCACTCGGCGAGGCTGATATCGGCTACGGCATAATCGGTCATGGGGTCTATCCCTCTCTAATCACATATGGCCAAAAAACGTGAAAAAGGGTTTAGCAGGACCGTCAAACCCGCGCAAGCCCTAACATATAAAAGATTGTTTATGTCTTTATGTGTGGTGGTAGGCTTAAGACGCCAACGCATTAAAATCATCGACCAACATGGCGATGCGGATGGGGTCGACCTGCTCCATGACCATGGCGGCGCGACGCTCGGCGGCTTGCAGGTCCATATTTCGGATGCGTTGCTTAACGATGGGGATTTTGGGGGTCGCCATGCTCAGTTGGCGTAGGCCAAGCCCCAAAAGAACTGCCGTAAAGCGGGGGTCGCCAGCAATTTCGCCGCAGATGGAGACTGGAATGCCAGCGCGATTGGCTGCTGCAACGGAGAACTGGATGAGGCGCAAGATGGCCGGATGCAGAGGGTCGTAGAGTTTGGCAACCTGATCATCGGTGCGGTCAACGGCGAGTGCATACATGGTCAGATCATTAGACCCAATGGCGAAGAAGTCGCAATTGACCGCCAGGGTATCGGCTGCCAAGGCGGTGCCAGGGACTTCGATCATGATGCCAATGGGGGGTAGGGACGCGGGTACGTCGTGCCCTTGCTCGATTAAGCGGGCATGGACCTTTTTGATAATATCCTTGGCTCGACGCACCTCGGTTCCGCTGGTGATCATTGGCAAGAGGATACGCACTGGGCCATGGGCTGCTGCTCGCAAGATGGCCGCAGCTTGTGTTTCGATCAGCTTGGGCTGCTTGAGTGATAGGCGAATGCCGCGAAGGCCCAGCATCGAGTTGAGGCTGTCGCCATAATCGCCCAGTAATGAGGTGGCAATTTTTTCGCCGCCAATATCAAGTGTTCGGATGGTGACGGGTTTGCCATCCATCCTTTCGACCATGGTGCGATAGAGCTGATATTGCTCTTCTTCACCCGGCAAATCGGAGCGGTTCATATAGATGAACTCACTGCGCAACAAACCAATTCCTTGAGCGCCGGAAGAAACAGCACTGTCTAACTCAATGGGTAGTTCTATGTTGGCCAGTAGGGAAATCTCTTCACCATCGCGGGTTTCAGCCGGTTTATCGCGGAGCTTGGCCAATTGAACCTGGCGACGGTTGAGCTCTTCACGCCGCCGCTCAAACTCAACCATGGTTTTGGCCGATGGGTTAACGATGATTCGCCCATTGTCGCCATCGACAATGATCACATCGCCGCTCTCAACCGAGCCAATGAGGTCTTTGATGCCCAGCACAGCAGGCATATCGAGGGCGCGGGCCATAATGGCCGTGTGACCCTGTGCGCCCCCTGCTGCCGTAGCAAAGGCTGAGACCCGGTTCGGGTTGATTTGGGCCGTGTCGGCGGGGGTCATTTCGGAAGCCACGATAATCGCGCCCTGGGGCACATTGGCAAATGCGGTTTGCGGTGTGCGCATCAGTGCGCGGATCAGGCGGTGGGCGACCTCACGAATATCATCAAGGCGCGCGGCAATGTAGGCGTCTTCAAGGGAGGCAAAACTTGATGCGATTTCTTTGAGTTCGGACTGAACAGCCAGCTCGGCATTGATCCGCTCTTCTTGGATGCGCCGTTCCACACCCCGAACAAGCCGCGACCCTTCGAGCATCTGCACATAGGCATCGAGCAGAATGGAAAGTTCTTCGGCGGCTGTTTCAGGCAGGGTTTGAGCCTTGCGTTTTAGCAGCCGGATTTGACGGCGGGTGAGTTCGACGGCCTCGCGGAACCGCTCAATTTCAGACTCGATCCCATCTTCCCAAATGCAATACTCAGGCACGGTGAAGTCATCGCCTTCGCGCACCATCGCGCTGCCGATAGCAATGCCGGGTGAAACACCCAGACCGATGAGAATCTTTTCAGATTCCGCTTTGTTGCCCGTATCTGCCATTTGCCTACTTTTTAGCTTCTTCTCGATCTTCGCCAAACTTGTCTTCAACCAACGCAGCAAGAGCCTCCATGGCTTTCTCAGCCTGAGAGCCTGAGGCTTCCACTTCGATTTCAGACCCGATTGCAGCTGCCAGCATCATCAGGCCCATAATGGAAACGCCCGAAACGGTTTGGCCGGAGCGTGATACCTGGATATCGGCGTCGAACTGCCCTGAAAGCTTGGCGAATTTGGCCGCAGCTCTTGCGTGGAGCCCCCGTTTGTTGAGGATCTCCAAGCTGCGTTTGATGGAAGCGGCCATGTTTATTTTTCCGCACCCAGTAACAGTGAGGCGATGTTGATGTATTTGCGGCCCGCATCTTGCCCCGCCGCCACAGCGTCTTCCAGGCTTTCTGATTTTCGAACGCTGGCGAGCTTAATCAGCATGGGAAGGTTGATCCCTGCGATAACCTCAACGTTCGCTTTATCCATCACCGATATGGCGAGATTAGAAGGTGTGCCGCCAAACATATCGGTGAGTAGAATGACACCATTCCCCGAATTAGCCTTGTCGACGCTTTCTAAAATATCGCGGCGGCGTTGTTCCATGTCGTCATCGGGTCCGATGCAAACGGAAATAACCTGCTCTTGCGGTCCCACAACGTGTTCGAGGGCAGCGATAAATTCATCTGCCAACCGGCCATGGGTGACCAACACCATTCCAATCATGGAAGTTTTGTCCCTGATAGTGTTTCCCTGCTTCCGTTCGCTTCAACGAACCGGAAGGACAGGACTTTAGGGGCTGGCTTGGAGAACTTCAAGGCTTCGGTAGGTCTCGATGGTGAATCTGAGTGGTATGGCCCTTTTGTTGGAGCCTTTCCGTCAGGGTTTCGGTGCTAAATACGGACCGATGCCGCCCGCCGGTACATCCAATCGCAACGGTCAGATAGCTCTTTCCTTCTGCACGATAGCGCGGCAATAGAGGCTCCAAGAGGCCGATCAGTCGATCCATGAACATCTCAAATCCATCGTCTTGGCTGATGAAATCCTGAACGGCTTGATCTTTACCCGTGAGGGCGCGTAAGGAATCTTCATAGTGAGGATTGCGCAAAAACCGGACATCAAAAACCATGTCGGCCTCTCTGGGAACACCGTTTTTGAAGCCAAATGACATAATGGTCAATGCCATTTCTGGTTCTTTATCAAGCGCATAGCGGGTGCGCATCAACCGATTGAAGTCAGTGACGGATAGCTCCGTCGAATCGATGATTTCGTCTGCCTTATCGCGTAGAGGAGAAATCAGTTTGCGTTCGGCTCGAATGCCGTCTGCCAAGGGTCGGTCGCCAGAGAGAGGGTGGCGGTGGCGTGTTTCCACGTAGCGTCTGAGAAGCACTTCGTCATCGCAATCGAGAAACAGCACCTTAGCCGACAGCCCGCCTTGGCGGGTAAGATGATCAAGTTCGTCGAGGAAAGTATCGACGGCAAATTCTCGATTTCGGCAATCAACACCAATGGCGATAGGTCGCGTGAAGTCCTTGCCGGGCAATATTGTTTGGGCCGGTTGGACAAGGTTGCCAACCAAAGAGAGAGGCACGTTATCGACGGCTTCATAGCCCAGATCTTCAAGCGCTTTGAGTGCCGTGGTCATGCCCGAGCCCGACATGCCGGTGACCAACAGAACTTTTAAGGTTTCTCCGGTCATTGCTTGAGCTTCCTTTTGTCGGTTGCCACGTCGAGGGCCATCAAAACCTTGGCGGTTGCCGAGGCCTCAAAAGAGTAAAGCGCAATACGCGGAATTTCGATACTTGAAACAAATTCGCTGGCCTGCTCTGGCATACGATCTACTTGGTGGGCCTCGACCAAATCGATGATCAGATGGAGGGGGCTTGAGGGCAGGGCTTCTATTTCAACCAGCCCAATACCGCGGATTTCCAGAAGTCCCTGCAGAATTTCTGGAGCCGAAGCGATGAGAGCACCAGCCTCAGCAGTCAAGGCCACTCGATCGTCGGCAACAAGTTTTGCTCCCCGATCAATCAGCCGGAGGGCCAAATCGCTTTTGCCACAGCCAGAAGGGCCGCGCAGCAAGACACCTTTGCCGTCGATTGAGATGCAGGTTCCGTGAATGGTCTCATGGCTCATGGCAGAGAGCCTGAAACCGGAGCCCGTTCCTGTCAATACACAAGCAGCCTTAGAGGAAACGAATTTTCTATGATTTTTTGGATGTCAGGCTTTTCATCGGTAGGCGTGGTAGGGCTAGCAGACCGGTTTTTTCTAAGCTTTCTTTTTTCTTCTCTTTCTTCTCTGCCTTGGTCAATGGGTCGGCAGGCATTAAGCGAACAATAAAGCGAGCACCGGTTATTTGCCCAGCCCCTCCATGGCGGTTTTCAGCGGCCAACATGCCGCCAAGAGATTCGATGATCTGTTTGGAAATACTGAGGCCCAGGCCCGAATGTTTGCCAAAATCTTCTCCGACGGGGCGTTCGGAGTAAAAGCGTTCGAAAATACGATGTTCTTTGCCCTTGGGAAGGCCGGGACCTTCATCTTCGACCTTAACGACGATGACCTGCTTTTCCCGCTCGATCCGAATGCCGAGCGTCCCATTGGGCGGGCTGAAAGAAAGTCCGTTGGAAATCAGGTTTTGGAAAACCTGGACCAAGCGATCTTCCATGCCCCTGACCAGCAACGGCTCCTGGTCGGGCAGTTCCATGTGAATTTTTGGCGCAGAATCGACACCTTCGTCTTCATGGGTGCTTTTGTGAATATCGACCAGCATGGTCAACAAAGAGGCCAGATCAACGGATTTGCTTGAGGCTCTGGAAAGCTCTGAATCGAGTCGGGAAGCATCGGAAATATCTGATATCAAGCGATCAAGGCGGTCCACATCTTGAAGGATAATATCCATCAGATGTTGCCGTTTGGCGACGTCCTCGATTTTTCCAACTGTTTCAACCGCACTGCGCAGTGATGTAAGTGGGTTCTTAAGCTCGTGCGACACATCAGCGGCAAAGCTTTCAATGGCATCCATGCGCCGCCATAAAGCGTCTGTCATGTCGCGCATGGCACCAGAAAGTTCGCCAATTTCGTCGTCGCGCTTGGTCAAATCAGGAATGGTCTGCTCACGGCCTGGCTTGCTGCGCACGCGCTCAGCTCCTTGGGCAAGCCTAAGGATCGGTCGGGCAATGGTGCCGGCAAGATAGATGGAAACCAAGATGGTGAGCGCCAGAGCGACGGCAAAGATTTTTAAGATATCGACGCGCACTTCCAAGAGGGCCTCTTCAATGCCGTGGGTGGCTGAAGAAAGCATGAGTGCACCGAGCACATGCTTGTAGCGCTGAACGGGAACGGCGACGGAAAGCACCATGCGCCCGACCTCATTGGATCGGACGATCCCGGCTTTGTCGCCGCGAATGGCATGGCTGACTTCAGCATAGTCGGAGCCGTGCTGGATCGGGCGCTCTTCATAGCGCGGAATTTCGGCACGACCAGGCAGCCAATAGATCAGGCTGTCGTAGAGATCAAAAATGGCGCCCGCCATGGGGAGATCTGGCTGAGGGGGCGGCAAGACTTCCACCTGAATATCGCCTCCTGCCCGCCCAATGCGCCGCGAATCGAGGATTAACTCTCCATTGCTGGCAAACAAGCGGGCGCGGGCATTAGACGCTTCGACCAAGCGATGCATCATTTGGCGTGCCGTTTCTCGGGTAAATTGACCAACGCCAGGGGCTGCAGATGCAACGGTTCCTTCGGCAAGGGCAACGGCAAACATATCGGCCTGAACCTTCAGGGACTCGAGTTTCGCCTCAATCAGGCCCTTGCGATATTCCTCTAGATAGAGAACGGCTGTGACCAGAAAGGCCAATGCCAGCACGTTAACGGCCAGAATTCGCCGAGTAATCGGTGAAAGCAGCCTTGGGGGCTTTGGAAAATTCTGGTCGTCGTTGGTCATCTAGGTTTTATATCTGTATCCGACGCCGTAAAGGGTCTCAATTTCGGAAAATTCCTTATCGATAACCTTAAACTTTTTGCGTAGTCGCTTGATATGAGAATCGATAGTTCTGTCGTCTACGTAGATATGTTCGCCATAGGCGGCATCAATCAACTGATCACGCGATTTGACCATGCCGGGGCGTTTGGCTAACGCCTGGATGAGCAAAAACTCGGTGACGGTTAGGTTGACCGCACCGCCATTCCAAGCACAGAGATGGCGTGACGGGTCAAGCATCAGCGCGCCACGCCGAATGACATCCTTAGACTCTTCCACATCACCTGTCGTTTGGGATAGCTCATGGCGACGCAACAAGGCGCTGATGCGAGCGATCAGCAGGCCTTGTGAAAACGGTTTGCTGATGTAGTCGTCAGCCCCACTGCGCAGACCTTCTAGCTCGTCCATTTCATCGTCTTTTGACGTTAAGAAAATGACGGGCAGGGCGGTGGTTTTTCGCAGACGGCCCAAAAGTTCCATTCCGTCCATTCGCGGCATCTTAATGTCGAGCACGGCAAGATCGGGGGGGCGGTTGGTGATGCCTTTTAAGGCCTCTTCTCCGTCTCCATAGGTTTCGACAACGTATCCTTCGGCCTCAAGTGCCATTGAAACGGACGTTAGGATGTTTTTGTCGTCATCCACCAGGGCAATGGTTTGCGACACGGCTGGCTCTCCTAAATTATTGGGCTTTCTATCTATTTTTCTGATTTAAGAGCCCATTGTGGCGGAATTATAGCCTTCCCAGGTGCTCGATGACAAAAAATGAATAGCGATAACCAACAATGCCTATTTGACGTGCAAATTGTTTGTTAACCCAAACCCATTTAGAAATTCAAATACAGATAAATAAAGTAGAAGGAATTGGGGACAATGGAGGGCATTAAGACATTCGCCAAATTGCTGGTGAACGCCTTGCGCGATCTTGCGCCTATTGTCTTGGTTATTGTCTTTTTTCAAGCGATCATTCTTCAGCAGCCCTTTCCAAATTTAGCCGAAACCATCGCCGGTCTGATTTTCGTCGTCGTTGGTTTGGCTTTGTTTGTTCAAGGGCTTGAGATGGGGCTCTTTCCCATTGGCGAAACCTTAGCCCAGGCTTTTGCCCGCAAAGGTAGTCTGGTGGCCCTGCTTGGCTTTGCATTTTGTTTGGGGTTTGGCACCACTGTGGCCGAACCTGCGCTCATTGCGGTCACGGCCGAGGCGGCAACCGTTGCTGCCCAAGGTGGCGCAATTGAAAATCTTGATGAAGTAAAGCAGAGCTATGCCGATGGCCTGCGATTTACGGTAGCCTTCTCGGTGGGTGCCGCACTGGTGCTCGGTGTCTTCCGCATCCTTAAAGGCTGGCCGATCCAATACCTGATTATTGGTGGCTACGTGCTGGTTGTTGCCCTGACCTTCTTCGCTCCAGAGGAAATCATTGGCATTGCCTACGATTCTGGTGGTGTCACCACATCGACGATTACGGTGCCGTTAGTGACGGCTTTAGGTGTTGGCCTCGCCAGTTCGATTAAGGGCCGTAACCCAATGATTGACGGCTTTGGACTCATTGCCTTTGCCAGTCTCACCCCAATGATCTTTGTGCTTCTTTACGGGATGGTGACTGGATGATTGATTACGCTATCTCACTGGTTTGGAAGACTTCGGAAACTCTGTGGGGAACCGCCATTGATGTGCTGCCCATTGTTGCCATCATGTTTGGCTTTCAGTTTTTGGTCATCCGTAAGAAGCCGCCGCAACTGACCCGCATCATTTGGGGTTTCGTCTATGTGTTGGCTGGGTTGACCCTTTTCTTGGTTGGTCTTGAAGAAGCACTCTTCCCCATTGGCCGAACCATGGCCACTCAACTAACCGATCCGACATTCCTCGGGGGTGGAGAGGGCGGCCTGGGGCTTAATTGGAAAAGCTATGCCTGGGTTTATGTATTTGCTGCCGCCATTGGTTTTGCGACAACCATTGCTGAACCCTCTTTGATCGCTGTTGCCATCAAGGCTCAAGATATTTCGGGTGGCGCGATTGGGGCGACAGGGCTGCGCATCGCTGTGGCGATTGGTGTTGCTGTTGGCGTTTCGCTTGGGGCTTTCCGCATAGTAACGGGTACGCCACTGCCCTATTACATTATGGCCGGTTATGTGGTGGTGATTTTCCAAACTATGTTTGCGACCAAATGGATTATCCCCCTGGCCTACGATTCGGGTGGAGTCACGACCTCGACCGTGACCGTGCCGGTGGTTGCCGCCCTTGGCTTAGGGCTGGCTTCGACGATTGAAGGCCGAAGCCCGCTGATTGATGGGTTTGGGCTCATCGCCTTTGCAAGTTTGTTCCCCATGATGTCGGTCATGGGATATGCCATGTTGACCTCGTGGCTGAAAAGCCGCCACGCAAATAAGGAACAGGAGACCGAAAAATGAGGCTCAAACTGATTGTCGCTCTGGTGAACGACGAACGAACCGATCAGGTTGTGGACGCGGCCCGCGATAAGGGTGCGACCGGAGCTACCATCATCACCTCAGTGCGTGGTGAGGGTCTAAAGCCCCAAAAAACCTTTCTCGGTCTTGACCTTGCCGGTCAGAGAGATGTTGTCCTGTTTATCGTGGCAGAAGAGATGTCTCGTGAAATTTTAGAAGAAATTGCCCGTGCGGGCGAATTCGATACTGAGCCTGGTGCTGGGGTGGCTTTTGAGCTGCCAATTGACGATGCCGTCGGCATGAAAACCCAGTTACCAACCCTTTTGGAAGAAATTGAGGATCAGATATGAGCGACAAATCTTCCGACGCCGTTATCGTGCGTGTCAGCGACGTCATGACCCCATCTGTGCGGACCATCAACCGTACATCGACAGTTCTTGATGCCATTAAAGATCTTCGGAACAACCGAGTGAGTTCCCTTGTTGTTGAGCGTCGCGACGAGAATGACGAATTTGGCGTCGTAACCGTCACCGACGTGGCCAAAAAGGTCGTTGCCGAAGGGCGAGCGCCTGAGCGCGTCTATGTCTATGAGGTGATGAACAAGCCTATGCTGACCGTGGCGGCAGAAATGAACATTGTTTATGCCATTCGGTTGCTGGTGCAGTTCGATGTGTCTCGTGCGGTGGTGACGGACCATAATCGCAAGCCTGTTGGGATTGTTACCCTTCGTGATATGGTGTTGCGTCACGCTCCAGGAGATGAAGAAAGTTAACCATGGCTGATGATGCGGCGGATGACGACCCCAAAGATGTAGCACTTGCGGAGACTCGCAGGCTGTTAGAGGAGTCTGCCGCTGGCGCGCTTGCGACTGTCATGGTCGAGCGCAGCAGCCACCCTTACGTCTCTTTAGCGACTTACGCACTTGATGAAAAAGGAGCGCCGCTGTTCCTTTTTTCCGATCTCGCCGATCACACCCGCAATCTCAATGCCGATTGGCGGGTGTCTTTGTTTGTTGAAGATGCCAGCCATCTTAAAAATCCGCAGACCGGGCCGCGGGCGACCTTGATCGGCACTGTGACCATGAGCTCAGACTTAGATCACCGGGCCGCCTATCTCAAGAAGCACCCAAGTGCTGGCAAATATGCCGGCTTTGCAGACTTCAATGTCTATCGCTTAAGTGTTGAGCAGGTGCACTTCGTCGGTGGGTTTGGCGAGTCTGTCTGGCTTGAGGCCGACGAGTTTAAAGAGGCTTTCAGCGCCTAAAAGCTAGGAAACGTTTTGCCAAAGAAGGCACAAAAAAAGCGGGCCCGGCGATTATTTGCCGAGCCCGCTTTTTTGTATTTTTACTTGCTGGGTTAGCTCTTTGGACCGCAAGCAACCAGCGATTTACCTTCATCGGTGTCAGTGAAACGCCCGAAGTTGTCGGCGAACAGGCCAGCCAACTTCTTAGCTTTCGTATGCCACTCATCGCCATCGGCGTAGGTATCAATCGGATTAAGAATGCCCGCAGAAACACCAGGAAGAGCCGATGGGATTTCCAGATTGAAGTAATCGAGGGAAGAACACTCGGCATCTTCAATAGAGCCATCAAGGATGGCGTCAATGATCGTCCGGGTTTCCTTAATCGAAATCCGCTTGCCCGTGCCGTTCCAGCCGGTGTTGACCAGATAGGCCTGAGCACCAGAGTCTTGCATCCGCTTGGTTAGCACTTCGGCGTACTGGGTTGGGTGCAAGGTCAGGAAGGCTGCGCCAAAGCAAGACGAGAAGGTCGGGGTCGGCTCAGTAATGCCGCGCTCCGTGCCAGCAAGCTTGGAGGTGTAGCCAGACAGGAAGTAGTAGCGGGTCTGCTCTGGGGTCAGCTTGGCGACCGGAGGCAGAACGCCAAAAGCGTCGGCGGTTAAGAAGATCACTTTGGTTGCGTGACCTGCCTTGGAAACCGGCTTGACGATGTTATCAATGTGATAGATCGGGTAGGAAACACGGGTGTTTTCCGTTTTCGATCCATCATCGAAGTCGATTGATTTGTCGGCGCGGACCGTCACATTTTCAAGCAGCGCGTCTTTGCGAATGGCCTTGTAGATATCCGGCTCATTCTCTTCGCGCAGGTTGATGGTCTTGGCGTAGCAGCCGCCCTCGAAGTTGAAGACGCCGTTGTCGTCCCATCCGTGCTCATCATCGCCGATAAGTTCCCGTTTTGGGTCGGTCGAAAGAGTGGTCTTGCCGGTGCCCGAAAGACCGAAGAAAATCGCCGTGTCGCCATCCTTGCCAACGTTGGCTGAGCAGTGCATGGAGGCAATGCCTTGGAGTGGAAGCAGGTAGTTCATCATTGAGAACATACCTTTCTTCATCTCGCCACCGTACCAGGTGCCGCCAATGAGCTGCATCTTTTCGGTCAGGTTGAAAGCGACGAAGTTTTCGGAGTTGAGGCCATGCTCTTCCCATTTTGGGTTGGTGGTCTTGGCTCCGTTCATCACCACAAAGTCAGGCTTGAAGTTTTTAAGCTCTTCGTCCGACGGGCGGATGAACATGTTCTTCACGAAATGGGCCTGCCAGGCGACTTCCATGATGAAGCGAACACTCAAGCGGGTGTCTTCATTGGCACCACAGAAAGTATCGACGACAAAAAGGCGTTTGCCCGAAAGCTGGTTTGTCACCAGCTCCTTCAAATCACCCCAAACTTCTTGGGAGATGGATTTGTTGTCGTTCTTCCCTTGGTCGGCCCACCAGACAGTATCTTTCGTCGTATCATCTTTGACGATGTACTTATCTTTGGGGGAGCGACCGGTAAAGATGCCGGTATTGACGGAGACCGCTCCGAGATCGGTGACCGCGCCAGCTTCGTATTCAATCTCAAAGCCAGTCTTGGTTTCCTCTTCGTAGAGCAACTCGTAAGAAGGATTGTAAACTACTTCGGCAACGTCAGTAATGCCGTAGGCCTGAAGATCCAACTCTGCAGGGACAACCGCCATTTTGGTCTCCGTGAATCAATGGTTGTGGATGGGTCCAAACATGGGCTCATAGAGCCACAAGCCGGACACCATATTGGCAGAGAACCGTAATATCAATAGGGATATTGGCCGTGGAGTGCGGCCTGTGGATGATCTCGTGGATAGCTTCAGAGCGGTAGGCGTGATGTACCTATTCGGGTGGTGAGGCCGGGGCGTCGATGTTAAGGGAAATCACTATGAGAATCAATGGACTGTCCCGTATTGGCCGCTTTTGAATGATTGGCCAAGTATCGAAAAATGAACGGTTTTGTTAGGCAGCCGAACAAGGTTATTTTTTATGGTTGGAGGCCTCTTAAAAGGGTGCTGATTACCGTTTCGACGGTCTCCTTGGGGTAGGAAAGCCCCCCTTGTGACCGACTTGTGTTCATGACGGCGATGCCTTGAACGGATTCGAGCAGGCCATGCGGGCCTGTTTGATCCTAAACATCATCCGAAAATGGTCGGGACGCTCGAGCCAAGAGTGGGCATAGCCGCGCATGATGGCTACCGTCGCGTTCATCGACGCTAGTAGTTTTCTTTCATATCCATCCCGGCGTAGAGTTGTCCTACTTCTTCGGCATAGCCGTTGAGCATGTGGGTCTTGCGCCTAAGGATATCGCCGATGCGCCGTTCTTTGCGCTGGCTCCAGCGGGGGTGGTCAACCTCAGGATTGACGTTGGAATAGAAGCCATATTCTTTGGAGTTAGCCATGTTCCAAGAGGTTTGGGGCATGGTTTCAGTCAGGCGAATCCGAACGATGGACTTGATTGATTTGAAGCCATACTTCCAAGGAACCACC